>Ga0209149_1000004_pt1 | contig 313098 bp, 268 predicted proteins | sample WorMetTyACAVOLI2_FD_187423 | JGI IMG/M metagenome (GOLD analysis project Ga0209149, IMG submission 187423) | Marine gutless worms symbiont microbial communities from Max Planck institute for Marine Microbiology, Germany - Olavius algarvensis... ... | reverse complement strand
CAAGGTCAGGCGTTTGTGTGCTAACTTCTTAGTTGCGGTCATTGTGTCCTCCTTTGGGTATTATTGTTCGGCAAAACATTTATACCCGAGAGGACGACCGCGCGCCATACCCTGGTCTTCTTTTGGGGCCAGGGATGGCGCTTATCGTCTATCTCAAACTGTTTGGGAAGATCTTAACTTTTTCATTTAAAAGTATGTGCTGATTATTTTCGGGATCAACGCAAGCAACCTTCAATATCAGGAGGTACGGAATCACCATAAAATAATTGCCCCTTTTATTCGTAATCGCCATAACAAATTACGACCAAAGAGAATGAATATGATTTGTTACTTGCCGTGATCGGGGCCTTTTTCTTGTCCGGGCAAGCCGAATGTTGAGCAATTATAAGACAAATTTCAATTTTTCACTTTTGGGAGAAGCTGTATGGAAAAAAAGGTGAAGCATAAATTGTATATGGGGTATCAGGGTTTGATGCTGCCTATCCCCCCGGTGCTTTCAGAGAAAGGGGCCCGGAAAGGCGAAAAAGGTGCCAGGGTAAATGCCGCTGCGCTGACAGATTTAGAACGCCAGGTTCATCATTTTATCGTTTTGGAAATGGTAAATGCCAGGGAACCCCTTACTGCGAAGATGATTGCTGACGAAATGGAGATCCCCTTAGACCAGGTGTTTGCCATTGTCGACAAACCGGAGAACCTGAAAACGTTCATCTACCGGAGTGACGGTAATGGGATAGACTGGGCTTATCCCCTGTCACAAAATAACACCGGGTTCAGGATGACCTCATCATCCGGCGAGAAATTTTTTGCCGCCTGAGCTGCCGACGCGTTCGCGTCTCCCTACGTGCTGGGGAAACTGAAGCAAAGGAAATTCGACTTTACCATCAATGCAAAGTGCGCCAACAGCGACAGGGATATTGACATCGCACTTAACAGTGATCTGGAAATCTCACATGTGACGAAAAATGCAGACCCGATGTTCTGCCTGCCTATCGTTTCGCTTGCAAACACAAAGCAACCCGGCATTGTCGACATTTTCTGACGCCGGTCACTGCTCTTCTGGTCAGAAGAGGATGTCAGGGCGTATAAGCAGAGGAAACGAGACCTCCGGGTCTATATGAACCTGAGCAAAAGAGCCCTTGATGGTATAAAAAGAATGCAAGCCTCGATTTTTGGATTTGATAAGCCGTTATAGTTTGGCCAAGAAAAGCAATTTATAATTAATAAAACAGTAAGTTAGGGAGTATTTAACCGGGAGGACATAACCAGGCGGTGCACCAGGCATGTCATCACTACTGCGCTGTCAGCCTGTGAGTTCAGCCGTTCGTATCCTGGGAAAAAGACATCACCTTAGATATAAAATATTATTGACGATCAATTCTATGAAAAATGACGGGGGATTCCAACATTACGATGGTTTGAAAATAATTGCCGCTATTGGGTTCATAGTGGCAATGGTTGCCCCTGCGCTGGCTAATTATCTTGAACGATATGAATTGGGGTCGCTGCACTGGATAATTTTTATTGCCATACTTATAGTCACAGTTTTATGCGTCTTTTTGGTCTTAATGCTGATCTTCATTTTTCTAACGAGAGATAAGGAAACCAAAGAGGAGCGTCTTCAAAGGGAGCTGGAAGAGAGATGCTCTGACCTCTTGACCCAAGCCATTGTTTCCTGTCGTTGTGCTTCCAAGGATGCAGAAGGATATCAAAAGACCTGGATGAAGCCTAAAAATACTGTGGTGCAACAGGCCATTTGGGGGAATCATCCTGTTGGGAATCCCGAGTTATGTGCAATCTTGCACAATGCCTGGAAAGCAGGCGACCGCTGCACCGAACTGGCTTTGCAACTGATGTATGCCAGTTGGGACCTTTGGGCACAGTGTTATGATTACGAGTCTATAAAACAGAACGGCCTTGATGAACAGGCGCTCATCATGGGATTCCAGCAACCCTACGAATACCTCGGTGGACACCAGTCCGAGAACCACACGCTGCTGCTGATTGCAGGCCATATGATCACTCTATTTGATTACCAGACGGGACTAACCTTAAACGATGCCGAGATGTGCTTGAAACGTTTCTTGGAGGTATGTCCTGAGGGACTTCCGGATGCCGAATTTGAAGGGCGGGGCGGTTTTGGCGAATATTTCACCCACATTATTGGACGTCAATTGCAATAATGAAGTAATTATATGCGATATTTGGGATTTTATGGGATTGAATGTAGTGCGAACCAAGCGCGGCGCAAGGAATGCCGGCACCGACGTGCTGCCATTTCGTGCGCTCAAGCGTTCACTACCTTTAAATATGAAAAAGCCGAGGAATAAAAATGAAACACGACTTAGAAGCGAATAAAAAAAATGCAATCGCATTTTACCGCACCGCTTACCTGGGAGAGCCGACTCATGCAGTCGCTCAGTATGTGGGGGCGGATTACAGACAACACAACCCCCTGGTTGGCGATGGCAAGCAGCCGTTCATCGACTACTTCACAGAAATGGCCCGGGACTACCCTGATAAAAGCATCGAATTTGTAAGAGCTGTAGCCGAGGGTGATTTGGTGGCCCTTCACACGCACCAGACATGGCCGGGTAACGAAGAGTACGTGACCATGGATTTTTTCCGTTTCGATGATAACGGAAAAATCGTTGAGCATTGGGATTCAATCCAGGCGGTCCCGGATGAAACCATGAATGGAAATCCCATGTACTAAACCGACACAGACAATTACAGGCAGTTTGCAAAATGCTTACTATGCTCTTGCTTGGCAGTGAATGTGGGCCCTGACGCGTAGAATTTCCAAGGAGTACCAATGCTGATTGTAATCCCCAATATTGGGGCCGGCATAAGCCTCCTTTTGGGGGCGTTGGCAATTGGTTGGCCGTCTAAAATTGAAGGTTTTGTATCTATCAAAGGGATTGGGAAAGAAGGCGCTTCCGAGGTTCGTGCCACATACGGCGGCTTTTTTACCGGGATAGCATTATATGCAATGATTACCCAATCGCCGGTAGTATTTATAACCTTGGGGTTTGGATGGCTATCGGCTGCGATCATTCGTTTGGGGACGTTATTTCTGGGATTTAGTACCCCGAAAAATGTGGGTAGTGCTGTTTTTGAAGCCGTTATTGGCTTGCTGTGTGTTACACCGCTGTTTGCATAACGGGTCTCCGGCGTGAGATACGCAAAACCCCCGTGTGTCGCGGTCCAACCTTCAGGTTCATTGCAAGGAGGGTATTATGATAGAAAAAAAACTACTAAAGGATTTCCCGATTTTCTCAGATACGCCCCAGCAAGACTTAACAGAGATAGCTCAGCTTGGCGAAGTATTAACATTTGATTCAGAACAACCGATATTTCTGGATGGTGATATTGCGCTTAATTTATACGGCGTCGTGGATGGAGAGGTTGAATTGGGTATCATGGTTAAGGATAAAATCCTGAAAACAGACATCCAGTATGAAGAAGCTATCCAGACCAGGATCGAAACCATTGAAAATGTCATTGTCGTTGAATCGATAGATCCCGGAGAAATCTTTGGATGGTCCGCTTTTATAAACCCCAGGCTGTATACCTCAACTGCTAAATGCTCCCAACCTGCCAGGATCGTTTCTTTGCCGGCGGATGAACTCAAATCGATTTTTAGGAAAAAGCCCCAAGTCGGGTTCGTATTCATGGAACGTCTGTCCGAAGTCATTTCGCAGCGCCTGAGAAACAGAACCGCTAAACTGGTGGAAAGCTGGCGCCAGGCCTTTGATGTGAACCGGATTTAGTTCCAAGCCTGAAATGACTACAACATTAAAAACAAAACGGCTCACGTTAAGGCCTCTGGAGAGTTCCGACTGGGACGCCATGACTGTCACGGTCATGGCGGACAGGGGTATGATGCGTTGGTTGCCCGGGTCTGACGAGGTTTCGACGGAAGCGGGGCAGCGGGCCGTTGCATCCGAATATTTAAAAGAATTCATCACCCCTTGGGATGAACTTGGCTTCGGTGTCCGGGCTATCTGTATACGGGATGGTGAACTGGGCCAGGTGGGGGACTTTATCGGGTACTGCGGATTCATAGCTGGCCAGATAGAAGACGCCGGCCCGGAACTGGCCTATGCGGTCGGGAGATCCATGTGGGGTAATGGGTTGGCGACCGAAGCCGTCCTTGCCAGCCTGGGTTGGATATTTACCAGACCGGATTTTTCCCGCGTCTATGCTGTCACGGATAAGGAGAATACAGGTTCCTGTTTGGTATTGGAAAAAGTCGGGATGCAGCATGAAAAAGATGTCGACCTCTATGATTCTGTAGCGAAGGGTGAAGGCCTGCTTCCGTTCTATGTTATAGAGCGGGAAGCGTATCTCCTGAAGCGTTAGATAGCCATTGCTAAATGGTATTCGGCAAATGTTGATTACCTGTCCGTCTTCAGGTCTACAGGCGCTGACCGGCCTTGATCGCGAGATAATGACAATCCCTGCACATTTGAAGCAACAACTGCCCCCGCATCTCAAATAGCCTGCGTCAGGAGCAAGAACCGATGAAAACAGTCTTTTTACTATCAGTGCTGCTGATGTTTACGGCCGCAGTCCATGCAGACCCAATTAAGGGAGTTGCGGCTGGCATAATACCCTACACCTGTTCTGCGAAGGGGGCTCTTTATCTCCTGGCTTATGATCCTGATTTAAAGCGCAAAGCCTGGGGCGCATTCGGGGGCCGACCAGAGAAGAATGAACCGGGAACCCAGACCGCCTTGCGTGAGTTTCACGAAGAAACGAATTGTGTATATGACTTGAAAACAATTGAACGTTTCCAACTGAAAGGTCCGAGCCGCTCCGGCAATTTCTATAGCTATGTAACCGAGGTGCCATATCGGGATGTCGCTGACATCGCGGCACAGCGTAAATGCACCAATGTTGAACGTGCTTTCTGGGTATGGGTACCGCATGCGGCGTTTATAAAAATGCTGGAGAAGGAAGCAGCAAGCCCCGTGGTTGAGATTCATTCCAAACCGACTATCAAGTTTTATGTCTGGGAAGGGGCCGCCAGGTCTTTACGCAAAGCGCTTGCGGATGGATTGCTAAGGAGAAAGGACCCTTGTATGCCCTGAACAGGGACAACATTCGTAGGCGGGGGCGACCCGTAAAAGTGAGGAATTTCCAGGGGATTTTTCCCGCGAGGGTTGCTTGGATCCAGTATGAACGTATGGGAGGAGAAAAGATGAAAGTCATTCAATTTGACAAAGCCGAAAGCTACGAACCGGAGAAAGACTGGAAACGGGTGAGTCTTTGCAGCCAGGCGGAAATCTCGATCGAGCATTTCGTGAAGCCCCCCGGCCATGCCTCTCCCCGGCACAATCACCCCAATGCCCAGGTGCTTATCGTACTCAAGGGTAAACTCGTTATCACAACGGACGATGATGAGCAGGAACTCGGCGAAAATGACGCCGTGTTTATTCCAGGCCATGAAACCCACATTGTTTCCAATCCGCTAGCAGAACCCTCGGTGGGGATTGACATTTTTGTGCCGGGGCGGTCGTTCGACTTTTGGCTGAAAAAATTAAAGGCTTAGGAGTTTTCCTCCTAAGCCTTTCTGAATTAAACACGACGCTTTCCAACTAAAGAAGCGTCCACCCCGGGGTGCGTATTTTAGCCTTCGGCTTGCTTTTCAAGCTCGTCCAGCTTGGCCGGTTCGGTGACGGCAACATCCACCAGTGCCTTGGGTATGGCGCTTTGCTCGCACATAGTCCGGATTTCCTTCTCCTGGTCGCTGAACTCCATGATCTCCCGAATGGCCTCGATGTGATCGATCATATCTTCCGGCGTAATGTCTTCCAGGGAGGGCCCTTCGGCTTCGGCTTTTTTCTTGGCGGCCGCTTCGGCGGCCAGCCGTTCTTTCTCTTTCAGCTCCTCTTCCATGGCCTTTTTAGCGGCAGCTACGGCGTCCTGGCCGATCTTGGCAACAGAAACGATCAACGGTTCGGCAACGTCATTGGCGAACAGGTGCCGGACTTTTTCGTCATCGGCTTTGTCGGCGACCTTCTCGAGCAACCCGAGTATTCTGGCCTCTTCGGCCTTCTCCGCCTCGATGGCTTTGTTGACTTCTTCCACTTGTTCCGCGGAGATCTCCATCCTTGCGGAAATTACGTCGAAAGCCACATTGTCACCGATAAGCATTCGAACACCCTGGTCGTCGGGCATGTCCTTGGCTTTGGCAACCAGCAGGTCGAGCCGGGCCGCTTCGATCATCTGAATCACGTCCGCCCGGTGGGCAGCCTTGGTCATTTTCGGCCAGGTCGCGCCCAGGTCGCCGATGAGTTTGCTGGCGGCGCCATAAGCGTCCTCAACGTCATCGAGGGTATAGGCGCCGACCGCCCCATCCAGATCCTTCAACATGGGGTGACCGACCTGCACGGCTTTATCCAGAGCAAAGCGCAGTTCCAGCATGTTGCCGCCCAGGCTTGAGACTTTGTATCCGTCGCCATCGAGTTCGCCGGCTATTTTCTGGACCGCGGCTTCCAGATTGTCGCCCGCGAGTTCTAGTGAGTCGAGCGCCAGGATTTTTTCCTCTATGCTCAACCAGAGGGGCTGTTTTTCGGTTGCGTCGCTAGTCGCCATGTTTAACCTCCTTCATTATGGAATTATACTGAAAATAAATACGTCCACATTTAAGGCCAACCCTACAGTTGGCATTTTCGTTTATTCAGGTGACCCGGTTCAATTTCAAACGCGGAAACGTTATCCGTAAAACTCGCTATCAGCCCGTTTAGATTTCGGCCCGTACAGGTGTCATGTAGCCGCCCAGCAGTCACCGCGACCAATGAAATATAGAGGGCCTATCATACAATGGCCGCGCAGTAAAGAGGGGGCGGCGCATCTCGAAATAGTCCCCTGCCGGAATCCGCATTTCGAAATGGTGCTAGTATATATCAGGCCTTCTGTTCGGCAAAAAATACCGCATCCGGTGCCCGCGCACATGCTCCAGAGCGCTACCGTCCAGGTCGACGACCAGCAGCCCCTCCTTGTCATCCAGTTTTTTGGCGAGGATGTTGCCGGACGGATCGATCACTACGGCATTACCCGGGAATTCCAGCCCGTTACCGTTACTGCCGGTCTGGTTGCAGGCGACAATGAAAAGACCGTTGTCGAAGGATCGCGCAGTGAGATGCCGCATCCAGGATTGATGTTTAGCCTGGGCAGTCTGGCCACGGCTGGGGGATGCATGCGGTACAAAGACGATATCTGCCCCGTCAAGGGCCATGCGGGTCGTCAGTTCCGGGAAATGGGCGTCGTAACAGAGTTGGATACCACAGGTTATGGATTCTACTTTGAACAGGGACGCCTGATCACCTGGGGTAAAAATCGTCTTCTCAGGAGGCGCCAGATGCAGTTTACGGTACACGTCAAGACCACCTTCAGGGCTGGCAGCCAGATGGACGATGAAAAGCCGCCCGTCGGTGGCTTTTTCAGCCATACCAGCCAGGACGGTGACACCGGTTTTCCGTGAAAGCTTCGTCAAGGCATCGGTCGTAGGCCCTGGAATGGATTCGGCCCAGGCCGCGGCCCCGTCGGTATGGACGTACCCGGTCAGGTTCATCTCGGGAAAGCAAATCAGGCGAACGCCCTGGTCCGCGGCCGTCCGGGTCCAATGGGATACCTCGGCCAGGTTCTGATCGGTTTCACCGATAGGGGCGTTCACCACTGCCGCGGCAATACGAAGGGATTCCATGTTCAAACTTTCAGTCTCCAGCCTTCCCCCTTCAGTCTTCAGCCCTTTACCTGCTACCCTTGTCCTATGTCAAATTAAACTGCGCCCTGATCTTAAAAACCCGGGTCGCCGGTAGGTTGAGGATTTCATCCACACCGGTTGTTTTTGCAATGTCCGCCAGGTTGGCCTCAATTTCCGCCATGGAAGGGGCGATAAATGTGAACCAGACATTGAAGTCATTTTCCCGGAGGTAGTTGTGGGTGACGCCCGGATAGCGATTGACGGTTTCGGCAAATTGATCGATGCGGTTGGCCGGTACCCGGGCGGCGCACAACGTACTGACGAATCCGAGTTTTTCCGGTACGAAATTGCCGCCGATCCGCCTGATGATGCCCCGGTCCTTCAGCCGGGTCAGGCTGGTCAATACATCTTCTTCGGTCAGGCCAAGTTCTGTGGCGATGGTGCCAAATGGGTTCCTGGTAATGGGGAAATCGGACTGTATGCGATTGAGAATCTTTTTGTCGGTTGCGTTTAGATGTTCCATGGCTGCTGACGTTATTCCTGCATGAATTTTAGATGTACCTTGCGGGTCCGGGGGCCGTCGAACTCGCAAAAGAAGATACCCTGCCAGGTTCCCAGCACCAGACGCCCGTTTTCGACCATCACCAGTTCCGAGGCACCCACAAGGGTGGACTTTACGTGGGCCGGGGAGTTGCCTTCCATGTGCCGGTATTCGGCCTGCCACGGAACGATTTGGTTCAGAATCATGAGGATGTCTTTTTTTACGATTGGGTCGGCGCTTTCATTGATGGTGACCGCGGCGGTCGTGTGGGGAACATAGATCATGCAAAGTCCGTCCTGAAAGCCGCCCGCGGAAACCGCTTTTTGAATATCAGCGGTGATATCTACAAATTCCGTCCGGGAGCCGGTTTTGACCGTGATGACCATGGGGGCACCTATAATTTCGGTATCCATTCACAAAGGGTAGATTTTGATTCAGAGCAAGGCTTGAGCGATTTTGAGACCGGAGGCATAGCGCGCTTTTCCGAGGATCTCAAAATAGCGAAAACGCCGCGCTGGGTCAAAAGATGCCATTTGTGTATGGATACCAAAAAAAGGCCCTGCTGCTTAGCAGGGCCTTTTTGATCAGATGTTTGTGTACCCAATCACTGGTCTGTGACTATACACAGCCGGTCGGTTTGGGCAGACCAGCCATCTTACAGGCTCCCTTGCCGGGGCCTGACGGGAACAGCTCGTAGATGTGTTTCAGTTTGAACTTGGTAACCTTGGAAAGTACCCGAACCATGGGGGCAATCCCATTTTTCTCATAGTACTCACGCAGAGTATTGATTACCAGACGGTGTTCATCATTCAACTCGTCGATGCCTTCTTCGCCTTTTACATACTGTACCCAGTTTTCACTCCAGGTTGCGTAATCATCGATAAAACCGTCTTCATCTACGCCAAAATTCTCTCCACCAAATTCTACTGTTGCCATTTAGCATTCCTCCTTAATTAGTATTTTTGTTACTTATGGCATTCCGCCGTTATTTTTGCATTGAAAAAGATTTTTTAACCGATTGAGTATCCGATGTCAATATGAAAATATTACCAATGGCTGTATTTTGCAATGGCCAGCAATTTATCTAATATTAACAAGTTATTAAACAGGGTCGCCTTAATGTTCCCTAGGGGTTTTGTTCAGCTCGCCCAGGGTAAAAACCGGACCGTCCTTGCAGACCAGCTCTTTACCGATCCCGCAGCGACCACACATGCCGAATCCGCATTTCATGCGATTTTCAAGGGACATGATAATCTGGTCGTCGGTGTAGCCCAGTTTTTCCAGAACCGGCAAGGTGAATTTGATCATGACGGGCGGGCCGCAGACAATAGCGTAGGTATCCTTGTCCGCCTCGGGCGCTTTCTCCTCGGTGACCGGTGGCACGAAGCCGACATTGTAATCCCATCCTTCCACCGGCGCATCGATGGTGAGATGCACGTTGATATCGTCACGTTTCTCCCATTCGACCAGTTCATCCTTGTACAGCAACATGCCCGGTGTGCGCGCCCCGTAAATAACATCGATGTTTCCGAAGCGGCCGCGATTGGCGGGATCCAGCATGTATATGATAGAGGAGCGCAATGTGGTGAAGGCGAATCCGCCGCCCACGATAAGGATATTTTTGCCTTCCAGCATATCCCAGGGGTACCAGTTGCCCAACGGTCCCCGGATCCCCATTACATCCCCCGCCTGCATGGCGTGCATGTGGCTGGTCACCACCCCGGCTTTGAAGACCGTAAATTTCACAAACCCTTTTTCCACCGGGGAAGAGGCGATGCCGATGGGGATTTCACCCACACCGGGGACGGACAGTTCGGCAAACTGGCCGGCCTGATAGGCAAACTTCTCTTCATCACCTTCATTCAGAAAGACAAATTTGAATGTCTTAAGGCTTTTATCCTCGGTTGCGACTTCCAGTTCATCGATGCGAACCGGGTACGGTAAATATGGATTCTGCACGTCTTAAATCCCCCTTATTATCCCTCGGCCACGCAGCTGTCTACGGCCGCGTGGCTGTTCAGCAGGTCACAGACCTTACGAATATCGATATTTACCGGGCACTGGCGGACGCAGCGGCCGCAGCCGACACACATGGTCCCCGTGTCGTATTTATCGACAAAATATTTCAGTTTATGCATAAAACGCTGGCGGACCCGCTGGAGCTTGGTGCCCCGGGGATTGTGTCCCGTGGTGTGCAGCGTGAAGAGCGGAAACATGCAGCTGTCCCAGTTTTTCAACCGTTTGCCGGATTTGCCGCGGACCTCATCCTGGAGATCGAAACACCAGCAGGTGGGGCAGAGGAAGGTGCAGGTGCCGCAATTGATGCAGGCAAAAGAGACATCCTCCCAGAAAGGGGCTCCGTGGAGCGCCAGGGTGTCTGCATCGCGCAACTTGTCTGTCTCGATGGCACTGACAATTTTGGCCTCGGCGGCCGCTTTTTTGTCTGCAAACACGCTTTCGCCATCGCCCGCATCGTTCCAGCCGGCACTGTCCAGCAAGGCCTGGCCTTTGTCGGTCAGCGCTTTGCCCAGGTAGTGATCCCCATTGTCCGTCAGCAGCACATCCAGCCCCTGCTCATGGTAGGGACCGCAACCGGCCGTGGTGCAAAAGCAGGTGGTGTAGGGACTGTCGCAGGCCAGGCCAACGAAGGTGGTCGCCTCGTATGCCTTTATCCAGTAGGGATCCTTGTATTCCGCCGTGTCGAAGTTGAGATCGAGCAGGGCCATGGCGCGGGCATCACACGGGCGCATGCCGATCACAGCCCGGGGGGTGAGATCACCGGCAACTTCTTTCATAATGTGATGGTCTTCCACATTGGGATCCAGGGAAAACTCCAGGATGTCCTCGGATTGCGGAAAGGCAATCGCTTTCGGTGAAAGACGGGTGTTGAGCATATTGTAATCCGGGATTTCACCCTGGTCGAGTTCCTTGGGTTCATGCCCCTCTTTGGCCTTCACTGGTCCGAAAAGCCGGTAGGCAGCCCGCAGGGCGTCCAACCCCGCTTCCCACCTGTTTTTTTCAATTTTTACGACCTTCATAGAATTTGCCTTTATCTTAATGTTTCTAAACTTCCAGCCCGCGGGCTGCGCATCTTATTTAATGAATTCGTCCGGATCACCGGGCTGATAGGTATCCAGCGCCGGCCGTATATCCAGTGACATGCCGGCTTCCCAGTCGAACAGTTCTTTGGCATCCTTCTCGAGCTTCTTGGTGAACTGGCGCATGGAGATGCCCACCGGACAGGCCCGCTCGCAGGCGCCGCAATCGGTGCAGCGGCCGGCACAGTGGTAGGCCCGCAGGAAATGGAACGTCCGGATGTTGACCATCTCCTGTCCCTTGCCTACCCATTGCGGTTTGGATTCATCCACAAAGCAGGTGGGGCAGTAGCACAGCGGGCAAGCATTCCGACAGGCATAGCAGCGGATGCAGGGTGCCAGCAGGTCGTCGAAATGCTGTTTCTTCTCCGCGGGTGTCATCTCTTCGATGGCCCGCACATCGGCGTAACGGTCGACATCCGGGGTTTCAGCAACCGGCTCGGCCAGCATTTCGTCGTGGATGACCGGATTGGGGTGATGACAAATGCGGCAGTTGTCCTGCAGCAGCTCATCCTTGGCGAACGTTTGGTCAAAATCGGTGCCCTGGACCCGGACGCCTTTTTCATCTTCGGTCACAGCGGTGATTTCACCATCGATCAAGGCGTTGATTTTACGTCGATCGAGCATACCCTGGCAGGGGACCCCGATGATCACCAGCTGCTCTCTTTTGATCTTGTTTTCCAGGATGTGGGTAACGATATTGCGGCTGTCACAGCCCTTGGCAAAGATCCCGATCTTTTCTTCCTGCCGGTTGGTCAGGTAGTTGGATAGGTTGATGCCGCAATTGCTGTCCCATACCAGCTGATCGACATCTGCGTCGCTTTTCACGAAGCACGGTTCGTTCATCATCGGCATAGACCCCTGGCGGAACCCGATCAAGACTTCTACTTTACACTCCTTGAGAAGCCGCCGGGATACCTCTTTCATCTTATCAGCATATCCTAACATTTAAGCTACCTTGGCCTTGTCATTTAGGTGGTGAGTATTCGGGCCCAGCTTCTTGACCGCTGCGGTCACTTCATTGACCACGTCTACAAACTTGGTCGATTCAGCAGACGAAACCCATGAGAAGTGGAGCCTTCCAGGCTCAATTCCCATATGCTCTATAAGGTTGGTGAAAAGGGCGAATTTGCGTCGGGCGTAGTAATTACCTTCCAGGTAATGGCATTCACCGGGATGTCACCCGGACACCCAGACAGCATCCGCGCCCTCGTTCAGGGCGGCCAGGAAAAATTTCGGGCTCATGCGGCCGGTGCAGGGAATCCGGATGACCCGGATGTTGGGCGGATATTCCATCCGGCCAACCCCGGCCAGATCTGCCGCACCGTAGCTACACCAGTTGCAGAGAAAACTGACGATCTTTGGTTGCCACTCGGTCATGGTTGCTTACTCCTTAACTCTGGTTATGCGTTCTTCGAGGGCCTGTCAGGCCCCGGAAACTTTTTACACAGCTTCGTCAATTGAAAAAATCTGGGCAAAAATCTGGTTGTTATCAAAGCCTTTCAGGTGCAGCGCGCCTGAGCGGCAGGAGGCCACGCAGAGGCCGCAGCCTTTGCACAGGACCGGATTGATCTCAGCGCGGCCGGCCCAGGGCCCTTCGGTGGTAAACGCCGGAGCGTTGTAGGGGCAGATGGCGACGCAGACACCGCAGCTGCTGCAGTTCAGCGGATTCGATTCCGCGACCGTACCACTGGTGAAGATGTTCTTGCGGGCCAGCAGCGTCGTTGCCTGGGAGGCCGCCGCCTGCCCCTGAGCGATTGATTCGTCAATGGGTTTGGGATAGTGGGCCAATCCGCAGAGGAAAACGCCGTCGGTGGCGAATTCGGATGGGCCCAGCTTGGCATGTCTTTCCACGAAGAACCCGTCGTCGTTCATGGGGACCTTGAAAAAGTTGGCCAGGCTTTCGTCCCGGTTGGGAACCAGGGCCGAAGCGAGGGTTAAAAGGTCCGTTTCGATTTCAATTGGACGGCCCAGCACATGATCGGTAGCGGTTACCAGCAACCGGCCGTCTTCAATACTTACCTGGGGTTTGTTGTCGAGGGCGTAACGGATGAAAATCACGCCGGCCTCACGGGCTTCACGGTAGATCAGTTCCTTTTCGCCGTAGGTACGGATATCCCGGTAGAGAATGAACACCGTCATGTCGGGATTGCGTTTTTTCAGCTCCAGGGCGGTGTCCACCGAATGGGTGCAGCAGACCCGGGAGCAGTACGGCCGGTCCTGATCGCGGGAGCCGACGCACTGGATAAACACGGCTGTATTGAGATCTTTCAGCGCGGGGTCAGCATTGATGAATTTTTCATCCAGGTCGAGCGCCGTGATGATGCGCGGATCGTTGCCGTATTCATACTCTTTCGGCTGCAGCGGGTTGGCGCCGGTGGCCATGATCGCCACACCGTGTTCCAGTTCCTGGTCGCCGGTTTCATTATTTAGGGTAGCTTTGAAATTACCGACGAACCCTTCCACCATTTTCAACTCGGTGTTCAGGTGGACCTGGATGTTGGCTTGGCCCTCGACGTCACTGACCAGGTCGGCCAGTTGTTTCTGAATGTCTTCACCAACGGCGGTTTTGTACAGCCTGTTGGCCTGGCCGCCCAGTTGCGCACCTTTTTCGATGATATGGGTCGCATAGCCCTGGCGGGCCAGGCTCCGGGCCGCCGACATACCGGCGATACCGCCGCCGACTACCATGGCGGTCTGGTTGATGTCCAGTTGGGCCTCTTCAAGCGGCTGCATCAGGGCAACCTTCGAGACGGCCATGCGGACCAGATCCTTGGCTTTCTCGGTCGCCAGTTCCGGGGTGTTTTTATGGACCCAGGAATTGTGGTTGCGAATATTGGCCATTTCGAACAGGTATTTGTTCAGGCCGGCACTGGTCATCGTTTCCATAAACAGGGCTTCGTGGGTTTTGGGCGTACAGGCGGCCACGACCACCCGGTTGAGGCCCTCTTCCTTGATGATCTTGGCCATCGTCTCCTGTGAATCCTGGGAGCAGGAGTACAGGTTGTCCGCGGTATAATCCACGTAAGGCAGGGTCGCGGCGTATTCCGCTACGGCCGGTACATCCACGACCCCGGCAATGTTGGTTCCGCAACGGCAGACAAACACGCCAATCTTGGGTCTGTCACCGGCGACATTGGTTTCGGGCACTTCTTCCGCCTGCACGATATTGGTCCCCCGTGCTTCGGCGAGAATCTCTCCGGCCGCGGCGGCCGCCGCGGAGGCCTCGATGACCGCCTGGGGGATGTCCTTGGGACCCTGGAAAGCGCCGGAGGCAAAAATACCGGGTCGGTTGGTGGTGACCGGCGCAAAAGTCGGCGCTTTACAGAAGTTGCCGCCGGTCAGTTCGATGTTCAGTTTCTCGGCCAGGGCCACCGTCTCCGGAGAGGTCTGCAGTCCGATGGAAAGCACAACCATGTCGTAGATTTCGGTTTGCAATTCACCACTTTCGGTGACGTAACGGACTTGGAGGTCGCCGGAGTCGCCGACCGGATCGATGGTGTGGATCCGGCTGCGCTCAAAGCGCACCCCGGCTTTGTCGCGGGCACTTTCATAGAACCTTTCGAATTCCTTACCGGGGGTCCGCATGTCCATGAAGAAGATGGCGCATTCCAGTTCGCTGTCGTGCTCCTTGGCGATGACCGCTTCCTTGATTGCGTACATACAGCAAACCGAGGAGCAGTGGGCATTGTCACACCGGTTGATATCCCGGGAACCGATGCACTGGAGCCAGGCAATCTTTTTAGGGCCTTTGCCGTCGGACGGACGGGTGACATGCCCCGTGGAAGGGCCGGAGGCCGACAGCATCCGCTCGAATTCCATGGAGGTGACCACGTTGGGCAGTTTGGCATACTGATAATTGTCGAAGCCGGAAGGGTCGAAAGGTTCGAAACCGGGTGAGAGGACCACCGAACCAACCTTCAGGGTCTCGGTGGTGGTTTTCTGATCGAAATCCACCGCGCCCGTGGGGCAAAGTTTCTTGCACGCCCCGCATTTTCCGTTTTTCACGAAATAGATACAGGTCTGATCATCTATAGCATATTTCAACGGTACGGCCTGGGCATACTCCACATAGGCGGACTTGCGTTTGGCCAGGCTCATGTTGTAGGTGTCCGGGACCTTTTTGGGGCACTTTTCGGCACACAGGCCACAGGCGATACACTTATCTTCGTCAATGTAGCGAGGATGGCGGATGAGTTCGACTTCAAAATTGCCAGCCTTACCTTTGATTTCACCAATTTCACTGAGGGTTTTCAGCTCAATGTTTAAATGCCGGCCGACCTCGACCAGTTTCGGTGAAATAATTCACATGGCGCAGTCATTGGTGGGGAATGTCTTGTCCAACTGGGACATGGCCCCGCCAATGGAAGATCCCTTTTCAACCAGGTACACATAGTAACCCGAGTCGGCCAAGTCCAGGGCCGACTGCATGCCGGTGATACCGCCTCCGACAACCATTACTGAACCGACAACATCTTTTGACATCTTTACGATCTCCTGTTAATTCTATCCACGGCTTGTGGGCTGGCAGACACACCATGAGGCCCCGCCCCCTTTGCGGGGTCAATCAGAGGGGCCCGGCACGGTCGGCCAGGGTGGTGGGGGTTTGTAATGTTTTGTAATTATTAAAGAAACAAACGAATCCCGGGTTGCCGTGGCGGCCCCGGAAGCCATCACCCCATTCTTTTTCTACCAAATCGACTTAGTAGTATGGGTTTTGAGCATTTGTCAACCAATTTTGATCCAAATAAAACCGCCCTGGTAATTGTCTGCGGACCTACGGGAATTGGCAAAACCAGCGTCGCCATCGAAATTGCCGTAGCCGAAAACGGTGAGGTTATTGGCGCAGATTCCATGCAGATTTACCGGCACATGACGATCGGTACCGCCAAGCCAACCGCGGCCGAACAGACCCGTGTGCCTCACCACCTGGTCGATGTGGTCGATCCCGCCGAGGACTTCGATGCGGCCAAGTTCGCAGGGCTGGCGGCCACGATCATTTCCGACCTGGCCAAGCGCAGGGTGCTGCCCGTTGTCGCCGGCGGCACGGGACTTTACATCAAAGCCTTAACCCGGGGGATTTTCAAGATCGAGGCCGGTGATCCACAAATCAGGGCGGACCTGAAAGCCGCCGCCGAAGAGCAAGGGGCGCCGGCCCTTCACCGCAAGCTGGAAAAAGTGGATCCGGAAACCGCCTTCCGTGTGCATCCCAACGATACCTATCGGATTTTGCGGGCGCTCGAAGTGTATGCCGTGACCGGGGAGACGATGAGTCGGTTGCAGGCGGAGCATGCCTTTGCCGAGGAAAAGTACAATTGCCTTAAAATCGGATTGACCATGGATCGCGACCGGCTCTATGACCGCATCAACCGGCGGGTGGATATCATGATTGCTGAGGGTTTGGAGGCGGAAGTCCGTCGGCTGCTCGACAAGGGGTATGCCCCAGGCCTGAAGGCCATGCAGTCTATCGGTTACCGCCACATGGCCGCCTATTTGAGCGGCCACACCCAGTGGGACGAGATGCTGGCCACCTTGAAGCGCGATACCCGCCGCTATGCCAAAAGACAGTTTACCTGGTTTCGGGCCGATCCGGATGTACGCTGGTTTGAACCGGAAGAGACGGAGAAGATTCTGGGATTCGTGCGGGAATTTCGGGAAAAGATAACCTAACAGCAGCTATTAGCCATTAGCGGTAAGCTGTTAGCCTTATAATGGCCAGGCACCGCCTGGTTCCCCTTTTCTGGACTTGGTTCATCGGCTGTGATTCCAGTGGGTTTTAAAAAGTTTTGCCAACAGCCAATAGCTAACCGCTAATAGCTTAATTACATCCCCCCACCAGCCGCCCCTGCCAGGTATCCCTTTCTTCCAAAAGGGCCTTTATCATGTCGAGGGTCTACTTTTTCTCCAGGGTCCATTGGGGCGCAACAAGTTCGCGAGGGTGCGGATCACCGGTCAGTCGCTGAATTACCATGTCCTCGGGCAGGCGTTCCAGGAATTCACACACCAGGTCAACATATTCCCGCTGGGCCAGACATTCAAAATTCCCCGCACGGTAAAGGGCTTCGAGCCGGGTTCCCCGGATGACGTAAAGTAGGTGGAGCTTGACCCCCTGGATGCCGAGGTCGGCCAGGAAGCAGGCGGTCTCCATCATCTGGCTGCGGGTTTCACCGGGGAGCCCCAGGATAACGTGGGCGCAGATATTTATCCCCCGTCCCTGAGTGGCTGCCACCGCCCTGGTAAAACTGGCGGCGTTGTGGCCCCGGTTGATCAGGTTCAAGGTGGCATCGTGAGCAGACTGCAGACCGTATTCGATCCAGATGAGCTTCTCGGCGGAATAGCTTTCGAGCAGATCCAGTACCTCTACACTGATGCAGTCCGGCCGGGTACCGATGGCCAGACCGGCGACATCCGGCACGGCCAGCGCCTCATCATAGAGGGCGCGCAACGTTTCGATCGGAGCATAAGTGTTTGTAAATGATTGAAAATAAGCAATAAACTTCTTTGCCTTGAAACGGCGGGCAACCTTGGCTTTGGCACTTTCCAACTGAACGCGGATAGACTTTCCGGCTCCGAACGCACCCGTACCGGAGCCCTTGGCGTTGCAATAGATACAGCCGCCGGTAGATAGCGTACCGTCCCGATTGGGACAGGTCGTCCCGGCATCGATAGTGATTTTGTGAACCCGGTGCCCGAACATTTCCCGAAAATAGGTGTTCAGGTCCCGATAGCGCTTTTGCATGGTAGCCTGCTGGGGTTGCTGGTTGACTTCACAGGTCGATGTCCTTATATACATTCCACTGAAAAAATTGTAAATATGGGTTTGTGGCCGGATGCCACAGGTAGAAGGTGGAAGGCTAAAGGCCAAAGGCCAAAAGCTGACGGCCAGAGGTGAAACCGGAAACTTTGCAAGTTTTCAAGCCGGGAAGCGACCAAACAGCAGCATGACAGTATATACACAAAAATACGATATCATCGTGGTGGGAGCCGGCCATGCCGGCTGCGAGGCGGCCCTGGCGGCGGCGCGGATGGGGAGCACTGTCCTGCTGCTGGCCATCGATCTAGACAAGGTGGCCGCCATGCCCTGCAGCCCGTCCATCGGGGGCATGGCCAAGGGACAGCTCGTGCGGGAGATCGACGCCCTGGGTGGGCAAATGGCCCGCGTGACCGACCAGACTGCCATTCAGTATCGAGTGCTCAATACGCGCAAAGGGCCGGCTGTCCAGTCTTCCCGCACCCAGAATGACAAGAATCGCTACCACCGGGTGATGAAAGCAGTCATCGAAGCGCAGGCCGGCCTGGACCTGAAGCAGGCCATGGTGGAGCGCCTGGTAGTGGAGGACGACCAGGTGGTCGGGATTGAAGACGCCACCGGTTTCGGTTACCGGGCCCAGGCTGTGGTTCTGGCCACCGGAACCTTTTTGAGCGGCCTGGTCCACATCGGTTTTACATCCCTCAAGGCCGGACGAGCCGGTGAATTCGCTTCCTATGGGCTGCCGGCCCACTTGGCTGAGTTGGGCTTTGCGCTGGGGCGGATGAAGACCGGTACGCCTCCCCGCCTGGATCGCGACAGCATCGACTTCTCGAAATTTGAAGCGCAGGGCGCCGAGACCGAACCAAGGCCGTTTTCGGTTTTTACGGATTCGCTGGCCATGCCCCAGCTGCCCAGTTATATCGGCCATACCAGTCCCCGGGTTCACAAAATCGTGCGGGACAATCTGCACAAGAGCGCCCTGCACGGCGGGATCATCAAAGGTGTCTCTGCCCGCTACTGCCCCTCATTCGAAGACAAGATCGTCCGATTTCCCGACAAGGAGCGGCACCAGATTATCCTCGAACCCGAAGGGGTCGACACCCGGGAGGTGTATGCCAGTGGGTTGGGCAACAGCTTGCCGGTGGACGTGCAGCTACAGGTGGTCCGATCGGTGACCGGCCTGGAGCAGGCCCAGATCATGCGGCCGGCCTACGCCATCGAGTATGATTACGTGAACCCGGTGCAGCTACATCCTACCCTGGAAACCAAGAAGGTCGGCGGTCTGTTTCTGGCCGGCCAGATCAACGGGACCTCCGGCTACGAGGAAGCGGCAGCCCAGGGCCTCTGGGCTGGTATCAACGCGGCCTGCCGGGTCCAAAAGCGGCCGGCCTTCATCCTGGACAGGTCCCAGGCCTACATGGGAGTCATGGTGGACGATCTGGTCACCCGGGGAACCGTGGAACCGTACCGGATGTTTACTTCGCGGGCCGAATATCGCCTGATGCTCAGGGAAGACAACGCTGATATTCGGCTGATGGAGACCGGACACCGTCTGGGGCTGATTGAGAAAGAGCATGCCCGGGACATAAAGGAGCGCAAAAAGCAGATTGCAGCTGAGATAAAGCGGGTCCAGCATACCGTGGTCAGGCCGACCACCGAGGTCAATGCCTATCTTGAAGAGCAGGGCACCAATCCAATCAAGAGTGGCATTCACCTGAGCCAGCTAGTGAAGCGGGCTCAGCTTGGTTATGGTGCCGTCCGCCAGCTCGCCCCGGCAGACAGTCCGATCGCCCCGACGGTCGCCCTACAGACGGAAATCGAAATCAAGCATGAAGGTTACATCCAGCGACAACTGAAAGAGATTGAGAAGTTCAAGGATTTGGAGCGGGTTAAGATCCCATCGGATTATGACTTTGCCCAGGTACATGGGCTCTCCAACGAACTGAAAGAAAAATTGAGCAGAGTGCGGCCGATATCCCTGGGGCAGGCCACTCGGATTGACGGGATGACCCCGGCCGCCATTTCAGTGTTGATGGTTGCTTTGCGAGCCATGGAAGGGAAGGCGGCTACCCGCCGGCGCATGTTTGACACTTAACCGGGCTCATCTTATTTTAAGAAGCGATGGTTTCCCGGCTTAACTAAAGGAAAAACAAAGCAATTTGACAGGTTAGGATTGGACGAAAGGAACAGCATGCCTGAAACGGATTACTACAAAGTCCTGGGGGTCAACAAGAATGCCTCCGACAGCGAGATCAAAAAAGCATACCGTAAACTGGCCTTGAAATACCACCCTGATCAGACCAAGGGTGACAAGCAGGCTGAGGCCAAGTTTAAAGGTATAAGCGAGGCGTACGCCGTACTCAGCGACAAGGAAAAGCGCCAGCAGTACGACACCTTTGGCTCGGCCGGGTTCCAGCAGCGCTATTCCCAGGAAGACATTTTCCGCGGGTTCGATTTTGCCGACATATTCAAGGAGTTCGGTTTCGGTGGTAAGGGCGGCCAGGGCGGCTTCTCCTTTAACTTCGGCGGCGGGGGTTCGCCCTTTGGTGGCCGCAGCCGGCCGGCCGCCCCGCGCGGCGCAGATCTGGTATATGAGATCGGCCTCACGCTCCAGGAAGTCGCAACCGGGATCAAAAAGACCATTTCCTACACCCACGCTGGAAAAACCGAGAGAATTACCGTCAAGATTCCCCAGGGAATGACAACCGGAAAGAAACTGCGCCTGGCCGGCAAGGGTGAGGCCAGCCCTTACGGCGGCGTCCCCGGCGATCTATACATCAAAGCCAATTTGCTGGAGGACTCGGTGTTTTCAGTGGAAGGCAACGATCTGCACCTGAACCGGGAAATCAAACTTACCGATGCCATATTAGGCACCACCATCCCCGCGCCCACCATCGAGGGCAAAGCCCTCAGCCTGAAAGTCCCCTCCGGAACTCGCCATAAGACCAAGATGCGGCTGGCCGGGCACGGCCTGCCGCGGATGAACGGCGGCGAAAAGGGGGATCTCTATGTGACCATCCTGGTCAGCATGCCCAAATCGCTTACCCCCTCCCAGAAAAAGCTTATCGATGAACTGGCTGCCGAGGGCCTGTAAAGAACCAAAATCATTGACAACAGACCGTGTTAGATGGTATTTCATGGGAGTTTAAGAAGGCTAATTCTGTCGCTCAAATTGCAGCACCATGCTAGGCCAGGCCGTTACCTGTTATGCCGGAATTGATACCTGTGTTGAAAAGGGAGGATATCGAGGAATCGACTGCCTCGGTGGCCCGGCAGATATCGGCTGCCTATAAAGGTCGCAAGCTTGTGCTTGTGGGGGTCTTGAAGGGTGCCTTCATCTTCATGGCCGATCTTGCACGCAGGCTTACCATACCGGTCGAAATCGATTTCGTCCGCGCGGCCAGCTACGGATCGGGCACGACCTCTTCCGGTAAGATTGAAATTACCAAAGAGATCGATATAGATATAGAGGGCAAGGATGTCCTCGTCGTTGAAGACATTGTCGATAGTGGGCTGACGCTCACGTACCTAGTAAATTATCTCAATAAATTCAAACCAGCGACTGTCAGGGTGTGTACGCTGCTGGATAAGTTAGAACGCCGACAGTCAAAGATAAAAGTCGATTACGCCTGTCATACGATTGAAAAGGGATTTCTGGTCGGTTACGGCCTGGATTATGATGAAGCTTATCGCGAGCTGCCGGCAATCTATCATCTGAAATTTCAATGAAGAGGGTATGTTATGATTATCACCTGTGGGAATTGCAACACCAGTTATGAATTGGATGAAAGCGTCGTAAAAGCGACCGGCACTCAAGTGCGCTGCACGTCCTGCCAGTCAGTTTTTACAGCCTATCCTGCAGCCGCCCCGGAGCCGCCGCCCGCCGCACCGGAGCCACCTCCCGCAGCCCCGGTGCCACCTCCCGCAGCCCCTGCCGATGATGACCTTGGGCTCGATGATCTTGATTTCGATAATGATCTTGTCCTCGATCCCGATGCCGGGGAGCCCGCCACCGATACCCCCGCGGCCGCTGAAGAAACGGGCGGGGGGCTTGAAGACGAACTGGATCTGGACCTGGATCTCGATGATGACGAACCAGCTGCTCCCGCTGAAGCGGAAGATGAATTGGATCTCGGTCTGGATCTGGATGACGACGAGCCGGCCGCAGGCCTGGAAGACGAACTGGACCTGGACCTCGACTTGGGCGAAGATGAACCTGCCGCAGCCGATGCTGAGGACGATCTGGACCTGGGTCTGGATCTCGACCTGGGAGACGATGCGGCCGGCGCGGAGGACGAACTTGATCTCGATCTGGACTTGGGTGAAGATGAAGCGGTGGCCGACGTGGACAGCGCGGACGACCTCGATCTGGATCTTGACCTCGATCTGGGAGATGATGGGGCCGGCGCAGATGATGAACTCGATCTGGATTTGGATCTGGGAGAAGAGGATGCGGTGGCCGACGTGGACAGCGCGGATGACCTCGATCTGGATCTTGACCTCGATCTGGGAGATGATGGGGCCGGCGCAGATGATGAACTCGATCTGGATTTGGATCTGGGAGAAGAGGATGCGGTGGCTGATGCGGACAGTGCCGACGACCTGGATCTCGACCTAGATCTGGGCGATGACGATGCCGTGGCGGCCGACGCTGGTGCTGCGGATGATCTGGATCTGGATCTTGATTTGGACCTGGGAGATGAAGAACCGGCTGCCGCCGATACGGGCGGAGATGATCTCGACCTAGATTTAGACCTCGACCTTGGCGATGACGAGGCTGTCGCCTCCGTCGGCGGCGACGATGAGTTGGATCTGGAGTTGGATCTGGACGATGACTCCGCGGCGGGTGACGATGATCTGGATCTGTCTGATATCGAGGATATGGTGGATGCTCAGGATGGCGCCAAAGGCGGTGCCGGCCAGGTTTCCGAGTCGGACGAGTTGGACCTTTCCGACCTGGAAGATATGCTGGATGACGATATCGAAGTCGTAGAGGCCGAACCGGAAGATGTGGACCTTGAGCTGGATTTCGACGATGCCACGTCCGGCGATGATGATTTGGATATCAGCAATCTCGAGGTCACTGAAGATCTTGACCTGACGGATATCGAAGATATGCTCGAGACAAGCGAAGACGTTGCGGCAACTGCGGACGCAGACGATGAGCTGGATTTCGAACTGGAGGACAGCGACGCGGATCTGGCCCTGGAAGATGATTTCGATCTTGAGCTGGAAGCCGCTGACGACCAGACCGACGACATGGAACTGGATTTTGGAGATGATCTCGGGGCAGATGATTCGATGGAAGATGTGGAAATGGATTTTGCCGGAACCATCGAAATAGAGCCGCCGAGTACCGCTGATTTTGAAGATCTGGAAGGCGGCGCCGAAGAGGAGGCAGCCGCCGCGGCCGTCGCCGAAAAGGAAGATAAAAAGGCCAAAAAGAAGAAGAAAAAGAAGAAAAAGAAAAAGAAAAAAGTCAAGGTCGCGCGCAGCGGCGGAATGAGTGCCCCGGTAAAACTTCTGCTGGGGCTGGTGTTGATTGCGGTGCTGGGTGTCGGTGGGATTGTGGGCCTGGATATGGCCGATATTAAGGTGCCTTTCCTGGAGCCCGTTAAACCGTTTCTCAAGGACATTCCTTATATAGGCGAATTCATTAAAGTCGGCCCCGATGACGTGGCCGGCAACCTCAAAATGAGTACCCACGGGATCAACAGCCGCTTTATTGAAAACAGTAAAACCGGTCGCCTGTTCGTGATTACCGGTAAGGTCAGAAGCGCGTATGAAGAGCCGCGACAGGCCATCCGGATGCTGGGCAAGCTCTTTGCGCCAGGCAAAAAATTGATCCAGACGCAGATTGTGCTGGCCGGTAATGTCCTGGCCGATCAGGACCTGGCCGGTCTCGATCTGAAAACGATAAAAAAACGATTGCGCAACCGGGGCAAATCACGTATCGGACCGGGGCAAATGCTCCCGTTTATGGTGATCTTTACCAAACTGCCGGACAACCTGGAGGAATTTACCGTAGAGGTGAGCGGGTCCATGCCGGCCAATTAAAGGCGGTCCGCAACCGGCATCTTTTGGCTTGACAAGCACTGCATTGCCTGTTACCAATGCGTCTTCCAAATGGGCGGCCCCCGTTTGGGCCCCACACGGCGATGTAGCTCAGATGGTTAGAGCATACGGCTCATATCCGTAGTGTCCGGGGTTCGATTCCCTGCATCGCCACCATGAACATAAAAAGGCTGCAATCCAACAAGATTGCAGCCTTTTCTGCGTTTGGGGTTCTGCTTACGAAAGTGAAACATCACCTTCGCCGGATTCCCCAGGAATTCTACCCTCAGATTAGAAGCTATCTCAAAAAACGGATTTTGGTTCAAGGTCAAGGCGGGCGCTACATTCGAACCGGAGGAATACTGCTGTATTTCGAGGATTTGAATTTAGCGTCCAACGCCGAGATTGGGCCAAAAGGCTTTTTTGAGATAGCTTCTAACCCAGCACGCCTTCCTGATAGCGCACATATAGGTTGCCCTTTTTATAGCGCCCTTTGAGCCAATCTGCCTCGGTTTCAAAATTAAACATATTCCAGGACCAGGTGACATCATCTTCTTCCAGATAGATCCAGTCCTGTACTTCCGTTATGCTGTAGCGTTCGATGTCTTGCATTACTTTCTGGTGGGCCGGTCCCATATGAAATACCGCCAAAAGGTGCTCATTGCTCCAGCCTTGATGGGTCAGGAGAAACGCCATGTGCCCGCCGGGATATTTCTCTTCCAGGGCATCCACCCTGAAGATCAGCGTGTAAAAGCAACACACGCTTTCGTTGGTTTTGCCGAGATCAATGATGCTGTCGGAATAAGATCGGTTAAATCCCTGTGAGATGGGATGGGTTTCCATTGCACCTCCTGTGGCTATCATCCGGACTGTACAATATATTGGGAGTATACGAATTATTACCACAATATATTGATAAGGTCAACGCCTATATTTGACAGAACAAATAGGGGGCGACCCGCATAGGGACCAGAATTATAAGGGAAAATGACTCGCCGGTAACCCGGCTCATAATTTCAAGCCACTTTTTGGGGGAGAATTATTGAAAAAGTACTGCCCCGGCCTTCCGTGGAATCGACCTCCATCCGGCCGCCATGTTCCGTGATGATCTTTTTGGTAATGGAAAGCCCCAGACCGGTCCCCTGGGAGCCCTTGCTGCTGACAAAGGGTTGAAACACGGTGGCCAGGGTCTCCGCGTTCATGCCGCAGCCTTGGTCGGCGACATCGACCTGCACGCTTTGGCCATTGATCGGCCGGGATGTTACGGTGACGCGACTGCCTTCATCTTCGCAGGCATCCAGAGCGTTGGAAACCAGGTTCAGCACGCAGCGGTAGATCCCTCTGGGGTCGATCAGCAGTTCGTCAATGGCCTTATCGGGTTGGAAGGCGAGTGTTATCTGCCGCTCGCCGGCTTTGGTCTGCATCAGTTCAACCACGGACCCTACCAGTTCATTGAGATCGGTGGGTTCGTATTCCGGTTCGCGGTCTTTGGAATAGGTCAACATGTCCTGTACCAGGCCGGTCAGCCGGTCCTGGTTGCGCTCCAGTACCTGGTAACCCCGATCATCGATCTCTCCGGCGGCCTTTTTCAAGGTTGTTTTGACCATGAACAGGCCGCCTTTGAGACCGTGAAGCATGTTTTTTATGCAGTGGGCGATGCCCGTCACGGCCTGGCCGATCGCGGCCAGGCGTTCGGTCCGGATGGCTTCTTCGGTCAGCTGCACGTTCTGGATGGCCACGGCGATCTGGCTGGCGACTGCCTCGGCCAGCAGGAGATCGTGTTCGTCAAATCCACGGTCCTGCTTTTTATTCACGGCTTCCAGGGCACCGATGCAGTTGTCGTCTATGAGGAGCGGCACGCAAAGGATGGAACGGGTTTTAAAACCGCTTTTTTTATCGGCCCGGGCGGAAAACCGGGTATCGTTCTGGGTGTCATTGACAACAACCGGCTGGCGGGTCTGGACACAGCTCCCGGCGATGCCTTCCCCCGTGGCAATCCGGAAACTCTTCAGTTTGGCGGATTCTTTTCCCGATATGGAGTGAAATACCAGATCACCGGTTTTCAAATCCTGCAGGACAATGGTGGCCCCTTCGGCTTCCAGCATGTCTGATGTGATCCGCACGACGAGCATGAGCAGGCGGTTGAGGTCATGGATGGCAGAGTGGATCAAGCGTGAAGTATCAATCAAGCCCTGCAGTTCCGTTTCCCGCAGCCGGGTGGCATGATCGTTTTCCCGGCGGCCGCTGGAAATCTGCTCCAGGGCGGGATTTTTTACGGTGAGCAGGTTGCCGCAATGGCAGGCGATCTCGGTGCCGGCCCGCAGGTTCGACAGGTCATATTGCTGGCCGCACATGGGACAGGTGCTACTGCTTTCGTTGCTGAGTACTTCCCGGTGGTTCATCCAGGGCAATACTTTGAGGTCCCGGCCGCATTGGCAGGTGATATCCATATTCTGGTTGCTCTTGGAAACTTCGTAGCGGTTGTTGCAGTCGGGGCAGATTAACAGCATACATCCCATCCTTTTCTATACCGGTCCGGTTCAGGCCGCAGACGGCTGCGCGGAACGGTTGGTACAGGTTGTCAGGATAACGGTTGGCCGGTCTGTTCTACAGCGGTTAGGATCGTTTGCCGCGTTGGAAAATGACCCGGTCGCCCGCCGGGCCTTGAGTTGGGACAGGGAAAGTATGGCAAAGCTTTGCTTGACTGTCAAGTTCCCCGCAGAGCCAGGGTTTTACAGGCTCGGAGCGGTCGGCTCGGCAGTGGACAACCCGGCATTTACACCGGGTGCACCGGATCCGCTAAGGTTTTTCAGCCGTGTTTACATTAAATGTTGACACCGGGCGCATAATTGACAATTTTAGGCCAGTTGATACTCTTTTTCGGAGACGATTTCATGCTATCCGGATTTACAAAATTGGTGGAGCAGCGCATCCAGGCTGCGCAGAGAAACGGAGAATTCGAGGGCCTGGAAGGCGCCGGGAAACCGATTGAATTTGAAGACGACAGCGGGATCCCCGAGGACCTGCGCATGGCTTACAAGATGCTGAAAAACGCGGATTGTGCGCCCCCGGAAATCGAACTGAAAAAGCAGATCCTCAAGGCAGAAGATCTGCTCGGCGGTATGCGGGACAGCCAAGAAAAATACAAGGTCATCAAGAAACTCAATTACCTGGTCACCAAACTGAACTGCCTTCGCCGCGCGCCCGTAAATCTGGAAGAGCCCCAGTATTCCGGGCAGATTATCGACCGCCTGTCCAATTCCTGATAGGGCTCCAGCCCATAATTACTGGTCCGACTGCTATGGCCATACGAACCACAGATAACGAGAGCGAAGGCCTTTTTAAGGGCGTCATGTTGGCTTATCTGATCCTGATCCTGCATGTGCTGCTCGTTGTGATGCTCGGATTTTTGGTCCTGTTTTTCCGCGGAGTCGTCCAGTACATGCCGTTAATATTCCTGGGCGGAACCGCCCTTATTGCACTGTCGGCCTGGCTGTTTTACCGTAAAATGAAGCGCGAGGGGCGTTCGCTCAAGGAGACCCTGCAATCGTCCGCGTTCCAGGGGCGGCCGGTTGAGATCAGCCTCATGGGCGGGATGGCCTCTTTGAAAGTCGGCCCGCCTGGCAGTGCGCCGGCAGTTGAATCGCCGACCGCCGACCCCGCCCGGCAGCTTGAAGACCCGGCAACGGTAAAGATCAGGGAGCTTTCGGAACTTGCGCGGCTTCTGGAAAACGATCTTATAACCCAGGATGAGTTTGAACTGGCCAAACGCCAACTGCTCAATTTACATACTTTATCCAATACAAACTGAATGATTCAGCGGGTGGCGCCTATCCGGCTCGAAGCCCTGGCCGGGTGCCGAACACCACAGTGTAGATGTGCCTTGACTGTGGGATCTTAAGCAGAACCTCAAACGGGAAGAGCCATGAAAAAACTAGCACTGGCCCTCATAAGCGGCGGTATTTCTTCGGAACGCGAAGTCTCCCTCAACAGTGGCAAGCAAGTCTATGCAGCTTTGAACAAGGACAAATACGACATCCTGCCCTACGATCCCAAAACCGATCTGGGGCAGCTGGTGACGGACGCAGACCGCATAGATGCAGCTCTGATCATACTGCACGGTCCCTACGGCGAGGACGGTACGGTTCAGGGCATGCTGGATCTGCTCGATATTCCCTACCAGGGCGCCGGCGTATTGGGCAGCGCCCTGGCCATGAATAAAGTCGTATCCAAAAGGCTCTACGCCCTGGCCGGCCTACCGGTGCTCCCGGATGTCGTGATTCAAAAAGGGCAAGCTTTCAGTATTGATGATATTGCGGCTGAACTGGGTCTGCCGGTCGTGATCAAACCAGCTACCAGCGGATCCAGTATCGGGATGACCATCGTGAAAACCGCCGGTGATTTAAAGGCGGCGGTTGAAAAAGCCTTTCGCTATGACGCCGAGGTGCTGATTGAAAAATTTATGGCCGGGACTGAAATTACGGGCGGCGTTTTAGGCAATGATAATCCGGAAACGTTGCCGCTGGTTGAAATCATTCCCGGGGACGGGTACGAATTCTTTGACTACGAGGCCAAGTATAAAGCCGGCGCCACCAAAGAAATCTGCCCCGCCCGGATCGATGCTCAGCTCACCGGCCAAGCCCAGGAATACGCCCGCAAGGCGCACCTGGCCCTGAATTGCCTGGGATACAGTCGTACGGATATGATCCTGAGCGGCGCGGACTTGTACTTGTTGGAAACCAATACTATCCCGGGCATGACGGCTACCAGCCTATTTCCGCAAGCCGCCCAGGCCGCGGGATATTCCTTCAGCGCTCTGCTGGATCGGCTGGTCGAACTCAGCCTGGAGGTACACGCCAAGCGTAAAAATCTACAAACAGCGTAATACGGTTTTTTATATTAACCTTTTTTGGCAACAGAGGGGGATCTATGAAAGTACTGGTAATTGGCGGCGGTGGGAGAGAACATGCACTGGTCTGGAAGATAGCGCATAGCCCGAAGGTAAAGAAAGTGTTCTGTGCGCCGGGCAATGCCGGCATAACGGGCAGAAAGATCACCTGTGTGCCGATCAGTGCGTCCGATATTGACGGTTTACTGGCATTTGCCCTGGAAAAGAAGATCGACCTGGCGGCGGTGGGGCCGGAAGATCCGCTCGCGCAGGGTCTGACCGACCGCTTTGAGGCGGCCGGGCTCAGGGTCTTCGGCGCCTCCCAGAAAGCGGCGGCGATAGAGTACAGCAAATCCTTTTCCAAGGACCTTATGCTCAAATACGGTATTCCTACTGCCTGGGGGGAGGCCTTTACCAGTTATAAAAAAGCAGAAGCTTACATTAAAAAAATGGGGGCGCCCATTGTTGTGAAAGCCGATGGTCTGGCGGCCGGCAAGGGTGTTATCGTCTGCCAGTCGGTCAAAGAGGCTATCACCGCCTTGAAGAGCATCATGGTGAAAAAGGACTTTGGGAACGCGGGCAGCAAGGTTGTCGTGGAAGAGTGCCTGGTTGGCGAAGAGGCGTCTTTTTTAGCCTTCACGGATGGCAAGACGGTCGTGCCGCTGCCCTCCTCCCAGGATCATAAACCAATTTATGACAACGACAAGGGCCCGAACACCGGCGGCATGGGTGCGTATTCACCGGCGCCCATCGTGGACCCCGATATGCACAAACGGATCATGAACGAAGTCATGATCCCGACGGTTAACGCCATGGCAGCCGAAGACTGCCCCTACAAGGGCGTTCTGTATGCCGGCTTGATGATCGATGGCGACCAGATCAAGGTACTCGAATTCAACGGGCGGTTTGGTGATCCGGAAGCCCAGCCACTGCTGATGCGGTTGAAAAACGACCTGGTGCCGGTGATGGAGGCGGTGATCGACGGCACCCTTGACAAGGCGACTCTTGAGATCGACGAGCGGGTAACGGTGTGCGTGGTCATGGCGGCCGGCGGATATCCACGGGCATACAAAAAGGGGTACCCCATTTCCGGCTTGCAGGCTGCTGCGCGAATGAAGGACGTTATGGTATTCCACGCGGGGACTGCGCTTAAAAACAAAAAGATTGTGGCCAACGGCGGGCGCGTCCTGGGTGTAACCGCCCTGGGCGATACCGTTGAGAACGCCATTAAAAAGGCATACCAGGCGGTTGCAAAAATCAAGTGGACCAAGGTGCAGTATCGCAGCGATATTGGCAAGAAAGCCCTTGTCCGTTTTGCGACCCCACCCAAGGTCGGAATTGTCATGGGCAGCGATAGCGATCTCGGCGTGATGGAAGGCACCGTGGGCATGTTGAAAAAATTCGGTATTCCCTTCGAGTTGCTGGTCGCTTCCGCCCATCGCAGTCCGGACAAGGCGGCTACGTATGCAGGGACTGCCCGGGAGAGGGGCCTGCTGGCCATCATCGCCGGCGCCGGCCATGCCGCTCATCTGGCTGGTGTCCTGGCTGCCCATACAACCCTGCCGGTCATTGGTGTGCCCATCGACAGTTCCTGTCTGCAGGGACTGGATTCCCTGTTGTCCACCGTGCAGATGCCGCCCGGTATTCCGGTTGCTACCATGGCGCTGGGAAAATCAGGCGCTAAAAATGCGGGGATCTTTGCGGCCCAGATTATCGCGGGGTCCGATCCGGCCGTTGAACAGAAACTGGCGGCCTTCAAAAAGGAAATGGCCGCCCAGGTCGAGAAGAAAAGCGCCAAACTTGAAAACTATCGGTAAACGTATTCAGATCGATCCAGTCCAACCGGCCCGGGAACCGCTTTTACAGGCGGCCCGGGTCATTTCGGCCGGGGGGCTGGTTGTCTTTCCGACGGGGGGCCTCTATGGCCTGGCGGCCGATGCCTTGAATGCGGCCGCGGTGGATAAGATCTTTGCGGCCAAGGGGCGCAGTCCCGCCAAACCGATCCTGATCCTGATCCGGCACGCGGACGACTTACGGCAACTTGTCACGACGGTACCGCCGCCGGCGGCCCTGCTGATGGATGCGATCTGGCCGGGCGGCGTGACCTTGGTGTTCCCGGCGGCGGCGGCGGTCCCCCCGGCGTTGACGGCCGGAAGCGGGAAGATCGGCATTCGTCTGCCCGCCCATCCCGTGGCCCGGGCGCTGGTCGCCGCGGTCGGTCGTCCGATTACCGGTACCAGCGCCAATGTATCCGGCCGGCCGGGTTGCAGTCGGATTGCAGCGCTGGATGCTGCTATCGACGGCTCTGCGGATATGACGCTCGATGCGGGCGGCCTGGCCGGGGGCGCCGGTTCTACCGTGGTGGATGTTACCCAACAGCCGCCGGTGATTCTGAGGAGCGGCGCTGTTGCGGATGACGTTATCTGGAAAGTCATGGCCGCGGATTGATATTGACAACCAGCGGAAATCTCCCTATACAAAACCCTACGCCGGAGTGGTGAAATTGGTAGACGCACGGGACTCAAAATCCCGCGGGGGCGACCCCATGAGAGTTCGATTCTCTCCTCCGGCACCATGCCTGCATTGCCCTGCCGGACCCCCGGCAGGGCTTTTCATTTAGGCGCTCTGGAATCCTCGCTTGCAATTAACTGCTGAGCGTACTAATTTTACTCGTAAACCAACGTCTGTTGCCGAAGACTCCAAAGCAAGAGGTTCGCATGCGACGACTACTTCTGTGTCTTGCCCTGACACTGGCCTGTGCTGTCACGATTCCGTTTGCGGCTATAGCCGGCAAGAAATCAAAGGCCCCCGATGACGGGTATGCAATGGTCCTTTTTCCCATCAAGGTGATTGCCCATTGGGGAGAGGGCTATGTGTACAAAACAGAAGTGCTGGCCGTCGAAGGTATTGCCAACACAGTGGCCGAAGACCCCCACCTGGGCCTCAAGTACAGCTACACCACGGAAGGGGAAGCCGGCCTGGCCATGCCCCTCGAGGAGGCTCTGGGCCGACGCGACGTTGACGTGTGGCGCCAGACGTCTCTGATGTCGAACTACAGCCCGGATTGGCACCGGGTAAAGTCCTTCGGGGCGCAGCTTTCAGCTGATCTGGCTGTCCTGATCCGCATCCGCGAAGATGCGGGCAGTCATGTGATCATCTATTTATATGACTACCAGGCCGGTAAAATCTATTCCAAGACCAACAAGGGCGTTTACTACGGGTCCATGTCCTCCGGGGTCCAGAAAGTCCTGGAAGCGCTGATGCGGGATTTTTATAAAAACCAATAACCGTTCTGCTGTCTACAACCATCCGCGGCCCCTTAAAAATGATACTTAAGAAGATTATCGTTGGCGAGACATCCGAGTTGTCCGGCGTGGTTACCGATGCGCTGGACAGGGCCGGGTTTCCCCATACCGCCTCAAAGACCCCGGTGCTGGATTCATTGGGAACGATCGCTCTATCTGATTGGAATATACACCCGGTCATAAAGTACACCGAACACCAGGCATCCCAGAACCGCCGGCCCTTTTTGCATATCAATATAGACGGGTTGCCGATCTACGAGATCCCGTCGAAAATCAACCGCTTCATCGAATTCCACAAGGCCCAGTACCTTCACATCATCGCCGCGGCAAGCGCAGAAAGAACCACCTTCGGTGAACGGGTCGGCGACATTATCGACAATGTGATTCTCATGGGCCGGGTGCAGGCGGGAACCGGCAAGATCGAAGGCTCGCGAACCCTGGATGAGCTGGTTTTCGAAGTGCTGGCGGGGCTTTCCCTGCGGGATAAATCCGAGATTGCCAATCTGGGGGAGGATGCCCTGCGGCTATTGCAGCTGCATGTCGACAAGCTGATGGAAACCCGATCCGCAGATGTGCAGCGGGTGGCCAGCCGCCGGGAGATTATGCGGCAGGTCTGGCTGAGCTTGCGGGAGACGCACCGACTCCGGGTAGTCGAGTAGAAGCTATCTCAAAAAAGCCTTTTGGCCCATACTCGGTGTTGGGCGCTCAAATCAGCTCCGTAAAATACTTGAAGTATTCCTCCGGTCTGATATGCGCGGCCGCCTTGACCTTGAGCCCGATGGAAGAATTTGCAGCCACTTCTTAGAAGTAGGTTGGTTAGATTTCAGTCTAAACGCCATCAGCTTTCCAGCGTTATACCTTAATACGTGCGGCCTTTTTTATCGACCATGGGTACGAAGCGAACGGGGATGATCTTTTGTTGCCGGATCTTCCCGTTAATTTTTTTAAGCAGGACCAGTTCCTGATCCCCGGCCGGTCCCACGGGAATGACAAGTCGGCCGCCTTCGGCCAATTGATCCTGGAGCGGCTGGGGAACGTGGGTGGGGGCGCAGGTAACGATGACCGCATCGAACGGCGCATTATCCGGCCAGCCCTGGTAGCCGTCCCCGATGCGCACATGCACATTGGCATAGCCCAGATCCTTGAGGACCCGCCGGGCGGTTTCACCAAGGGAAGGGACAATTTCGATGCTGTAGACCTGCCCGGCCAACTCGCCGAGAACAGCCGCCTGGTATCCCGACCCGGTGCCGATTTCCAGCACTTTTTTAGTACGGTCCAGTTCCAGGACCGTGGACATCAGGGCCACGATGTAGGGCTGGGAGATGGTCTGCCCGGCCCCGATGGGCAGCGGGGTGTCCTGGTAGGCCATCTGGCGCACGCGATAAGGGACAAAGCGGTGACGCGGGACCGAGGTCAGGGCCCGCAGGACATCCGGATGGCGAATGCCGCGCGCCCGGATCTGGAAAGCCACCATCTGTTTGCGCTGGCTTTCCCAGCGGCGGTTATCAGCCGGCGCTTTGCCGGTCGCGAAAATACTGGCCGGGCCCATCAAAATGGCCGCCAGCAGGGCAATTAACCTCATACGGGTTTTGCGGGTATTCATCCGAGCCTCCCGAACGGGGCGGCGCTTGGCCCGCCATGTTTATTCAGCGCCTTAAAACCTGGCCCTCAGGGCCAGGTCTGAGATAGTCGGCTGTGCCGTAAAGGCATTATCCTCGCACAGAGGCGCAGAGACGTCTTCCTTCAGTCAAGAATTAAATGAACAGTCCAGCTCAGCTGGGAAACCACGCATATTATCCCGCTACGCGGGATTAAAACCGAAAGGGCCTTGAAGTGGTTCTTCGCACGATAGTGCGACTATATCCTGGTTTTGATCTTCTCTGCGCCTTTGCGTCTCTGCGCGATGCACGGTTTTGCCTTTGTGTTTTGATAGTAAAGCCCCTTTTAGGGGCGTCCCAAAGCCTGGCCCTCCGGGCCAGGATGCTTTACATCCAGGACGATTCAACGCATGCTGCGGTCGGGTTCCTGTCCGGTTTCCAGCGCGGGCGTGTTATTTCTGCGGTTCGGCATAATAAACGTCTTTGCAATCCTGGCAGATAGTGTGGGTAAATTCCGATTCCGTGTAGGCCCGGACATAGGCCTCCATTGGCCACCACTTGCCAGTGTCATCCCGGATCCGTTGGCAGCCGCTGCAAATGGGAAGCAGCCCCTGCAGCACCTTGATTTCGTCCAGCAGTTTCTGCCGGTCCGCCAGGGCGGCGGTTAATTTCAGGTTGAGTTTTTCCAGCTTGTGCTGTGATTGTTTCCGGCCGGTTATATCCCGGGTGATGCCGACGATTTTCAGTGGCTCGTCGGCCTCCTTCAAGAATTTGGCCCGGATTTCGACCCAGTAGGTACCACCGTGTTTGTGGACCAGTTCCAGTTCGACGGATTGGGCCGTGCGCTGGCCCTGCTCGTACGCTTCCAATTCGCTTGCCAGCAGATCGGTGGCCTTTTGCAGGGATACCGGTGTTAGTCGCTCGACAATGGAGGTGTTGATGAGCTCGTCGGACCGGTACCCACTGATGCGCTGGATGGAAGGGGTGATATACTCATACGTCAGGGTTTCGGCATCCATGACCCAGATGGCATCGACCAGGTTGTCGGTCAGCAGGCGGTTTTGCTTTTCGAGCACCTGTACCTTGTCCTTGATTGATTGCGCCATGCTGCCGCCTCCGCTTGCCCAAGGGGATACCCAAATGAAATCACACTCGCATGATTATAGCAAGGCTGCAAATGGCCGGGAAGAGGCCAGTGGATTGGGTTTAGGAATCAATCTGCGCCGGATCGGACTGGTCGGCCGGGACAGCCAGGGGGCCTTTCCAGGGGATCAGCATGGGAACCCGGCGCTGGTAGCTGCGGTAGGGCGCTTGGAATTCGGCGACCAGGTCCTTCTCTTCCAAGTGGGCGCCGATGCAGATCCAGGCAGTCCAGAGGACATTGAAGAGCAGGCGGTCGGGGGGCAGATCGGGGCAGGCCCAGATCAAGAGAATGGCAAAGAGGTAGAAGGGATGCCGGACCCAGCGATAAGGGCCCCGGATCGAAAATTGCTGCGGTTGACGAGTGGTCCCTTTTAAATGCGCTTTCAGGTCGCCGATGCCGAACGCGTCGAAGTATTTCAGGGCCAGGGAACCCCAGGCAAAGCCGGCAAGCCCCAATAGAAAGACCCCCCTGGTCAACCAGCGCCACGGGCCGTGCAGTTGGAGCAGCATAGAATCGGCCGGCTGCCAGAGTGAAACGACAGCCGTCAAGACAACCGCGGATGCGATCGTGTAGACAGCGCGATGGGCGTAATTCGGCAGGTGTTTTTCCAACCGGGCCCACAGGCTGCGGCGCACCATGCCGCTATGCTGAATGAAAAAAAGTGCCGATAAACCGGCATTCCAGAAATATTGGCCGGTCGTCGACAGGGGCAGATCAACGAAATGCCAGGCGCCGTTGAAAAGAAATATGCCAAACAGCAGCAGGGACATGCTGCCGGTATACCGGGCCGTCATCATCAGCACGGCTATGGCGCGGGACCGTTTATCAACACCCATGTTGTTTTCCACATTTCAAAAAGAAGGCCCATGCGGCGGCACCCAATCTAAGGCCAGATCTTCGAACAGGTCAATAACTAGAACCTATCTCAAGAAAGTCTTTTGGTTCAAAATCAAGGCGTCCGCGGGGGTTAGCCCGTAGGAATACCTCAGCATTTTAAGGACTTGAACTGAGCGCCCAACATCGAGTTTGAGCCAAAAGACTTTCTTGAGATCCGTTCTAATAAAAAAATTAGGCGGCTCTTGCTAAACCCTGGAAAGACAGCGATAATGGCCGCCGGTTGCTGTTTTTCAGACTTAAGATAAATATGAATCGGGATTATACAATGGAAGACCTACCCAAGGACCCTGTCGAGGAACGCACCTGTCGGCAGTGTGAGCAGATATTTGAACCGGGTGCCGATATGGAAGTAACCGACCAGGGTGCTTTTTGCCGGCCCTGTTTTAATGCGCTAGCGGCCGAGGTTGAAATGCTGATCCGGCAGCAGAACCAGGGCATTAGTTTCCCGGCCGCAGTGGTAGGGGGATTGGCCGGAGCAGTGGTTGGAGCCCTGATCTGGTGGGGGTTTACCGTGGTGACTAAAATCCAGTTCGGCCTCGTGGCTATCGTTATCGGCATCACGGTGGCCAAGGGCATACTCCTGGCCACCAGGGGCCGACGTTCCCGGGAACTGCAGGTGCTGTCGGCCGGCATAGCCGCAGGGGCCTATTTTTATGCAGACTACCTGGTAAAACGGACCTTCATTCTGCAACAGTCACCCGAATACGCCCGCACCCTCACGGTGTTTCCGGATCCGGCCGTCTTTTTCAATGTGGCCCGGGTGACATTCGATATGTTTACCCTTATCTTTCTGGCCATAACGGTCTACCAGGCCTGGCGGCTTGTGGAGCCGTTCAAAATCAAGCGCCCCGGCTAAACGCGGTGGGGCCGGGAGGTGTAAGTACACGCATGGATCAGGCCAAACTAAGTGCTGTCCAGGAAAAAAGAGTTGAAAACCTGCAGATTGTCGCCCGGCATCTGGCAACGGTCGGGCCGTCGGCGGGCCGCCAGCAGGAATCAGGTACCGGTTCACGTTTCAACACAGGTTGGCTCAAGCGCTGGGGCGCCATTGGAATTTTACTCATCTTTGTCCTGGGCAAATTCAAATGGGTCCTGGCGGCCTTGAAATTTGCCAAGTTTTCCACCCTGATCACCATGGTGGCATCCGTATGGGTATACGCCACGTTGTGGGGGTTTCCCTTCGCGCTCGGGTTCGTGCTGTTGATCTTCGTGCACGAAGCCGGCCACGCCCTGGTAATGCGGCGGCAGGGTATTCCGGCCGGTGCGCCGGTTTTCATACCCTTCGTAGGAGCGGTCATTGCCATGAAAGGCCTGCCCCGCGATGCCTACGTGGAAGCCCTGGTGGGCATTGGGGGGCCGGCCCTGGGGACGCTGGGCGCCCTACTGTGTCTGTTGGCAGGGTGGGTGAGCGGACACCAGATATGGTATGCCCTGGCCTATACGGGGTTGATGATCAACCTGTTCAATATGATCCCCATTCCACCTCTGGACGGTGGCCGCATCACCCCGATCCTGAGTCGTTGGGTGTGGGTGGCCGGTCTGGCAATTGGGGTCGGGGTCTTCCTGCAGACCCGGTCTCCGCTCCTGTTTTTGATCCTGCTGATCGGTGGGTTTACCTTCTTCAAGAATTTCAAGACATACGATCCCACCTACTATGACCTGCCGGCCCACAAGCGGACCGCCATCGGTGTATCCTATTTTGGCCTGCTGGCCGTGATGGCCCTGGGGATGTGGATGGCCGGTCAGGCCCTTCAAAATCTGGGTACCGGCGGGGCATGAGAAGCAGCCTGAGCGGTGTTGCCTTGAATCCGGTTGATACATTTGAGGCTGTTTCAAAAATGGCTTCTTGTCCGGCGTAGCCTGGAAGGCGTTGACGGAACCTTGAACCAAAATTCTATTTTTGAGACAGCCGGTGGTGTCCGGGAAAGCATCTGGTGAGACAATCGCAGCGATCATCTGATACAGTAAGGAGACCTGCCATGCAGAAGATAAAACCGCAAGGTAACGGGTCGGTTTGTCCGGCGTGCGGCTACCGGGATGGATTCCATGTTGCCATAGATAGAGCGGACGACTCAGAGCGGGATCGGATCCACCTTATCTGCCCGGCCTGCCATCAGCATTTTGATCCCGGGTGGGATATAGCGGTGCGGAAGAGACCCTGACAAGTTCCCGCCAAAATGGGGCCTTGTCAGGGGCAATATCTCGGAACTGTTCCAGATTTTCCTAAAAAAGGGATTCCGGCGGATCCCCCTTGGCCATGGCCTGGAGGTCGCGCGGGTTGCAGAGTTTTGAAGGTATTTCCGCGACCCGGCCACAGGCCACACAGACAAAATTGACATTGCGCAGTTTGGGTTTACAGATATGACGCGGGTCGGTGGACGCCTGCCCGCAATCCTCACAGACATGCGCCTGTCTCAATTCCACGGGATCGCAAAGATGCCCGGTCTCCCCGGCCACCTTTCCACACGACTTACAAGTATGTATATTCGCAACCATGATGAGCCTCCGGTTGTGTGTAGATTGTCGGTACAAACCTTTGCCTGAAACTGCCTGGGAATAATTCAAGAAGTGTGCCACTGCGGATGACGCATCCCCGGCCCGGCGGTTGGCGGCGGCAATGATTTGGGACGTACTTTTGCAGCTACCGTCTGGTTTAACGCCGCCGCGGGCAGTGGGGCAGCTGCTCATCCGCTGTCGGCTCATTGGGAGCGGCCGCCAGGCATTCTTTAGGATCGCAGCAAGTGTGGCAAACACGTTTAAACGCCTGGACTTCCCTGAGCTGGATATGCGGTGCCAGGTACTGCGGCTGGACACGTTCATCCCGCAGCAGATCGGTGCTCAGGTATTTTTTATTATCATCCGGGAAAACGGTTACAATCGTGGCCGCGCGGCCCAGATCTTCCTGGACCATCAGGGCCCCTAAAAAGTTAGCACCGGAGGAGATGCCCACCCCGATGCCGAGTTCGGCCGCCAGTTTCTGGGCCATCAGGATAGCGTCTCCATCATCCACACTGATCACGCTCTCGAGGGAGTCCAGGTCCAGAATGGGGGGGATGAAATCGTCGGATATGCCCTGTATGCGGTGCTTGCCGACCTTGCATCCGGTGGATAGGGTGGGGGAGTTTAACGGTTCCAGGGGGTGCAGGTGAATAGACGGGTACTTTTCCTTGAGAAAACGCCCGGTGCCCATAATGGTGCCGCCCGTGCCGACACCGGCCACAAAGGCATCGGGTTGCAGGGCCCTGAATTTCAACTGCCACCATATCTCCGGGCCGGTCGTCAGGCTGTGGGCCTCGCTGTTGTCCTGGTTTGAAAACTGGCGGGGCAGGAAGGTGTCGCCGGAGGCGGCCGCCATCTCTTCAGCCAGGCGGATGCTGGCCAGAAAACCGCCTTCTGCGCGACTGACCAGCCGAATATCCGCTCCCAGGCTTTTGATCAGGTTAATGCGCTCGGCGCTCATCCAGTCCGGCATGAAGATGGTTACCGGGTGCCCCAGGGCCCTGCCGATGGCCGAGAAAGCAATCCCGGTGTTGCCACTGGTGGCCTCGATGACCCGGTCGCCGGGATTCAAAGCACCGCTGGTGTAGCCCTGCATGAGGATATGAAACGCCATCCGGTCCTTGATGCTGCCGGTCATATTGAGATTTTCCGCTTTGGCGTAAATCACCCGTTCCTGACCACGGAAGGTGAACCGCACGGCCAATAAGGGGGTATTGCCGATCAGGCTGGACAATCCGCGTATACGGTGGTTACTTATGTTTTCAAGCATGCTGTTTCCTCTCTGCGATTTTCCGCTTACGCATATTCGGTAACCGGTTTCAAATCACAAATAGGGTGAAACTGCAAGGCTGCCGGCCAGGATCTGTTTGCTTCTGCCGTGAAAACTGTTAGGAATAGCATGACGGGCACCGGGTCGGTCGTCCGCCGGCCCGCCATCTACCAGCAAAGGCAGAGACCATGACAAATATCACCATAAGCGAATATCAGGCTATGGTCGACAGGTGGGTGCGGACAACCGGTGTGCGTTACTTCTCCGAGCTGACCAACCTGGGCATTCTCATGGAGGAGACCGGGGAAGTGGCCCGGATTATGACCCGCATGTTTGGTGAGCAGAGCTATAAAACCGATGGCGGTCGGCCGGACCTGGGCGATGAACTTGCGGATATCCTTTTTGTGGTGGGCTGCATCGCCAATCAGACGGGTATCGATCTCACAGCTGCCATTGGCCGCAACATGGAGAAAAAGAGTACCCGGGACAGGTCCCGGCATCGCAACAATCCCAAACTAACCGAACCCCGGGGCTGACGGTCATGCGCATGTTCTTCTCGAGGTTGGCGCTTGCCTGGGTTTGGCTGCTGATCACCTGTCCAACACTGGCGGCTGAGCCCGTGGTGAAAGAGATCGTCCGCAAGTACCGAATCAGCGGGCAGACCGCGCAGGACCTCAGGCGGGAAATGAACCTGAAAGGCCCGGCCGGAGCCGGCGGGCGGCGCTTCGATGCCTATACCGCCTGGTGGGTAAAGTGGAACTACCGTTGGTGGGAAAGCCCGTCAGAATGCCGAATTACCGCAGTTGCTACGCAGGTCCGGGTATCCTATACCCTGCCGGCGTGGGATCAGTACGATCGCAGCTCAGACGAGCTGAAACAACAGTGGGACCGTTATTACCAAGCGCTCTTGGCGCACGAAAAAGGTCACCGCGAGTTTGGTCTCCGGGCGGCCCGAGAAATTGAACAGGTAATCTGGGACTTGGGCCGGCGGGGAACCTGTGCCCAGCTCGAGAGGGAGGCCAATGCAGTGGCCCAAGCGGCCCTGGACCGCTATATCCTGATGGAAGAACAGTACGATGCCGACACCGCACATGGCGCCGCAACGGGAGCGGTGTTTCCCTAATGATACGGGTAGCTAAGCTGGAGCGCGACGACAGCCACGGGAGCGTTTTACCCGGATCTACTCAAGTATCATAGGGCTGCCCGCACTCTTTGCACATTCCGTCCGGCCCGATGATGCCGATGCAATTTCCATCCCGGCACAGCCGGCGGTTGTCCCACTCTTCGTCGCCGGTCGTTTCTGCCTGTTCATCCGCGGCAGCGTTTTCGGGGTCAGCCTCACGATTTGGTTCCCCCTCAGAAGTGGCGGCCATCGTTTCGTCGGACCCGGCCTGCGCGGGCGCCGGCAGTTCCTTTTCGAACGGCAGTTCCCCTTCGTACGGCAGTCCGCATTCCTTGCAGCGACCGTCTGGCCCTAGCACACCGATGCAGTTGCCGTCACTACATAACACCCTGTTTTTCCATTCAATATCTGCTTTTTTCATTTGAGCGTCTTTCCCATGAAAAACATCATCTTGCTATGAAAGTAAATCCTGACCTCCCAGAGGCGCCTGACGGCGGATAATGACCTAAGACCCTGCGGCGCCCGCGACCAGGGCTGAAAATCACCTCTCTCCTACCTCAATTGCGGGATGCAGTCAAAAAAAAATACGGCCTTCAGGCGGAAAAGATAAAGGTTTTCACCTTTCGGCCGATATACCATACAAAGGGGATAGCCATGAATGTCTCGATAGGCGACAGCATACCCGTGATTCTGAAAGATTCCGACCCAAGGCACCGCGGTCCGGCTGTTAAGAAGGTTTCTGCCCGGGATCGCCGCGACCGGCGAAAGCGCCGTAAAGGTGATCGCGACGGTGTTGTGGTGCATCTTTCCGGAAAAAACCGTGAGCGCCGCTCCGCACAGCCGGACAAACCCAAATTGACCTACTGATTCAAAGGGTTACCCATTTCCGGTTTGCGCAGCCTGGCGGGTCTGTGCCCTGCAAACCGTATCCTTCCAGGCAGACCGCTCAATTGCATTACACCCGAGATTGTGCTATCGCGGGGCCATGCTTTTGAAAGACTTGATTACGGAAGATATCCGCGCCAAAATTAAATTGTATGCCGTCGAGATTCCCGCCACCCTGGTGCTGGCGCCGTTGGGTTTTATCCTGGAATTTCTGGTGACGTTGCCTTTCATCATGGTGTGTGCGCTAGACAGCCTTTTCAAGAAAAAAACCTGATCGGTGATAACCCCGCTTTGCGGTCTAAGGGGCCCTTCCAATCCTGCCTGATCGTGCCCGATCTCTCCAGTGGGCCAATGCCGGTACTAACCTAAATATTCAGGAATTATTGACATTTTTTGATTGTTCGGATAACGTTTTCTAATCAGTTCGCTTCAAGTTGAGATGGATGGGTCATCTGGAGGGATGCATGGAGCCGCGGTACAATTTCTTCATTGTCGACGACGATCGCATATTCATCAAATTGATTTCAAATTTCCTGGAACCCATCGCCGGCAATATCTCCCATACCGTATCCAGTACCAAGGCACTCGAGAAAATCAGCGAAAACAAACCCGATTGTGTCATCCTGGATATGATGATGCCGGAGCTTGATGGTCTGGAGGTTCTGGAGAGGCTCAGGGCCCAGAAGGAGCTGGCGGATCTGAAAGTCATCATTATTTCGGGCAAGGCTTATGAGTTCGACCGTAAGCGCGCTCTCGACTTCGGGGCGGACGGCTACATTACCAAGCCCGTGGATCACGCTCATTTTATCAATAAAGTCAAATCCATAATGGCCGACAAGGTCTTGATTGGCTTTTGGGGGATCCGCGGAACCCTGCCGGTCCCCGGTGATCAAACGGTCCATTTCGGCGGCAACACCTCCTGCATCAGCCTTGAATTCCCCCGGGGCAGTTTTTTCATTTTTGATGCCGGTACCGGCATCAAGTTGCTTGCCGACCGATTGGTGGCCCGCAAGGATGCGCCCACGGAAATGAAGATATTCATCTCCCATCCGCACTGGGACCATATCAACGCGCTACCGTTTTTCATCCCTTTATACATCCAGGGCAATGATATTGAAATCTGTGGCCCCTCGCACGGCGACATCACCATGCGGGAGATGATATCCGGCCAGATGGACGGCATTCATTTCCCGATTAATACCAAGGAATTCAGCGCCAGGGTCCAGTTCAGGGAACTAAAAGAGGAGCAGATCGATATTGACGGTATCACCGTGCAGACCATGCTCCTCAACCACCCGGGACATTGCCTGGGTTACCGGGTGACCTACCGTGAACGGTCCATCTGTTATATTACGGATAATGAACTTTTTCCGGAAGACAATCCTTATTACAATGAGTTCTACGTAGAACAGCTGACGGAGTTCATCTCAGCCGCCGATGTCCTGGTCACCGACAGCACCTATACCGCTGAAGAATATCGCGATAAAATCGGCTGGGGACATTCGGCCATAGACCAGGTCGTGAGGCTGGCTGACCGCGCGAAGGTCAAAGGTCTGTTTTTGTTTCACCACGACCCCAGTCAGGCGGACAAAGACATCGCCGCCAAGCTGACGGCCGCCAATGATTTGCTGAAAAAGTTGGGATCGAAAACCCGCTGTATCGCTCCAAGGGAGAAACAGATTTTCAGCATATAACCCTTTAATATTAAGACTTTTATTTGGAAACAGCGATGAAGCTAAAATGGCTGATCAGTCTATTGCCGGTCCTCCTGCTGGTGGGCAGCGTTGGTTGTCAAACCACCCCGCGCCGCTCGGTTCCCAGTGAGCTCGTTCCGTTTACCGCTCAACATATGGAGGACTTCACGGAGTACCTGGAGGAGATCCAGTTCTATATCAGCCGCCGGATTGTGCTGCACCGCAGCACCGAATCGGAAACCCGGGATGTGGCCGGTACCGTTCGCACCATGCAGATTGAAAAAGACCTGCAGGTGCAGTCCATTACCTTTCCCGTCAAAACGCCGGGGGTGTTGTTCGGAGTTGCGGAGGGTGTCTTGAATATCCAGTTTGAACCGGCCCGGGATGGCCGCAGCCGGACACTACCCTTTCGGCCCCGGCGTCTGGCTGACAGTGAAGACAAATCGGAGAATGTGGTATTCGTGTTCGACAACCCCGCAATCGTGTACGACGGCATTGAATATGAAGTTTACTTCGAGGAAGAAGACATAGCCGTTACCGAAGCGGATGATACGGTTTTTGCTGAAAAGGCCCGCGCTGAACAAGGTCAGTTTATCACCAAGAAACGGTTCCCGGTCCTCTTGATAAACCCGGTGCGCAAAATCAGCCGGATCAAAGAAGATAACCGTGTGGTGCCCGGTGTGTGGGAAGAAGATTCTCCGGAGTAGATCGGTCCGCCCATCCATCCTAAGATTGACTGCCTTACCCGGTTTCAGTGTCGAGTTGCACACCAGTCTCTCCCAATCCTTTCCCCAAAGACGCCGGTACTGCCCGGGAAGTGGGCCGGCGCTGCAGCGTGCCTGCCGGACACCCGGTGTCGACCGTGCCCGATCCGCCAATCGCAAACCGTACCTTAGCGTCCGGTATCGTTGAGCTTTTCGGAATTTATCTGTTCGGAGGGCGACGGCTATACAATATATGGCAAATGATTTAACAAAGGCACAAAATAGGGCGACCTGATAACCTATTAATGTAAATTATATGTAATTAGCTTGACTTTATAATAGATTAATCAAAAAATAGAGCCTTAAATCAGTATAAATCCGTAAACTTCTTGGAAATAACTTCGGGATGTGTCGCTCCGCCGGGAGGGACAGAAATTCGGTATGATCACATTCTGTAACCGTCAATACAGAGAGTACGGTTTTCTTACCGGGCCTGCCATATGGGCGCTTTTGCTCGGTGTATTGGCAATGGCCGTGACTGCCTGCGGCTCCAGCCCCACCACCCAGCAACCGTCCTGGCTGTATCGGAACACGCGGGCGGTGATAGGCGGGCAGGTCGATGTAACCGTGGAAATAACGGACAACGCAAATCAGAATAGTCCCATCGCGGTGGACCTGGTTGTGGTTTATGATGAGAAGCTGATGGACCAGTTGATGGGGATGACTGCTGGTGACTGGTTCGCCAAGCGGAGCCAGATTAGAAGGGACTACCTGGATGGGGCCGGATTTGACTCCTGGGGCTGGGAGTGGATTCCCGGTCAGAAAGTGCCTGTCCAGAAGCTGCCGTTGAAAGCGGCCGCCATCGGTGGGGTGGTATTTGCCAAGTTCGTCACCCCCGGGGCACATCGCAGCCGCATCAACCCCTTCGCTGATGTGACCATTTTCCTGCGGGAAAATGATTTTGCCGTCAATATCCCCAATGACATTTTGGATAATATAGAGTTTTTGCAAGACTGATGGCTGGGCAGGCGGCCGGCCGTTACATCGCCGGCACTGGAGACAATGCAACCGTTTGCAGCGCTTAAGGGCAAACGGAGGTCTCCGCGGTTCAAGCCTGCCACCGGAAACGACTGTGCATCCCCGCCCAAAGCCTGCTGAGCAGGACGATTGATAAAAGGAAATCGCCATGACTGTTGCCCCTAAATTACCGGATGCGATTCAATGGCACGAAGGCATGCTGCTGGCGCCTCAGCATTTTTAGCAGATGTCGGCCCGAATCGACGACCTCCTACATTACCAGCTGGAAGCCGCCACGCCTTTTCACTGGGGCATCAAGAGCCTCACCATCGATACGGTCCTCCTCATCGAGGGCGTTTTTCGGGTGCTCGAAATAGAAGCGGTCATGCCGGACGGACTGGTGGTTTACCATACGCCGGCCACCGCGGGGGATCTCGAGGTGGACCTCACCCCTTACACGGATGAAATGTCCCAGGCCCCGATCAGTGTCTACCTGGTCGTACCAGCTAAAAAAGAGGGCGAGGTCGCGGCGCGCGGCACGCTGGCCCGGTATGACTCCGTGGAAGGCCGGCCGGTGATTGACGAAAACACCGGCGAATCCAAGTTGTCCATTCCGCGCCTGGTCCCACGCCTGAGCCTGCTGATTACCGATAAACCACCCCAGAAGTACACCGCCCTGCCCCTGGCCCAGGTTATCTACAAGAACGAGACCTATGCCATGACCGACTACCTGGCGCCCTGCCTGCATGTAGCCTTGAAATCACCTATTGGCCGGTTGTGCAGCGCCATATCCCGACGGCTGCGCGAGAAAGCCGTCTTCCTGGCGGAGCGGATCAGTTCCCCGGCGGCTGCGCTGCGGGGACCAATGTCCCTCGAGACCAAGCTGCTGATCCATGCCATGGTATCCGGCCTGCCAGGATTCGAAGCCCTGCTGAGCAGCGGGCGGGCGCATCCCTATACGCTGTATCTTTCCCTGTGCGCCATCATGGGGAATCTCTCGGCCCTGGGTACCGGCCTGGTGCCGCCGGTCCTGGCGCCCTATAATCATGATGACCTGTATGCCAATTTCGATGAAACCCGCAACTATATCTTCCGGGTCATCGACGAGGGGATTCTCGAGTCGCATACGGCCATCCCGTTCGATTTTGAAAACGGGGTATTTACCGTGCGCCTGATCCGGGCCTGGACCACCCCGACGATTGTGGTTGGCGTGCGGGGCCGCACGGCCATACCGGAAGAAGAGATCATCGCCTGGTTTGAAGAGTGCCTGATCAGCAGCGACGCAAATGTCGAGTCGCTGAAAGAAAAGCGTATCCGCGGCGCTGACCGCGAAAAGATCGATGGAGATGAGGAACTGGTCCCGACCCGCGGGGTGACCCTCTATTCGGTCAATACCGATGCCGAATTTATCAGCCCGGACAAGAAGCTGCAGATATTCAACACCTCGGATCCGATGAACAAGCGCGGACCGGCTGAAATTATTTTATATGTGCGCAATAAAACGTAAACGGAGAAGGCGCTGACATGAATCCATCCGAACTGGAAAGTTCGTTTCTGCTGAAGCAATTCCACACATTCTATGAAAAGGTTGTGCGGCAGAAAGCGTTGGTTTCCGAGATAGAAAGTGGCCTGGCTGAACCGCCGGTCACCGCAGAGGAGGGCGGAGAGGCGGCCGCGGAGACTACCGAAGCGGACCGGGTGCACGTCGTCCAGGTCAACCTCATCAAGGTGCTGGAGGAACAGGTGCTCGAATCCCGGCGGCATGGGGGCGAATACGGCGTTGATTACTACAAGAAGGCCCAGTACGTCATGGCGGCCCTGGCGGATGAGGTATTTTTGAATATGCCCTGGCAGGGGCGGGAACTCTGGAAGTCCAATCTGCTGGAATACAAATTCTTCGGCACCCATGTGGCCGGGGAGCTTTTGTTCGAAAAGATCGAAGACCTGCTCAAAGATCGCGATCCAGCCCTGATTGAAATTGCGGCCGTCTACCTGATGGCGCTCGCTTTGGGATTCCGGGGTAAATTCAAGGGGAAGGATGACGAGGGCATGCGGGATTACTACCGCAGCCAGTTATTTACCTTCATTTTCAAAACGAATACCGACCTGCATGCTGAAACCAAGCAGTTGTTTCCGGAAACATATAATTACACGCTGGACAAAAGCGAGGGCAAGCGGCTGCCCTACCTGAACAAATGGATTGGACTGATCGCGTTTATCATCATTCTGTTTCTCGTAGGGTCACACACGGTTTGGGATCACCAAACCAAAGACCTGGTGAATATTGCCGAGCAGATTATTCGTGGTGCGTACAATGCCAATTAGAACTGGTACGCTAATGAACTGGATATAATCGTATGATCGCACGCCTCAAATTTTGGTGGAGTTTTACAGGCATTCTTTTGGTTCTGGGCCTCTTTTACAAGTTCAAAGGCTGGCTCCTGGAATATGCCCGCAACAACACACTCCAATTATTGATCTGGGTGGCAGTCCTGATCGGGGTCCTGTTATTGGTTATGCTGGTCGTTTTCCTGTTAGGGCGGAAAAAACCCAAGCCCGAGGCAGCCGCTGAAGATGAGGAGGAGGCTGACGAAGACGAAGCCGAAGAGCCGGAAAAGGAACCCGAAGAGGGGCGCCTGCCGCCGCTGCCAAAGTCGCTGCGTTCAGCAAGCTATCCGCTTTAAGACTACGCAAGATTTGCTCCCGGGCCATGAAGCGTATGAAAGCCAACGTGCCCGGGAAAAAATACCGCTACCAGATTCCGTGGATCATGATGCTGGGTGAGGCCGGCGCGGGCAAGACCCGCAGCCTCGAGCAGGCCCGCTTCAAGATGCCGCTGGGCGGGCCGGTAAGCGGCCGTTCGGGTGAACGCGATGAGTGCAAGTGGTGGTTCTTTGAAAAAGGAATTGTGATCGATGTATCTGGAGACCTCGTACTCCAGGAGGATGGCTTTTCGTCCAATGAAAAACTCTGGCGGCTTTTTCTGCGCCTGTTGCAGAAACACCGCCCCGAGCGCCCCATAGACGGGGTCGTTTTAACGATTCCCTGCCAGAATCTACTTGGTGGTCAGTCGGGCGATGAAGCCGATCTGGATGAAGCGTCGCGCAAAGCCGACCTGTTGGCTAATAAATTGCGCGAGGCCCAGAAGGTCCTGGGTATGCGCTTCCCGGTTTACGTGCTTGTGACCGGGTGCGACCGTATCGAAGGTTTTCAGAGTTACTGCCAGAATTTACCCGACCAGCTCACCAGCAATATATTTGGCTGGTCATCACCCCATTCAATCGAGACGGGTTATGCCAGTGAATGGGTGCAGCGGGCGTTTAACAGCATCAACCAGGATCTTTTCAAGACCCAGTTTGAACTGTTCACCGAGCGCAGCAACCTGCGCGACCCGGGCGGGCTATTCCTGCTTCCGGAAAAGATCAAGCAACTGGCCGAACCCATCCAGATTTATCTCGACCGCGTCTTCCGGCAGAGCGTCTATCAGGACAATTATATGTTCCGGGGGCTCTATTTCTGCGGAGATGCCGGCATAGATGAAATCAGGAATGCGCCCAAGACGGTCTATTTCTTCAGGGAATTGTTCAACAAGAAGATCTTTTCCGAGTTTCGCCTGGCACGGCCCCTGACCCGGACACTGACATCCAAGAACAGAACCGTGATCGCTACCCAGGTGGTGGCCCTGGCCCTGGCTTTGACCTGTTTTCTGGGGTTGTGGCTCGCCAGCAACCGCCTCAAGGACGACAAACGCGCCATGCTGCCCGTCTTTGAACAGATTGAAGAGGACCTGCGCAAATTTCGAAAACAGGATGAGGGACCGGAGGGGCTGGCCCTCTACCGTGCCCTGCACCAGGAGTCGATGTCCAATACGTTTAGAGAGAGCGGCCAGAATTTATTCAGGGGGATGACCAATTTCAGGCACCTGACCTACGCCTTCATTCCGTCTTCGTGGTTCAGTGATCTGCATTCGGATCTTCGGCGGTCGATGACTCTGGCCTATGACGAGATCATCCTCAAGGCGCTTTATATCGAACTGCTCCAGAAAGCGAAAAAGATTTTTGAAGCCCAGAGCGGGGCGGAATATGCTGAAGAAAACGGCAGGGAACTCCAGGCCGTTGAAGACATGCCGGAATTCCTGCGCCTGCAGAAGTTTGTCAGCGCACTGGGTGAACTCGAGCGCAATGCCAACCCGTACAACGGTCTGAGCTCTACGAAAAACCTCGAGGACATGGGCCAGGTTGTCAAGTACCTCTTTGACATCGAACTGCCGTCTGAGTTCTACAAGAATGCCCGCTATTATCATGCCTCGCTCGGGAAAACCCATTACCGGGTGTTTGATCCCTCAATCTTCAGGCTCAAGGCCAAGTTCTTTACCCTTAAAAAGCTTACCAAACGGCTATACCGCAGGTTGTATGACCCCAATCAGTTGGAGATCAGCACCCAGCGTCTGGCGTACCGCCTGGACCGCTTTGCCCGGCAGCGGCGTGGTCCGGCCGGTGAACTCAAGAATATCAAGGTGGTGTTGGATTCAATTGCCCGCAGCGAAGAAGATCTGGCGCGGGAAGAATTCGCCTGGGTTTTCAATGAGGGATTTGAGCTGGGTGATGCGTTTGAAGAGGTCCTGACGGCCATAGAAGACTCCAGCTTCATGGGCCCGGACCTCAAGGATGAGGTATTTACCGAAGGCGAGACCGGTTTTGTCAAACTGAAAGAAGCCCTGGGTTCGAAACGTTCCATCCTCACCGGGCCACTCCTGGCCACTACGGCGGACCCGGGCATTATCGAAGCGGCCCAGGAATCTTTAAAAAGTGCGGTCATCGAGGAACCACTGGTCGATAATGAAACATTCTTTGCCGAATTCAAAAATGCCGACATCCTGGATATCAATGAAAAGGACGGACCGATCGTGCTGGAAGAAGAAGCCGACGATGAAGATCTTGACCTGGATCTGGAGGATGAAGAGGGCGAGGGGGAGGCGGAACCGCCCGCCATTTTCAACCGCCTTTCTCCGACGGTGCTGGCCCTGAAAGCCGAGCTGGAACAACTTTTAGGGCAGGATTTCATGGACGCAGAGCTGACCCGGCGTAAAGGGATGAAACTCCCGCCGGGAACGCGTCTGCGCTGGGATCAAAACCTGCTCGATGAAGCGCTACGGATGTTTGAGCCGTTTGAAGCCTACAGCCAGGACGGCCTGAAAAATTTTCCTATCGGGCTGCAAAGCTCCATGGCCAACCTGGCCCGTGAAAACCTCGATAAAAAGGTGATGGATCTGGTTCGCCGCGCCCAGCAGTTCGAGGCTATCCCGGTGGATTACGACGGGCAATTGCCGGAAACCGATATCTTGGTCGAAGTCCGGGATTTCAACAAATCGGCCGCGAACCTGACCCGGTTGCTTAGCAAACTGAATTCATTGAACCTGGTAAGGTCCCATCAGGTCCTTTCCGATGTGCTGTACTGGCAGACGGCCACATTGCTCGAAGCATTCAACAGCTTCCTTGAAGAAGAAGAACTGTATGGTGTCAAGGGGGGCGACCTATCCTGGTGGGACGGCAGCCAGCCGGTTGCCTACGAGGCATTTGACGTCCAGGATGAAAAAGATCTTAAAAATTATCTCAAGTTTCAACGCAAGCGCATTCATTTTCTGGCTGAGGAATACGCGCGCCCACTGGTCACGTTCTTTAAAAACAGTCAGCTTCTGCGCAACCGGGAGGAAGAACGGATTCTGTTCAAATGGGAACGGATCCTGACCGAACTCGGCAAGTATGAGGCCAAGAAACCCAAAAACACGATTGCGGTTTTAGAAAAATATATAGTGTCCGGTATGAATGTGGTTGATGCCACAAACTACTATGAGAAAATTACCGCGGATATGCTGCAGGCGCAATCCGGCGACATATTTTTACAAAGGCGCAATGAACTGCGGCGCCTGCTCTACGACCAGTGCCAGGTCATCGCCTCGCGGACCGTGGAGACGAATTACCGGGCCTTGAAATCATTTTTTGATGAGAAGTTGGCCGGGAAATTTCCATTTTCCGATCTGGAACCGGGAATGGCAGGTTACGAAGAGGCCGCTCCTGAACAAATCAAGGAGTTCTATACGTTTTACGACGAAGTGGTACCCACGATTAAAAGTGTGCTCAAGTTCAACAACAATTTCGGGCTGTCCGGAAACCACGCCGCCCGCTTTATAGAAGACATGGAGAACGTCCGCGGCTTTTTCGGCCTCTATCTGGCTGCTGAAGAAGAGCCGAAAAAGGATGCCCCGGCCGAAGATGCCGAGAAAGAGGCCCCCGCCCTCGGATTGGAAGTGACCTTCCGGGTCAACCAGGCGTATGAGGTCATGGCCAACCAGATCATCGGGTGGAAGCTGGTGGTCGGCAAACAGACCCTGATCGACGGCGGGAAGACTACCAGCGGCCAATGGTCGTTGGGCGAACCGGTGACGCTGTCCCTCCGCTGGGCTAAAAATGCGCCCTACAAGCCTGTTTTTGCAGGGTCTTATGAGGGGGCCGGGGTAAAAGGGCGGACCGCCACCTGGCGGTTTACCAATAACTGGTCGCTTTTGCGTCTTTTGAAGGAGCATGCCGCCGAAAAAACCGATTTGAGCGGGTTCGTCGACCAGAAACCACACACGTTAAAGTTCAACGTCGAAGTGGATCGGGTGAGCGGCAAGGACCCGACCGGCAAGAAATTTAAATCAACGGCATTTGTGCGGATTGCCTTGACCACTGCCGACAAAGCCAGGCTACCCTTGCAGATGCCCACATTTCCGACATCGGCACCCAAGCTTGGCATGCTATCAGCCGCCAGGGGAGATTGATATGACAGACAAGGAAAAACCGGCCGAGGCCGACGCTGGGGTTGGGGAGGTTGCAGCCACCGCCGAGGGACAGGCGGGCGGCAACGAAGCCTTCCGCCTGGATACCGAGCGCTACCTGACGCCCATACCGGGTGATAACCCGGCCGGTGAGGCCCTGCGATACGAAGGGACATATGACCGTATCCAGGAGGCCCGCAAGGAAGAACCGGCCGAATTGCCCCAGGGTATCTGGGAGCGGGAGCTGAAAAAGGCAAATTGGGACCAGGTCATGGAACTTTGCCTGGACGTGCTGGAAAACCGTTCCAAAGACATCCAGGTAGCCGCCTGGCTGACGGAAGCCCTCATTTGCCTGCATGGGTTCACGGGTCTTAAAGAGGGGCTGAAACTGCTGCAGGGCCTGGTGGAAAACTTTTGGGCCGACGCGCACCCGGCCATAGAGGATGATGACCTCACCGCCCGGGTGGCCCCTGTTATCTGGTTAAACGAGAAATTATCGGTCAAGCTCAAGTTTGTGCCCCTGACATCACCCGAATCCATGGATTCCCAGCCCTATAGTTATGCCGACTGGGAAAGTGCCAACCTTTTGGAAAAACTGGCCGTCAAAGAGCCGGACGCCATTGCCCGGGCCGAGGGCCAGGGCCGGGCCACGCGGGCCAAATTTTTAGGCAGTGTCATGTTCACCAGCGGCCGGTTTTATGTCGGTCAGTCGCAGTACGTTGAAGAATCCCTGCGTTTGCTGGCTGACCTGAACGAGTTGCTGAACGAAAAGTGTGCTGCCGAGGCGCCCAGCCTGAACATGTTCAAAGAAAACCTTGAAAATATTCTCGGGCTCGTTAATAATTTTTTAAAGGAAAAACAGATTGAAATGCCGGCAGAGGCAGTTTCCCCGGAGCAAGGCGAGGCGTCTTCAGATGACGAAGCTGCCGATCAGGTTGATCAGCTGGCAACCTTATCGATCAAAAGCCGTGACGAAGCCTACCGGCTGTTGGCGGCGGCGGCCGATTACCTGCTCATTCATGAACCCCACAGCCCCACACCCCATCTTGTCAAACGGGCGGTATCATGGGGGCGGATGTCACTGACGGAACTTCTCAGGGAACTGATTCAAGACGATAGCAACCTGCGCCAGATATTCAACCTGCTGGGGGTCAAGGTGGCCGTCCCGCTCGATGAAGCGCGAAAAAGTGACTGATGATTTGAGAAAATCCCGATTATGGGGATCGGGTGGATACCATATATTTGTACCAGGTACTGATTACACGCATATGTCTTTTAAAACCTAACATGGGAAAAGGAGGTCATTATGGCTGAAAGCACACAACACAAGCTGGATCGTATCCGGCCGCCAAGGGTGCAGATCACCTATGATGTTGAAATCGGTGATGCCATCCAGATGAAGGAACTGCCTTTCGTGGGCGGGATCATGGCGGATCTATCCGGCCAACCCGAGGAACCGCTGCCGAAACTGAAGGAGCGTAAGTTCGTTGAAATCGATCGGGATAACTTCAACGACATTATGGACTCCATCAATCCGCGCCTGGTGTTCCAGGTTGACAACAAACTGGTGGATGACGACAGCAAGATGAACCTGGAGCTGAAGTTCAACCACATGGACGATTTCAACCCGGTTGCTGTTTTGAAGCAGATCAAGCCCCTGAAAAAGCTCTACGATGCCCGCCAGCGGCTGTCCGACCTGCTCACCAAGCTCGACGGCAACGACGACCTGGATGACCTGCTGCAGGAGGTTATCCAGAGTACCGAAAGCCTGGAAGAGCTCAAGACCCTGACCGCCTCGGAAGAGGGTGGTGAAGAGGGCGGTGAAGAAGGCGGCGATGAGGCTGCCGATGAACCGGCCGAGGAATAAGAGTGGCCCAACCTGAAACGCTGATAAAGCTATTTAGATAAGGAGGACGAACCATGGCTGAAGAACAAGAACAAGCTGCCGAAGAGTTGGGCTTGCTTGATAATATTATTCAAAACGGCCAGATGGTCAAAGATGAGTCCCAGGTGCCTTACGCCAAGGATCTCATCGGTGAATTTGTAGCCCAGATTCTGGATGAGGGCATGACCGTCAGCGCGGATACGGCCGCCATGATCAATGAACAGATTGCCACGATTGACGAACTGTTGACCCTCCAGATGAATGAGGTCATGCACCACGATGACTTCCAGAAACTCGAGGGATCCTGGCGCGGATTGAACTACCTGGTGATGAACACCGAAACCGGCGTTATGCTGAAGCTGCGGCTTTTGAATGTAACCGCAGCGGAACTGTTGAAAGACCTGGAAACGGCGGTTGAATTCGACCAGAGCCAGCTGTTCAAGAAAGTCTACGAGGAAGAGTACGGCACGTTTGGCGGGAGCCCCTACACCATGCTCATGGGTGATTTTGAATTCGGCCGGCACCCCCAGGATGTGGCCCTGCTGGAAAAACTCTCCAATGTCGCCGCGGCGGCCCATGCGCCTTTTATTGCCGCCGCCGACCCCAAGATGTTCGATCTGGGCAGCTTTACCAAGCTGGGGGTCCCGCGGGACCTGGCCAAGGTCTTTGAGAGCGCGGAGTTGATCAAATGGCGCTCCTTTCGTGACAGCGAAGATTCCCGCTATGTCACCCCGGCCATGCCCCATATCCTGATGCGGCTGCCCTACGGCGCCGATACGGTGCCCGTGGAAGGGCTCAGTTTCGAGGAAGACGTGGACGGCAAGGATCACGCCAAGTACCTGTGGGGCAACGCGGCCTACGCCCTGGCCCAGCGGATTACTAACGCCTTTGCCCTCTACAAGTGGTGTGCCGCCATTCGCGGCGTGGAAGGCGGCGGACTGGTGGAAGGGCTGCCGACGCACACCTTTTCAACCGACGAAGGCGATATCGCCTTGAAATGCCCCACCGAGATCGCCATCACCGACCGGCGTGAAAAAGAGCTCAGCGACCTGGGGTTTATCTCGCTGGTGCACTGCAAGGGCACGGACTACGCGGCCTTTTTCGGCGGGCAGACAGCCCAGAAACCCAAAGTGTATGATACCGACTCCGCCAATGCCAACGCGCGCATATCCGCGGTGCTGCCCTATGTGCTGGCGGCTTCGCGCTTTGCCCATTATCTAAAGGCGATCATGCGGGACAAAATCGGCAGCTTCCAGACGGCTGAAACCATCTCGGCCTATCTCAATCGCTGGATTAGCAACTATGTCCTGGGCCAGGACAATGCCAGCCAGGAGATGAAGGCCAAGTTCCCGCTGCGGGAAGCCAGGGTGGATGTGACCGAAATCCCCGGCAAACCCGGCTGTTACAATGCCATCGCCTTTTTAAGGCCGCATTTCCAGCTGGAAGAGCTCACCGCTTCCATCAGGCTGGTGGCTGAACTGCCGCCGCCGGCCGGTTGATCCGGTTAAATCAACGAGATACCGGCGGATGCAAGTGCATGGCCCCACCTCTGGCTGATCAGATCGCCGGAGGTGTGCCGGGAAATGATGCGCATAACAACAGGGAGATAGCCGGCCCCAGGCTCAACCGGCGGCCGGGCGGGCCCTTCAACACGAAAGGAAAACGTTATGTCAACAGATATGTTTTTATATTTAAATGGTATTGAAGGTGAAACCGATGACGTCAAAATGGTTGATGACCAAGGCCAGTTTGCGATGGAGATCACGGGCTGGTCTACCTCTTATGAGCAGCCCATCGCCATGGCGCAAACTGCCACGGGTCCCACCATCGAAAGATGCAAAGCCGAACCCATCGTGGTAACCAAATCGCTTGATGTAGCAACCAGTGACCTGCTGATGGCGACATGGGGCGGTAGGGTCATCATCGATGGTTGGATTGCTTGTTTCCGAGCGGATGCTGCAAAAGGTACTCCCGTTCGATACCTGACAATAGAAATGCAGAACATTGTCATCACCACCTACAGTATCAGCGGGGCAGAGGGTGACCTTCCCCAGGAAGAGTTGGGGCTGTCAGCTGGATATGTAGCCTATATTTACCAAGCCCAGATGAAAGAAGGTGGAGCGGATGGGAAACTGGCCGCGGGTTTTAACTTTATTACCGGCACCTATGGGCCGAATGAAATTGGAATTATAAAATAGCGACGTTGTCAACGGAGATGTTTCGAAAACCCGTCTGAAGGTATGTGGCGTGCAGGCGACATGGCTGGACCGGCCAGCCAACTGTCGCTGTTGGGTGGCTTGGGGCGCGGCTCAGGAAACGTGCGCCTTTCGTTCGCCGCTCTGCTTTTCCAGATTGTCGGCGGTGCCTGTGGAAATGCCGGGGGATACCCGGGCTTGATCTTTCAGTGCGGTATTCAGTAGGGCATCCGCGGTAAGGAGCAGGAATCGATGGCCACCAGCATGTTCGTCATGTTTGATAATATTGAGGGAGAGTGCCAGGACATAGGTCACAAGAAGTGGTGCGAGATTACCTCGCTCTCGCAGAGTTTTAAAAATAAAGCGGTGCCGCCGCCTCTTAATTCAACGAGTAATCCGGTGGGAACGACGTTCAAACCGGAAGCAATCGCGGTCAAAAAGATTGTGGACCGGGCTTCTGGCGAGCTGATGCGCAAGTGCTGGGAATGTGAGACCCTTGATAAGGTGGTGATTGAGTGCTGCCGTGCGAGCGGGCCGCCGTACAGTAACGAGCCAATTAAATATTTTACTATCGAACTTATAGACGTTACGATCAAGGAATTTGAGTTCGAGGTCGATGAGGGGGACCTTGTCACCGAAGATCTGAAGTTGGAGGCTGATGGGGCTACCTACATATACACAGAAATGAGCAAGAGGGGAAAGGCTTTGCCTTTCCATGAAGCCCCTGTTAACACTGGAACCGCATATGGTGATGAGTAGGAGGGGTTAATCATTGCCGGATTGAGCAAGCGTCTGGTCTTGACAATTAACGGGGCTTGACACGGCAGGCATCCGCGTGGCCCTATCCAGGCCCCGGATACCCGAGCCGGGATGCCGCGTGTCTGCTATGGGCCGGTTCCGCGACCGGATATTTTACGTTATAAAATGGCGGCCGACCCCCGAGTGGCGACGCACCGCACAGATGACGAGCGAAGGTAGGGTCGTTTGAACCGGACGTGATGGCTTTTGCGGATAGCCCCCCTCTACACAGCCTTACCCCAGGAGCAAGCAAGCATGGCCAGCAGCATGTTCGTCAAATTTGGTAATATTGAGGGAGAATGTGAGGACTGGGGCCACGAGGGCTGGTGTGAGATTACCTCCCTAAAACAAGCGTTTACCATCGAAGACCAGGATGGAAGTTCGGCGGGTAAGCAGACGGCCAAACACGAACCCATAGAGATTAAAAAGATCATCGACAGGGCTTCCATGGAGTTGCTGAATTGCTGTCGGGATGGCACCTGGCTGGAAGAGGTGGTCATTGAATGCGTCCGTGCCCTCGCCAGCGAGAAGGAGAAGCCAGAGCCAGAGAATAGAACGAGCGATAGGTATGTCTACACCCTCGTAGCGAAAGAGGGCGAGGCGCTACCTTTCTATTTCCAAATCAAACTTGAAAAAGTGATTGTCAAGGAGTTCGAATATCGGGTCGATGAAGGTAACCTTGTGACCGAGGAACTGAAGCTGGTAGCCCGCGCAGCTACCTATAGTTACAGGAAACTGAGTAAACGCAGTGGCGCGATGATTATTGAAAACGCTTTTGGGCAGTCAATTGAGTTAAAGGATGATGACTTTAAGGATCCTCCAAAAAAGGCTGATCCTACAAAAGGCATGCATCGTAAGTATAGGCTCGCATATAAAAAACTGAATAGAAACCAGCGGAGAGAATTTGATAACCTGGAAACTCCAGATGAAAAAAAAGCATATCTCGATAAGATAATGGCGAGTAACTAAAAGTAATACATCGAGGGCCGAACGAATGACTCGCATCCAGGAGCCCCAACAATCGGGCTCCTGATAAATCGGATTTCAAATGCCTATACCACCTACTTCCTATAAAACCAGGGCTTCACTCCTGGACCGGCTAATAGACGCGGCGCCCCGCGTGAAAAAAGAACCGCGCCCATTGCGAACCGCGGACCGGCAGGCAACCCGGAATGCCATTGCCAGGGATCTGGGGTGGCTGCTGAATACGCGCACCCCCCTGAGCGCTGCGGAGTTTGACACCCGGGTCCTGACCGTTATCGATTTCGGTGTGCCCGACTTCGGCCAAGGGAGCCCGGCAAGTGAAAGGGATCAAAGGCTGAGGGCGTTACGAACGGAAAAGGCCATCCGGGCGTTTGAACCCCGGTTGCGTGATGTAAACGTTTCCATTGAACCAGCCATGGACAGCGAGCGCAGCCTGCGCATGATCATCGAAGCGGTCATGATTGGCGACGATGTGGGCGAACCCGTATCGTTTGAAACAATTTACGACTCCGAGACAGGGCAGACAAAGATCGATGCTGAACCGTACTGAGGACCTTTTAGAATATTACAAAAGAGAACTGACCTACCTGCGTAAGATGGGGGCGGCCTTTGCCGTTGACTATCCCAAGGTGGCCGGGCGGCTGGAATTTGGCCCGGAACAGAGCCCGGACCCTCATGTTGAAAGGTTGATCGAGTCGTTTGCATTCCTGGCCGGCCGAATCCAGTACAACCTGGAAAGCGAGTTTCCCCAGTTGGCCACGGCGCTTTTGGGGACCATATACCCCCAGTTCCTCGAGCCGGTACCCTCCATGACAATTGCCTGCCTGGAGACGGATCCCACCCAGGGCGGGCTGACGGGCGGGCACCTGGTGCCCGAGCATACCCCGCTTTTCACCCAGACTGCTCAAGGTCACCTGTATCGTTTCCGGACCGGTTATCCCGTGGTTCTCTGGCCCCTGGAAGTTACCTATGCCGGTTTTGAGTCCACGGATCAATTCGACTTTCTGGATGCCCGGCCCCAGGTGAGCCTGGTCTTAAGGCTGTCCATCGAGAGCCCGGCCGGCGGGCTGGGCGAAATGGGGCTGGACAAGCTGCGCTTTTACCTCAATGCGGACAGCATGCTGGCCCACGCCCTTTACGAACTGCTTTTTTGCCATGTGCTGGATGTGGCCATTCTACCGGAGGGTACGGAAAAACCCGAACTCCTGCCAACCGATTCAATCCAGCCGGTGGGTTTTGGACCGGACGAAGGGCTCCTGCCCTATCCGCCGAGCAGCCATTATGGCTATCGGCTGTTGCATGAATATTTTACGTTTCCGGAAAAATTTCTGTTTCTGGATATTGCCAACCTGAAAAGGCATCGTTCGGAAAACCGCTTCGATATCCTGGTCCTGCTGGACCAGGTGCCCGGCAGTCGCCTGACCATCGATAAAAATACGTTCCGGCTGGGTTGTACACCGATTATCAACCTGTTTAACCAAACAACCGACCCGATACGGCTGGATGAGAAACAGCCGGAATACCTGCTTCATCCCGACCAGCGCAGGGAGAGCACCACCGAGATTCATTCGATAGAATCGGTGCTGGCCATCGAACACGACAGCTTTGAGCCCCGGCCGGTGGAACCGTTTTATTCGTACAGCCACAACCTGGAGCAACGGGGGCAGAAGGCTTTCTGGCAGGCCCGCCGGGAATCGACCGGGCGCAAAGACCTTCCCGGCACCCATGTATATCTTTCCCTGGTAGACCTGGATTTTAACATCCATATACCGCCGACCACCACCATTTATGCCAAGACGCTCTGCACCAACCGGCGGCTGGCGGAAGAGGTTCCCGGCGGCGCGGTTTTACAGATCGAAAAGGCCGCACCCCTCGAGCGTATCTACACGCTGGCCAAGCCCACCCACCAGATTGATCCCCCCCTGCGGGGACAAGCCCTGTGGAGATTGATATCCCACCTTTCACTGAACTATCTTTCCCTGGGAAATGATAAAGCGAGCCTGAGCGCCTTGCATGAAATTTTAAAGCTCTACAGTTTTCTGGATCCGGAGCAGACCTACCAGCAGATATCGGGGATCCGTGACATGGCATGCCGGCAGGTTGTCAGAAGAATTGGACAGGATGCCTGGAAGGGGTTTTGCAGGGGCGTAGAAGTAACCCTGGTGTTTGACGAGAACCTCTACGTTGGCAGCGGGTCGTTCCTGCTGGCCGCGGTACTCAACCGTTTCCTGCCGCTTTATGCATCGGTAAACTCCTTTACCCAGCTCATAATCAAAAGTAAACAACGCGAAGGGATCTGGAAGCGATGGGAACCCGTAGCCGGGGAACAGATAGTCCTTTAGACCGGACCATATTCGATAAGGGGTACAGCTTTAAATTTTTTCAAGCCGTCAAATTGCTTGAAATCCTCTACCCCGAACAGCATGCGGTGGGAGCGCATTCGGAACCCGCCCGGGAACCGGTGCGTTTCACCTCTAAAGTGAGCCTCGAATTCCCGGTGGGCGATATCGACCAGATTGCATTGCCTGCCAGGGAGGGTGAACCCGCCACCATGGCGGTCAATATCATAGGGCTGGCCGGTGCCCTGGGGCCCCTGCCGGCCGCTTATACCGAGTTGATCCTGGAACGAGTCTGGAAAAAAGATACCGCCCTGCGCGATTTTCTGGACATCTTCAACCACCGTTTGGTTGCGCTGCTGTATCGGGTACGCAAGGTTTCCCGGCTGGGTTTCGACTTTAATTCCCCCCAGCATTCCAGCGTGGCCCGCTATCTGTATTCCCTGATGGGGCTGGGTACCGCCGGGATGCAGGATCGCATGCATGTGGCGGACCGGGCCCTGTTGTTTTACACCGCCCATTTTGCCCGCCAGGGCCGCTCCATGGCCGGTCTCGAGAGCCTGCTTACCGATTATTTTGGGGTAGCCATCCAGGGGCGTCAATTCAAGGGCCAGTGGCATCAGATTGCCGACGACCAGATCACCGTGCTCGGGATCGCAGGGCAAAACCAGGTTCTGGGCGAAACGGCCACCATCGGCACCAAAGTTTGGGATCAACAGGGCAAGTTTAAATTGCGGGTGGGTCCCCTGACCACTGAGGAATTGTTGTTATTTCTCCCCGGCGGCACTGCCTTTCCGCCGCTGTGTGAACTCACCCGCTTTTACGTGGGCAGTGAACTGGATTTCGAGATCGTGCTGGTTGCCAAAAAGGGTGATATCCCCGCCCCACGCCTGGGCGGGGCATTCAGCCCACGCCTGGGATGGACCTCCTGGTTGGGAAGCCGGGAGCGCGACACGGACCATGACACGGTCAAGCTGTCTCCGCGCCTGCTGAGCCTGGTAGAAGAAGGGATGGTTGCCCAATGAGTCTCGATTTACAGTCGCTGATAGAGAAACTGGACCCGACCTGCCGGAAAAGTCTGGAATTGGCGGCGGAGTTGTGCGTGTCCCATACCAATTATAATGTCGAAATCGAGCACTACCTGTTGAAGCTGCTGGAAGTGCCGGAAAGTGACATCCACCAGATTCTGAAGAACTATGACATTGAGATTGGGGATATCACCAAGGAACTCATCCAGGCCATCGACCGCTTCAAGCGCGGCAATTCCAGAACCCCGACCCTTTCGCCCTTTATCCTCACCCTTTGTGAACAGGCCTGGCTGGTAGCGTCTTTGCAGTTGGGCGCCGACACCATCCGCACCGGGGCCGTTTTCAAGGCGCTTTTGGATGACGATAATCTCCGTGGCGTTGTCTTGGAATCAGCACCCTCCTTGAACCGGATTTCGCGGGATGCCGTTAAAAAAGAGTTCGACGAGATTTTGCGGGCGATCGACAAAACCGCGGATGAATCCGAACCCACAGCGGACCGCTTACCTGAAGATACGGTCGAGCGCCCCGGCCAGCCCTCGCCGACCCCTTCATTGGACCAGTATACCCTTGACTTGACCCAGCGGGCCCGCCAGGGCCTGATCGATCCCATCTACGGGCGCGATCCTGAAATTCGCCAGTTGATTGACATTCTGACCCGTCGCCGCCAGAACAACCCCATCCTGACCGGGGACGCCGGCGTTGGCAAGACCGCTGTGGTGGAGGGGTTTGCCATTCGGATTGCCCGGGGGAATGTGCCCCCGGCGTTGAAGAATGTCTCCTTGCGGCTTTTGGACCTGGCCCTGCTGCAGGCCGGCGCCGGCATAAAAGGAGAATTCGAAAAGCGCTTGAAGGGAGTTATCGAGGAGGTCAAGCAAGCCTCCCGGCCGACGATCCTGTTTATCGATGAAGCCCATACCATGATCGGGGCCGGCGGTCCGGCCGGGCAGGGGGATGCGGCCAACCTGCTTAAACCGGCCCTGGCCCGGGGAGAACTGCGCACCATTGCGGCTACCACCTGGGCGGAGTATAAAAAGTATTTCGAAAAGGATCCGGCCCTCGTCCGTCGCTTCCAGGTGGTCAAGGTGGCCGAACCGGAAGAAGAGGCCGCGGTGGAAATGCTCTGGGGGGTGGTCGCCAACCTTGAAAAGCACCATCATGTCACGGTGCTCGATGAGGCCGTCTGGGATGCGGTCCGGCTGTCGCATCGCTACCTTACCGGCCGGCAACTGCCGGACAAGGCCATCAGTGTATTGGACACCGCCTGTGCCCGGGTTGCCATCGGCCAAACCGGGAAGCCGCCTGAAATAGAAGATGTGGCCAACCAGATCGAGCAGTTGGAGCTCGAACTGGCGATTCTCAAACGTGAAAACGCCAGCGGTGTGGACCACGCCGAGCGGATTGCCGACCTGACCCGTGAATTGGATGAGATCGTTAAGGCCGGTCAGATGCTCGAACAGCGCTGGGAAATCGAACTGGGCATCGTCAATGACGCGCTTGAACTCCAACGGCGCCTGTACCGGGAGGCCGCCGCGGAAGATGCCGGCGATGAGGCCGACATGCAGGCAGTGAAAGATGACCTGCTGACGGCCAAACGCAAACTCGAAGAGCTCCAGGCCCAATCGCCCATGGTGCCGCTGTGTGTGGACGCCGGGGTTATCGCCCGGGTCATCTCCAACTGGACCGGGATCCCGGTCGGCAAGATGATGACCAACGAAATCGATACGGTTTTACGCCTGAAAGAGAAAATGAGCGCGCGCATCATTGGCCAGGACCAGGCTCTGGATGCGATCTCCCGGCGCATCCGTACGTACCGCGCCGATCTCGATGACCCTGGAAAGCCGGTCGGGGTCTTTTTGCTTGTCGGCCCCAGCGGCATCGGGAAAACCGAGACGGCCCTGACCCTGGCCGAACTGCTTTACGGCGGTGAACGCAACATGGTTACCATCAATATGTCGGAATACCAGGAAGCCTATACGGTTTCCGGCCTCAGGGGCGCCCCACCGGGATATGTCGGCCATGGCAAAGGCGGGGTGCTGACCGAAGCGGTCCATCATAATCCCTATACCGCGGTTCTGCTGGATGAAGTGGAGAAAGCCCACCCGGACGTGATGGAGCTTTTCTACCAGGTATTCGACAAGGGTACCCTCGAAGATTCCGAGGGGCTGGTCGTCGATTTTAAAAATACAGTCATCATGCTCACCTCCAATGTGGGAACGGATGCGATCCTCAAAGCCTGCGATGAAGGAGACCAGCCTCCGGATCCCGATACCCTGATAGAACTGGTGCGGCCGGAATTATTGAGACATTTCAAGCCCGCCTTCCTGGGCCGACTGGTCATCGTACCCTACTATCCGCTGAGTGACGGGGTGATCCAAAGCATCGTGCGCCTCAAACTTGACCGGATCAAAGAAAGATTCCTGGAGAACCATCGGATTGCATTCACCTATTCCGACGGCCTGGTGTCCGCCATTGCAGCCCGGTGCACGGAAGTTGACACCGGTGCGCGCAACGTGGACCACTTGTTGACCCAGACCCTGCTGCCCGAGATTTCGGCGGAGTTACTTGCCCGGATGGCGGCCGGCCAAATCTGTACCGGGATCAATGTTGATATTGATGAGGCGGAAGCGTTCGCCTACAAATTTGAACCATCGGTGGAAGAGCTGTCCACTGAAGTGACGGAACCGCGCTTATCGGCGGCTTTGAGCCGCCCGATACCCGGCCGGGTGCCGGCCGGGTATCAACCGGAGTCCATAAAAGACCTGATGGCCACCCCGGAAAAAAAGCCGGCCTTGGAAAAAAACATCCGGTTAAGGAAAAAACCCGGCAAAAAATCCAAAAAGTGGCGCGAGCTGCTCAAGCGGCTTTAATCCAGCCATTCTTGATGGGAAACGATACACGCCATGCCTGAAGAAAAACGATATCTCGATGTCCTGCCGCCCCCCGGCGTCGCACGCGATCTTTCGATTTCCGAAATCGAGGGTGAAGAACAGATTTCAAAGCTGTTCCAATACCGGCTGCGGCTGCGATCTACCGATAATGAAATCGATTTCGCCAAGATGATCGGTAACAATATGGCGGTATCCATAGAGCCGGACAACGGGGATATGAAGTATATCAATGGCGTTATCACCCGCTTCCAGCAAGGCGACAGCGATGAGTATTACAGTACGTATTTTGCGGAAATCCGGCCCTGGTTATGGCAGCTTTCCCTCACGGCGGATTCCCGTATATTTCAAAACCAGACGGTCCTGGAAATTATTGAGGACGTTTTTTCAAATTTTGGGTTTTCCGATTTCAAGGACAAGACCAAGGGATCGTATGCACAGCGTGAATACTGCGTTCAATACCAGGAGACCGCCCTGGATTTTATCACCCGGTTGATGGAAGACGAAGGCATCTGGTATTTTTTTGAGCATAGCGAAAAAAAACACACCCTGGTGCTGGCTGATGACCCGGACACCCACGAGGATTGTCCCGGATTTCCGGGCGCCCGCTATAAGAAAATTGAAAAGGCGATCAAAGATGACACGCTTGTTGATTCGGTTACGCTGGAAGAGCAGTTGATTACCAGTAAATACGCCGCCAGGGATTATCATTTTGAAACGCCGGAAACCGACCTCAAGATCAGTGTTGACAGCCGGAAAAAGTTAGCCGGCGATTACGAGATCTATGACTACCCCGGCGGATTCAGCAAGACCGAGGACGGTGACAAGATCATCAAGCGGCGTCTCGAGGCCCATGAAGTGCGGTCCCAAGTGCTGCACGGCGAAAGCTACTGCCGGGCCTTCACGACCGGGTACAAGTTTCAGTTGGACGATCATTACCGGTCGGAAATAAACAGGCGCTATGTGCTTAGAAGTCTGTTTATCCATGCAACCAGCCAACGATATACCAACAGTTTTGTCGCTTTCCCGGACGATGTTCCCTTCCGCTCATTGCGGCTGGTAAAACGGCCCAAGATTTATGGGACCCAGACGGCCATTGTGGTGGGTGAAAGCGGCGAAGAGATATTTCCGGACGAGTATGGGCGTGTAAAAGTACAGTTCCATTGGGACCACGAGGGCAAAAAGGATGAGAACAGCTCCTGTTGGATCCGGGTCGCCCAGATGTGGGCCGGCAAGGGGTTCGGATCGATGTTTATCCCGAGGATGGGCAGTGAAGTGGTGGTCAGCTTTCTGGATGGAAACCCCGACAAACCGCTTATCATCGGATCGGTCTACAATGCCACCCAGACGGTCCCGTATGCCCTGCCGGGCGAGAAGACCAAGAGCACCATCCTGACCTGGTCTTCCAAGGACGGGGAGGCCGGGAATGAACTCCGCTTTGAAGATAAAAAAGACAATGAGGAGCTCTACCTGCACGCCCAGAAGGATCATTATATCAAGGTTGAGAATGACCGTAAACTGGAAGTCATTGGCAAAGAAGACACGACGATCAAGCTTGATCGCACCACCACGATAGAGGAGGGTAACGAATCCCTGACCGTTTCCAAGGGCGACCGGACGATTGAAATCAGCGAGGGCAACGAGACCTATACGGTAGCCAAGGGGGCCCGCGACCTGACCATCAAGGGGGCGGAAACCCACACCAATAAAGACGGCTATACCCAGAAGGTGTCCAAGGACTATGTTCTGAAAGTGGATGGCGACCTTTCGATTGACGTGAAAGGCAGCATTACGATCAAGGCCGGACAGAAGGTTACCACCAAAGCCGGAACCGAACTGGTCAGCCAGGCGGGGACCGAACTCACCAACAAAGCCGGCACCGATTTGACCAACAAGGCCGGCATGAACCTGACCAACGATTCCGGAATGGACCTGACCAACAAGGCCGGCATGAACCTGACCAATAAGGCAACCATGGAACTGACCAACAAAGCCAACATGAATTTGACCAATGATGCCGGGCTCCAGTTGAACAACAAGGGCACCATGGTTGAACTCAAAGGCAGCGCCATGACAAAAGTCGATGGCGGCGGCATGCTGGAATTAAAAGGCGGCCTGGTGATGGAAGGATAGAACCTATCTCAAAAAACGGATTTTGGTTCAAAATCAAGGCGGCTGCGAATATCAACCCGGAGGAATACTTTAGTATTTTGAGGACTTGATATGAGTACCCAACACCGAGTTTGGGCCAATCAGTCTTCGCTCTGTGAGCTTCGCCCGACAAGAAGACTTTTTTGAGATGGGTTCTAAGCACGCTGGGATAACAACCACGGGAATGCTGTAAATGACCGCAGATCAAGAAAATCCAACTGACGGGCCGGTGCCGGACCTGAAGACGAACGGCGCTGACGGCGAGCAACCGCCAGGGCCCGATGTACCGGACCCGGCGGCCGCGCAGGCAGCCGCCGGTGAAAAGGCCGCAGCGTTGGTCCTGGGTGAATCGGTCGCAGTTCCGGAAGATGCTGCCGCTCTGGAGGGGGGCGTCGAACAGGCGGCACCCCCTGCCGCCGACGGTGAAGAGCCGGCGGATAAAGGTCCGGTGACGCGGGTCACGGAAGATGAGGCCGGAAACCGCAGCGAAGCAACCTTTGTGGGCGATGAGCTCAACGGGGAGTCCAAAATCTACAATTCCAGCGGGACCTTGATCCAAAACGCCCTCTTTGCCAAAGGTGTTCTAAACGGTCCCTTGTTCGCTTATGATGCCGCCGGGCAGCTCATTCAGAAAGCGTATTTTATAAAAGGAAAGCTGAACGGCAAGATGACCTTGTATGACCAGGGGCGCATCAGGGCCCAGTTTTTCTACAAAGACGATCTTATGCACGGCAAGGCCCGGTATTATAATGATGCCGAAAGCTTGACCTGCGCTGAAATTTACAAAGACGGTGTGTGCCACGGTGTCAACAAGTGGTATGACAGCCATGGGAACCTGATGGTAAAGGCCCCCTATAAGGAGGGCAACCAGCACGGCCTCCGGGTCGAATATCACACGACGGGTACGCCCCGTGAAAAGGCACCCTACATGGAGAACCTGCTGGAGGGCGAAGTTCGGCGGTACTACCCGGATGGAGCCCTGATGCAGAAGGTGCTGTATCGGGCCGGCAAGCAGGTTGGCCCACTCATTGAGTACGACCAGGCCGGCAAGGAAAAGAAAGATTCGTGGTGGGTGCGGTTTGCCCGGTGGGTCCAAGGTAAAAAAGAGGTGGACGTCGACACGCCCGAAGGCGGCGGCGGCATAAGAGGATAGCGAGAGTGCCATGACCCAGGAATTTTCATTAGATCAAAAAAGGACCACAATTCTGGTTGTCGTGTTTGTGGTGCTAATATTTCTGGTTTTTGTGGCCGGGTATTTATCGGGAACCCTGGTCGGGCTGCCGGAGCAGGAACAGCCGCCGATTGTGAAAAGGCCCTCGGTAACGCCGCCGCCAAAACCACCGGTCCAGGCCATCCAGGTGCCGCAGGTGGTGACCCAACCCGTACCTCTGCCTGAAGAAGCCGTCGCGGAGCCCGAGCCGGAACCCGAACTCCTTAAGGAAGCGCCGGTTGAAAAACTCTACTCGGTGCAGGTCGGGGCCTTTAGAACCCTGGCTCGGGCCACGGCCCAGCAGGAAACACTGGCTGATAAAGGCTATCGGCCCTACATTTATCACGGGCCCAATTCAAAAGGTGCCATGTGGTATACGGTGCGGGTCGGAGATTTTGATGACGTGGACGAGGCCATTCTGTCTGCCCGTGAGTTCAGGGCGCTGGAGGGGACCTCGGCCGCCCTGACGCACTACGACTCCTTGATGATGGTCAGGGACGCAAACGGGAAGCGGATCGAGATCGCACCACCGGAAAAGCCGGCAACACGCACAGCCGCCGGCGATGAAAAGAACGCCGAAACGGATCTGGTTGAAGTGGCCACGGAGCCTGAACCGGTGGCGGAAGCACCTGAACCGGTGGCGGAAGCACCTGAACCGGTGGCGGAAGAACCTGAACCGATGGCGGAAGAACCTGAACCGGCGGCGGAAGAACCGGCGGGTTCAGCTGCTTACCGCGTCACCTTTGCGCTTCCGGAGGAGAAGCCGGCCGTCCCTGAGACTGTCAAAGAGGACGAGGGCAAGAGTGTGGCCGGCCTCATCGTTGCCGCGGAAGCGAAACAATATTCCGTACAGGTCGGTGCCTTTCTCAACGACGACAATGCGGTCAAGTTCGCCCAAAAGCTCCGGGGCTACGACTATCCGGCCTATGTGTTTCGCTATACCGATACTGAGGGCAATGCCTGGAGTGCCGTCCGGATAGGCGATTTTGAGAGTCTGGAAACCGCCAAGGCTGCCGCCGGGGAATTTGAAGCCAGGCGGGACATTACTGCTATCGTCACAAAAATAGATGCTATAAAGATGATTCTGAAATAGCAATTGCCGGAACGTAGAACGTCATTTTGCCAAGTGGGGCACATACGCTCTTGGCGCCGGCTGACATCAGATAATAAAGGTGTGGTATGGGGGTTCAAACTGTAATGGGGGCGATGATGTTGTGCAGTTTCGGTACTGCCCCGTGCTCGCTGGTGGTACTGCCGGCCAACCGGACCCTCTCCGCCAAGATGCCGGCTGCCAACATCATGGACTATAAACCGGTCGTCAATCTACCAACCTTTGCCATGTGCACCTCGATGGCTAACCCGGCCACGGCGTCGGCGACATCGGCGGCCAGCGGTGTCCTGACCCCCACCCCGTGTGTGCCGGTGACCGCGGCACCCTGGGTCCCCGGAGCGCCCAAAACCCTGATCGCCAATATGCCCGCTTTGAGTGAATCGTCCAAATGCATCTGCTCCTACGGGGGGGTGATTTCGATTACCTTTCCCGGGCAGGTTCAGGTAATGGTCAACTAGCAGCCATCTGAGAATATCGTCTTGTCCAGCGGAGCCTGGAAGGCGGAGACGGGACCTTGAACCAACATCTGTTTTTTATTTGGCTCCTAAGATAAACCCCCAGCGCGGATGGTGACTTTTTATAGAAACGACATCAGGCCCGCCTTAACACGTCCTCCAACTTAGTTGCCCATTTTTCAATAAACACATCCCAAGTAAGGTCCCCGGCGATCTTGCGGCCGTGGCTGCCCATCCGGGCCCGCTTTTCAGAGTCACTGGCCAGGGCCAGCATGCCGGCCGCCATCGCTTCGACATCGACAATGGCAAAATCGGTGGTAGCAAACTCCGGATTGAAGGTGGCCGCAATCGGCACGCGCCAGACAGCCGCGTCCCCATATTCCGCCGGGCAGCCGTAATCCGGAACGATGCAGGGGACCGCGCAGCTCAGCGCTTCGAGGATGTTCAGGCCGAACCCTTCGCCGCGGGCCGCGCTGACCACAATATCACTGGCGTTGTGGGTTGCGGCAATTACCTCTTCCGGGAAACACTCGCCGGGTTTGACGCCCGGGTTCAGCATGATGCTGTTTTCAAGGCCGTAGCGCTGCATGAGCAGCGTCAGCGGATAACCGCCGTTGTCAATAGCGGTATGCATGTAAAGTTTGGACCGCTGGGCCAACGCCGGGTCGACCTCCATCGCCAGCGAAAGATAGCGGGACCAGGCGGCGAACAAGGTATCGAAGCCCGCTCTGATCGAATTGACTTTCATGCAGGAGAATAGCAGCATGTCCTCGGTCATGGCGCCCTGAAACTGCCGGCGGGCTTCAGCCTTGGGTTGCGGCCGGTACAGATCCGGATCCACCCCGAGATAAATCGTTTCTATACTTCTGCTTAAAGCTGGCGCTTTCTCCGGGGCGGCCGCGGTCAGCATTTTTTCAACGGCGGTATTTCCGAAACCGGAGTAGGTGACGATTTCATCCATTTGCTGCATGAGAAACGCGACATCCAGGTACTGGTGCGGATCCTTGGTCAACAGAATGTAGCGCGGGTAGGGGATGGAATCCACGGGGGTGTACCCGATCCAGGTAAACGGGTGGGCTTGCTTGATTTCGGCTAGTCCCTGGATATCCCAGGGATCGCCGATAGTGATGACCATGGCGACCTCTTGGGTTTTCAGCAGGGTGCGCAGCGTATCGTATCCTTGGGGATCGCCTTTTTCCTGGGCATTGATAATGCGCGTACCCGCTAGCGAGCCGGAGTAGTGCTTTTTGAGCCCGACGACGAGCGGCTCACAGTCTATCTTGAGAACAGCGGTCGCCAGGTGCTTGACGATCTTTCCGAAACCGGTGGGACCGGTGGGGTCATCGCCAAAAATAACGATTTGCTTAAGCATGTCAGGTTACCTGTTCGAGCCCGCTTACCGCGGCCTGGAGGCTGCTGTGAAAGCAGAGCATGTTGATTGAAACGATTCCTGTGAAGACATTGTTCGGGTTGCCGGCATAGTTATGCGGGTTGAACAGCGGCGGCCGGTGCCAGTAAAGATCGTAATCCAGAGAGCGAATAAACGCGATCAGGGCCGCGGACTTCTCTTCCCGGTCATTTTCGACATAGAGGGCTGGCCGGAAACGGTCGATGGTTTCACACGCGCCCTTGAGCGCCTCCAACTCCATGCCTTCAACGTCCACCTTCATAAAGTCGCAGCGCTGCAAATCCAGGCCGTCGATGGCTAGCAGACGGACTTTTTCCCCCTGTCGATAGGCCCCCAGGGCTATCCCGGCAAAATTGTTTTCAATGGTATAGTCGAGCTGCGGAACCACGATGGTATCTTCGCGGGCACCCACTGCGGCATGGTAGGGATAGACGTTGGTGCGGTTGTTCAGGGCCAGATTGGCACACAGCATCTGGAACAACACGCGTTGCGGCTCGAAAGCCAGTACGGCACCTTCAGGGCCGACCGTGTCGGCCAGCGCCAGTGTGTGCGGTCCTATATGGGCTCCGATATCGAGGGCAATGGCGCCGGGCTTGAGCAGGTTCTTGAACAGCGCGGCCTCTTCAAGCGAGTATTCTCCATACAGTTTCAGTGACCGGCCCACATACCGGTCAAGGGGGTTGTACAGCAGGGTGCCGTGGCGGGTTTTTGCCAACCGATTGGGCCCCGATATCGATATGTTGTCTACCTCGTCTGTAGTTTTCATCGTGCCGTTCTTTGCTGTGTGCATATCTTCGAATATGGCCGAAACACCGGGGGGGGTCAAGCAGTTTGTTGGCTGCCTTCATGCTTGACGCGCGCTTTGGATCCATATAGGTTTAAGCATAAGGTTGCGGCCGGTTACAGCATAAACAGGGCACCAGCGGCAGCAAGTACTTTGATAGATTCCCAAGGAGACCCCCATGATAAAATTCAGCTCTGCCGATATTAAAAAGTCAAAATTAGAGACATTGGTAATCCCCGTATGCGAAGATAAAAACATTCATGCCAACAGAACTGTGGCTGCCCTGGCGAGAAAGGCCCTGGCGGTCAAGGAGTTCCAGGGAAAGGCCAAGGATGAACTGACGCTCTACAGCCCGGCACGGGTAAAATGCGAACGGGTTCTGTTCCTTGGTCTGGGAAAAGCAGAGGCCATCAAGGCGGAGACGCTGCGGGCCTGCATGGGGCGAGCAATTAAAACCTGCATTGGACGCGAACTGACGCAAGTGGCCGTGGCGGTTCCGACCGCAAAACGCATGCAACTGGATGAGGGGGCTGCCCTGGAGGCGCTAATTGAAGGCGGCTGCCTGGCCAACCATATGTTTTCCAAATATAAAAGCGAAGAGAAGCAGAAAACCCTGAAAGCAATTGTTTTTCTGGGCGCCCCGGGGAGTGCGGCCGGCAACCGCAAAGCGGCCGCCCGGATAGAGAATACCTGTGCCGCGGTTACCCAGGCCCGCGAGTGGGTCAGCACACCGGCCAATGACAAGCGTCCGGATGCGTTCGCGCGCCAGATTACCAGAGCAGCTCGGGCCAAAGGTCTTACCTGCCGGGTGATGGATGAGAAGGCCCTTAAGCGCGAAAAATTCGGTGCTATGTTGGCGGTAGGGCAGGGCAGCCAGGTGAAGCCGAGACTGGTTGTACTCGAATATCGACCGAAGGGCGTTAAAAAAACGGTGGCCCTGGTCGGTAAAGGGGTGACCTTTGACACCGGCGGGATCAACTTGAAATCATCGGGTGGCCTGGAATGCATGAAAATGGATATGGCCGGGGCGGCCGCGGTAGCCGGGGCCCTGCTGGCCGTGGCCGATTTAAAACCCAAAGTGGGTGTGATCGGCGTGTTGCCCCTGGTCGAAAATATGCCCTCGGGCAGCGCCACCCGGCCCGGCGATATTGTCCGATCCTATGCCGGTAAAACCGTTGAGATCGGCAATACTGATGCCGAGGGGCGTCTGATCCTCATCGATGCCATGGCCTGGGCCGTGAAAAAATACAAACCGACGGCCATGGTCGATCTGGCCACCCTCACCGGGGCCTGCGTGATTGCCCTGGGTGAAAAAATTGCGGCGGTATTTTCATCCGACAACGACCTGGCGGAAGCTATTCTGGCGGCGGCCGACAAAACCCACGAACGCTGCTGGCGCCTGCCGCTGCCGGATGATTACAAAGAGTTGTTGAAAAGTGACCTGGCAGACATATCCAACATGAGCAGCGGTCGCTGGGGCGGGGCCATCACGGCCGCACTCTTTCTCTCTGAATTTGTCGGCGACACCCGCTGGGCCCATATCGATATTGCCGGGGCCGCCTATACCAAGAAAGACGGCCCCTACTGCCGGGCGGGCGGCACCGGGTTCGGGGTCCGGTTGCTGTGCGATCTGTTAACAGACCCAAGAATTATTTAGACCAGTACCTAAATATCGGCTTTTGCGGGCGATCCCAGGCGTGGATTGAAGTACTTCCACGCCTTTCTTTATGGCGGGCACAATGCGATGGGGACGGATAAATAGAACCTGCCGGTCACTCGATTACGGTTTGCCCATAAACACGATGTCCATCAGCATCATCACGCCAGGGCCCAATAAGGAAAAGGCGGGCAACTTATGGGGAAGCAAGAGGTCAGTTTTGTACAAGATTTGCACAAAGCCATTTGGCAGTCATAAAAATTTAAGTTTGTCTCACTGAAATCGCATCTAAAAAGAAAGAGGCGGGCAACTTATGGGGAATAAGATACCCGCCACTAAGGGAGATGTGAACGGCATTACATGGAGACTGAAGTCCTACCGTTGACCCCATTCTTATATACCACATTGTGGTATGTCAAGTCTTTTTTTAAAAAGATGCGACTTAAGCCGTAACGCTGATGAACTCTGCCTCCATCCGTTTTCTGAGTATCTTGATGGCAGCTATGGCTTTCTCAAAGTCAAGTAGGGTCTGTGCGGACATTTCTGCCAGCAGGAACTTCTGTGGTGGACACAGGTAACAGGCGCAGGTCCAGGGCCGACTCAAGCGGGGCAGGCGACACCCTGACGGGCCGCAGCAGCGGCAGGCCCCATCAGGGCTGCGTGAGAGCTGCGCGGCTGTAATGGCCTGCCCGCTCAAGTGCATGAATACCAGGTCCCGAAAATCGAACCACACCGTGGCAACGTGGCAGCAGGGCTCGGCACATCCGCTGCAGGTCTGGACGCAAAGATCGTCCAGCAGCGGGTACAGGGTTTCCAAGTGGCTTTTCAATTTTCGGGCGGTGGTCCTGGCCGGGCCAAGCGAGGTCTGGTGTCGGGTGCACAGATGCTCCAGGGCCAGGTTGGCCTGGTGCCAGTCCGCGGCGGTGAACCACGGAATGTCCGGCGCGCCGGAGAGAGGATTGACCTGCCTGATTTGCGGGCCATACTTTGACATGGCGACCTAAACCCTGTAGGCTTATGGGTAATCGTTGACTGCAAAGGTGCCGGTCTGCGAATTCCCCACTGAATGGAACGGTTGCTGTCTCTATCCGGTCTTATACCGTAAAATGAATAATCAAACCATCTATTTTAAGGATCCGGCCGCCCGGTCGGAAACACCGCCGGACGTCTATACCGGGGAGGAACCGGAGGATGTCGAGGCCGCGGGAAAGCGGTATGTCCTCTGTCGGCAGTGCCGGCATATGGTTACCGCTCCGGACGAGGGAACCTGGGTCGACGGCAGCCACCGGCACACCTTTGCCAACCCGGTGGGGGTCGTCTATGAGATCGGTTGTTTCAACTCGGCCCCCGGCTGCCGGAGTGTCGGCCCGGCTACCGATGAGTTTACCTGGTTCTCGGGGTATCTCTGGCGGGTGGCTATCTGCGGGAAATGCTTGACCCATCTTGGCTGGCAGTTTATCTCCACCGCTGGACACGGGTTTTACGGCCTGATTACAGACCGGCTCATTGAACCCGAGCAGTCGGCGTGATCAAAGAGGATTCAAGGGTACTGTTTTTAAGGTTTAAGGCGATGATCCTTAAACCAAAGCACTCGGTCCCCGGAACCCTGAACTCAGGGATCGAAACGGTAGCCAACCGATCGCACGCTTTTGAAATGTATCGGCTTTTTAGGGTCTTCCTCGAAATATTTCCGGAAGCGGACAATAAAATTATCGACGGTGCGGGTGGTCATGCCGCCCGTATACCCCCAGCCGATCTCCAGAATTTTCTTACGGGGTAGCGGTTTGTCGCGGTGAATGACAAACAGTTTCAGCAATTTCAACTCCTGTTCGGTCAGGGTGATTTCACCTGCCTGGCAGTGGGCGGTGCCGGTATCAAACTCAATGCGGTTGCCTCCGAATTCATAGACCGGCGCAAAGCCCTCGGCATCTGCCGGGCCGGCCGCCTGTTCATGTTCCCAGGCGACCCGAGTCAATAGCCTTTCGACCCTCAAGAGGAACTCCTCCAGATTGAAAGGCTTGGCCAGGTAATCATCAACACCCAGGGAAAAGCCTTTTATTCGATCACGGTCCCTGGCCTTGGCCGACAGGATCAATACCGGCAGTCGTTCGTCTTCCAGACGTATATTCTGCAGGACCGACAATCCGTCGATTCCCGGAAGCATGATGTCGAGTACGACTAAATCTGGGTGCCAGTTTTTCCAAAATTCGATGCCGGATACCCCGTCTCCAGCGATCTTGACCGTGTAGCCCTGAAGCGAGAGATTGAGTTTGATCCCCTCGGCGATGTGGGCCTCATCCTCGATAACCAATATGCGCTTTTTTTCGGTTTTTATCATTTCAGGCCGTTTCCATTACTTTGGTTTTTTCAGGTAATATCAGGGTGAAAATTGATCCACTGGTATCGGTGCGACCTTCTGCCCTGATCCGCCACTTGTGCAGCCGGGCGATGCTCTGGACAAGGTTGAGTCCCAGACCGCTGCCCCGGGAGAGGGCGCTGCCGCTGCGCCGTGCCTGATAGAACTTGCGAAATATTTTTTTGGTTTCCCGGTCATTGATTCCAATGCCGTTATCCTCAAACTGGATGGTCAGGTGACGCTTGTCCTCCCGGAACCGGATGTCAATTCGGGGAACCGCAGCTTTGTTATACCGGATGGCGTTGGTCAATAGGTTCATGACCAGCGTCTCGAACAGCAGTCGGTCTACACGGTAGATGCAGCCGGTGTTCAGCGGGTTGCTGATCCGGATATCGCAGTCTGCGAAAATCGGCCGGTTGTTGTCCACAATTTCCGTCAACGCTGTCGTGATATCGGTTTCCTCAAATATGGCCTGATAACTTTTACTTTCCAGACGGGCCAGGTTCAGAATCCGGTTGATATGATCAGACAGGCGCTCCACATCCGCCAGCATGTAGGCCATATACTTCAGCTGATCCTCCCGTGGGAGGTTATGCTTGGTAATGGTTTCCAGAAAGAGCTTTAGGGATGTCACCGGCGTTTTCAGCTCGTGGGTGAAGTTGTTTATAAAGTTGTGTTGCAAACGGTAAAGTTGCAGGGTTTTCTGGTTGTAGACAAAGATAGTGAAGATGCCCATCAGGATGATCCCCACCAGGACAGACAACACCAGTATCACCAGCCAGGCCCGCGGCTCCAAAACCTGGTCCGGAGCGATGTTGAATCTGCCTGCAAGGGCCTGCAGACCACTGCTGACACCGATGTACCAGTAGATATAGAGCGCCAGGGACAGTCCCAGGGCCAGGATGCTGAAAATGAATACGGTGATGGGGTGAAATAACCAGCGGGTCTGTTTCATGTAACCTTCTGTTAATCAATATATTTCGGCAAGTCAACGGCCAAGCGGGGAAGGCTTCGGAGGCAACGTTCCAGTCATTCGGGATCCTACGGATGAATGCTTTCAGCCCGGCCCCTTCAACGGGCGCATTGGAACCTGTACTTGTTTGTAAAACTATTGTAAAACCACGGCCGAGGCGGGTTTTTTTGCAGTTTTTCCTTTATGATGCCCGCTGTCTGAAATCCCGGAGGATGGAGATCCATTAACATGCGGCGTATGATTCCCGGACCCCTAAAAGGCGTGCTGTCTTTCACCGGATTCGTGGTGAACACGATTTTCTGGGTGATCCCTCTTTTTATCACCGCCTTTCTGAAGCTGATCATCCCATTAGAATTCTGGCGCAAAGGGTGCGATAAGGTGCTCAACTGGTTGGCCAGCAACTGGATCGCGGTCAACAATCTAAACCTTGGCCTGGTCGGTGGCACCCGTTGGGAGGTGCGGGGGATCGAAGGGGTGAGTATAAATGCCTGGTACCTGGTTGTGTCCAACCATCAATCCTGGGTCGACATCCTGGTCTTGCAGAAGATATTTCACGGTAAGATTCCATTCCTGAAATTTTTCCTGAAAAAGGAGCTTATCTGGGTACCGGTGATGGGTCTGGCCTGGTGGGCTCTGGATTTTCCCTTTATGAAACGGTATTCCCGTGCCTTTCTGGAAAAAAAACCCCACCTAAAAGGCAAGGATATTGAAATTACCCGCAAGGCCTGCAAGAAATTTGAGACCGTTCCGGTGTCCATCATGAACTTTATGGAAGGCACCCGCTTCACGGCCGATAAACACAGGCGGCAGAATTCACCCTACAAGCACCTGCTGCGCCCTAAATCCGGCGGCATCGCCTTTGTACTTGCGGCCATGGGGACCCAATTGAACAGCATCGTAGACGTTACCATCGCCTATCCCCGGGGCGTGGGTTCCTTTTGGGACCTGATCTGCGGGCGTATCCGCGATATCCGGGTTGAGGTCAAGCTGGTGCCCATTACCGAGGAAATTCGGGGGGACTATTTCAACGATCAGGCCTTCCGGCAAAGATTTCAGGATTGGATCAACGCCCACTGGGCTGCCAAAGATGCCCAACTGGACCTACTCCTGGACCCGAGGCCCTCCAACTAGAACAGATCTCCCGATTACCGTGCCGCCCCATGCAAGTCCCCAAATTGCGGCAACCATCTTTAAGACCGTCAAGATTCGGCACCTTAGCACCCAATCCCCGGCTCCCGGTAAGACCATCCTTCGCCGAAGGTTTGATCCCGAAGCGATTTTAGGATGTTTCTTGCGTTTCGACCACAATTTTTGTTCATGAAATGCGCGATCGTGCCGATATAAAGAACTATCAAACAGATTATTCAACGAGGTCCGCATGAGTCAGGCAGCCGCCAAGCAGATCAACACCTTTTTTATGGAACTAGTAGAGACCCTGATTACGGTCATCGAGCAAAAAGACCAGTATATGCGGGGCAAGGCCCAGAAGGTGGCCGATCTATGCGCCGGCTTTTCCAAAACCCTCAAAATGACCCACCAGGCCAAGATCGACAAAATCTATTTTGCCGGACTTTTGAGCGACTTGGGGATGGTGTACATGCCCGCCGAGATTGTGGAAAAGCCTGCGGAACTGGAAGATGATGAAATGGCCATCATCCGGCAGCATCCTATTTTTTCGGAAAAAATCTTGTCCAACTTATCCATTTTAAAAGATGTTCTGCCGATGATCAAACATCACCACGAAGCCTTTGATGGCTCCGGCTATCCCGATGGTCTCAAAGGGATGGACATTCCGGTGGGTGCCCGGATTCTGTCGATCGTCGATAGCTACGTGGCCCTGACTTCGGAGCGCCCGTACCGACCTGCCAGCGAACCAAAAGAGGCCATCCGCAAGTTGCAGGCCGGCGCCGGCGCCACCTATGATCGGGAACTTTTAAACCGGTTTGTGGTCTACATTAAATCAGCGGGGATGCTGGCCAAAAAGAAAATCGAAGAGGTGAAAAGCATACCGGAAATTGTTGCCGACGTGCTGGAGCAGTTCAGCCAGGGCAAGGTCGAATTGCCGGTGCTGCCCCAGGTGGTCCAGGAGGTCGAGGAGGTCATGAAGCGGGATATTTCCAAAGGGGAAGATCTCGCCAAAGTCATCGAGAAGGATGCGGTCATCTCCGTTCGCCTGATATCCGTGGCCAATTCACCGTTTTACCGCGGTCTGGAACAGATCACCTCGGTTCGCACGGCCATTTCCCGCCTGGGCGAAGCCGAAACCCGGAACCTTGTGATCGCGATTGCCAACAAGGGACTCTACAAGACAAAAAATACACAGTTTCGGGAACTTATGGAACGGCTCTGGCTGCACTCACTGGCCTGCGCCCACGGTACCGTACGTATCTCGAAGGCGCTTAACCTGGGCGGCGGCGAGAACTACTTCTTTATGGGGATCATTCATGATATCGGCAAGGTGGTGCTCATCAAAGCCATCTCCGACGCCATGCCCGCGGACAAGAAGATCAAACTGAAAGATGTTCGGGATGCCATCCGGGATATCCATGCCGGGTTCGGAGGGTCGCTCATGCGGCGTTGGAAATATCCGGATCAGTTCAAGAAGGTTGTAACCCAGACCGAGAAAGAGGAATACACCGATCATGTGCTGCAGGAAGTCCTGATTGCCAACCTGGCCAACCACCTGGCCGACAAATTGGGGCATTTTATTTTCCGGGGTGAAGAAGTCGACGATATTATGGAACTGGATGCCGTCAAACGCCTTGGCCTTGAAGCCGAAACGGTAGACACCATCACCCAGGAAGTCGTTGAATTGATGAAAGAAGCCGGCCACCTTTTTTAGAAACTGCCCATACCTCGCAAACCTAAAGATCTCTTTTTAATTTCAAGCAAATGGGCTGCCAGTTATCCACCTTTCACTGAGCCGCCGATAAAAACTGAATGAAAAGTCAGTAATTGTGTTGACATTTTTTTCGGCATGCCTATCTTAACCCGCAAGCAAAACCGGCCGGTGCCTCCGCCTCCCACGAGTGAATTTTGCTTTATTAACAATCATTTAAAATAATTCACTTGACCAAATTTTAGATATTTATTATATTATAAAAATAATTTTAAGTCGCATTTTTCAAATAAATAAAATTCAGGGACTATATACCGATGGGCATACAAGAGCGCAAAGAGAGGGAAAAAGAAAGGCGGCGGCAGCAAATCATCGTGGCCGCCAAACGGGTATTTTCCGAGAAAGGCTTCAACAAGGCAACCATGGAAGACATCGCCCATGAGGCCGAACTCAGCCCGGGAACCCTTTATCTGTATTTCAAGAACAAAGAGGAGCTGTACGCCTCTCTTTCGCTGCGGATTCTCCAATACCTGCATATCAGGGTTGAACACGTCAACAAGGAGGAGCTGGCGCCTGAGCAGAAAATGGACGCCTTGGTCGAGGCCATGTACGATGTGTATGCCTTCGACCCCCTTATCCTGATAAACATGTTTCACCTGCAGTCCAGTGAAACCCTTAAAAATCTCTCACCGAAGCTCATGTCGGAAATCGAGGAATTATCCCGCAAGTCCATCGGCGCGATAGCCCGGATCTTTGAACAGGGCATCGATTCGGGTCTGTTCATCGATCGGCATCCCGTGGCTATGGCCGATATTTTCTGGGCCCTGTTTTCCGGGGTGATCCTCTGGACCACCAGCAAGAAGATTTTCAACGAGGAGAAGGATTACCTCAAAAATACCCTCAAGATAGCTTTTGAAGTGTTCACTCGGGGCATCGAAAAAAAATAACAACCACTTATTCAAAACAAGACCGGCAGTGCGCCAGTGGCAGCCGGTTTTCTGTTTTTTCAGTTAGGTCCTAGTGAAACAGCCGGGCCAGCTCATCGATCTCAAAACTGGGCCAATTTTCCGGTTGTCCACTTTTTTCAGCATCAACGCCGCAGCCCTTTTCAGCTACCTCACCGATACAGGCCACCTCGATGCCGGCCGTTTCAAGGTCCTGCCGGATAAGTGCCGAGCTTGAAGGCCGACAGGCAATCAGCAGGCTGCCGGAACCAATCAGGCCCAATGGGTTCAGGCCGAGCGCCCGGCATAGTTCCCGGGTTTCAGCATAGACCGGAATTGTGTTCATGTTGATTTTTAAACGATAACCAGCCGCGCTGCTCAACTCAAAAAGGGCTGTGGCCAGCCCACCCTCGGTAACATCGTGCAAGGCCAACGTGCCCGGCTGCCCGGCAGCCAGTTCAGCTTCAGGCAAAATGCTCAGCCTGGTCAATAGCGCGGCGCTCGATTGGAGTGTTGCGCGGCTGATACCCTGGTCCATCAAGCGTTGTTCAAATTCCATAGCCAGTATGGCCGTGCCTTCAACAGCCACCCGTTTGGTCATTAGAATCAGGTCGCCCGGGCGCAGATTGCTTTTTTCCAGGAGATCGGCCCGGTTCACGAGGCCGGCCATCATGCCGGTTATGACCGGTCGGGTGACGGCATCGGTGATTTCGGTGTGGCCGCCGCAGAGGCTGATATCCAGGTCCTTACAGACATCCCGGATGGCAAGCAGGGTGCGGTGAATTTGCAAGGCCGTGGCAGCGGGCGGAAACAGCAAAGTGGCCAACATCCAGCGCGGACGAGCTCCGGAGGTGGCAATGTCGTTGGCGTTGATCACTACGGCATAATAGCCGGCATCCTGGGCAACAAAGGTAATGGGATCCGACTTCAGGACCAGCACCTCCCGGCCGGCAATGTCGAGGGCCGCCGTATCCTCACCGACACCCGGGCCGATAATAATTCCGGGGTCCTCAAATTGAACAGCATCGATGAATGTCTCCAGGATGTGATTGGGAAGTTTGCCAGGCGGCAGGGGATCGCCCAGGTCGATGATCCGGGGCAACTGATCCAGGGTATCGATGGCAAAATCATACTCCCCCATCCACTTGCTGCGAAAGCCGCCGATATCCAGCAAAACGGTGTAGGCGCCCGCGGCACGTCCGGCCCGCAGGTCGAATACATAGTCGCCGATCATGATTGTCCGCTCCGGCGGCAACCCCAGTTCCCGCGCGGCCAGCAGTACACCTTCCGGGGAGGGTTTTACGGCCGCCGGGCTGTCGCGGGAAATGATCACGTCGAAAGCGTCCATCCGAACGTCGTTGAAGTTCTCGAAAGCCCGGGCAATGCTCTTGAGGCTGTTACGGCTGACGATCCCAATCCGCACCCCGCGCGTTTTAAGCGTTAGCAGCAGTTCTTCGCAATCTGCGGCAGGACGGGAAGCTGCCGCTGCCTCGATCTCATAGTCATCCAGTATTTTCCGGGCCCGGTCCTGGGCCGTTTCGCTTTCCAGGCTGTCGATAAACTCGAGAATCGGAGTTTCCAGCGGACAGCCGATAGCCCGTTTGATTTCAGGAAAATCGAGGGCGCCCGGTGAGGTCAGGGTGCTGTCAAAGTCAAAAAAAACCGCTTTGATCTCATTGCCGGCCATGGTTTCTCTCCACCGTTGGCATCGGGTCATGGGTCGCTGCCGGGTCTAAGAGGTCCAAACATCGGGTGAAAAATTCAAAGTCGCGAAATAATCCTGAACCGTCTCCGCCCGCCGGATGAGTTCGACCTTGCCGTCCGGGCGCAAGAGCAGTTCCTGGGGCCGGAGTTTACCATTGTAATTGAAGCCCATGGCCTGACCGTGGGCACCCGTGTCGTGGATCAGCAGGACATCGCCGTCCACTATAGCGGGCAGTTCACGCTGGATGGCGAATTTGTCATTGTTCTCACACAGGGAGCCAACCACATCCACTACCTCGGTCGCGGATGCGATATCGGTGGGTTTGCCGTGTACCGTTATGTGGTGATAGGCCCCATACATCGCCGGGCGCATGAGGGCGGTCATACAGGCATCCACGCCGATATACTTGCGGTAGATATCCTTATGGTTGATAGCCGTCACGACCAGCACGCCGTGGGGGCCGGTCATGTACCGGCCGCTTTCCATCAGCATGTCCGGGGCGTAACCGTTGCGCTTTTCAAAATTTGCGAAGAGGGCGGTAATTTCCACCGCCAAGGCCGCCAGATCCAGGGGGGCGGTATCGGGCAGGTAGGGAATCCCGAGGCCACCGCCGAAGTTAATGAAATCGAAGCGGATATCCAACTCGGCCTGGACCATTTCGACAATCTCCAGCAACATGCGCGTGGTCTTGACCTTATATTTATAGTTGAGTTCGTTGGACACGATCATCGTGTGCAGGCCGAAACGCCGGGCCCCCAGGTCGCGGGCCTTGCGGTAGGCGTCCACCACCTGGTCGTGGCTGATGCCGTATTTGGCTTCGACCGGGTTCCCGATGATGTCATTGCCTTCCACCGACGGTCCCGGGTTGTAGCGAAAGCAGATCAACTCCGGCATGGACGGCATCTTGTCGATCAGGGTGACATCATCCAGATTCATAATGCAGCCGCCGTTGCCGAAGGCTTCCTTGAAATCGGCCGGGCTGGTGTTATTGGAAGTAAACATGATGTCCTCCGGCCGCGCACCGATTTCCCGGCTCTGGATGAGTTCGGTGATCGAGCTGCAGTCGAAACCGAAACCCAGATCCTGCATGATGCGCAGGATGGCCGGGTTGGGCAGTGCTTTTACTGCGAAATACTCGCGAAACCCTTTCAATTGGGCAAAGGCCTGGTTGAGCTGCCGGCCGGTTTCCCGGATGCCGATTTCATCATAGATATGAAAGGGGGTCCCAAAATGGCTGATGATATCATCGAGCCGCGGGGACAATCTGGAATTGAAATCCTGTGATATGGGCATGCTGAGTTCTCCTTGTGATAACGTCGTGTCCAGACGATACTCTAATCTATAGGTATCCGCCAGGTCTCCTTCAAGGTTGACATTGCAATGGCAGTGCGGGTGGCCGTGACCTGCGGTAGACTGGCAATTTTCTTTTGGACCAGGTTGCCCAGGCTACCGGCATCGGCCACCCGGAGTTTGACCAGGTAGCTGTCCTGACCGGTGACGAAATGCACCTCCAGGACCTCTGGAATGGCGGCCAGTTTTTTCCCCACTGTGTCTTTTCGAGTTGTCTGCTGAATCGCCACCTCCACAAAGGCCACCAGGCTGCGGCCGAATTTCTCCGGATTGAGACGAACTTCATACCCGTCTATGTAGCCGCCTTTTTCCAGCTTGCGGATTCTCTCTAGAACTGCCGAGGGCGCCATGCCGACCTGGCGGGCGACCTCTACATTTGGAATCCGGGCTTTCTCTTGCAGAATCTTTAGAATTTTCAAGCTCGTTTCGTCGATCATTCTAAATACCTCCAGTTTTCAAGAATAATATTCACAATAATTGGTATTGTCAAGAATTATGTTCTTATTTTTTGGCCGTGGGCAACCAGGCCTGCTTGTCTGGACAGACACCTGTCGAACTGCTGAATTAAAAGCGTGGCGGTCATGGCTTTAAAATCGGGATCGAAATCGCTACATTGCCTTTCATTCAGGCTTGTCCGTGGACGGTGTATCTCCCGGAGTCGATTTACGGTGATGCGTTATTGTGCTATCTCGCACTATATGAAGATCCTGCTGATATACCCCTATTGCCTTGAAGACCGCATCAACGCCGAAGATTCACAAGTGGTGCCCATGGGGCTTTACAATGTGGCGGCCGTGCTGGTGGAACAGGGCCATGACGTCCAGGTATTGAACTGGCACGATCTGCGGGGGCAGCCGGAGGCCATGGAAACTGTCCTGGCAATCGAGAAGCCTGAGGTGGTCGGGTTATCCATCCTGCATGCCAATCGCTGGGGCGGCATTGAGATTGCCCGCCTGGCCAAGACGGTGGATCCGGATGTCCGGACGGTGTTCGGCGGCATTGGAGCCAGCCTGCTGCGGGAGCACTTTTTGAACCATTTTCCGGAAATCGATTTCATTGTGACCGGCGAGGGTGAACACAGCCTGGCTGCCCTGGTGGACTGCCTGGACAAAGGCCATGCCGAGGATATAGAGAAGATAGCAGGGTTGGCTTTTCGACAGGGGGCTGCCATCCAATGCAATCGCGCCGCGCCCCTTATCAAGGACCTGGATGAACTCCCCGATCCGGCGCTCTATTTTAATTTTCAGCACCTGTCCCTTACCCGCGGCTGCCCCGGCAACTGTACCTTCTGCGGTTCTCCTGAGTTCTGGCAGCGCAAAGTGCGGTTCCATTCAGCCGGCAATTTTGTGGATCGGATCGAGCGGCTATACCGCCGGGGGGTTACCTTTTTCTATTTTTCCGACGATACTTTCACCTTGCGCAAACAACTTGTGCTGGAGGTCTGCCGGGAGATCAACCGCCGCAATCTGCCCATCACCTGGGCGGCCATCTCCCGCGTGGACACGGTGGACCAAGAGGTTCTTGCAGCCATGCGCCTGGCCGGCTGTATCCAGATCAGCTACGGGGTCGAAAGTGCCAACGAAGGCATCCGCGGCTTTCTCAACAAGAAGACGGATACGGCCCAGATCCGCCGGGCATTTGCCTTGACTGCCCGGAACGGCATCATGACCCGGGCTTACTTCATTTATGGCTGCCCCGGCGAGTCCTGGGAGACCATCGCTGAAAATATAGCCTTGATCCGTGCGATCAAGCCGCTAAGTGCTATTTTCTACATCCTGGATATCTTCCCGGGCACACAACTCTACCAGGATTATCTGGCTGCCACCGGCAACACGGATGATATCTGGCTCGAACGCATCGAAGATATCCTCTATTTCGAAACCGACCCCAACCTCAGCCGGGAACTGGTGCTGGCCTTCGGGAAGAAGCTGCGCAGCTCCTTTTTCGAAGACCTGCCGCAATTTGTTGCCAGCCTGGAACTGAGCGCCGATCCGCAGATGGCGCCCTACCATGCGGATTTCTGCTCACGGCTGGGTATGACTTTCGACCAGGGCGACTACGCCCGTAACGAGTTGATTCCCGATCGCGAAGCGACGGCCCGACACCTTTATAATAAAGCGTTGCGCTATCATCCTGATGCCCGGGCCTACCTGGGTCTGGGAATGATCAAGCAACGGCGCCTGGCATTTGGCGACTCTATCAAAGTACTGGCCGAAGGCGCTGAATTTTTCCCTGATAATGAGCAGATCGGGATCTGTCTGGCAGTAAGCCAGATGAACCTCGGGCAGTTCGAACGGGCCCTGGAAAACCTGCAACGCTTTGAGAACTCGCCTCAAGCCGGGCCGCTCATTACCCAGTGCCGTCAGAGACTCGGCGTCTGAAGGTGCAATATGGGGCAATAGGAGCTATTTCTAATAAGGATTTTGGCCCGAGGTGCGGCGGCCGTGAGGTTTCCCCGCGTTGCGGGACTTCCCGCTTGATCAATTTCTCAAATGTGGGTCGCAACCGGAGGGCGCCAGCGAAGCCAGTGCCTTGCGTGGTAAATACGCAAGTATGTCGAGGATAGCACTAAAGGCTGCGCCGGCCAGCTTGAAGAGCGGCACTGCGTGCCGAAACCGAACGCCAAACGCCGAGATTGGGCCTAAAGACAATTTAGAGACAGCCCCTATGGTACCATCAGGTTAAACAGGATATCGTTCTCCATGTAAACCTGCTCGAGCTGTTCCTGGTGTTTCTGCAAATTGTCACCCCGGCGGGAAGCCAGTTCCTGCACCATATGCTGAATCACGCACAGCATGTTGGATACATTGCCGATAAACGGAATGGACCGCGAGGGAACAACCAGGGAAAGGTTGGCAAACGGGATCACCGGGGAGATGGATGCATCGGTCAATACGAGGAGCGTGTGGCCCAGCCGGCGAACCAGCTTGCTCAGCTTGATCAGTTCATTCGGATAGCGGGTGGCCGCCGTCAGAATGACCAGGGAGTTGGGCGGTGCATTGGTCAGAAAGTCTATGGTGGTGGAATCGCTGCCGTTGAAGATGTGAATCCCCTTGCGGATTTTCGTCAGCGACCAGCCCAGATAATAGGCGAACGTATAGGACAGCCGCGATCCGGTCACAAAGACATGTTCACTTTCGTCAAGATAGGTAACAAACCGGTTCATTGTCTCGACGTCAATGGTCTCGTACATGTGTTTGAGGTTATTGAGTTCCTCCAGGACCCCCCGGTGTAGGCGGTCCAGGCCGGGCTCCTTGATGCCTTTCATGTCAACCCTTTCCGGAAGGGACATGCCGGTATTGATAAAATCCTTGAGCGCCTGCTGAAAATCGGAATAGCCCTGATACCCGATAGAGGCTACAAACCGGACAACTGTGGCTTCGGAAACCTCGCAGGTTTCGGCCAGTTCTTTGGTCGTCATGAACACCACCTTGGCTGGATTCTGCATGATATAGTTGCCCAGGGTCTGGGCTTTCGGGGTCAGGGATTCCAGTTTAGTGGTGATTTCGGAGATAACCGGATGTAGGGTATTGGTCATTTACGGCCTCGTTGCATACTTAAAAGGTTGGGGCAAATTTTATATAATTTATTAATTTAATTGATTTTTAGTCTACCAATCTGAATATGTCAAGAACAAATGTAGCAAAAACAATCAAAAAAATATTTATATATTGACAGGAAACCTTTCATCGCATATGGATCAAGGGAAGAACATCGCCAACACATTATAAATCCAAACAATAAGAGAAAACGCATGCTGTTTAAAACCAAACCCATGTGGGGCCGGCAGACCGGATTAAAATCCAGTTATGACGTGGTGATTATCGGCGGCGGGCTGCACAGCCTGGCTACGGCCTATTTCCTGGCCCGGGATTATGGGATTACCGATGTGGCCGTCATCGAGAAGAACTATATCGGGTTCGGGGGGGCCGGCCGGAACACGGCTATCGTGCGGGCCAACCAGCGGACCAGCCAGAACGTGCCCTTATATAAGGAGGCCCTGGATCTTTGGCCGGTGCTGACCCGGGAACTGGATTATAACCTGATGTTCAACAACTGCGGCAATCTCAATCTCATGCACTCCGAAGCTGCCATGAAAGCCGCGCGGATGAACATTGCCACGGCCCAGTTCCACGGGGTGGAATCGCACCTGATCGACGCCCGGGAAGCCAAAGAAATGGTGCCGGCCCTGAACATTTCCGAGGATATCACCTTCCCCATTCACGGGGCCATGTATCACCCGCCGGGCGGTGTCCTCCGCCACGACGCGGTGGTCTGGGGTCTGGCCCGCGGCGCGGCGCGTAAAGGTGTTGAAATCCACCAGCAAACCGAAGCACTGGGGATCGGCACCCAAAACGGGAAAGTCACCTCCGTGACAACAAATCGGGGAGAGATCCAGGCCAAGCAGGTCCTGGTTTCCGCCGGCGGTTATTCGGCGGCCTTAATCCACGGTTTTTTGGGGATCAAACTGCCCATCTCGGTCCTGACCATCCAGGCCATGGTGACCCAGCCTTTGAAACCGCTGCTCAATCACGTGGTTTCATCCGGAGCCTATCATGCTTATGCCAACCAGACCCTGAAAGGTGAGATTGCCACCGGGGCCCACATGGATCCGTGGCCCAATTACACGACGTTGAACACTGCTTATTACATCAAACACCAGGCCGAGGCCCTGTCCGAATTTCTGCCTTGTCTGCGGGGGGTGCGGTTCATGCGCATCTGGGGCGGGCTGGCGGATATGACCCCGGATATGGCCCCCATTATGGACGGCAACAACCAGATAGAGGGGTTTTTCATGGATTGCGGCTGGGGCTATTTTGGCTTCAAATCCTGCTCGGCCGTGGGCAAATACATGGCCGAATTCATAGCGACAAACACCTGCCCGGACATGCTCAAGCCCTTTGCCCTGCAACGGTATCAGGAGCACCGGCTCATGGGTGAAACCGCGGCGCTGGTAAGCTACAGCCCGGATAACTAGTGGCCATCCATAAATCCCAGATTTATGGATGGCGCTATTAGCTTTTTGCGGTTAGCAATTAGGTCATATCCTATTTTGAAACCTTTTAATAAACAGCTAACTGCTAAAAGCGAACACCTGCCATCCATGATTCCCAATCATGGATGGATACTTTAAGGAGAACAAGCGATGGCGTTGACAATCACCTGCCCGATCTGCGGTCCCCGCAACGGGTATGAGTTCCGGTATGGCGGCGAGGAAAAGGGACCCCGGCCCGAGGAGAATAACCTGACCCCCGAAGCGTGGTGCGACTATGTCCACCTCAACGAATGCGTGGCGGGTGTTCAGCAGGAGTGGTGGTTTCACCGCGACGGGTGCGGGGCGTGGTTTACCATATTCCGGGATACAACCACCAACCTTCAAACGGAGCAGCCGGAGGCCAGCCAATGATGAACAGGTTCGACCATCTGCCCACGTTGAAAATAGACGGCAATACCAAGATCCCATTTGAATATAAGGGCAAGGAATATTTCGGCGTCCAGGGCGATACTGTCGCGACGGCTTTATACGCCAACGGTGTACGGATGTTTGCCCGTAGCTTGAAGTACCACCGCCCCCGCGGTCTCTATAGCCTCGATGGGGAGTGTTCCAATACCCTCATGGAAGTTGATGGTATTCCCAACGTCCGGACCGAGAACACCCTGCTGAAGTCCGGCATGGTTATCAAGGAACAAAATGTCAAAGGCTCGGCCGCCTACGATTTGCTGGGCTTTTTAGACAAACTGGACTGGGCCATGCCGGCGGGGTTTTACTACCATACGATGCACAAACCGGCCATGATCTGGCCACTGGCCATGCGCCAGATTCGCAAAGCGGCCGGCATAGGTAAACTGGCCCCCGATTTCCAGATGCCGGGCACCTACGACGAGATATATCCCACGGCGGATGTGTGCGTCCTGGGTGGTGGCCCGGCCGGTATGTCCGCGGCTCTGGCGGCAGCCGAGCAGGGGCTGCGGGTCATTCTGATGGAAGCCCGGCCCTGGTTGGGCGGTCATTTTGACTACCGCACGGCGGCCTATAAAGACGGTCAGACCCTGCACGACCGGGCCGCGCAATTGGCCGGTGAAGTTGAAAAGGCGGATAATATCCGGGTCTTCACTCATACCTCCATGGTGGGGGCATACAACAATAATCTCATCACCGGGTTCCAGATCGGCCAAGACGCCGACCCTTTCGACGAACGGTATTTTGAGATCCGGGCCACGGCCGTGGTGGTGGCCACCGGCTGTATCGAACGGGCCCTGATTTTTGACAACAATGAGCGCCCGGGGGTGATGCAGGCGAACTGTGCCCTGCGGCTGGCCAATACGTACGGCCTGCTGCCCGGCAGCAAGGCCATATTCAGCGTCGGTCACGACCTGGGGCTCGAAGCGGCCCTTACCCTGCACGATCTGGGGTTGGCGGTTGCATGCATCGCGGATGTCCGGGAAGACGGGCAGGATGAGGGGTTGCTCACTGCACTGCGCGAACGCGGAATTACCGTGATCAGGGGCTGGGTGGCTGCCCGGGCCCACGGCAAACAGGTTAAAAAAGCAACCCTGACAAGCATTGACGGTACCGCGACGCAAACCCTCGACTGTGACCTCCTCGTGGCTTCCGCCGGCTTGACGCCTGTGACCGGCGCCCTGACCGTGGCACAGGCCAAGCTGCGGTACGACAATCATACCGGTTATTTCCTGCCCACCGAGCTGCCCGCGAACATGCACGCGGCCGGCCGCATGTTGGGACTGGACAGCGGCCCGGCCATTGAAGCCTCGGGCCGCCAGGCCGGATTGCAGGCGGCCCGCGATTGCGGGACGGATGTGGATGCAGCGATAAGGGCTGTCCGGACCGAACGCGAACACCTGTCCGGCCCGGCCCGGGGGACCAAGTTCGTTACCGCCCCTGTCAAGGGGCGCAAGAGCTTTATCTGTTTTGATGAAGACACAACCATAAAAAATGTCAAACAGGCCATCGATAAGGGCTTTGATGTCCCGGAACTGATCAAGCGCTTTTCCGGCGCCGGTCTGGGACCCGGCCAGGGCGGTATTCCGGGACACAACCTGCCCCTGTATACCGCCAAATACCAGGCCCTTTCTGATATTACCATCCGGCCCACGACGGTGCGTCCACCCCTGGTGCCGACGCGGATCGCGACCTACGCCGGGGCCCAGCATACCATGTTCAAACAAACCCCCATGGACGCCATGCAGCGCCGGGACGGCGGTATTTTCAGGAATATCGGGGTGTGGCAGCGGGCCCGCTATTTTTCCGAGGATTTTACCTGCCAGGCAGAAATAGAAAATGTCAGAAAAAACGCGGGCATGCTGGACGGCTCTACCCTGGGGAAGTTCAGAATTCATGGCCCGGATGCCCTAAAAGCGCTTCAGAGGGTCTACGTATCCGACATGGCCAAAGTAAAGGCAGGACGGGTTAAATATTCGGCCATGTGCAACGATGACGGGTGCGTTATCGATGACGGGGTGGTGGTCAAACTGGCGGACAACGATTACTACTTAACCACCTCAACGGCCCGGGCCGGGCAGACGGTGGAATGGGTCCGCTACCACACCCGCTACGACGGGTGGGATTTTGCCCTGGTCAACCTGACCGATTCCCTGGGGGTCATCAACCTGTCCGGACCCAATGCCAGAGAAGTACTTGCCAAGGTGGTGGACATCGAGGTGACCAATGAGGCGTTCGGTTTCGCCGAATACAAGGAGTTCAAAATACGAGAGGCCATCCCGGTGCGGGCCATGCGTCTCGGATTTGTGGGCGAACTTTCCTATGAACTGCACGTGCCGTCTTCCTACATGCAGTCTGTCTGGATCATGCTTAAGGAGGCGGGTAAGGAATTTACGATCCGCAATTTCGGGGTGGAAGCCCAGAATGTGCTGCGCATGGAAAAGGGGCACATCATTTTGGGGCAGGAATCGGAGCAACGCACCAATCTTTTGGATGTAGGGCTGGGCTTTCTCTGGGACCGCCATAATGCCGCGGCCAAAAAAGTCGGCGCTGTTGCCTTGCGCCAGGCTGAAAGTGACCCTTCGCGCCTGAAACTGGTGGGTTTTAAAATGGAGAACAACGGCCGCGCCCCCCGGGATGGGGCGGTGATCGTGGATCAGGCCATCCGGGGATACGTCTGCACGGCCCGTGACAGCTTTACCCTTAAAGAAGCGGTGGGCATGGCCCTGGTCGACGCGGACCTTGCCAAGGTCGGTACCCGGCTGGCGTTCTTCGAAGATGAATGCGACGGCAAACTGATATATGGCGAAGTCGTCAAAATGCCCTTTTATGATCCCAAAGGTAAACGTATGAAAATGTAAGGAACCAGCATGAATGCACTCCAAAGAATCTCACCGGTTGGGTTGTCGGGGACGCCGTTGAAAACAGAAGCGCGGGACCACTGGCAGGTGGTTCTGGAATACCAGGATGAAGGCCAGGGGCCTTACCTGGTGGACCTCAGCCACCGGAACCGGCTGGACCTGCAGTCTTCAGATCTGGCTTCAAAAAAGCCATTTGGAATGACCGTCCCGGATATTCCCGGTCGGTCACTTATGGACAAGGGCATCCTGGCCAACCGGATGAACCGGACCCAGGTTTCCCTTTATCATCTGGACGGTGAGCGTCCGGACCTTCCGGCCGAGCCGGAATACACGGATGTGACCGAGGCCACCCTGTTTATTGCCTTGATCGGTGCGCCGGTCTTTAGTATCTGTGAAAAATTAACGGCCCTTGACTTTATGGCTCCTGACCGGCAGCCCCCGTTTTTATATCAGGGGCCCTTTGCCCATGTACCCTGCCAGATGGTAACCCTTAATCGGGATGCGGCCCAAGCCGGTCTGGTCCTGACCTGCTCGCGGGGGTACGGACGTGACATGATCCATGCGATTATGGGGGCCGGTGAAGAGTTTGGGCTCCGGCCGGCCGGTGAAAGTCGCTTCACCCAGTGGTTTCAGAGCTTGTAACGCCTGATGAACGGTAAACCTGAAAACCCTATCTGCGGTCTGTGGCGACAAGGCCGCGGATAGAAAACCGACAGCCGCCTGTCGGCTTACAAGGAGATGAACATGAACGTGAAATATGATGCCATTATTATCGGTGCGGGTGTTATCGGCGCCCCCATTGCTTACGAGCTTACCAAGATGGGCTATAAGACGCTGAATGTGGATAAGCTGCCCGATGCCGGTGAAGGTTCCACGTCCGGATCATGCGCCATCGTCCGGGCACACTACTCGACGGCCGACGGGGTGGCCATGGCCTACGAAGGGTTTAAATACTGGCTCGACTGGGAAAACTATCTGGACCAGGTCGAAGATGAAAAGGGTCTGGCCCGGTACATGAACACCGGCTCCATCCTGATCAAATCCGACGGGCACGACTGGCGCAAGGTCAAGCAGAACTATGATGAAGTGGGCGTCCAGTACGAAGAGTGGGACCGGGAAACGCTGCTGGAAAAGGTTCCGGTGGCCGACCTGCATAAATTCTGGCCGGTCAGGCGCCCGGAAGACCCCCAGTTTTTCGACGATCCAACCGAATTCATCGAAGGCGCGATTTTCTGTCCGGAGGGCGGCTATGTGAACGATCCGGCCCTGTCGGCTCACAACATCATGCGTGCCGCGGAAGCCAAAGGCGCCGAGTTCAAGTTCAACGCGGAAGTGGCGGACGTGCGCAGTGAGGGCGGCAAAGTTACAGGGATCACCCTGAAGGACGGCACCCAGATCGATGCCGGCATTGTGGTAAACGTGGGCGGGCCCCATTCCTGCAAAATAAACCAGATGGCCGAGGGTGTGTGGGAAGGCTGCAATATCAAAACCAAGGCCCTGCGCCATGAAGTCATGTACTGCCCCTCGCCGGACGATTATGATTACCTCAATGACGGGTATCACATGTCCGACGGCGATATCGGCTGTTATGTCCGGCCGGAAGTGGGCAATACCTTCCTGATCGGCAGTGAAGATCCGGACTGCGACCCCCAGGAATGGGTGGACCCGGATGAGTTCTATGCCGGGAAGGGCGGTCACGGCCGTGACAACGTCCTCAGCGACGAACAGTGGCAAGCCCAATGCTACCGGCTGGGCAAGCGTATCCCCACCCTGCAGGTACCCAATCAGCCCAAGGGAGTCGTCGACCTATACGATTGTTCCGACGATTGGATCCCGATTTACGATAAATCCGACCTGCCCGGCTTTTATATGGCCATCGGGACCTCCGGCAACCAGTACAAGAATGCGCCGGTGGTGGGCCGCATGATGGCGGAGTTGATCGATAACTGTGAGAAAGGGTTGGACCATGACAATGAGCCCTTTCAGTTCACATTTAAATATATCGGGCGCTCTACCAATGTCGGTTTCTTTTCCCGGAAACGGGAAATCAACTATAACTCAAGTTTTTCGGTGAACGGATAATCTGCGGTGACGGGAGTTATCTCCGGTTTCCAGATGAATGCGTTTTCTTCCAGAGGCAGCGCCGACATATCCTTCCGGCTCTGCCTCTGGCGGTTTGCCGCTGCTCTCTGAAGGCAGCGTGCCGGAAAGGGTGTCCGCGTATATCCTTCACCGGTTTGCTGAAGACGGATAATAAAGATGCAAATTTATGTCTGCGTGAAACATGTACCCGATTCCGCGGCCAACATCACTATCGTTGATAACACGTCCATTGATGAAAAGGTTGCGTTTCTGCTCAATCCCTATGACGAGCATGCTGTCACGGAAGCGGCGGTATTAAAGAAGCAATTCGCGGACACCGAAATTATTGCGGTCTGCCTGGGGAGAAAGGACGCAGAGAAGACCATCCGGTCTGCCATGGCCATGGGGGCTGACCGGGGCATCTTGATTGAGGCCAGCGAGGCGCCGGACAGCATGACCACAGCGCGGGCTCTTAAAGCGGCTATCGACCAGGACGGAACACCCGGCATCATCTTGACGGGCAAAGAGTCCATCGACGCCGAAGGTATGCAGACCATGTTTCGCATCGGAGCGCTGTTCGATTTTCCCGTCGTGACCAACGCGGTTGCTGTCAAAGCCGAGCATGACCGGGCGCTGGTGACCTATGAACTGGCGGGCGGTCGGACCCGGACCTGCGAACTGGCCATGCCGTGTGTGGTGGCGGCCGGACGCGGGCTGAATACCCCGGCCTATCCTACTTTTCCCGATGTGGTCAAAGCCCGCAAAAAGTCGATACGGGTGCTTGCCCTGAGCGACCTGGTAATCGATACCTCGCCGGGCAGCTCGCGGGTGGTAGCTTTGGAGCCGCTCGTGCAGGTGCGCAACCCACGACAAATCAACGGCTCACCCCGCGAGATCGCGGCCCGGATTGCCACTATTTTAAAAGAAGAAGCCAAGGTCATTACATGAAGAACATCGGTATTCTGATCGAGGCGGAGAACGGGACCTTGAAAAGCGCCAACCTGGGCATGATCACCCTCACCCGGGCGGCTGGCATGCAGTTGACGGCTTTTGTTGTCGGTGTGTCGGTATCAGCGGCCAGCGCCGACTTGGAAACATATGGCATTGCCAGGATTGTGGCCCTGGACCTGACCGCCGACCAGCAGCAAAATCCGGTCGTCCTTGCGAAAGTCCTGGTTCAGGCGGTTCGCGCCTTCGATATCGATGCTTTCGTCGGCCTTTCCACCGCCAGCGGCAAAGATCTTCTCCCCAGGATCGCCGCTTTCCTGGATGCACCGCTGGTCATGGATTGTGTTGCGATAGATTTTCACCAGGGCAAAGCCCGGACATCCCAATTTTCAGGCAAGACGCTGGCCACCATAGAAGTCGCCGGCGACGTTTTAATCTTCGGCATCCGACCCAATGTCATTGACCCTGTGCCGGCCCCGGTTACGGCTGAGGTTGTTTCTTTTGAGGGCCGCAATCTGGAGGCAAGCGGTTTCACGGTGCTGCAAACCGACAAAGTAGACGAGACGGCCAGGATTAATCTGGCTGAGGCGGATGTTATTCTTTCCGGCGGACGGGGCATGGGCAACAGTGAAAATTTCGGCCTCCTCTACCAGTGTGCCGCGAAACTCAGTGCTGCGGTGGGCGCTTCCCGGGTGGCGGTTGACTCCGGCTGGGTGCCGTATCCTATGCAGGTGGGACAAACCGGTGAGAAGGTGAGCCCGCGGGTATACATTGCCTGCGGCATTTCCGGATCGGTGCAGCATTTTGCCGGGATGAAAACGGCGGGCCTGGTGATCGCCATCAATACGGACGCGCAGGCCGCCATCATGTCCAACTGCGACTACTTCGCGGTGGCCGACGTGCTGGAAGTCATACCGGAATTGACCAAACAACTTAAAAATGACTGAATCCCCCAAAAACCGACCCGGCCGCTTTTTACTTGATCTGGACAGCGCCAATTATCTTTCGCTCTTCGATGAGTTCAGTGACGGTGTGCTCGTCACGAATGCCGAAGGAGTCATTGTCTACTACAACCAGGCGATGTCCCGGATCGATGAAATGCCGCCGGATCAGGCCCTCTCGCAAAAGATCACCGATATCTACGATCTCGATAACACCACCAGCCTGGTGATGCAGTGCCTGGCAAAGCGTACCGTAATCATCGATGAGCCTATTTACTACCGCACCCGCATGGGCAAGTTTGCCAATACCATTCACACGGTGATGCCGATTTTCAACCGGGAGAAGCTGGTTGGCGCGATCTGTTTCGTCAAGGATTATCACGTCATGGCCGAGACCGTCGCCGCCATGCCATTGCCGGAGAATGATCGGCAGTTTGATATTGCCGCCATCACCTTCGAGAGTATCATCGGCAGGGATCCAGCCTTTGTCGACGCCATCAATTCGGCCCGCATGGCCGCCGGCACCCCGTCGCCGGTGATGCTTTTCGGCGAGACGGGTACCGGGAAGGAGCTATTTGCCCGGGCCATTCATAACCACAGCTCACGCAGTGCCCGGAAATACACTCCGGTGAACTGCGCGGCCATTCCCGAAAATCTTCTGGAAGGCATCCTCTTCGGGACATCGAAGGGCGCTTTCACGGGTTCGGTGAACAAGGCCGGCCTGTTTGAAAGAACCAACCAGGGCACCATTTTACTGGATGAAGTCAATTCCATGCCGGTGGGCCTGCAGAGTAAAATCTTGCGCAGTATCCAGGAAAAACGCATCCGGCGGGTCGGGGCGCTAAAGGAAATCGAAATCGATCTTAAGATTGTCAGTTCCGTCAACAAGGACCCCCACGTGGCCATCACGGACGGTACGTTGCGATCCGATCTCTTTTACCGTCTGGGCGTGGTGTTCATCCATATCGTGCCCCTGCGGGAAAGGATGGGCGATCTGGAGATTCTAGTGGCGCACTTTATTGCCAAACACAATATGCTGCTGGGTAAAAATGTAAAGCACATTTCCAGCGAAGTGATGGATCTTTTCAAGGTCTATAACTGGCCCGGCAACATCCGCGAACTTGAGCACGTGATCGAAGGGGCCATGAATGTAATGGGGACCGACCCTGAGATCCAGCCCCGGCATCTGCAAAGCCATTTTTCGAACTGGTCCGTGAAAAGCCGACCGGAAGAGCACCCGGCCCGGGGGGCGGCGCTGTCGACAAACCAGACCGCCGGCCTGATCAAAACCACAGCCGCCCATGAGAAGACAATCATCGCGGATACGCTGGCCGCCAACCAGGGCAATATTACCCGGACCGCTAGAGCCCTGGGCATTTCACGCCAGCTGCTGTACTACAAAATCAAGAAGTTCAAGATCAACCGCGATTTAATTTAGAACCAACCCGAAGTGGTCTAGTCTTTATTCAGCGCCTTAAAACCTGGCCCTCAGGGCCAGGTCTGAGATAGTCGGCTGTGCCGTAAAGGCATTATCCTCGCACAGAGGCGCAGAGACGTCTTCCTTCAGTCAAGAATTAAATGAACAGTCCAGCTCAGCTGGGAAACCACGCATATTATCCCGCTACGCGGGATTAAAACCGAAAGGGCCTTGAAGTGGTTCTTCGCACGATAGTGCGACTATATCCTGGTTTTGATCTCCCGACTGCGCTGGACTTTTCATTGATTTTAAGTTTAATGAGGACGTCTCTGCGCCTTTGCGTCTCTGCGCGATGCACGGTTTTGCCTTTGTGTTTTGATAGTAAAGCCCCTTTTAGGGGCGTCCCAAAGCCTGGCCCTCCGGGCCAGGATGCTTTACCCATCATCCGAACGTCACTCCCCGCCGGTTGTTTCCTTTGTGCGGGGCGGTGCTTTGAGGCTGCACGGCACCAGGACCTGACATTTTGCACAGACGTGGGTCTCACTATCCATTCCGGCCAGGGCTTCCAGCTTGGCCAGGTTCGATTTCAAACGCTCCCAGCAGAGTCGCCGGTCAATGCCGGTGGTGGACACGGCATCCACCGGACAGCGCTTGAGGCACACCAGGCACTTCCGTCCGTTTTTATGCAGGCACAGCTCCGGTGCCCTGACCAGGGGCGCATCGCCCAGGTCCGCTTCCGTCACCAGGCTGCCCATCCGACCGGCGCACCCGGAGGGTGTGATCAACTGGGCGTTCACTCCGAAACGGCCCAGTCCGGCCAGGTACCCCAGGTGCTTATGGGACCAGCGGGCGACGAGTTCCGCTTCGTTGAAGTTGTGGGTGGCCGGGGTTAGTGCAGCCCGGTAGCCCCGCGCCTTAAAATACCCCTGCAGGTATTCACTGGCCCGGTTGATAAGCCGATTGGTCGCCTCATAAGCCAGCCCCCAGTTTCGGCAGGGGGTGTCCCCCTTATGGTTTTCGACGGCCAGTTCTTTTTTAAACGGCAGGAAGAAAACCACGACCGACCGGGTTTCAGCCAGCAACCCGGACGGCAATAGGTGATCACGGGCGGCGATGTCGGGCAGCCGGTCGAAGCGGTCGTCGGCCCGGGCGTTAACCAGCAGCGGTTCCCGCCAGATAGGACGTTCATGGTATGTGACTGGATAGGCCTGCACATAATCGGTAAGCAGATTTCGCAGATCCTGCGGTGTAATGGTAGGGCTCAAGGAAACCTCCCGAATGTAGTATTCAACTAGAAGCTATCTCAAAACAGAATTTCGGATCAAGGTCAAGGCGGCCGCGAATATCAACCCGGAGGTGCCAGCGAAGCCAATGCCCATCGTGGTAAATACATCAGGTATTTCGATGAGTTGATATGAGCGCCCAACGCCGAGATTGGGCCAAAAGGCTTTTTTGAGATAGTTTCTGACCTATTCAATGTGCGACTTTTGCGCTAGGTCGCCACCGCGCCAGAGGTACAGCGCCAGCAGGGGCGTGGATTCGGTCCGCATGCCATGGGCCAATCCCGACCGGTGGTAGATCGGTTCGCCGCGCGGTCGTGCTACCCAGTCGTCTTGGCTCTGTGTCCAGAACGTCGGCGCGCTCAGAGGTACGTAGATTTCCTCCGCGGCGTGGCTGTGCAGGGGATAGAGCGTATCCGGGCCCAGCAGCAGGAAACCGCAGGCAATGACGCTGTTGGCAATGGGACCGCGCAACCCGATCAACTCGGTCCAGCCGTAATTTTGTAAAAAGTCACGCCCGAAATCTGCCTGCGTGTAGGTCTGACCCCAGAAAAGATGTTTAGCCGCAGCGACCAGTGTCTTGATGACCGCGGCGGTTTGTTTATCTGTTGCCGCGGCCACCTTCGGCAGGCAGGCAACAACGGGTAGACTACGCGGGGTGACCGCTCGGGTTCTAAAAGGCTTAGAGGGCCAGTGCGTCAGAAAGGGGGTGTGAGCCACATTTTCCAGGCCAGAAAGATAGGCAAGGACAGTATCTGCAAGTTCAATTGCTTTTTTCATAGAGATCGACATATTGCACCGAAACAGCGAGCGAATCAAAAGGTCTGTCAATATGCCTAAACAGGTAATCTTCAAAAGTGCTCATTATGTACCTGCGTTTTTCTCTTTCACCTTGTTAAGGTCGCGGCGTATTTTACCCGGCGATGATTCTACGGTGTCGCGTGACCGATATCAAGGGCGACATCAAATTGCGCCCTGATGCGAACTTCTATATCTTGATTTATTCGGGGGACAGTGTCCGCATAGACAACGGCTCTGGCCCTTTCATTGGCACGTTGCCAGGCATCCCGGCAGCCATCCTTTTCCCAGGAACTTCTGCTTCCGGTATGGCTGATGCCATTGCCTGCAAAATACTCACTCCGCATATGTTTTAACGTGTGGGGACTCATCAGGTAGTGTCCCCCCGGCCCCACGTCTTTGATGGCCTCAAAAGCGAGATGCTCCGTATCGACCTGAATCCCTTTTAATAAACTGCAGCTGGCCCCGATGATTTCGTCATCTATGATATATTGTTCCAATGCAACGGCATTCATTGATTCCAGCATTCCGGCGGCATGGTGAATATAATTGTTCCCCCCCATAACTGCCAACAAGGTCGTAAAGGCCTTTTCCCAACCTGCCTGGGCATCCGGTATTTTTGAATCACTCAAGCCTGATGAGGCATAGTTGGGGATGCCGATGTGCTGGCTGAGTTGGTGCTGGGCAGCCTGCATCGTGCCGCATTCAATGGCACCACCCCTGTAAACCAGGGTTTTCATATCTGCTCTGGCCGGCAGGGCACCGTACAAAACCGGCGCCCCTGGTACGGTCAACTGGTGGACGGTCAGGCCGGCAAGCTCTTCGGCATGGGCTTGCAGCAGGGTGCCGGCCATCGTCATGGGCGCCGTTGAACCGCTCATGGGCGCCGTGGTAATGGTGGTGGGTATGCCAAGTGTGGCTGCCTGTCGTACATTGGCCACGCTTTGTGAGCAGAATTTCAAAGGGCTTATAATGGCACAGGCGGAAATCGAGAAGACCGGTTTTTTCCTTAAAATCTCGTCGTTCCCGACGACCAATGCGGCCATGTTAAAGGCTTCCACAAGGCCCTGGCGAAAGTTGCATCCAAACATGATGTGTTTGCGGGTACCCATCATAGCAGCAAAAAGAATGTTGGGGTCATACCGTGCGGTAGGGATATCAAGCGGGGCGACGGCGCTTTGATAAAAATGGATATTGTCGAGCGTATCAACCAGTTTGGCGATGTGGTACTGATCTGCGAGACAGGTTCCTCGGATTTTACCGGTATCCAAATCAAGAATCTGGACCGTGGTGCCGCCTGTCCCGGCATAGACACGATCTTGGCCTAACTGCAGGTCATTTTTTCCATCCCGGCTGTAAAGCGTGAATTCCCGCGGTGCTTTGGCAACCGTTTCGGCCACGATGTCGCGGGGCATATAAATCCTGCCGGTGTGTCGATCAATTTCGCAACCGGCCCTGGCGAGCACGTCAAGTGCTTCCAGGTCGTCTTCATATCCGATCCCCACCTGTTCGAGGACATCAAGCGCTTTTTGATGAATAGTCTCAATTTCCTGATCGGTCAGGGGTTTGTAGAGTCCGCCAGTAAGTCCGCCGGTCAGCATTTATCTCTCCTTTAAAAGATGGCACCTACGCTTGTTCACGGCCGGTGTCCGGATCCCCCCGGGGGTCCAGGGTACTGATTACCGGAGATGTTTTCGGGATGGGAATATAGGGTACCTGTTCATCGGTTTTAACCCGGAGTTTCTTGCGGCAGATCCAGGCCGCGCCCCCTAAAAGTCCGCCACACATCGCTGTAAAGTGATAAAAGCCCCAGGGGCCGACCCAGGCAATCAGAGTAGAGGACAGGATCGGCCCCAGGCAGGCTCCCAGACCGAAGAACAGGATCAACGCGCCACTTACCGGTACGATGTCCTTTTTGTCAATGTTGTCCTGGGCGCGGGCCATGGCCACCGGGTAGATGGTGAAAACCACGCCGAAACAGGCGGTCAGCAGCAACAGGATAGGGAGGCCGAGCATACCCAGGTTGGCAATGGCGACGCTGACCAGCAGGACCGCAAATCCCAAAAGGGATAGTACCGTCAGGCGATTGAATCGGTCCGACAGCTGTCCAATGGGCCACTGAAACAGCAGGCCCGACCATACGGTCAGGCTCATAAACCACGAGACTTGGGCGATCGGGAGGCCAATTTTCAAGGCAAACATGGGGCCGATCGAGTAAAAGGAGCTGTTGATCATACCGGCGGTAAAACTGCCCACCATGCTGAAAGGCGCCAGGCGAAAAAGTTTGAGCAGGTTGTAGCGGGGCACTTCCAACGGCTGCGGATGGACGGCCCGGGTAATGGAGATGGGCACCAGGCACATGGCAAACAGGATGCCTGCCAACATGAAAATGCCCTTACTCTGCACATCGCTGACATTGAGCAGGAACTGGCCGCTGCCGTTGCCGAAGTAAACCAGGATCATGTAGATGGACAGCAGCCGGCCGCGCATCTGGGGCTCGACTTTTTCATTCAGCCAGCTTTCGATCACCATGAACAGGCCCGTGATGCAAAGCCCGCTGCAGATCCGGAGCAAAGCCCAGAGCCAGGCGTCCGGGAAGATACCGTGCAGCAGGGCCACGGCCGTCAACAGGGCAGCGAACGCCGCGAAGGCCCGGATGTGTCCCACCCGTTGAACAATCGGCTGGCAGAAAAAGATCCCCAGGGTGATGCCCACGTAATTGCACGACATGACCAGCCCGATGATTTGCTCGGAATAGCCGGAAAGGCTCATATTGACACTGAGCAGACTGTTCAAAAGGCCGGCGCCCATGGTGAGAATGGTTATGGCCAGCAACGGGGCAAAAAACGATTGGACGGTGGATCGCATGGTCTGCATGGGTCAGGCCCTTGTGCGTATCTCCGGAAACCGGGTTGCTGCGGCAAACCGGGTTGTGAAATCAGGTTCGGCTGCCAGGTCAAGAAAATTGATGGCCGGGGCGCGGGTTTCAATTTCCGTTCGCCGATCTTTATTGAGCAGGGCCATAATCGCACCGGTTCCGGCCAGGTTCGGGACACTCGATATCTCGCCGTGCAGGTCGCCGGGACACAGCAGGCCGATATCAAGCGCGCTGTGCCAGTTGAACGCGGCCCCAAACGCCCCCGTCAGAATGGTTCGGTCCAGGCGCGTGACGCCGGCATGCTTTAAGAGCGTCTGAATGCCCACCTGCAGGGCGGCTTTGGCAAGCTGGACCTGCCGGACATCTTTGAGCGTCATATGCAAAGCGCTCCCCGGCAGCCTGAAGCTGCGGCCCACACCCTGGTGGTCGCAGTGAACCTCGGAACTGTCCGGGTTGAACGTACCGTTTTTTCGGGTGATGCCGGTTTGGCGCATGACCGCCAGGGCATCGATGATCCCGGATCCGCAGATGCCGATGGGATCCGTGTTGCCCATGGTTTCAAAGCGGATCCGGTCGGTCTGGGCCGGATCCAGGTAGACACGCTTGACCGCGCCCGCAGCCGCCCGCATGCCGCAGGATATCTGGGCGCCTTCAAGCGCCGGACCCGTGGCGCAGCTCGTGGCCCACAGCTCCGATCCATTGCACAACAGGAGTTCACCGTTGGTCCCGATGTCGATGAGCAGAGTGGTGCCGCCGCGTTCATAGGGCCGGTCGGCGAGCAAGGCGGCCAGGATATCGCCACCCAGAAAGCCGGAAATCACCGGAAAGATGTACGCTGGGGTTGCGGGTAGCAGGGCGAGGCCCAAGTCCCCAACGGAAGTGCAGACCGGCTCACAGGTCACCGGGCGATAGGGGGCCAGGCCGATATTGCCCGGGTTCAACCCGGCCAGGATGTGCTCCATGGTCGTATTCCCTACGACCGTCAAGTCATCGACCGTTGTAAATCCCTGGCCGGCCGCCGCCAGGCAGGACTTGATCAGATCGTTCAGGGCGGTGGCCACCAGGGCTTGCTGCTTGGCCAGGCTGTCTTCATCGGCCCGGATCGCCGCAATGCGTGCAATGACATCTTCGCCAAACCGGCGCTGCGGGTTGGCTGCCGCCGCGGCGGAGAGTACCCGGCCGGTTGATAGGTCGCACAGGTAGACTGCCAGGGTGGTTGTACCGACATCCACGGCAAGGCCGAGACTTGTGGCCTGGTTGCCTTTATGGATCGTGGTCACGCCGCGGCCGGCGTGCTGGACCAGGGTAACGCCGGCGTGCCGGAGATCTTCTGATGACAGGCCCTCCAGGGAGGGCCGGGTGTTGAAACGGAGTTCTCCCGGCCAGGCTCGGTGGGCCGCCTGGACCAGGGTCTGCGTCAGGTCATGCCCCCCATCACCTGTTGGCGGCTTGAAGCTGTCCGGCGGCAGGTGAAACCTGCGGGCCGCCGGGCGCACCTCAAAGGTACCGGCGACAGTTGTTTTAGTGAATACTTCGAGGCCACTGAGCAGGGTTTTGGGGATAGTGACGGTTACCGGACCGGTCAGCCGGGCCTGGCAAGCCAGGCGGTGCGCGTCGGCCAGCCGGGATGGGGATAGCATTTCGCGTTCAAGTTTCTTTGCCGGGCTCAGGTTTGCGGGGTTGTCCACCACCACACGGCATTTGCCGCAGGTGCCCTTCTGTCCGCAATCGGAGCGCAGCGCCACGCCGAGTTGCGCGGCGGCCTCAAATACCGTGGCACCCTTAACCACCCGGCCACTGGTGTTAAAAGGGTTGATTGTTATGTCAACATGCTCTGCCATGAAACCCGCAAGTAGCGCTAATAGTTAAAAAGAATATCATTTTCCAGGTAGGCCTTTTCCAGCTTTTCCTGGTGAGGTTTCAGTTTTGCGCCCATGTCGGCCGCCAGGGAATGCACCAGGTAATTTATCAGGCAGATCAGTGACGTCGGATTGCCCAGAAAGGGAATGGTTTTTAACGGTGCAATCAGCACATGGTCGCTGAACTGAATCAGCGGACAGGCTGAACTGTCGGTCAGCAGGATCAGCTTGAGTTTCTGGCGTTTGACCAGTTTACCCATGCGAATTAATTCATTGGGATAGCGCGAAGTGGCGATGACCACCACCGCGGATTTTGGAGGGGTAAATATCAGCCGATCAATGGTCGTGCGGTCACTGCCGCTCAGTATGTTGACATTTTTTCTGATCTTGGCCATGGTCCAGCCCATATAAAACGCCGGGGCATACGAAAGCCGGGCGCCGATAATGTTTACGGCCGCCGCTTCCCGCAGTATTTTGCGGATTTTCTTGGTTTCCGTTAAATCTATTGACTTAAGCATGGCGCGGATGTTTTCGATGTCCTGATTGGCGATTCTTTCAAGCTCCGCGTCGTCACTGCGTACAACCGAGTCGGCCAGCCGGCTCCGGTCTATCAAGGTGAGTTCGGTATCGATAAGCTTTTTGAGGGCCTCGATAAAGAGACCATAGCTGGTGTATTCCAGCTGCCGGACGAAACGGACCACCGTGGCTTCGCTGACCTTGACGGCCGCGGCCAGCTGCCGGGTGGTCATAAAAACGGCTTTTTCGGGATTTGACAGGGTGAATTCAGCCAGTTGTTTACCCTTGGCGGTCAGGTTGGGATAGTGCCTCTTGATGGCCTGGTTCAACGAGGTGATGGCGTTGTCCATGGGGTCTCCCGCGGCGAAAGAGTTTAACCTTTCAGCTTTGTTACATTAATGGGGTGCAGTGTCAAGCATCTGCTAAAAAATGACAGGTCAAGCTATCAAAGTGCGGTAAGGCGACCATCTGGGCCCATTATATATCGTGAATGACAAAAATGTAATGAAAAGTATCAATTAAAATCTTTAGTATTGACAGTTTTGGTTTCTTATGACAGATTTCAGCAACCTGATGGAGGCTCTGAGCTGCCTCGCGTGGAAAAATCAATGCCCGTGCTATTCAGTTTCCATCAAGGCAAGGCCTTTGATTCCTCTGGTTGTTTCACGTTGGCTATATTTGATTTCCGGCCCTTTTCGTAGATGGCTGTCCTGCCTGCACCCGCATGTGGTTTTTTCCAAAGCAGAGCGCTATTTGGGCCGCGAGGCGGCGGGCGGTGAAAAAGGACCTCAACTCATCGATATAAAATAGATAATCGATAAATCCCACTCAGATAGGTTGTGGTTTTCAACCATTGACATTGTCGCGGGTAGAGGTTATCTCAATAGCCCTTTTGAGATAGCTTCTGAGCAACCCGATGATAAGGAGACAGAAAGATAGATACGGTTAAACATCTCGGCCAGCTGCTGACGGTCGATCTTAGCTCAAATCAGTGCCAATTCTCAGCAATGCCCGAACCCGGGTTGGCTTACATCGGAGGGCGCGGGTTCAATGTCTGGTATCTTTACCAGCACCTCGCCCAGGGCACCGACCCGTTGGGACCTGAAAATCTGCTGCTGTTTTCCTGCGGCTTTCTTACAGGTTCGTCCGCACCGGGGTCGGCCCGTCTGCATGTGAATGCCCTCTCCCCGTTGACCGGTATCTTGGGCAGCTCCAACATTGGCGGGTATGCCGGCCGCTGGCTGCGTTCCTGCGACGTCGCCTCCATTGCCATCACCGGCCGGGCATCAAAACCGGTTTATCTGTATATCGATGCCGACGGCGCCCGTCTTGAAGATGCTGCCCACCTATGGGGACGCGATGCTTTTGAAACCCAGGATAAATTGAAACAGACCCATGGAGATAACAAACTCAGGGTTCTGACCATTGGCCCCGCCGGGGAAAATACCGTTCGATTTGCTGCCATTATGACCGAAAGGGACCATGCCGCCGGCCGCACCGGTCTTGGGGCGGTCATGGGGTCCAAAAACCTGAAAGCCATCGTGATTGCCAAGGGTGAGCGTCTGCATTTTGCGGCCGTCACACCTGCCCAGAAAGCGGCTGTCAGAACCTATGCCACGGCCATCAAAAAGTCGGCCGAATTCAAATTTTTCTCCAGGTTCGGCGGGGCGGGATATGTCAAGTGGGCCAACGATTTCGGCATTATGGGTAGTCAGAATTACAGCCGGATCGGAACTGAACAGATTGAAAAAATAGATGGCCGCCAGTTGGGTGCCAACAAAGTCCGGTCCAGCGGCTGCTTTCGCTGCCCGGTGCAGTGCAAGGCCGAAATCAAGCTGGATAAAAAAGCAGCGTCAGAAATATTCACCCGGCCGGAATTCGAACCGGTCATCAACCTGGGACCCAAGTGCGGCCTCTTTGACCTGGACCAAATCACCCGGCTTGACAATCTCTGCGGGCGGCTGGGACTGGACACCACCTCGGCCGCCACCGTGATTGCCTTTGCCATGGATCTGTTCGAAAAAGAACTGCTGCCTGGTCACCTGGCCGGGGACCTTGATCTTTCCTGGGGCAACGCCGGCGTGATGGAAGAGCTGCTGAACCAGATAGCGGCCGGTGAAGGGCTTGGTAAGATCCTGGGGCAGGGCATCCGCAAAACAGCTGAAACTATCGGCAACGGTACCTTTAAGCACGCGGCGCATGTCAAGGGTCTGGAACTGACCGCCTACCACCCGTCGGCCATCATGGGCAGTGCGCTGGGCTACGCAGTATCCAGCCGCGGCGGCGATTATAATAATGTGTATGCGTCCCTGGAATACAGCTGGACGCCAGACGAGGCCGAAAAGGAATTTGGAACCCGCGAAGCGGTGAACATAAAATCCATTGAGGCCAAGGGACAGCTGGTCAAAAAGGCCATCACCACCAACATTTTGGTGGATAGCCTGGGCTTGTGTAAAGTTCCGGTGTTGACCCTTTTAAAATCCTTTAACCTCGAGCATGAGATCAGTCTTCTCCAGGGACTGACCGGGTTGCCTTATACCCGGGTGGATCTTTTTCAAACCGGAGAAAGAATTGCGGCCCTCGAGAAACTGTTTAACATCCGGCATGCCCGGGGAGATATCGAGGACAGCCTCCCGGACATGTTCTTCAGCCCGGAAGGTGAACCGGGGTTAACCCGGACTAAATTTGAAACCATGCTGCAGGACTATTACAGCGCCATGGGGTGGAGCAACAGGGGCATTCCGCCACAACCGAATGCCTATCCATAAACGGCATCTTTGGGCCCCGAGCGGCGTTATTGCTCTTTTGAACTCCTCGAAATAACCCATTATTCCTGCGAGTTCAAAATCGCGCTGGCCTTGCTCAGGACCAAAATCTACCATTTCCGGACGGCCATTGGTCAGAGACCCAATACAAATTGGAGGAGGGCAACCTTGATACAGTCTTCTAATACACAAACCCGGTCCGTCAGCATGCAGATTTTATCAGACGACCAGATCTGGGAAATCAGACAGGCGGCCTTCGATATAATTGAGAAGGTGGGGTTCAAATGCCGGCATAATGAAGTTCATAAGCTGATGCGCCAGGCCGGCGCCTGGGTAAAGGGAGATAATATTAAGATCCCCCGGTATATTGTCGAGGCCTGTCTGGTTACGACCCCCGGGGGCTGGACCATTTATGATCGCAACGGTCGCCGGGCGCTGGAGGTAGAAGGCGAAAAGAGTTATTTCGGTACCTCCACAGCCAGTCCGAACACCCGGGATGCGTCTACCGGTGAAATCCGGCCGACGACGATCAAGGATATTGAACTAGGGGCCAAAGTTGCCGACGCCTGCGAGCATATCGATTGGGTGATGCCTATGGGCACCGCCCAGGATGTACCCGGAGATGCAGCCGAACTTTACGAAATTCCTGCTCTTTTCGCAAATACCACCAAACCCGCCGTATTTATCGGGTACTCGGGTCTGGGGTGTGAGTATGTTTACGAAATGGCGGCTGTGATTGCCGGGGGGGCGGAGCAGTTGCGTGAAAAGCCGTTTCTCATTGTCTACCCGGAACCCATTGCCCCGCTTTTTTTCCCGGATGCGGTTATTGAGCGGATCTTTGCGGCCGCTGACCGGCATCTGCCGCAGCTGCCGGGTTCTACGGTTTCCGCCGGTGCCACCGGACCGGTGACGCTGGCTGGCGTCCTCGCTCAGATCACGGCGGAGTCCCTGATTCATATAACCATTGCCCAACTGCGCAAGCAAGGCTGCCCGGTGGCCATGAGCGGGAACGTCGGTATTCTGGACATGCGTACCGCTATCATGACCATGGGGGCCCCGGAAAACAGCCTGTGCATAGCCGCCCAGGCCGAGGTGGCCCGGTCCTTCAATCTGCCCACCTGGGGCTTGGCCGGGGTAACGGATTCTAAACTCCTGGATGTCCAGGCCGGCATAGAAGGCACTTTTTCAATCCTGAGCCAGGGCCTGTCCGGATTGAACCTGATCCACGATGTCGGCTACATGGCCTCGGGCATGGTGTGTTCATGCGAACAACTGGTGATGGGCAACGAGGTTGTCGGCATGACCAAACGCTTTGTTGAAGGCATTACCGTGAACAAGGAAACCCTTGCCCGACAGGTCATCGAAGCAGTGGGTCCGGCTGGGCATTTCATCACCCAGAAACACACCGTCGATAACCATAGAAAGGAACTGAGTGTTTCCCGGCTATTGAACCGCCAGAGTATCGACACCTGGAACACGGCCGGCCAACCGTCAATGGCCGAACAGGTGAAAGAAGAGGTCCGCCATATTGCGGAAACCCACCAACCGGAACCGCTAAGTGACAAGGTGGTAGCCGAACTGGAGCGGCTGCAAAGAGAAGGCGAGAAGGAAATCCTCACCAAATTAAAAAAAGCGTAAATGTGAAGACCGGATTCAGTTTCAATCGGAACAATACGCTTATGTCGAAGGGACCTGAAAAGTATTACAGACAAAAAAGCACGGAATTCGAATTTCGGAATTCGAATTTGTGCCAGCCCCTTTTTACAACCTTTTCAAGTGGCCAATAGTTAGCTCACGATTCATCTGGAGATAAAATGACAACCGCAAAATACGATGCCATCATTATCGGGGCCGGTATTATCGGCAACTGTATTACCTATGAACTGGCCCGCAAGGGCTACAGAACCCTGAGTGTGGACAAACTCGGGGGCTCCGGGTTCGGGTCCACCTCCGGCAGCTGTGCCATCATTCGGTTTTACTATTCGTCCCCCGAAGGGGTCGCCCTCGCTCGCGAAGGCTATTATTATTGGCTCAACTGGCCCCGGTATTTAAAAGTCGCCGACCCCCACGGTATGGCTTACTACAAAAACACCGGAGCTATGGTGTTCAAAACCGAAGTCAATCACCACCTGGAAAAGGTGATGACCTCTTTGGACGCCCTGGGTGTTGGCTATATCGAGCTTTCCCCCGAGGAGGTAAAAGACTATATTCCCAACCCGGACCTGCGCACCTATTACCCCCAAAAGCGCATGGACGACCCGGCATTCGGGCAATCTACCGGCGCGCAGGTCACCGGGGCGGTTTTTGCACCCGAGTCCGGCTACATCAGCGACCCCAAACTTTCCACCCACAATGTAGAAATCGCGGCCCGCAATCTGGGCGCCGATTTTATGTTTAACACTGAAGTCGTCGATATTCTCAGAAGTGCCGGACGTGTGTCCGGCGTCGCCCTGAGTGACGGCCAGACCTTGCAGGCTCCCGTGGTGATCAACGTGGCCGGGCCCCATTCCAGCCGCATCAATGCCATGGCCGGTATCATCGATCAGATGAATATCAAGACCCGCGCTCTGCGGGTAGAAGTGGCCCATGTACCCAGCCCGGAAGGGGTGGATTGGGAACACGGCGGGGTCATCACCTCCGACAGCGACACCGGGGTCTATACCCGGCCGGAAACCGGCAATCACGTATTGATCGGCAGTGAAGAGCCCGCCTGCGACCCCCTGGAGTATGTAGATCCTGACGATTACAATCTCGAATTTACCGACCAGGCCCGTACCCAGGCCATGCGGGAGGCCATGCGCATTCCGGACCTGCCCATCCCCAACCGGATGCAGGGAGTGGTGGACCTGTACGATGTGTCGGATGACTGGTACCCCGTTTATGACAAGTCCAGCCTACCCGGCTACTACCTGGCGATCGGTACGAGCGGCAATCAGTATAAAAATGCACCGGTGGTTGGTGCGTTCATGTCGGATCTGGTGCAATACTGCGAGAGCGGCCACGACCATGACACTGAACCACTGCAGTACCGGATGAAGTATATCGATTATACCCTGAATATCGGGTTTTTCAGTCGGAACCGCGAGATCAATGCTGAATCCAGTTTCTCGGTAATCGGCTAAAGCCACAGCCCGCAAGAGGTGGCGCTATTTGGTTCCAAAAACTGGCTATTGAATGGAAAAACCCGCAAATTCCGTACCTTGACAAGCAGTACGTAAGTTGACATACTCGAGACACAATTTTCCCGCTTTTCAGTAAGCGGCCTGCGGTAAGGGTACCACACGCGTTATCTGCCCGGCTTTAAAACACAAAACAGTGTCTCTGAGGTTCCGGACAGGAAGTATGCAAGCCTCCCTGCGAGGTATATTTTTACTTTAGGGTGAGTTTCCGGCCGGACAAAGGACCAGAGTTCACCTTATCGATGTCAGCGACAATCCCTTTAGGTATAAACCCTTTGGTATACGAATAGAAGGCGAGCCCGGAGGCACCTGTAAAACATGTGATTCATCATCTTAGGATCATTGACGGATTGAATGCGTAAACTTTCCAACAACTTAAAAAGTGGGAGGAGGTAGCATCATGACGACTGAAAAGAAGGACCCGACCAACCAGAAAGTACATCCCGGCGTGGAGCACATGAAAACTGCGCTGTCCGAGGGCCGCTGTTCGCGGCGTGAATTCCTGCGGACGACCACCCTGCTCGGTGTGTCCGCCACGGCGGCCTACAGCCTGGCCTCCAAGATTCTGGGCAAGGAGATCTTGCCTGACATAGTATCGTCCGCCGAGGCCTCCGGTCACATGAAAGGCGGCGTCATCAAGTTCGGTATGCAGGTACAGGAGATGGCTGATCCGGCGACCTACTCATGGACCCAGAAATCCATCGTGGCCCGGCATATCGTTGAATACCTCGTTGAAACCGGTCCGGACAACATTACCCGGCCGGGACTGGCGACCCGCTGGGAGGCTTCCGATGATCTGAAGACCTGGACGTTCCACCTGCGCAAGGGCGTCAAGTGGTCCAATGGCGATGACTTCATTGCCGATGATGTTGTGTTCAACTTCACCCGCTGGCTCGATCCCAAAACCGGTTCCTCCAACCTGGGTCTGTTCGATGCCATGCTCGAAGAGACTGGGAAGAAGGACAAGAAAGGCAAACCGATCAAGCGCATGATCAAAAACGCGGTCCAGAAGGTGGACAAGCATACGGTCCGGCTCAACCTGAAATCGCCGGTTCTGTCGATTCCCGAAAACCTCTACAACTATCCCACTGCCATCGTCCATCGCGACTTTGAAAAAGAGGGCGGAGACCTGTCCAAGAACCCGGTGGGCACCGGCCCGTATACCCTGACCGAATTCAGGGTGGGTGAGTTGGCCGTCCTCAAGAAGCGCAATGCACCTTACTGGGGCGGGGATGTCTCTCTGGACGAAATCCGCTTTATCGACCTGGGCGAAGATGCCGGCGCGTATCTGGCTGCCATTGCCTCCCAACAGGTGGACGGCATCTATAACCTCGACCTGACGACCCTGGAAGCGGCCAAGGCCATTCCGGGCATCAAAGTAGTCGAGATCCCGTCGACCCAGACCGGTGTGATTCGCATGAAAGTCAATAAAAAACCCTTTACCGACAGACGCGTCCGCAGAGCTGTCCAATTGACCTGTGACGCCCAGCGGCAGCTCGATGTTGCCCATCGCGGCCTGGGGGTCGTAGCGGAACACCACCACGTTGCCACGATTCATCCCGAATATTTCAAATTGAAGCCGTTCAAGCGAAATATCGCCAAGGCCAAAAAACTGCTGGCCGAGGCCGGCTACCCCAACGGCATAGATCTGACCTGTAACATAGGGAATGCCGAGGGCGTCTGGGAGCAGGATTCCGTGGCCGTCCTGAAAGAGGATGCCGCCAAGGCCGGCATCAACATCAAGATGAACGTTATGCCGCAGGCCCAGTACTGGGATGTATGGACCAAGGCGCCGCTGAGCCTGACCTCCTGGACCCATCGGCCCCTGGCCGTCATGGTGTTGGGGCTGGCCTACCGCACCGGGGTACCTTGGAACGAGTCCAGCTATGCCAATCCCGAGTTCGACGCTGCCCTGACAGCCGCCGAGTCTACGTTTAATGTTGAGGACCGGCGGGTTAAGATGGAGAAGGTTGAGCAGATTCTGCAGGATGATGCCGTCCTGGTGCAGCCTTTCTTCCGGGCGGTATTCACGGCGGTTCGGGACAATGTGAAAGGCTTTGAGATGCATCCGACGCGGTATTACCGGTTTCACAAGGTCACCGTTGGTTAGCCGAGATTTGTAAACTGAAAAAGGGAGGGCCCCTCAGGCCCTTCCTTATCTAACGGCTTTTAAAACCTGGAATAAAACTAGGAGGCACCAAATGGTTGCCCTGGTAGTAAAGCGTTTCGGATTCATGGTGTTTACCATGATTGTCGTATCGCTCATTCTTTTTCTGCTCCTGGAAACGGAGCTTACCGGTGATCCCGCCATCCGTGTGCTGGGGCAGTTTTCCAATGAAGAGCAGCGGGAAATGTGGCGGGAGCAGCATGGCTACAATCAGCCGGTCGCACTCCGTTACGTGAAGTGGCTGGGCAATTTTGCCACCGGTGAACTGGGTGAGTCCATTCGTTTCAAGGGCCCGGTAGCCGATGTCATGCTGCCCCGGCTGTGGAACACCGCGATCCTGGGTTTCTGGACATTCGCCATCATGATTCCGCTTTCTTTGACGTTGGGCGTCTTGTCGGGCATGAAGGAGGGGTCCAAGCTCGATCGGACCATATCGGTGTTCGGCATTATCACCACCTCCATACCGGAGTTCGCCAGTGCCGTGTTTTTCTCGGCCCTTTTCGTGTTCGGCCTGAAATGGCTGCCCGGCACCAGCAGCATGTCGTCCGGATTTGATTTCAAGCAGCTGATTCTACCGGCGATGGTGCTGATCGTCTACGATTTCGGTTATGTGGCCCGCATGACCCGGGCCTCCATGGCGGAGGTAATGACCTCCCAGTATATCCGGACAGCGGTATTAAAAGGCCTGCCCTACCGCTCCGTCATTCTAAAGCACGCCCTGCGCAATGCGCTGATCGCTCCTTTCACGGTCATTATGCTGCAGATCAACTGGCTGCTGTCCGGGGTGATCGTGGTCGAATTCTTTTTCGCCTACAAGGGGTTCGGGGCCCTGATCCTTGAGGCGTCCTTGAACAATGACATTGCCCTGCTGGAGGCTTGTGCCATGGTAGCGGTTTGCGTGGCCGTTACGACCCAGACCATTGCCGATATCGGTTACACCTTTTTAAACCCGCGCATTCGATTCAGCTAAGGAGACCTTTTAACCATGACCACATCTACAACCCAAATGCCCACGGCGGGATATCTCGCGGCTTTCTGGCGCGGGTTGAAATCATTTACCCTTCTGCGGGAAAGCTGGGTCGGCATGGTGGGCACCGCCCTTATCCTGTTCTGGGTGCTTGTGGCTGTTTTTGCCCCCCTTCTGGCGCCCTTTGATCCCAACTCATCGATCCAGCCGTTTGCCAAGCCGGGCGCGGCGGCCCTCAAGGGTGGCGGCACCTTTTGGCTCGGCACCGATCATATCGGACGTGATATCCTCTCGCGCATTATCTGGGGCTCGCGCACGGTGTTGATCTACGCGCCCCTGGCGACTCTGTCAGCCTACACCGTCGGAATTCTCATGGGACTGGCGGCCGGCTACCGCGGCGGTTGGGTGGACGATATCCTGTCGAGAATTGCCGACATCATTCTCTCGTTCCCGGTGCTGGTGCTGTATATTATTATCATCGCGACCATCGGCGCCTCCGGCATCAACATCGTCATTGCCATCACCTTTGCGTCATCCCCCGGCATCATGCGGATTGTCCGGGGGGTGGTCCTGGACCTGCGCAATCGCGATTATGTGGCCGCGGCCCAAACCCGCGGCGAATCCGATTGGCGGGTGATGCTGGCCGAAATCCTGCCCAACGCGCGCGGCCCGCTGATCGTGGATGCCTGCCTGCGCCTGGGATATGTCATTATCACCATCGGGGTCCTGGGTTTTCTCGGTCTGGGGCTGCCACCCCCGGATCCGGACTGGGGGGGCATGGTCAATGAAACTCGGCAGATGGCCATGGCATTTCCGCACATGACCCTCTTTCCCTGTATCGCGATATCGTCGCTGATCCTGGGATTCAACTTGCTGGCGGACGGTCTGCGTGAAATTTCACTGCGCGACTAGGAGGTAAACTGAGGATGAATGCAGAGCAAGAACCGGTGCTGGTTTGCAAGGACCTTTGCATCTCTTATTATACACGGGCAGGTGAGATTCCGGCCGTGGTAGATTTCTCGCTGACGGTAAATCCCGGCGAGACCATCGGGATTGTGGGTGAATCGGGCTGCGGTAAATCCACGGTTGCCATGGCGATCATGCAGTACATGGGCGCCAACGGCGGCATCAAGAGCGGCAGCATCACCTTCCAGGGCCGGGATTTGACCCAGCTGTCGGACGGTGAGCTGCGCTCTATTCGCGGGTCGGAAGTGGCCATGATCTACCAGGAACCCTTTGCCTCACTGAACCCGAGCCTTAAAATCCAGACCCAGTTGATGGAAGTGCCGCTGGCCCATGAAAACATTACCAAGGAGGAAGCGCGGCAAAGAGCCGTGCAGATGCTCACGGATGTCCGGCTGCCCGACCCCGAACGGCTGATGGAATCCTATCCGCACCAACTGTCGGGTGGACAGCAGCAGCGCGTGGTGATTGCCATGGGGCTGCTCTCGAACCCGTCCCTGCTGCTCTTAGACGAGCCCACGACCGCATTGGACGTCACCGTGGAAGCCGGTATCGTCAAACTGGTCGCCGACATCAGCAAGAAGTTCGGCACTTCCCAGATCTACATTTCCCACAATCTCGGTCTGATTTTGGAGACCTGTGACCGGGTGTTCGTGATGTACTCCGGCGAGGTGGTGGAAGAGGGGACAATCGATTCGCTCTTCACCTGGCCCAAGCACCCTTACACCCACGGCCTGTTTGCCTGTATCCCGCTGCCGACGGCCGATAAAAACGCGGCCCCGTTAAAGCCGATCCGGGGCCAGCTGCCGCTGCCTTTCGAACGACCGCAGGGCTGCTACTACCATCCGCGCTGTGATCACTTCAAGCCGGGGCTGTGCGACCAGGACCATTTCAAGATGGAGTATGTGGAGGGCAGTGCGCCCGACCACCGCGTCCGCTGTCTACGCTATAAGGACATCGACCACCGCGCGACCGCTGACACAGACGAAGAAAAAGAACCCATCGAACTGGGTGATCGGGTTCTCAATGTAGACAGTATGAAGAAGTACTACGAAGTGCGCGACAACTCACTGCAAGCGATTTTTTCCGGTAAAAGAGTTCGGTATGTCAAAGCCAACGAGGAGCTGAATTTTACTGCGCACGAGGGTGAAACAGTGGCGATTGTCGGTGAATCGGGCTGCGGTAAATCAACCTTTGCCAAAGTACTCATGGGCCTGGAGACCGGAACAGAGGGTGAAGTGCGGCACAAAGGCAAGGATATTTCCGATATTGAAGTCCGCGACCGCAGCAGCAGGCAGATCGCATCGCTGCAGATGGTCTTCCAGAACCCGTTCGATACCCTGAATCCGAGCCACACCATCGGCAGCCAGATATCGCGCGTCATCAGGAAATTCGGGGTGGAGACCGACAAACAGAAGATATACGACCAGGTGATGCGCCTGCTGGATACCGTGAAACTGCCGCGCGATTTCTATTACCGCAAACCCCGGCAGCTGTCGGGCGGGCAGAAGCAGCGCATTGGTATCGCCCGGGCTTTTGCCGGCAACCCCAGCATGGTCATTGCGGATGAACCGGTGTCTGCCCTGGACGTATCCGTTGCGGCGGCTGTGACGGAACTGCTGATGGATATTCAGCGCGAGTTTAAAACCACCCTGCTCTTCATCAGCCACGATCTGAGTGTCGTGCGTTACCTGTCCGATCGCATTGTGGTGATGTACCTCGGGCACATTCTGGAGCGGGGCTCAACGGAAGAGATCTTCGATCCGCCCTATCATCCCTATACGGAGGCGCTGCTGTCTGCCGTGCCGATTGCCGACCCGGAGGTCACCAAGCGGGAAATCGTGCTGGAAGGCAACCTGCCCAGCGCCATGAAACCGCCCAAGGGGTGCCCGTTTTGTACCCGTTGCCACCGGCGCATCGGCAAAATTTGTGATGAGGAAATGCCGCCGGAGCAGGAGGTTTCCGACCGGCACGTCATCAAGTGCCATATTCCCCTTGAAGAACTTAGCAAAATTCCACCGGTCATCAGTGTGCCGGACGAATCGGAACGTTTGCATGCCCGCGAATCAAAATAACCCGCGTGCACCCGGTCGATCCGACCGGGTGCATAGCAAGACGGCCGTTGCCAGGTTGCAGGTACAGGCCGACTGCTGCTCACCGGATACCGTTCTCCACGCAAGCTGAAAACTCTTCCCCAATGATATTCAAGACAAAGGGCAGGTGCATGTCCGGAATGGATCCGCCGCCGGTGGCGGGCAAGGCAATGGTGCTGCTGACCGGGAATTTGTAGAGCTGCTCGCAATTTTTGGGTTCCAGGAAAGCGGCCTGGGTGATCAGGACCATGCGGGGGTAGCGGCAACCCAGGGTGGCGATTTCGTCCAGAGCCTGGAGAAAGTAACGGTTCGACGTGGCGTCCAGAACAATCAGGTTGTCATCGGCGACAGCATAGTCTGGGTTGAGCTCCGGGAGACACCAGGCTTCGCCGGCGTAAAATGCGGTTGCCGCACTCCTGGCCAGTTCGGTCGGTGGGGATTTTAAAAAGCTGTCAACATCGCGATTGGCCAGATAACGGTGTTCCCAGGCTGCGATCAGGTCAGCCCCAAAACGGGCGGTCAGTTTTTCGCGGGCATCCATTTTAACAAACTTTTCCGCAACCCGGGGATCAATGGTGACCAGGGGGCCGTGTGCGCTTTCACCGAATTGATGCTGCTCGGCCAGCAGGTGGCCGATGCGGTCCAGCTTGTTTACCCAGGTTCGCCCCGCCCCGGTGGGCGGCCCGATATAAAACAGGGATTGGTAGCGTTTATTCAGAGCCACACTCGCAGCGATACCCTGTTTCAGGTCCGGATTGTTCAAGATGGCGCCCAGGGTTCCCATGGCTGTTAAAAAGTGCTCCTGGACAACGGCGGCCTTTGCCGGTGCGGCCAATTGCAGGGCCTGGATAAAAATAAGGTTAAGGGCGGCATACAGGGCGTCGGACCGGGCCCGCGTAAACGTGTGGGGCACCAGGAAAACACCACCCCTGGTGGTGGCCGGCGCACGCTTATAATCGGCCGCGGGCGCCAGCAGGCAAATCGGGCAGGTCGCGGTGGCGAGGTGTTGCAACAGCCGATCCCGGCTGGATGGGCTGGTCGCGGCCGCCAACAACAGAGTACTGTTTCCAAAGGCCGCCACAGATTCTACCGGGGACACCATGCGGACAGGATAGCCCAATAGCCGCCCCCAGGTGTTGGCGGCGCTTTGCATGGCGGCGGCGGCCCAGCTATCAGCGGGCATGAAAATGATCTCGTCCGTATCAGAGTTGTCATCAAATAGATTGCGCGCCAATTGTGCCAGGTTGCGTTCAACATCCAGAAACAATTCCGGGGCCGCTTTTTCCTTAAAAATCAAGCCCATTAATTGGCGCATTCCCCGGTAATAAAGCTGTGCCGTTGCCGTGGCGACGTTTTGTTCCCACAGGCTGGGCTTGGCCGGATCTACTGCCGGGGACAACGCCGCTGACAAATGGGCATTGATGTCTTTATACCCTGCAATTTCCCGAGCCGGTGACGTTTTGCGGTAAAACAGGTTACGCCCCACCGTCATGGACTTGGCCCGGTTTCGCGGTGCGATTCCCGTGGCAATGCCGCGGGCCTTGCTGAAATAATAGGCCAACTGGTAATAGAAAACCAGGTTGACGATCGGCTGCAGAACGTTTGGGTGCATATCTGGAAGAAATGTGCAGCACCCGCTGCTCAAGTTCTCGATGGCGGCTTGTTCTTGCGACGCGATGCCGATCGACACAAACTCGATTTTTTCTCGTTTCAAGTAATCCATTACGGCCAGGGCGTCCGGCAGCCTGCCCAGGCAGGTAGCATCCACCAGTACAAAGGCCCGCGCGGCGACAGCCGGCAGGCCGGCATCCAGAACGTCCTGGTAGTCCAGGGTTTTACCCACAGCGGCCCAGGTGTTTTCTTCCAGCTTGAGCGCCACCTCGCCGCCCGCCTGGTCCGTGTGCATGGCGCTGATCACAATATTGGCCGCACTATCGGCATAGCGGCCGGTCATGTCATCGATAAACTGCCCGAGGGTTTCATCTTCAAGGGTCAACGCCAGGATGTGGGGGATGCGCTGCATTCTCTGCAGGTAGTCCAGCGCAGCGGCATCGCGCCCCATCCGGGCGGCCAGCCAGAGGCAGAACAGCTTGAGGCAGAAGAGGACACACACTGTACTTTTGACGCCGGAAACCGTGACCTCTTCCTGGCTCAAGGTGGGGATGAGCCCCCCGCTTTTGGCGGCAATCAGAGCCATGTCCGCATACGTTTTTTCGGTCACCCCGATCATGATGACTTTCAGGCTGGTTAACTTTTTGGCCAGCATGACCATGTCGGCCGTGGTGGACGACCAGCTTAGCAGGATGACCAGATCTTTTTCCGGTGCCAGAAGGACTTCCGGGTTGTCTAGGTCACCAGGCCGGACTGTCAGCACATCCATTTCAGGTAGAACAGCCTGGCAGAAACTTTTGGCGATGGTCCCCATGTAGTATGAGCTTCCCGTTCCGGCAATCACGATGCGCTTGAGTCCGTCCAGGTGAGCGCCGAAACGACGGCGTAATTGACTCTTGCGGATAGCGAAATCCGGCAGTTGGTCCTCTTCCGGGGCATATTGTTTCAAAATATCCAGCAGGCGTTCGGGTATCTCTTCAAGATGGGTTTCATAGAAGGAACGGTTATGATCTTTTTTAACCTGCTCCGGACTGAGAAACGTTTGAAAAGGTTCAATCTCCGGCAGGGGCTCGCCCGCAAAGTCCGTAATTTCCATGCGTCGGGTGACGCTGCCGTCGGCAATACCGGTTTCGATGCAGACAAATATTTCTTCACCGTCCAGCGCATGCACTTCCACGGAGAAACTTTTTAAAATAATTTCGCGCTCTGTCTTGAACCTCGTTTTCAGGGCTTTCATTTTTTGTCTATCTGCGGCGCTGTTGCCGAGGCGTGCAATTACCTTTTTATAATCAGTTTGGGCTGCATCAAGTTCCGCCAGCTTGTCCAGGATCAATTGCTGTGGGAAAAGGCCCATCGCGGCATTGATATCCGAGACGACCATGAAATCGTCGTTTTCCAGCCGACGAACGACAAAGGCCGGTCGGTTGTGCACAGCCACATAGAGCCGGCGCGGTGACAGCACGCTCATACCGCAGGCCGCGACCTGCCCGCCGTTTTTTGCAATCTGCCGGGCGGCCCGGATAAACGCCGTCCGATCCAGTTCGGCGCCGGTTTTATCCTTGACCGCCTGATAAAAGGCGTAATCGATGCTGTGGCTGCCGATGGCCAGGGCCTGCATTTCGTTTTCTACCTGGGCCAAAACGGCTGTATAACGGTTGCGGGCCTCCTCGAGCTGCTGGTAGTAATAGCCCCACAACAGGCAATGGTATTCAGCTGAATTTTCACTCCGGAAAGAAAGCCCGCCGACTTTAGCCAGAAATCGCTTAATGTTGTCCTCCGTCTGGCCGTCGAATTGACCGTTGATCACAATGCTCCTCTGGCGTTTGGCGTCCACAAAGGGGTGGGCGTTTTTTACTGTTACCGCCGATTGCAGTGCCCACCGGCCATGGGCGATAATGGGCTGCGTAAAATAGCGCAGCCCGACCGGGTCGGTCTGGCCCGGGATTATCGCGGCGGCGTCCATAATGTCGCTGCCGGAAAGACCGTTGCTTAACATCTCCGTTAGAAAATTGTCCCGCTGCAGGCAGGTAAAGGCGGCCGCGGCCGCCCTCCCGTAGAGGTTCACCCCCTTTTCAGCCAGATAAAGGGCTTTCCAGTTTACGGGTCCCGGACGGCGGTGGAGCGGCCAGTCAATCATCAAGATTTGCTCGAGCGTTTCCAGCAGTTCCGGCCGGTGCGTAAGCTTGGTCAGCAGGGCGGCATCCAGCAGGCGAAACAGGCAGCCGACGCCGTCCCGGTTATAACCCGCGGGGATTTCCACCAGGGTCTCCTGCAGGCAGAGCCACAGGGCCTTAGTAGCCTGGGGGCTGGCCGGGACCTGTTTGCGATGATCGGGTTGTGGTTTGGCCGCCTTTTTCCCCGAAAGAATGGATTCAAAGACCCGGTCGAAGCAGTTGAGGATTGCGGTTTTGTCCGACTGGATTGCACCCTGGGCAAGTTTGCCGTCAATAACGTCAATCAGGGGTTTGCGAATGATTTCCCGGACAACTACTGGGGCGAGGTCGTAGTCCTTGATCAGCAGCAGGATCAAACGGCTTAAACTCCGGCGGGAACGGACGGCCTGGACATTCTTGGAAAATGGTCGACCTGGTTGGCCCGGCAAGAGCCGGGCCGGGGTGTCCGTGTTCAGATCTACCAGATCGTCGATGGTGGGATAGGATGAGTCGCCGGCCACGGCTGTTTCGACACTCTCAATGGAGAAGCCTTCGAAAACGATCAGCCGCTGCTGCAGGGCCAGCAGCTTATCCGATGTGAGACCGTCGGTCCATACGGACATGAGCTGATTGTTATCGTTGCGGTAAATGCCGTTATCGAGGAGATCTTCGACCAGTTGTTCTACCGATCCGACCGCTCTTCTTGTCCGCACGGGTTCGCTATCGTCACCGAAAATAGCCACGCCGGTGCTGTCCGGTGCACGGTAAATGATCGCCGACATGCCGGTCATGACACGGGTGAGATTGTTTCCGGCCCCTCCAAAATAGGCTACGATACCGCACATCGCTGGCTCCCCTCAGGACTGATAAAGACCCCGTTGGTGTGGTTGGCAGACGTTCCCGGATTCGGTAACGATTCCGGTGCTACGGTATGCACAATTCGATCAGCGTGTTCAGGCTTTCTACCTGTTCAAAGGTCTGGATCAGATTTACCAGCGCGTCCGCCTTGGTTTTCCCCAGGACGGGGGTTACCAACCATAAAAACTTTTGTTCCAGTTCCGAATCGGTGGGCGAGCTGTCGTGAGCGTCCCACCGGGCCGCCATCACCCCGGAGTTGAATACTGCGCCGGCCTTGGTCTTGATTTCAACTTCCGATTCTGCCTTGGCCGGGAATTCCGATTGAAACCTTTCTGCGGCCACGATCCGGATCTTGTCCATCAGCGCATGGATATCTTTTCCAAAAAGCCTGGGCGCCAGCACCTGCGTCGGGCCGACCCCACCGTCCAGCAGGGCGGCTGCAATCGGAAAGGCAATATTGTACTGTGCCTCTTCCGTATCACGAGGATAGGCCGTACTTAGCGCGGCTGATTCGGCGAAGGTGAACACCGTAATTTTTTCAATCTCTTCGGGCTCAATTTTGTGGGTGGTCATGATCTGCAGCGCACCGTCTATGCCCGGCTGCGCCCACCGGCAGGCCGCGTAGGGTTTAAAATAGAGGTTCAGCATTTCATAGGTGCGCCCCAGGGAGTCAATCCATTCATGCTCGGGGGTATCATCGAAAATCGGATTAGAACCGGTAAATCCTCCGATAGCCAGCTTGGCGGACATCATGGCCACCAGACAGCCCCAGCCAATGCTGTCTTTGCCCATGGCCGGGTGCTCAATGCATTTCATCATCGGGGCAAGCGGAGCGTGATATTCCGCAGCGCCGAGGGCGTGGCCCATTGCTTTACGATTCAGTCCCAGGAGCTTGCCCGCGGCGGCCGCTCCGCCGATGGCGCCCCAGCTGCCGGAAGAGTGGTAGGTTGTCGAAGTTGCGTGCCGGATCAGGCCGGCCCGGATGGCGATTTCATATCCGACGACCAGGGCCGCCAAAAAATCCCGGCCGGAGGTCCCGGGGGTGATTTCGCCGGCCGCAAGAACTACCGATAGAATGCAGGCTCCTGGGTGCCCTTTAACCGGCCGGTAGCCGTCATCGATATCGAGCGCATTATTGGCGAAACCGTTGACCAGCGCAGCCCCGGCTGTCGAGGTCCGGCCACCCTGGACCAGGACGGACGCCTCGTCCCCCTTGAACTGATCCAGGGCAAACGTGTGCATCAGCCTGGCAACCGGTGTCTGGTGTCCAGCCAGCAGGGCGCCCAGGGTGTCCAACAGGCAACGCTTGGCCTGTTGCTGGACGTCACCAGGCAAGTGCGTCCAATCTGTCTCCAGGATAAAATCAAGGGCTGCGTCATTGGGTTGCATGCCCACCATCCTTGCGTTGGGCTGAAATCAAACTATGCCTCCATCAGGATTTGATCAGGCCGGCCCGGACCGCTTTCAGATACCGCATGCAGAAATCGTCGTTTCCCAGGAGCATGTCTGCTGTTCGGATGGTGGCCATGATCCTGGGATCCAGCGGATCGATGATCGCCGCGTCCATGCCGGCCGCCATCATCAGGGTAACGAAGGTCCGGTTGATGATCTTTCTTTCCGGCAAGCCATAAGAGATGTTGGAAAGGCCGCCGGTGATATGGACGTCCGGAAGGCGCGCTTTGATCTGCCGCACCGCGTCCAGGACCATGTTGCCCTTGGTGATATCCGTACTGATGGGCTGCACGAGGGGATCGATGTAAATGTCCGCCTGCTTGAATCCGACGTCGTCAAGCGCAGACACCAGCTTTTCGGCCCTGGTCACTATGGCATCGGATGAGGCCGGCATCCCGGCATCATCCATGCAGAGGGCAATGATTTTACACGTCTTGCCTTTTAGAAAGGGCAACATGGTGTCAAAGCGTTCTTTCTCGAGGCTGATCGAGTTGATCATGGGCGGCTTGTCTACCATGGCGTAAGCCATCTCCAGGATAGCTGGATCGGGGCTGTCCAGGCAGATCGGCACAGTGGCAATCGGAACGATGACGTCCAGCAACCACTGCATGTCCGCCTTTTCGTGCCCGATGCGGGCCCCGGCATTGACGTCGATGAAATCCGCGCCCGCGTCGATCTGCCGGGCAACGTCCGCCTGGATATAGTTGGCATCCTGCTCGGCGACGGCCGCCTGGACTTTTTTCCGGGATGTGTTGATCCTTTCACCGATGACCTGGAACATCTGTGAACCTCCTTTGCGACCGCTTAGCTGCCCAACGCTTTTGCTTTTTTGGCTGCCGATCCGGCATCCGGGGCAAAAGCATCGGCCCCGATGTCATCGGCAAAAGCCTGGGTGACCTGGGCGCCGCCCACCATAATTTTGACCTGGTCGCGCAACCCGCTTTCAACTACAGCATCTATGGTTTGTTTCATCATCGGCATGGTGGTGGTCAACAGCGCTGAAAGACAGAGCAGGTTCGCCTGTTTTTCCTTGACCTGTTTGACAAATTCCTCGGGGGTGATATCGACCCCCAGGTTGTGAACCGCCAGGCCGGCGCTCTCCATCATCATGGCCACCAGGTTTTTGCCGATGTCGTGCAGATCGCCTTTCACCGTACCGATGACCGCACAGCCCCGGGCCGAGGTTGCATCCTCACCCAGCAGGGGTTTGAGAATCTCAACCCCCTTGCCCATGGCCTGGGCGGCCATGAGAACTTCCGGAATGAACATATCCTCGTTCTCCATTTTTTCACCCACGATATCCATACCGGCTATCAAGCCTTTGTTGAGGATGCCACCGGCGGGGGTGCCCTGGTCCAGGGCGTCTTTGACCAGCTGGAGCAGTCGGGCTTCATCGAGGTTCACCAGGGTCTCTTGGATTGCGTTGAAATCTGTCATGGGCGTCTTCCTTTGCTTGGGGTTGGCACTTAAAAACTGACGGACCGTTGCGCGACTCGATCCTACAGTAGGATGTTGAATTTGGCTCTTATGGCCTGGTCTATGTCTTCCGGGATATACACTGGATTCGGGTTGGCCACCAGCTGCCGGGCCTTTTCAAGTGCCCGTTGCCGCATGTCGAGGCTACCTTCCGCCTCCCATTTTTCCCGACTTTTCCGATCGGTGATGCCACTGCCGTTGAAATATTCCGTTCGCAGGTGGGTCATGGTGTGCGGTGCCATCATAAAATTTCCACCGGGGCCCACCGTGTCAATGACTTCCAGGGCCAGATGCTCTGCATCAACATCGATACCTTTCAGGACCTTGCAGCAGTTGCCGTTTATTTCATCGTCGATGACGAATTGTTCGAAAGCGATCGTCAGCATGGATTCCAGCATGCCGGCGCTGTGGTGGACGTAGTTGGAGCCGCCCATGGCTGCCAAAAGGGAGGTAAAGGCTTTTTCATAGCCGGCCTGAGCATCCGGCAGTTTGGAATCGGAAAGCCCCGATGAGTTGTAATTGGGCACTTTGACGTGATTGGATAACTGGTGAATAGCCGCGTTCATCATGCCGCACTCCACCGCGCCGCCCGAGTATCCCATGGTTTTAAGATTTGCCAGGCCGGGAATGCCGCCGTAGAGCAAGGGCGCGCCGGGGCTGGTCAACTGGCAGATGGTGATGCCGGCCAGTTCTTCGGCGTGTAGTTGGGCCAGGGTGCCGGCCATGGTCAGCGGCGAGGTAGATCCCGCCATGGGCGCACTGGAAAGAGCCACCGGGATACGATTTCGGTTGGCGGCCTGCATGATCAGGGTGGAGTCCGTGCAGAGCTTCAAGGGGCTGATGGCGAAGCAGGTAATGACCGAGATGAACGGTCTCTCCTGGAGCTTTTCCAATCCGCCGGCAATCATGGCTGCCATATCAACCACGTCTTGAAACCCCTTCTCATCGTTGACCCCGGACATGACATGTTTTGAGGTTGCTTTCAGGCAGGCGTAAAACCAATTGACGTTGTAATCTTCCACCCCGATGTCGGAGGTGACACAGGGTTTGACCAGGAAGTGAATGTTGTCCAACTGATCCACCAGGCGGGATACGTCGAACAGATCTTTGAGCGTGGGGGGCCGCGCCACACCTGTTTCCGGATCCAGAATTGTAAGGGCGGTACCGCCGGTTCCCAGATACACCCTGTCTTCGGTCAGGTGCAGGTCGTGTTTGGGATCCTGTCCGTATAAAACGACTTCTTCAGGTGCCTTGGCGACCTGTGCTTGAACAAGGTCCGGCGGGAAGGCGATCTTTTTTTGCGTTCGGTCTACTACGGCGCCGTGGTCTGCCAGCATTTGGACCGTGTCGTCAAGCCCATCTTCATAGGTCATGCCGGTGGTTTCCAGAATCTGCAAAGCTGCTGTATGCAAGGTCTCGATCTGTTCCGGGGACAGGGGCCGATACTGGCCGCCCGGAAGGCCCATTAAAGTCATGGTATGCTCCTGGGTGAAGGGAATTTAGGGAAGATTTCTCCTAATGGCATTCTCCGGCATACCTGTCAAGCACAATGTAACAGGACCTGTCAGAAAAGAATGCTCTATCGCGAACTTGGCGAGGCTTGTTGGCTTTTGTTACCTGTTCGTTCCGGATTCAGGTGCCAGGTATCGGCCTCGGTCTGTATGATATGGTTCAGGATCGCATCTCTTGATGTTGCCAGCTCTTTGAGTAGGGCCTCACGCGCACCGCGCACGTCATGGCTTTTTAGTCTGGCGATCAGTCGCTGGTGAATGGTGGACATCTTACTGCCGGAATGCACCATGATCATAAATCGAGCCAGGCGGTCATGCAAGTGGCCGACCTGCCGGGCGAGTTCCTGGTTGCGTGAGGCCCAGGCGACCAGGAAATGGAAATTACGATTTTCCTCCGTATATCGCCAGTAAGCCTCGTCCGTGTCCGTTGTATAACCCGCGTGCACTTTCTCCAGGCGCGCAATTTCGCTGGGAGATATGTTGGCGGCGGCCAGTTCCACGGCGGCCAACTCCAGTATGGCCCGCAGATCCAACATGTCGGTGAGTTCTTTCAGGGTCACTCGGGTCACATAATAGCCGGAGCGTGGTTTAATGGTGAGCAACCCTTCCTGGCTGAGCATCAGCAGGGCGTCCCGGATTGGTGTGACGCTGGTGCCGAAATCAGTCTTCAATTGTTCGATGAATAGGCGTTCTCCGGGCTTCATCCGGCTAGTAATAATAGCGGTCCGGATCTGTTTGTAGATGGCGTGCTTGACAGCGCTTTTTCTGGGTTGAGGCATTCAACGCTCCCGGTTGTGTGGCGATTACCTTACGGTTTTGGCGCCAGTGATGCTCCTCCCGCATAGCGGGAGGCATCAGTAAGCCCCATCAAGGGGGGTGGAAATGCATTGCGCTTTTGATTTTCCCCTTTAAGACGCGCCGAGCATCGCAGGAAAGGGCGAGGAAGCGAAGTGCTTGTCTGAGCGCCAGCGAGTTGTGCTGAGCGCGTCCTTTCCGAGAAGCGCAGGGCAGCCCGCAGGGCCGCGTTTTATGGGCGTCTTCTTTTGGTTACTTTTCTTGTACGCACAAGAAAAGTAACAAGGTGATACAGAATAATAACAAACTGTTACATAAGTCTCACCATGAACAAAAAAATCAATCCTCACCGGATCGGTGCAACCTCGCCGGGTCCTCAGCCAGAGGTGGAGGGTTTAGATCAAAACTAAATCGTCAAAAGTTGCGACATTGTATAATACAAAATTGACTTTTAAAAGATTAAAATGTATTAAAAAGCTATTTTGATATATCAGAGAGGCAAAATATGATATCAACCCACGACTTTAGCCTGAACAGTGCCCGTTATGCCCGCATGGGGCCCCAGGAATGTAAAAAAATTCACATGGCGACCCTGGAAATTCTCGAACGAACGGGTGTGGATGTCCATGACGAACAGGCCCGGTCCATCCTTCGGGACGGGGGCGCCTACAGCGACGGTATCCGGGTCCGGGTGCCGGAACACATGGTGGCCGCGGCGCTGGCCACCGCACCGGAACGCATCACCCTCTACGACCGGAACAAGAATGTCGCGCTGCGGGCCTGGGGCCACAACACCTATTTCGGCGGTGGATCAGACTGCCTGAACATCCTGGATCATAAAACCGGTCTCCGACGGCAGCCGGTTCTCCAGGATGTGGCCCGGGCAGTCCGGGTCATGGATGCGCTGGCGGAGATTGATTTCGTGATGTCGCTGCTTCTGCCCGGGGATGTCCACCAGAGTATTTATGACCGCTACCAGATGGAGGTGATGCTCAACAATACAACCAAGCCGATTGTTTTCGTGTCACCCGATTTCGAGGGCTGCAAGGCGGCCGTGGAAATGTGTGCAGCGGTAGCCGGCGGGGAAGAGACTTTCCGGCAATACCCATTCGCCACCTGTTATATAAACGTGACCTCCGGCCTGGTCATCAATGCCGAGGCTCTGCAGAAATCCATCTACCTGGCTGAAAAGGGACTGCCCCAGCTCTGGATTCCCCTGAATGCCGGGGGAGTCAACTCGCCGGCGACTACCGCCGGATGCATGGCCTCCATGAACGCCGGCATCCTGCTGGGGGTGGTCCTGTCCCAACTGGTCAAGGCGGGGGCGCCCATCGCCGTGCCCGGCTGGAATGGCGGCCCCTATAACCTGCAGACCATGGTGGGCAATTATGTCCTGGCCGATGAGCAGGGGGTGGCCACCTCCATGGGACGCTATTACAACCTGCCGGTGTTCGGTCTCGGCGGTTCCACGGATTCCAAGGTGCTCGATCAACAGTGCGGTATCGAGATGACCATCAGCCTGATGACCGCTTTACTCCACGGGGCCAACATTGTCCACGACGTCGGTTTCATGGACTCCGGGCTGCAGGGATCCCTGCAGCTGATGGTAATGGCCAACGAGACCATCGGTTTTTTAAGAGCCGCCACCCGCGGCGTTCCCGTAGATGAGGAAACCCTGGCACAGGATGTGGTTGCCGAACTGGGCCCGACCGGCGATTATCTCCAGCACGCGCACACGCTGAAGCATTACCGGGAGCCCTTTTACTCCAAACTGTTCGACAAGGGGTCGTATGCCCGGTGGGAGAAAAGAGGGCGGCTGACCATGGAACAAAGGGCGGCGGCGGTGGTGGACAAAATCCTGGCGGAGCATACGGTCGCCTCGCTTTCCGAAGACGTTCAGGTCGAGCTGAAAGCCATTGTCGATAGAGAAAAAAAGTGGATCGAAAACAGATAATAGAAGCCATCGCGAGGATACATAATCATGTCGATAGACAAGCACTTTTTTCTGCGAGATCACTGGGTGTATGATCCCAAGGCGCCTGCACCGGTAAACGCGGATGCCGGCCGATCAATTGAAACGAATGCCCTGCACGCGGGTTTTCACCCGTACCGGAACCAGGCGGACTTCAGGTCCTTTACACCGCCGTTGGTCCAGTCGGTGACGTACCCGTACGAGACCTTCGACCAGGTCCCCTGCCCGGTATATGGCCGGACCCGCACGCCGACCAATACGGTCCTGGAGCAGCGTCTGGCGGCGCTGGAAGGCGGGCAAGCCTGTCTCACTGCCGGTTCCGGCTCCCAGGCCCTGTTTGAACTGATCTTCACTCTGGCCCGGCCGGGCGACAACGTGGTCACCTCGCTCAATATCTTCGGTGAAGGCTACAAACAGGCAACCGACATCTTTCCTGAAAGGTGCCAGGTTGTGTTCCGGTTCGTTCCGGATCCGGCCGACCCGGATTCGTGGGCGCGGGAGATAGATAGCAACACGAAACTTGTCTGGGTGGAAACCCCCAGCAATCCATGTCTGTTTGTTACCGATATCACCAAAGTGGCGGCCGCGGCCCATGCCAAAGGGGTCCCCCTCCTTGTGGACAACACCACCGCGACCGCGGCCCTCCAGCGTCCGCTCGAACTGGGAGCTGATTTTGTGTTGCTGTCAATTTCAAAGTTTCTGGCCGGCAACGGGGCCCTGTTGGGTGGTGCCCTGGTAGGGCCCGAGGGCCTTGTCGAAGATATCCGCTGGAATACGACCGAGTTCGTGGGGGCCGTCATGCCGCCTATGGAAGCCTGGATGACCCTCCAATGTTTAGAGACCCTGCCCATGCGGATGCAGCGGCACAGCATCAATACTCAGGCCGTAGCCGAGTTTTTACAATCCCATGCCAGGGTAGCGCAGGTGAACTACTCCGGGCTTGTCGACCATCCCCAGCACGAACTGGCCGGCCGCCAGATGAGCGGTCACGGCGGCCTGATGTCCTTTGTGATCAAAGGCGGTATGGATGGGGCGGCCACGGTCATGAACAGCCTGAAGTTGATAGTACACGCGGTAACTTTCGGAACCAGCCGGACTATCTGTATGCACCCGCCGACCATCACCCATGAACACATGACGCCGGCCGAACGCGAACAGGCCGGTATTGCCGACGGTCTGATCCGGTTGTCGGTCGGTCTCGAAAATGTGGAAGATTTACTCACCGACCTCGACCAAGCATTGGCGCAGTTGAGTTAGTTTTAATCTATATCTTTTGCTCTGGTGGAGGAAACCGGAGAGTTTCGACCGACCCGGGGAGAACTCACTTTTTGATGTTTGTTGGGATGGCAGGTGCCACACTTGGTCACATCGCTCGTCGGGTAACGCACTACGCTCGTAACCTGACCTACACTGTTTTTGGTTTTGACCGGCAAAGCCGGAAAAATATGTGGTTTTCTCTGCGCCTCTGCGTCTCTGCGCGAGGAAAAGGTTTTTGGGGCTTGGTTTGAAAAAGAACCCATGCATCGCGCAGAGACGCAGAGGCGCAGAGAAAAACGAAACCACGAATTTATGCCTGCTATGCAGGCTGTTCTATTCTTCTTTTCCGATCCCCAGCACTTCCCGGCAGTAGCGAATACTTTTTTTAATGGTGTCCAACTCAAGCTGCAAGGCGGCGCCTTTGTCTTCCAGGCTGAAGCCCATTTCCGTCTCGATATTGATCCGGTTGCCGGGCGAGCGGTGTTTCAGCAGGTTGTAGGCGGCTTGCATATCGATATCGCCATCACCCACGGCCACGCCCCGGACCCGGAAACCATCCCGGCGAAACTCGACCCGGTCATCCCGAAAATGGTTGGTAAAGGCGACCGGGGCCAGGTTCTCGATCGCTTTCATCGGGTCTTCGGCCACGTGCCAGGCATTCACCGTGTCGATACAGGCACCGACAAAGGGATGGTCGACCTGTTCGAGAACCCACAGGATCTCTTCTGAAAAGCTGTCGCAATGGTTCTCGAGGGCCAGGCGAATGGCATACGCTTCTGCCCGGGGAGCCGCCCGCTGCAGCCGTTGGACCGTTTCCGCAAGATAGGGCCTGACCGTCGGATGAAAACGGCTGCCGGCCCGGGGACGGGGCCGCGGAATTTCCATGCCGACCTTGAGCACGTCGGCGCCGATGGCCCGGGCGGTTTCCAATCCTGCGGCCAGGTCGTGCTGGATACCGATGCCGAAGCGGCCCAGATCGAGGGACAGGTTATATTCCAGGTAAAGGCCTTTTTCAGCTGCCGCGGCGCCGACTTCAGCGAGAAAGGATCCGTCCAATTTTTCTAAAACACCGTCGTCCAGGTGAAACCCGTCCAGGCCGAGCTCAAGGCCCAGGTCGAAGAGTTCAAAGGTGCTCAGCTGTCTTTCCCAGGGCAGCTTGAATCCGGCCCAGGCCTGGCCGATACCGTGCAGATACAGGCTGTAGGTGTGCAATCCCAGGCGCATCGCTTGCGGTGTGACACTGTCGGTCCCCATCACGCTGCTCCTATCCCCAGGACATTCCGGCAATAGGCGACACTGCGTTCCAGGGCGGCCTGCTCCATAGCAAGGGCCGCCTGCATGTCGTCCCGGGGGCAATCCAGGTCGAGTTCTATGTTTATGCGCTGCACAGCAGGATTTGCACTGATCAATTCATAGGCGGTCTCCATATCCAGGTCGCCTTCTCCCACGGCGGCCCCGGTGAGCCGGAAACCCCACGGTTCGATGATGATTTTATTGTCCCGGAAGTGGTTGGTAAAGGCCCGGGGCGCCAGGTTGCGAATGGCTGTGATCGGATTTTCAGTGACGTGGAGGGCGTTTACCGTGTCGATGCAGGCCCCCACCAGAGGGTGATCGATTTGGTCCAACAGCCAGAGCACCTCCTCCGAAAACGCATCGGTGTGGTTTTCAAGGGCCAGTTTTACGCCGGTTTTTTCTACATGCGGCAAGGCCCGGCGGATTTTATCCAGGACGTTTTTCAGTTGCTGCTTGACATCAGGATGAAATTTGCTGGCCGCCACCGGCCGGGGCCGCGTGATGTTCATGCCGATCTTGGCGACATCCGCACCGATACGGTGCGCCACGGTAACGCCCGCCTCGATATCCTGCTGGACGCTGGCATCATAGTGACCACTTTGCAGTGCAAAATTATACTCCAGATACAGGTCCCGGGTGGCGGCGTAAGCCTTCACCCGATCAAAATAAGGTGCGCTCATTTCATCGAAGGCCTTGGCATCCAGGTGTAAACCCTCCAGGCCCAGGGTGACCACATGGTCCATCATCTCAAACAGGGTCAGCTGCCGGGCCCACGGTAGCTTGAAACCGGCCCAGTCTTCGGCTACGCCGTGGTGGTACAGGCTGTAGGTGTGCATTCCCAGGCGCATGGCAAGCCTCCTTAGAAGTGGTTTCAAAACCTCCCCTCGAACTCAATCTCTGCGTTGGGCGCGAATTTCAAGCCCTCGAAATACTCGAGTATGTCTCGGGTTTGAACTTCGCGGCCGCCTTGACCTTGAGTCCGATTGAAAGTTTTAAAACCACTTCTCCTTCGTAGTTTTAATTTTCCGGTGTTATCATCACGCTGTCCGGTCTGCCGATCAGGCTGGCTGCGATGGTGCGGCCTAAAAAGACCGGATCTCCGGCAGCCGTGGCCGGAATGCGGTCTTCAGTCTTTAACGCCACCTTCCGGCAGTTCGTGCCGGCGGCGGCCGCGCGCTGCCGGACGATGCGGGTCAGTTCATCCCGGGCAAACCGGTCAGCGGTTTCAAACTGCTCGAATTGATGGTTGCCGGCGATCCCCTCCACCCGAAAGCCGCCCAGCTCGTCGGGTATGATGCGCACCTGTTTGCGGATGACCACCTGGCTGGTAATGGCCCCGATGGCATTGGCCACATCCGCGTCTTCCGGGATGATGGCCTCTGTCCCCAAGGGTTCTACAGCCGCGGGTAGAAAATGGCGGATAGGCGCTCCGACCCCGATGACCGGCCGTTTGAGGTTTATGGAAACGCCGTATTGGGGATTGTCCTTAGTCAGCAGGGTGTCGATCAAGGTTTGGCAGACCGGGCAATCGTCCAGTGCGGCCGGATCAACCTCTTCGTCCAGTTGTCGTTTCAGCAGTTCCAGGGTTAAGCGCTGAACCCCCAAATTGAGCAGTTGCCGGATCATGGCCTGCATCTTTTGTCCAGCCAGGGCGGCAAACAGGCGGCCATAGTCACGGGCCGCTTGCGTGTCCCACTTTGTGAACGCACCGGTGATATGCAGCAGATCCGTCAGCGTGAGGCCGCAGCGCTGCACGCTGAATGTTTCTTCCAGCCGCTGCAGGGGCAGGGCGTCTGCAGAGTAACCACCCATTTCCTGGAGCAGTTCGGCAATGGTGTACGGCCGGTCCTGCAGCCGGCGGACGAGCTTTTTTTCCATCGGCGTCATGGCCGCCGTCTGTACCGCACCGGTCAGAGCCAGCACCTGCATATGGCTGCCGTTGCTGCCCGGCTTGGGTGGATTGTTTTTCAAGAAGGACAGGGCCGCCGACGTCCCGTTGTACATGGCGCCCAGCCACGCAATCGGCGCCACCCGTCGCGGGCCGATGTGAAACACGCCTTTTTCAAATCCGATCAAGCTGTCCCCACCCAGTCCGGCGGTGCGGATTTCGAGCGCCTGCACGTGGGTCCGGTGCCCCCCGACATTGGCCCCTTTCGCGTTCAGGCTTACCAGGTTATCCACCAGGGCGGCCGTATCGCCCGTGGTACCGCCCATGTCCACGACCAGAGCATCTTTGATCCCGGTCAAATGCCGGGCACCGGCCACACTGGCCGCGGGGCCGGAAAGAATCGTTTCAACCGGTCTTTGCCTGGCCAGGGCGGCGCTCATCAAGGTCCCGTCCCCTTTTACGACCACGGTCGGTGCGTTTATGCCCATGGCCGCCAGGACGTTTTCGAGATCTGCCAGCAACCCGTTTAAACGCGGCACAATCCGGGCGTTGAGCAGGGCGGTGACCGCCCGCGTGTGAAAGTTCAGAGTGTCGGACAGTTCATGGCCGCAAGTAACAAACAGCCCGGTCTGCTGCTCCAGGATTTCCTTGACCTGAAGTTCTTGGACCGGGTTGACGGCGCCGGCATACCCCGACACGGCAAAGGCGGTCACGTTAAAGTCGGCCACCATTCGATCGGCGGCCCGTTTGACCTGTTCCGGGTCTACGGCCGTGATTTCCCGGCCGCTGATATCCAGCCGTCCCTGGAGGACGGTTTGCGGCTGGTAGGCAATCACTGCGGTGGGATCGAGATTGTGCGGCGGCATGAGCAGCATCCCGACTTTCTGGCCCTCGTTTTCCACGATGGCGTTGGTTGCCAGGGTGGTGGACAAGGATACCAGCTCCACCCTTAGCAACTTATCCCGGTCCAGCTTCTCAAGTGCCTCTCGGATACCCTGGGTAAAATCCCATTTGGTGGTCAGGGCTTTACTTTTGCCCAGGGTTTGCTTGTCGGCCAGATGATAAATGACCGCATCGGTGTAGGTGCCGCCGGCATCAATGCCCAGGCCGGTCTTGATAGTGGCCGTGGAGGGCGGTTCCCGGTCTTCGGTTTCTACTCCGGCGGCCTGATCCGGTATCGACGCCAAGTCATCGCCTTGCCATAGCGGATGGGCCGCCAGGGTGGATCGGATGGGATCGAATCCGATCACATGTTCGGGCGGCACCCTCAGGATTTCAGTGGTCGACTGCTGGGCATTGAGCATCTGCTTGAATAAGGTCCGGCTGCCCCGGATTTTTTCGTAGCGCCAGTTGTATTGGGCCGCCATTTCCCGGGCCAGGCCTTCGTACCGGGCCGGGGCGCCCGCGCCGGTGTCGATGAACGCTGCCCGCTGGTAATTTTTCTGCCAGGAGTTGAGAAAATCGAAGGTCTGCCGGGCGGCCGGTTCCCCGTGCTCAGCCGCCAGTTCGTCGAAATTGAGCTTTTTATCGCCGAAGTACGTCCAACGGCCTTTCTGGGAACCGGGATCGGTTTTTTCCCGGCACCACCCGGTGGAGAGATAATAGGTGCCCGGGTACTTTTTGAATTCGTTTTGATAGGCCCGGTCGCCGCCCAGAAAGAGGGCGATGCAGTCATGCACCCGCGGCAGGATCAAGGGTACGGAGCGGGCCTGCACACCGATGGTGCCTTTACCGCAGATGCCGTATCCGATGACAATGCGGTCGCAGGCATCGGTCGCGGAATGTTCGTCGATGGCCGCCTGGAGTCTGTCCCGAAGCAATTGGGGGTTGTTGTGCAGACCGGCTTTCAGGAACTTGAATTCGACATTGAGCCCCAATTCGGCGGCGCTCGCTTTTAAATCGGCAGCCAGGACGGCACAGGCAATGATGAGCGTTTTCTTCTTCAAACCGAGTTCCTGCTTTTGGTTTTATTACGCCTTTAAAACCTGATTATAGAGACCAGGTTAGAGATAGTTGGCTATGCCATAGAAGCAACATTCTCGTGCAGAGACGCAAAGACGCAGACGTCTTCCCTAAACCGAAGCTTAAATGAACAGTCCAGCTCGGCTGGGGAAACCCACATCTTTTACCGGCTTCGCCGGATAAAACCAAAAGATCGCTTTCACTGTAAGCATGAACCGGTTTTTCGCACGCTAGTGCGACCAAATTCTGGTTTTGCCTTCCCAACTGCGCTGGACTGTTCATTGATCTTAGTCTAAGGAGGACGTCTCTGCGGCTCCGCGTCTCCGCGCGATGCCAGGTATTGCTTTTTGGTTTTAGCAAAGCCCCTATACAGAGTAACACCTAACACCGTTTGCTACTATTTTGTATCATCTTGTCATTTTTCTAGCGCAGGGGGAACCATGACAAGCTTGCCGGTATGTGCTTTTGACAGAAAATCCTTCTGGGCCTGGATTATCTCCTGCAAAGGATAATGTTTGGCAACCACCGGCCGGATTTCATTCTTCTCGATATAGGTGACCAGGTTTTGGAAAACCGCCGGCTCCTGATAGGTGCAGCCCAGGAACGTCAGGTCCTTCAGGTACAGGGTCCGGACATCCAGTGCTACGACCGGGCCGGCAATGGCGCCCGCCACGGCGTAACGGCCACCAATCTTAAGCACATCCAACAGCTGGGGCCATTGGGGACCGGCCACGAGGTCGCAGACCACGTCTACGGTTTCCCGGCCCAGCGCTTCAAAGAGATCCGATTCGCGGGCGATTACCCGGTCGGCACCCAGGTTGCGGACCTGTTCGGATTTGGCCTGTCCGGCTACAGCCACGACGATCGCGCCTCTTCTTTTCGCCAATTGAACGGCGGACGAGCCCACTCCGCCTGAGGCGCCGGTAATCAAGACCCGCTCACCATCTGAGACATCCGCACGGTGGAGCATATTTTCCGCGGTGGACCAGGCGCATGGTATCGAGGCCAGCTCGATGTCGGACCAATCGGACTGCACGAGATAGGCGGTCGACGCCCGCACCGCCACATACTGGGCAAACCCGCCGTTGATTTCAGACCCCATGGTGATACAGCGCCAGGGTTCCCCGGACGGGTGCGGCTGCATTGGGGCCACGATCACGCGCTCGCCCAGTCTGCTTTGATCTACCTGTTGACCGACTCCGACAATGCGCCCGCAGACATCCGCTCCCTGGATGCGCGGAAACGCCAGGGCTTCGCCCGACCAAGTGCCGGTTCCGGCCGCCAGCTCCTCGAAACCGTCCCGGGCACCGTCGTCAGTGGCCGTGGTAACGGAGGGGGCATACCACCCGATGCGGGTGTTGACGTCCGTGTTGTTGATCCCGCAGGCCAGGACCTGGATGAGAACTTCATCATCGGCCGGAATAGGTACCGCGACATCCCGGCGATAGTCGAGTTTGTCGAATCCGCCGTGTCCGGTGAGGCGCACCGCGGTCATGGTTTGGGGTATGGTTACCGGCATCGGCGCCTCCCTGGAGAGTTGCAGTTTCAGAAACTGGTTGCAGATTTTTCCGGAAAATGTAAAAAAATTTTACAGGAAAAAGTGTAAAATTGTGTCCGTTCCGGGTATCGGCTGTCTGTTTTTCCGCGATAATTCTCCCCTTTTAATTGAAATAAGGGGCACGGCACAATGAAAATCGACCCTGTCAGGTGAAAAAAATGAGCCCGCCCGTCACGGTGGACGATTTTTAAAATGGGCCGCCATCCCTGCCGGGGAAATATAGCCCTGAGCCTTATGATTGGTACACTAAGTGCAATATAATCACTCTTTGAGATTTCCTGACCGGAGGACATAACCCAACCGTGACTGAAAGGAGGTTTGCACATCATGAAAACCAACGCTAGAGTCGCCATTATCGGAGGAGGGGCCATCGGTGTCAGTCTGGCCTATCATCTGGCAAAATACGGGTGGGACGATGTGGTGCTCATCGAGAAACACGAACTGACCTCCGGCTCCACCTGGATGGCAGCCGGTAATTGTTCCTATTACCATCCCAGTTATTACTGCACCCAGGTCAACATGAAGAGTATCGAAACCTTCAAGCAGCTCGAAGAGGAGACCGGGCAGTCACCCGGCTGGCATACCACGGGGTCGATCCGTACAGCCGACAACCCCGACCGGCTCGACGAACTGGGCTATTACTACTCCATGAATCGTTGCCTGGGCCTGGACGTGAATTTTGTCAGCCCCGCAGAGATCGGCGAACTGCACCCCCTGATAGATACGACCGGGTTGGTGGGTGGTCTTTACTGGCCGGATGACGGCGATGTGGACCCAGCCTCCATGACCCAGGCCCTGGCCAAGGGGGCCCGCAGCTATGGTGCCGAGCTCAACCTGCACACCCGCGTCACCGGCATCACGCAAAAACCATCCGGCGATTGGCTGGTTCAGACCGACAAGGGCGACATCACCTGTGAATTTATCGTCAATGCCGCCGGTCTCTGGGCCCCGCAGGTGTCGAAAATGGTGGGGCTGGAAATCCCCTCCATCGCCATTGCCCACACCCATATTCTGTACGAAACCATCAATGCGGTCGTCGAAAGGGATACCATGTTGCCGCTGGTGCGCGATCCGGACCGGTCCATCTATCTGCGCCAGGAGATGGACAGCCTGATCCTGGGCATGTACGAAGCCCACGGCCAGCAGTGGAAAAAGCACGGGGTCCCCTGGGATTACGCCCAGGAGGAATTGAATCCCGATATTGACAACATTGCCGATTGTATCGAAGCCGGCATTGAAAGGTTTCCGATTCTCGGCGACACCGGTTTCAAGCATGTCACTGCCGGTCCGATTACCTATACGCCCAATGGCGATCCCCTGGTGGGGCCCGCCTATCCGTTGCGCAATTTCTTCCAGGCCTGCGGCTACAGCTTCGGCATCACCCAGGCCGGCGGCATCGGGCACTACCTGGCCGGCTGGATCATGAACGGCGAGCCGGAAATCGACCTGTGGCATGTTGATTCCCGGCGGTTCGGCTCCTATGCCAACTGGGCCTATAACCATGAAAAAATCGCGGACATCTATCCGCGGCTGTATTCCATCTTCTTCCCCAATGAATTCCGGGATGCCGCCCGGCCCAACCGGACCAGCCCAATCTACACATACCAGAAAGCGGCCAACGCGGTTTTCGGCGACTACTTCGGGTGGGAGTGTCCCAATTATTATGCTCCCGAGGGGGCCGACCTTTATGAGCAGCCATCCTGGCGGCGGTCCAATGCGTTTGAGCATGTCGGCCGGGAATGCACGCACATGATGAACCATGCCGGCATTATTGATTTGACCCGCTTTGCCAAGACCTGGATTTCGGGACCGGGCGCCCGGGATTGGCTGAACCACATGACCTGCCAGAACGTCCCGGGGAAAGACGGGCAGATCGCCCTGTGCCCCATGCTGGACCACAACGGGAATTTTAAATCCGATATGACCGTCACGCGGATCGACATGGACACCTATTTTTGCGTCACCGCCAGTGTGGGCAAACGCCATGACCAGCACTGGATGCTCCTCAATCTGCCCGCGGACGGGTCGGTGCAGTTGGAGGATCTTACCTATAAAATGGGCTGCCTGGTGCTGGCCGGACCCAAGAGCCGCGCCATACTGGAAAAAGTGGTCTACGGCGACGTGTCCAACGCGGCGTTTCCATTTTCCACCTGCCGGGAACTCTATGTCGGCCGCACCAAATGCCGCGTCAACCGCATGAACTATGTGGGCGAACTGGGGTATGAAATATTTCATCCGATCGAGCAGCAGATCGCTGTTTACGAAGCCCTGATGGCGGCCGGTCAGGAGTTCGACCTGCAGATGGTCGGCATGCATGCCATGGATTCGATGCGCCTCGAAAAAGGCTACCTGGCCTGGAAGAGCGAAATGAATGTGCATCACACCCCGCTGGAGACACCCATCGCCTGGACCGTGAAGCTGGACAAGGACTTCATCGGCAAAGAGGGTATCGTCAAACAGAAAGCGGCCGGCGTGCCGCTGCAATTGGTCGGCATGGTGGTGGAGGCCAAGGATTCCGATCCCTGGGGTTACAACCCGATCCTGAAAGATGGTGAGCGTATCGGCATGACATCCTCCGGCGGCTATGGCCATCGGGTCGGCAAAAGCATTGCCATGGGCTACGTACCACCCGAGCATGCCGCTCCAGGGACGGTTCTCGATGTTGAGATCCTCGGGCGTCCCCGCAGTGCCCAGGTAGTGGCCATGCCCCTGTACGATTCTGCCAATGAAAAAATGAAGTCTTAGGAGGCCAGAGCAAATGAAAATTTGTGTATGTGTAAAGCATGTGCCCGATACGGCCGCTACCATCAAGATTACCGGGGACACCGGGTATGCCGATGAGGAAATCAAATTCGTCGTCAATCCTTACGATGAGTTCGGGATCGAGGAAGCGGTCAGCCTGGTGGAACAGCACGGTGGCGAGGTCGTCCTGGTGGCCGTGGGCAAACCGGCCGCCGCCGCCACGCTCCGCAGCGGCATGGCCATGGGCGCCCACCGGGCGATCCTGGTGAAAACCACGGGGCAGTTCCTGGACAGCGGTTTGACGGCCCGGGCCCTGCAGGCTGCCCTGGAAGCGGACGGGCTGCCGGATGTGATCTTCACCGGCAAGGGCTCGGTGGACACGGAGAGTTTTCAAACCCCGTACCGGCTGGCCCGCGCCCTTGAATTGCCCATTGTTAACGAGGTTTCGAATCTCGTCATTGACGATGGGAAGGCCGTGGTGGAACGTGAAGTCGGTGGGGGGGAAAAGCAGGTGATCGAAATGCGCCTGCCCGCGGTCATCGGCGCCACCAAGGGTTTGAACGAGCCGCGCTATCCCAAATTTCCGGATATCATGAAGGCCAAGAAAAAAGAGATCAAGGAGCTTGAGATCGCTGCCCTGGGCATCGATGAATCCCAGGGGGCGGTCGTGCTGGAAACCCTCGAACCGGTGCCCGAAAGATCCGCAGCGAAAATGCTTGACGGTGATGTGGATAAACAGGTATCGGAACTTATCAAGATCCTTAAAGAAGAAGAGAAAGTTCTCTAAGACAAGGAGACAAGCTGATGACGCGGACAGGTATCTTGATTGAAACCGAAAACGGGGCTGTGAAAGACACAACCCTGGGGGTCCTCACCGCGGCAGCCGGCCAGGACATCTATGCTCTGGTGCTGGGGGAGAGCCCCGCTGCTCTTCAGGCCCGGTTGGCCGAATACGGGGTCGGGACCATTGTCGGCATCGAAGTCGCCGCCGGAGACCTCGGCGCCAGCCCGGATCTTGCGGCAACTGCGGTGGCGGCCGCATTGAAAGCGTATGACCTCGGCGCCCTGCTGGGGACTGCCAGCGCTGCCGGCAAAGACATTTTTGCCCGGCTGGCCGCCCTCCTAAATGAACCGCTGGTAGCGGACTGTGTGGCCGTGGATATCGGCCGGCAGCAGGTCCGGAAATCGCACTTCTCGGGTAAAACGTTCGCCACCTTGAAAGTCAACGGTTCCGTGCTGCTGTGCACCCTGCGCCCCAATGCCGTCGAGCCGGTCAAATCTACGGGGGACGCGAAAATAGAAACGTTTACCGCGGACGGGGCAGATCCCGGGTTGGTCCGGGTGATCGAAACCAAACGGGGCGCGGCCGGAAAACTTGACCTGACCGAGGCCCCGGTGGTCATCACCGGGGGGCGGGCCATCAAGGCGGCCGAAAACTACAAAATGCTGGACGAATGCGCCGATCTCATCGGGGCTGCGGTGGGCGCCTCCCGGGCGGCGGTGGATGCCGGGTATGCCCCTCATTCCATGCAGGTCGGCCAGACCGGTAAAACGGTGAGCCCCAAGCTCTACCTCGCCTGCGGTGTTTCCGGGGCGGTACAGCATTTTGCAGGTATGAAGACATCCCGGGTGATCGTGGCGATTAACGAAGACAAGGATGCCCCGATTTTTTCAAAGTGCGATTACGGAATCGTGGGCGACATCTTTGAGGTGGTGCCCCGGTTGACGGCCCAATTGAAAGAAGGTGGTTCCTAGTGTTGCGTCTCACAAATAATAGCCAAAAAGATTGACCGTTCTATCTTAGATTCAGGGGACAAACTAAATTCGAAATACGAAGCACGAATTTCGAAACAAATCTAAAATTCAAATGTCTAAATGACCAAAACATAAACTTGGCAGCTTTAGTAATAGGTTTTGTTTGAATTTTTGGGTCATTCCGACTTGCTTTATTGTTTCGTATTTGCGGCGTTCGCCTTGAGAACATTCCGATATTCGGATTTCGAATTTTTAAGGTGTTCTAAATCGCCATTGCTGCGGTATTATTTTGTAAGAAACTTATAGGACACAACACTAGGGACCCTGCTGCGGAGGATTCGAGATCTGTATGAATACGTATCTTGTCTTCAAATCAGTGCTGATGCTGGCGGCCCTGATAGGCGCTTTTGGGTTGTTCTTTAAAAAAGTTGTCCGGCTGTACAACATCATGATGGCGGTGGAAGGTGAGGCCCCCGGCAGACTGGACCGCATCGCTGACCGGATTACCGTTCTCTTTGTGGATGTGCTCGGGCAGGCCAATGTCCGCCGGAAACTGATGCCCGGCCTGGCACATACCTTGATTTTCTTTGGTTTCCTGGCCATTCAGCCCCATTCGCTGGAATTGATGATACAGGGGGTGGTCCCTGCCTTTCACGTTGGTGATCTGTTTCCGATACCGTATACAGCCTACCTTTTCGTCGCCGACCTCCTGGCCGCCTTTGTGCTCGTCGGCCTGGCCTATGCCCTTTACCGGCGCCTTATCCTGAAACCGGAGTATCTGACCCCGGGAAGGGATGCCAACCTGATCATCTTATTCACCAGCGTCATTGTGATCTCGTTTCATTTTATCAACGCCTTCCTGTACGTGCAGCCGATTGCCCCCGGAGACTTCAGTTATGCCGGGGTGTTTCCCATCTCGGCTATTTTGGCAACAGCTTTGAATCTCAGGGCCCTCAGCTCAGGCCAGCTCTTTTTCTGGTCTGAATTTTTTTACTACATTCATATCGGTACCATCCTGGGGTTCTTGATTTATATCCCCGGGTCTAAACACCTGCACCTGCTGGCCGCTGTCCCCAACGTATTCTGCAAGCGGTTGAAGGTAGAAAAGGCGCTGGTTAAAACCGATATCGAAGATGAAGAGGCCGAGACCTTCGGCCTCGGCCGCGTACCTGAATTTAACTGGTTCAACGTGCTCAATCTGTATGCCTGTACCGAGTGTGGCCGCTGTGAGGAGTTGTGCCCGGCGTCCCATACCGGCAAACCACTATCCCCCAAGAAAATCATCCACGATTTCAAAATCGACCTGCTGGACCAGGCGGACCTGCTGCTGAGCGACAAAAGGGAAGCGATCCAGCCCCTCATGCGTGAGGGGTCCGAACTCACCGATGATGTCCTGTGGGCCTGCACCACCTGCCGGTCGTGTGAGAACATCTGCCCGGTATCCATTGAGCACCTGGATTTCATAGTTGAAATTCGCAAACACCAGGTTTTGATGGAGGCTAGCTTCCCTGCGGAAATGCAGGCAACCTTCAACAACCTGGAAAACCAGGCCAATCCCTGGGGATTTTCCGCGGATACCCGTGCCGACTGGTGCCAGGGACTGGATGTCCCCTTGATGACGGACAAACCGGATGCCAAGGTGCTGTTTTTTGTGGGGTGTGCCGGCTCTTTCGATGAACGCGCCAAAAAGATCAGCCAGGCCACTGCCCGGGTGCTGCGGAAAGCAGGGGTTGATTTCGCGATTCTAGGCCCGGAAGAAAGCTGCAACGGGGATATGGCCCGGCGGGCCGGGAACGAATACCTGGGCCAGATGATGATCCAGCAGAACGTAGAAATTCTCTCACAGTACGCTCCGGATATGATCCTGGCCGGCTGCCCCCACTGTTACAACACCCTCAAAAATGAGTACCCGGAATTTGGCGCCGCCTTTCCGGTGGTGCATACGGCTGACTATTTTGACACCCTGCTCCGGGAGGGACGGTTGCAGGTAGATGCCCGGGACCTGGGTAAAATGACCTATCATGACTCCTGTTACCTGGGACGCTGGAATAACCTTTATGACGCTCCCCGCAATATTCTCAGCCGGGCCAATGCCGGCCCTCTGGTCGAAATGGACCGCACCCGGGCAAAGGGATTTTGCTGCGGGGCCGGAGGGGGGCGGATGTTTATGGAAGAAACACTCGGCAAACGCATCAACCGTGAACGCGCCGAACAGGTGGTGGCCAGCGGGGTGGGCACCGTGGTGACCGCCTGCCCGTTTTGCACGACCATGCTCAATGACGGTATCCTGGAGGCGGAAGAGAAGATTCCCGTCAAAGATATCGCGGAAATACTGGATACGGTTACCCTTTAGGGGCTGCTTCTAAATTGAGATTTTGGGTCAAGGCCAAGGCGGCCGAGAAGTTCCAACCGGAGGAATACTCAAAGTATTTCGAGGATTGGAACCGAGCGCCCAACGCCGGGATTGGGACAAAAGGCAATTTAAAAACAGTCCCTAGTTCGAAAAAGGTATAATCCTAAGAAAGGAAACGATTCATGACGCTTGAGGAAAACATCATCGAGATTTTGAAGAAAAACAAAATTGACTATGAAGTGTTTGAACATGAACCGGTCTTCACCAACCCGGCCATGGCCACGGCCCTGGGGGTCAATGAGGCCGAAACCGTGAAGTCGCTGGTACTCATGACCAAGGAAAAAGAGATGGTGGTCCTGGTTCTTCCGGGTGACCAAAGGGTCGACTGGAAAGCGGCCGCCAAGGGGATTGGCACCAAGAAGGTGACGTTTGCCAAACCGGAACAGGTCAGCGAAAAAGTGGGCTGTGAAGTCGGCTGTGTGCCGCCCTTCGGCCAGTTCGCCCCACTATCCATTTACATGGATACGGCTTTGACCCGTAAGGATTATGTGTATTTCAATCCCGGTGTCCACGACAAATCCTACAAGCTGAAGGCCTGGGACCTGAAAAAGCTCTGCAGTCCCAAGCTGCTTTGACGGCGTCGACCGGGTGTTCGCAGCTGCCTGTACTGAGCGGGTAGCTTTGCATATGTCTTCAGGAGGAGGGCCAAAGCTATGCGAAAGCGTGCTAAAAAGATCATCAGAATGTTTGATGATGCGGTTGCCGCCGAGCAGCAGTATGAGTTTCAGAGTGCCAAGCGGCACTATGCCAAGATTGTGGAACTGCACCCCAGCAGCCCGGAGGCGGATATTGCCCGTGAGCGCATAGCCGATATGGACACGCTCTCCAATGAACTCCGGATCTATAAACGCATCGACCGCAATGCCCGCAAGATTTTGACCGAAATCGGCATGGATATTGTCAACAGCCCGGAGCTCATGGAGTTGCTGATAGAGGCGGATGCCATCGATGACGATAGTGAACAGGCGCTGTTTGTGCCTCTCCGCGAAGACTATCTGGAGCAGTGCCTCGACATGGTCCCCAAAGATATGGCGGAAGATCCGGGCGAGAACGCCTTCGGGACCGGCGCCACGGCGCCTTTTCTGCTGCGCCCGGGACGCGATGACCTGCAGCCTGCCAATCGCGAGGAGTTTGAAGACATCGTCCGGATAGCGGGCGAATTTGCGGACAGCCTCGGCATTTTCAGCATCCCGGTGACCACCGACAAATCCATCTCTGACTTTGAGTGCGCACTGCTCATGGAGGAGCATTTTTCGGACCTGAAGATGACCACCACCCGGAACATGACCGACGAGGAAACTTCCTATTTCAGCTACCGGGATGACTGGCTGGACGGTACCAGCCTGATCACTTCCATGACCTTTATGCCCAACATGGTGGCCCCGTTTTTGCGCAGCGCCCGCGAGGGAAACAATCTGTTGATCCTGGATCTCACCATCGCCGGCTCCACGGGCCCCGCGAGCCCGGAAGCCCTGCTCACCCAGATCCACGCCCAGGTTCTCTTCATGATGGTGCTGGCCCAGACCATCAATCCGGGCATCGGTTGCGTCCACGGCGGCATCCCGGACCTGCTGGGTATCGACGGCAACCTCGATTACAGCGACCCCGGGCAACCGCTCATCAATTCGGCCATGGCCCGGCTGAACCTTTGGGTTACGGGCATGGCTTCGGCCCAGTCGGGCGGCAGTACCAGCATCCTCACCGATATCCCGGCTGCCGTCCAGGAGTCGGAAATTTCCCGCGACATCCTGCGAACCTATGGTGTCCATATCCTGCGGCACGCTATGGGCACACTGGGCAACCTCAACTATTTCAGCAAGGAAAAATTCATCAAGGACTGTAAACGGGAAAGAGCGTCTCGCAAGCTCTGGCTCCAAACGCGGCATGATTTCCTCGTTCCGCTCTATCTGCCGGAGGACAAACAGGTCGTCAAGGGAATTCGTGAAATTCTGGAAAAGGGCGGACCCAAAAACGCGGACCACACCCTTACACATGTGGGGACGTTCCTCAAATGGCAGGACAAACTTAACGAGATTTCCCAACTCAAAGAATACTTTCCTGAGCTGGATGAAATCGCCGAGGATGTCCCGGACGACGTCGCCCGTGGATCGGAAACGGGCAGCCAGACCCAGTTACAGGACACATTTCTGAAAACCTAAATTTGAATAGGAACACGGCCGGTGATCCCGAGTGGTGATTCAGGGCCGGAATAAAACTCCTGTTCGCTGGTTGTAATGCTTTTCAATTCGGTTTCATCCTTTTATTCAGCCTTTGACCCAATCCCCTGAATCCGGCCATGTTACGAATGCGTTCTCTGGATGCTCGGCCCTTCAAAAGGCAAGCCAAGGCCTGGACCTTTGGGCAAGGATTCTTTATAATCATTTCAATCCTGAAAACGGACTCTCAAACGATGGAGATGTGCTATGAATCCGGTTATGCAATTACTGCGTTCCCACCGATCCATCCGTAAATTCACTGATCAGCCGGTCGCAGACGAGCTAATCAACGACATCGTCCGCTGCGGGCAGGCGGCCGCCACCTCCAGCAACCTGCAGGCGACTACCGTGATCCGGGTTCGCAATCCAGACACGCGGTGTGCCATTGCCCAACTGGCCGGCGATCAGGAATATGTGGGCACTGCCGGGGCGTTTTTAGTATTCTGCGCCGATTTGAGCCGCTCCCGGCAGGCCTGTGAAATGCAAGGCGGCGATTTCGTGCCAGGCATGACCGAGCACTTCATCATTGCTACCGTCGATGTCGCCCTGTTTGCCCAGAATTGCGCCATTGCCGCGGAATCGGCGGGACTGGGGATCTGCTACATCGGGGGCATCCGCAATGACCCGGCCGGGGTAACGGCCCTGCTGGATTTACCGGACCAGGTGTACCCGGTCTTCGGGTTCTGTCTCGGGTACCCGGCCCAGGATCCGGAAGTCAAACCACGCCTGCCCCTTTCCGTGGTGCTCAAGGAAGAGCAGTATCAGGCAGCCGCTGACCCGGATGGTATTCAGCGCTATGATGATCAGTTGCGCCAATACTACCGGACACGTACCGGCGGCACCAAAGACAGTAATTGGACTCTGGAGATGCGGGACCTGGTGGGTAAGGAATCACGCCCCCACATGCGCGGCTTTTTGAAAACGCGTGGGTTTACTATGCGCTGATCGTATCAAGCAGAACCTATCTCAAAACCCTTCTTTGAGATGGGTTCTGGAAGATCAACCCTCTGAGGAAAGGGGGCAATTATGGGAATGGCCCCAGACGAGTTACATTTTAAGCCGCGCATACAGGTCATCAACCAGGATCAGATCGATCAGATCCATAGCGCCACGCTCGATGTGCTGGAGAGAACCGGTGTCGACATCCCGCACCCAAAAGCCCTGGAAATGTTATCCGGACACGGTGCCCGGGTGGAAGATGACCGGGTAAAAATACCTTCGTGGATGGTAGAAGATGCCATCCAGCGGGCACCTTCCCGGGTTATCCTCGGCACCCGGACCGGCAAACGTACCATTACCCTGGAGCGGGATAAAACTTATTTTGGGCCGAGTCTGGACTGTGTCGATTATTTGGATCCCAAAACCCATGCACGCAGACGCTTTGTCAGCGATAACGTGAAGGTTACGGCCACTTTGTGCGACGCCCTGCCGCATCTTCACTGGGCCATGATTATCGGGATGGCCGACGACGTGCCGCCGGATATCGCCGACCGGGTCATCGCCCGATATGCCATGGAGTATTGTGAAAAACCCATCGCCTTTTGCAGCAAAGACACAGCCAGCAGCAAAGATATCTATGCAATGGCCCTCCTGCTTTGCGGGGGCAAGGAAAACTTTGACATGGCGCCCTGTTTGCTGCACTACTCGGAACCGATTTCGCCCCTGGCTTATTTTGGCCTGGCCGTGGATAAGATTATATTTTGCGCGCAAAACAACATCCCCTTGATTAACTCGTCGGCGCCCCAGGCAGCGGGTACCGCTCCGGCTACGCTGGCGGGCACGGTCGTGCAGGGAAATGCCGAGACGTTGAGCGGGCTGGTATTGCATCAATATGTAAAACCGGGGGCCCCCTTTGTGGCCGGTGCCCAAGCAACTGTCATGGATATGCGGACGGCGGTTTTTTCCTACGGTGCCTGTGAAATGCCCCTGATGACGGCGGCCCTGGCTCAGATGGCGCAACACTATCGCCTGCCGTTTTTCGGTACCGCCGGGGCCACGGATGCGAAGTTTTGCGACGCCCAGGCCGGGGCAGAGGCAACCTTCCAGTGCCTGGCGGCGGCCACCATTGGGTCCGGATTGGTGCACGATTGCGGCAGTTGGCTGGACCACGGCTCCCTGGCTTCACCCGAATTCATGGTATTGGCCAATGAAATTGTTGATGCGGTCGATCATTTTATGCAGGGCCTTTCGCTGGATGAGGAAAGCCTGGCGTTGGACGTCATCGACCGCGTGGGGCCCCGCGGGCATTTTCTCCAGGATCCCCACACCTTCAATAATTTTAAGAAGATCAGGTATTCTGAAATATTTGACCGCGCAATCCTTGATCAGTGGAAAGCCTCCGGTTCTAAAACCTTCGAGCAACGGTTGCAGGAAGTGACCCTCAAGAAAATGGAACATCGTCCGGAACCCTTGCCGAAAGACACCGTCAAGATCTTGGATGAGATGCAGCGCGGGTGGAGATAACAGTACCTATTGTTGTGTCTCATAAGTTTCTCATTTAATAACACTGCCGCAACAATGCTTTAAGGTAAGCAAAAATCCGGAATGTTCTCAAGGCGAACGCCGCAAACTCGAAACAAAAGGGCAAATCATAATGACCGAAAGAAACAAACAAAACCTGTCATTACAAACTGGTAGGATCTGTTTTTGTCATTTGATTTTTTGAATTTTGAATTTATTTCGAATTTAGTTACCCCATGAATTCAGGCTGGAACTGCTACTATTTTTTTTGCATTATATGTGGGACACAACATCAGCGTGTACTGTTTAAAAAGCGGATAGGGGTAACCAACTTTGCGAACACTGGGTTTTAAAAACGCTTTTAAGCCGGAAAAAATAGCAGCAGGGCAATACTGCTCGGCTGGCTATACGGTAAGCTGTGCTTATCGATATCGGATCAGATAAGAGGAAAAGGGATATGACCGACCGTATGCAGGTGCTTTCGAACGGTGAGCTCAGCCTCATCCATGATACCTCCGTGGAGGTTCTGGCGGAAACCGGGATGAAATTCAACTCCGACAAGGTGCTGGATATCTTTCAACAACATGGGTTCAAGACGGATGGAACACGGGTTTTTATTACTGAGAAAGAACTGCGATCGGCGTTGGAAACCGTCCCGTCACGTTTCACGATCCACGCCCGCAACCCGGCCCACCATGTTGCGATTGGCGAAGATGATTTTGTATTTCTGCCCACCGGCGGCGCCCCGAACGTGGTCACCGCCGACGGCGAAATGCGGCCGGCCACGCTGGCAGACTACCACAACTGCTGTCGCCTGGTACAAACGTCGGACCAGCTGGATATGAACGGTATGTTGATGGTCCAACCAGCGGACATCCCCTCCCAGATTGCCCATCTGGACATGCTATTCGCCGATATGGTGCTTTGTGATAAAACGTATGTGGGCACCGCCATGTCCAGGCAGGCAACCAAGGATGGTCTTGAGATGGCTGCAATTGTTTGTGAAGGACGGGAGAACTTGAAGCGCCGGCCCGTGATGGCGACGATCGTGCACGCCATGTCGCCGCTAAAATATTCGGGTGAGGAGGCGGAAGCGATCATTGCTATGGCGCGGATGCGCCAACCGCTGGTCATCACGAATATGGTGATGGCCGGCACCAGCGGCCCGATATCTTTGTCGGGCTTGCTGGCCTTGGCCAATGCCGAGATTCTCGCCGGACTGGTCCTGGCCCAACTGGTGTCTCCCGGTACCCCGGTGGTATATGGCTCTGTCTCTGCGCCCGCCGACATGCGCACCATTGTTTCGGCCGTCGGGGCTCCGGAGGCGGTTGCCCTGGCGTCGGCCATCATTCAATTGGCCCGGTTTTATAAAGTACCCTGCCGTACGGGCGGCATGCTGACGAATGCGCACTGCCTGGATGCCCAGGCGGCGGCCGAGGGCACCCTGATGATGACCACCGCGGTGCGCAATGGCGCCAACTTTATTTTCCAGGCTTGCGGGCAGCTGGGGTCCTATGTCTCAATGAGCTTTGAAAAATGGCTTTTCGATGAAGAGGTGTGCCGAACACTACGCCGAACGCTGACCGCCATGGATGTTTCGGTTGAATCCATAGACGTGGATACGATAAAAAGTGTGGGCAGCGATGGCAACTATTTGACCCACGAAACGACCTTTAAGCATTGCCGGCGTCTCTATCAACCGAGACTGTTCACGCGTGATGATTATCAAAAATGGTATCAAAAGGGAGCCAAGGACACGACCACATTAGCGGCGGAAATGCTGACCCAACGCCTTGAAGAATACATCAAACCTCCCATTGATGAAGGGTTGGAGCAGGCGTTGCAAGACTATATGAGCCGGAAAAAGAAGCAACTGTTAGCCTGAGCGATGCGGGGCACCTTGCGTCCGGCCGTGGATCTATATATAGTTACCATACTGCCTGGACCGCTCCGGCGGTGCCAGGAATAGCTGATGGACAGTGAAAATCTGCACTCCGCCAGGTAAGGTGTCCCGCGCCCTGGGGAGCAATAAATCCTGCAGATTTGGGATGATCTGACTAACTTGTCGAGTGTGATGGAACGAAACGATATCGCCCTATGACATCTGATCCGAATACGCCAATGCCTGCTGGTCGTTTTGAACGGGAGCTGTTTGCCTATCCGTCTATCCTGAAGCTGATCCTATACCTCGTCATTCCCCTGTTGTTGGTCCTGATGGTTGCCCTGTTTCTGCAGCGTAACTATACAGGCGCCGCTATCATCGTCCTCATGCTGGCCCTGACGATAGCTGTCCTGATCATCGACCGTACCGGGCTGGCCCGGGAAACCAAGGTCAGATTAAACAGCCTCCTCTTCAAAATCCTGGTGTATACGGCCGCCTTATTGCTGCTTGTAGAGATATCCCTTGCCTTGCGGTGGGAACTGGTGCCGTGGATATTTGTCGTCTGTTACCTGGCGATGGTCATTAACGGCATTCGGGCCGGGGTGGCGATATCAGGTGTGCTCTGGGGAGCGCTGCTGTGTGCGTATGGGCTCGGGGCGGCACCCGCTTTCGTCTCTATCGAAAGCCTGTCCTTACGCTTCTTCCCGTCCCTGCTGGTTGTCGTTATTCTATTTGCGGGTGTTGAGTATATTCGCAATGATTACCGCCGCAAACTGGCCCGGGCCAATCTGACCCTGAGCGAATCAAAGGATAAGTATCAACGTCTGTACGAAAAACTTTCCGGGGAAGTGAGTGACCGCAAGCAGGCCGAGGAAGCGCTCTGGGGTAGTGAAGAGCGTTTTCGCGTCATAGCGGAGAATGTGGCAGATGTGATCTGGACCATGGATATCGATCTGAGTTTTACCTTTATTAGTCCGGCCATCGTGCGGCAACGCGGGTACACGGTTGCGGAGGCGATGCAGCAGCCCCTGGAGCAGATGGTCATGCCGGATTCCCTGACAATGATTCTGACGCTTTTTGCGGAAAAGCTGGCGTTGATCGAATCCGGCGATCGAACCGGGTTCGAACCGGTAGAGTTTGAAGTCGAACAGCCTTGCAAAGACGGCAGCACCATCTGGACCAGCAACCACGCCCGCATTATGGCCGGATCCAACAACGAAGCTGTCGGCGTACTCGGCATCACCCGCGATATTACCGAGCGCCGGCAGACCGAAGAGGAGTTGCTGCGGCTGAATCAATTTCGAGGGTCGATTATCGACAACGCCAATATCTGGCTGAATGTGCTGGATGAGCAGGGGAATGTGGTTGTCTGGAACAAGGCGGCGGAGAGTATCAGCGGTTACACCAGAGAAGAGGTGGTCGGCCATGACCGGATTTGGGAATGGTGTTACCCGGATGCAAACTACCGTGAAGAGATGATGGGCCGGACGGCCGCTGTTATAGCTGAAAATGAAGTGCTGGAGGACTTTGAAACCATCATCCGCACCAAGGGCGGACAGCGGCGGGACATAGCCTGGCATGCCCGCAGCTTGAGCGATGAAAGCGGCAACCCCATGGGCTCCATTGCCATGGGGCGGGATATCACCACACAGAAGATGGCCATGGAGGCCCTGCAAAAGAGCGAAGACCGGCTGCTCCGGTCAAAAAAGATGGAATCTTTAGGGCTGCTGGCCGGCGGTGTAGCCCATGACCTGAATAACGTCCTGTCCGGCATCGTCAGCTATCCGGAACTGCTCCTGATGGAACTCCCGGCCGACAGTAAGCTGCGTAAACCGATCGAGACTATCCAGGAGTCGGGACACCGGGCAGCGGCAATCGTTCAGGACCTTTTGACCGTAGCCCGGGGGGTGGCGGTCGCCAAGGAACCCATGAACCTGAATGAAATGGTTTCCGATTATCTCCGGTCGCCCGAGTTCGAAACGCTCAAACAGACCCATCCGGATGTAGTGGTCCACAGCGACCTCAATTCCGAACTGCTTTTTATTAGCGGCTCTCCGGTTCATCTCCGGAAAGTCGTCATGAACCTGGTCGCCAATGCAGCCGAATCAGTGCAGGGTAATGGCCGGGTGGTGATTACAACCGAGAATCGCTACCTGGACACCCCCTTGAAAGGCTACGATGCGGTGGAACCCGGGGAATACGCGGTCCTGATTGTATCCGATAACGGGCCGGGCATTTCACCGGAAGACCTCCAGCGCATATTTGAACCGTTCTACACCAAAAAAGCAATGGGCCGCAGCGGAACCGGGCTGGGGCTGGCGGTGGTCTGGAACACCGTTCAGGATCATAAAGGCTACATCGACGTTTCCACCAATCGCGATCAGACCACCTTCGAACTTTACTTTCCCATCACGCGCGAAGGAATACCCGCGCAGCGCCAGGCCGTGCCCATTGAAGAATTCAAAGGTAACGGCGAGCGTATCCTGGTGATCGATGATGTGGCCAGTCAGCGGGAGATATCCTGCAAAATGCTGGAAACGCTGGGCTACGAAGCCCGGGCGGTGGCCAGTGGGGAAGAGGCTGTGGCGTATCTAAGCGAATACACGGCCGACCTGCTTTTGCTGGACATGATCATGGACCCGGGCATCAACGGCCGGGAAACCTATGCGCGTGTCTTGGAATTGAATCCGTACCAGAAGGCCATCATTGTCAGCGGGTTCGCCAAGACCGAAGAAGTCCAGAAAACCCAGGCGCTGGGCGCCGGTAGATACGTGAAAAAACCGCTAACGCTCAAACGCCTGGGGTTGGCCATTAGAGAGGAACTGGGACGGTAGGGCACTCATACATTAGTGTTGTGTCCCATATATAAAGCAAAAAAGAATAATAGCAGTTCCTGCCTGGATTCATGGGGCAACTAAATTCGAAATACGAAACAAGAAATTCGAAACAAATTCAAAATTCAAAAAATCAAATGACAAAAACAGATCCTACCAGTTTGAAATGACAGGTTTTGTTTGTTTCTTTCGGTCATTTTGATTTGCCCTTTTGTTTCGAGTTTGCGGCGTTTGCCTTGAGAACATTCCGAAATTCGAGTTTCGGATTTTTTCTTGCTTTAAAGCATTTTTGCAGAAGTGTTATTAAATAAGAAACTTATGAGACACGACACTATCGGCAATTCAAAAAATGGATTCTGGTTCAAAATCCAACCTTCGCTCTGCGAGCGTCGCCCGACAGGGAGGCTTATTTGAGATAGGTTCTACCCGATGGCAGTTTTGATCCGTGCCAGGGCTTCCTGGACATTTTCGAAGCTGTTGAAGGCGCTGATCCGGATAAACCCCTCGCCGCAGGCCCCGAAGCCGGCCCCGGGGGTGCAGACCACACCGGCCTCGTTGAGCAGCTGGTCGAAAAAGGCCCAGGAGTCTTTCCGGCCGTCAATCCAGATATAGGGTGAATTTTCACCGCCCACACACTCAAAACCGAGCCCCTTGATCTCTTTTCTGATCAGGGCTGCGTTGTTCAGGTAGTATGCCACCAAACCTTTCACCTGGGTCTGGCCGTCTTCTGAATAGACTGCGGCGGCTGCCTTCTGGACCGGGTAGGAAACCCCGTTGAACTTGGTCGAATGGCGGCGGTTCCACAATGGATGCAGCGCCTGCGAATTCCCTTGTTCATCGAAGGCCCGACACGCCTTGGGCACCACCGTGAAGGCGCAGCGCGTTCCCGTGAAGCCGGCGGTCTTGGAAAAACTGCGAAACTCGATGGCCACTTCCCGGGCGCCCTCGATTTCATAGATCGAGCGGGGTAGGGATTCATCCTGGATAAAGGCCTCATAGGCGGCATCATACAAAATGAGGGCCCTAGTATCACGGGCGTAGGCTACCCACTGGGCCAGTTGGTCGTGGCTGATGGTGGCCCCCGTGGGGTTGTTGGGAAAGCAAAGGTAGATCAGGTCGACCGGTTCGCTCGGCAGGGCGGGGATGAAGTTGTTTTCCGCCGTGCTGTCGAGATAGGCAATGCCGTCATAACGACCGGCATTGAAGCTGCCCGTGCGACCGGCCATGACATTTGTATCCAGGTAAACCGGGTAAACCGGATCCGGAATGGCGATTTTGGCATCCAGGGCAAAGATTTCCTGGATATTGCCGGTGTCGCACTTGGAGCCGTCGCTGATAAAGATTTCGTCCGGCTGGATGTCAGCCCCGCGGGCCTGAAAATCGTGTTTGGCGATGGCTTCCCGTAAAAACGGGTAGCCCTGTTCCGGGCCATAGCCTTTGAAGGTGCCGTCGGCGGCCATTTCATCCACGGCCGCATGGAAGGCGGCGATACAGGCCGGCGGCAGACTGCGGGTTACATCGCCGATACCCAGTTTGATCACGTCCCGCTCCGGATGGGTTTCCTGAAAAGCCGCCACTTTCCTGGCAATGTCCGCGAACAGATAAGAAGCCTGAAGTTTTAAATAATTTTCATTAATTTTGATCATGATCGGTCCTTATGTTATAGAAAGTGTAGTCAGAAACAGAAGCGTTATAAACTATAATTTACCCGGTTGTCAATGGGCTTTGCCGAATAAAATTCTGAAAATTGACAATATATCCAAAAATAATTCTCATTTTATGATTTTCCACGAAACCCCACATGGAGGCCGAATACCACTTGGTCGGAACCGTCTGCCCGGGGAGACGCCGTGAGCGCCAGGGCGGAATTGGCCAGCATGGAGCGGCGGCTTTCCGCCGGCCCGCTCGATTTCAGCGAGTTGTTCGTACGAGTCGGTCAATTGAAAAGCCTGCTTGACGGTGGCAGTACGCCGGCCACCGGCCGCACGGTGGCGGTACTCGCAGGCTTGTTGGACTCCGACCGGCATACCCAGCAAACGCAGGCCTACCATCTTTTCGGTTCGATCGCCGCGACCCTGGCCACCATCGGATGCAATCGGGATGATCCGAACGTCAGCCGCCAGGCCCTGCAGATTCTGGTTCCGGCCGCCACCGGCAGCCGGGGGGAAAGGCAGCGTGCGTTGGCCGAAACCGTGGGAACCCTGCCCGTCAATATCAAGGGGCCGCGCTTCCGGCCGGCTACCACCGTAAAGCAGCCACCGCGCCGGTCCTTGAAAAGCCTCCTGTCCCAGCTGGGAGCCGACGCCCTCGCCGGCAGTTACCAGGGCCGCAGCCTGGTGGTGCCGCTGGCCGACAGTGATGAGGTTGCGGTTATTAAGATAGCCCGCCGCGGGGAAGACCCGGCCGGTCTGAACCGTGAGGCCGGTTGGCTTGATTATCTGCGGGCCTCGGCGCAGCTGTTCGCGGAGCCATTCATCATTCCACGACCGGTAGAGATGAAAAGCGGGTATCTTTTCCGTCCCCTGAATCTGCCGGTGTTGAACGGCCGCCCGCAGGATATCGATCCGGCCACAGCGACGGCCATCGCTTTTACAGTTCACCGCGACTATTTCGTGTACCCGAACGATCATCGGCCGGAAGCCCGTCTATCCTATGAACGCTTTCGCCAGGTCCTGCAACGCGCGGCCGTGCTTTTCGGAGAACTGACGGCGGGGGGGATCGTGCACACCGCCCCGATTCCCCTGTTTCACAACCGGGTGCAGCGTATGCGCCGGGATGATGGTGGGCTCTATGAATGGGATCGGGCCGGACGTCTGGATCGCTGGCTGCAGTCCAGCCGGTTTCCAAATTTCGGTCCCACCGGTCTGCGTGATTTCGAGCACCTGACATCCCTGGGTACCAGGGCGGGCCGCCGGTTGTACCAGCACATCGGCAACCAGCTGTTGAGCCTGATCCTGGTGGCCGGCAGCTATTTCCGGCACAAGGCTCCTGACCGCGTAGGGCTCGATAAAGACGGCATACCCCTTGATGTCCGCCACCTCTTCGACCGGGCTCAATTCTCCGATTTGGTGCAAACAGTATTCAACGCGTATCACACCGGTTTTTCCAAGTGTGCACCACAGGTGGATATGCGGGCCGAGATCGAATCCCTGGTCACCACCCTGATCGACCAGATGGGGGTGGACCGGCACATGCGTGAAATTCTGCGCCAGGAAGACCAGCATCGCATGACGGCGGCCGATTTTGAAGCCTACCTTTCCCAATACCCGCTACCCGCCGGGGGGGCGGCGGAATTTGAAAAAGGTCAGGCAGATATCGAAATTCACTCGGGGCCGCACCTGGGGGACTTCAACGGGCCCATTTCCGTACCCGAATTGACCACGTTTTTGCGGTCGGCCGCGTCAGCCATCGTGGCGGGCCGGTTTCTGGGGCAACGCTTTGGAGGAGATGTTGGAGGCGCCCATGGATGAAGACATCCGTGACAAGGCTTACCTGGCCCATGCCGATGTGATTGCCCTGAATTTCATCCAGGATTCCGGGCGGTATGTCTATCGGCGACATTTCAGAAACGGTCTGCGCTCGCATATTATGGAAGTCCTGGACGCGGAGCAGGTTCGCCAGGAGACGCGCGGCAAGGTGGTAGCCGGCGTCCGGCTCTTTCCCAAGGCCACGCCTTTGAAAATGCTCCGCATCTTCCGAACCCGGCTGGCGTCTATCAGCCAGGCCCTCAACGAAATCGTGAAGCTGCGCGTCATCGAGACCTTTCTGACCAAAGACCAGTTTGCCGGATCCAGCGAGTTTATCGTGGGTTATCAAGCCCCGGAGGGCCCCGACATGCTGCTGTGCGGCTTGCAGGAATTTGTGCAGGGACGCAAACTGGATCCCTGGCGCCTGAAAAGCGGCGGGATATTCCAGATTTACCCCGACAAAAACGCCCCGGCCCAGCAAACATTTGAAACCCAGCTGCGGGAGAGCGCCCAACGATTCGTGGCCGGCATCAAAGAAATGGTGTTAAAAGCCGGCTACATTCCCGATATCGCCGGTCAGCGCAACCTGCTGGTGACCCGTCGCGGCCGCATCCGGCTCGTGGATATCAACAATGTCTCGCGGTTACAGTACAACGATGATATATTTATCGATGACAAGGGCTACCCGGTTTGTGACAAATCCATAGAAGCCGTGGCTCTCATCGATCGGTATCTCTGTGACGGCCGCAATTGCACCGGCGAGGTGCTGTTCGAGATGTTCCTGGACCCGGATCGTCTGCGCGCGGTCGCCGTCCTGGATGAAGCCTTTCATCGCTCCTTGAAAAAGAGAATGGTCCCGTCTTTTTGACCCACCTCCCGGCTCTGGTCGCCAGAATGCGCCTTTTCCTATCTGCCAATTTCAACGTGTCACCTGATACGCATGCTCCAGTGGACTTTAAGCGATTGATTATTTGCACAAAACTTATTGTGTCGAAAAAATATCATGAAATATTCGGGCTAAAGGTTTGGGATATCTTGTCGATAGTATTGGTAAGCAACGGCAATGAGCCAAGCTTAACGGCCCGGAGCGAATCCGGCCGGACCCACGTAGCGGAGGCACATCATGTACAGGGAAGACATCATATTTTTCGATCAACTGGGATTTGGCTGGGCCCTGGATAAACGCATCATCCTCAAGGTTTTTGCCCGGGCCCACAAACGTGAAAAAGTGGACGAGAAGGTTTTTTTCAACCGGTCTTATCAAGCCAAATAACCGGGAGTATGTCCGGACCTGCCGGCGACTATAAGATGGTGGGTGATAGGAAATCATTCTCCAGGTCCTCTGTTCAATTCCCCGGTTTTCCCCAGCCAGTTTCAAGCCCTCTTTCAGCTTGACCGTCTTTTTTAGAATCAGCCCCAAATCCACGGTTGTAAAAAACACCCCAAGTGGTATACAATTGCTATCATTTCAGAATGTTAGTATTTAGTCAGTATGAATAACCTGCCCCATAGGGTATGGTCAGAGATAGTTGGCCGTGCCGGGGTAACGGATTCCAGGTGTTTAGACTGAAGGCTGAAGACTGAAGGTAGTGCCTCTCCACGATTGGAAATCATGGATGGGAGTTATTAGCTGATAGCCATTAGCTTTTAGCTGAGAGGCAAAAAGCAATGCATTTCCGAATCGCTAATTGCTAAAAGCTAAATCCCGAGATCTTTCTTCAGCCTTCAGTCTTCGACCTGATCCCCTGAATCCGGCCGCGCCAGGATTCACTACATCCGGGGGTATATGGAAAAATCGGTCTACCGTAAAGTCACCATTGCGGCCCTGATCATGATGGCCTCGGTATTTTTGAGTCGCGTCATCGGGCTGGTGCGTGAAATGGTGATTGCCGGCGTAGGCGGGACCCAGGCCCCTGTCGATGCTTACCAGGTGGCGTTCGTCATCCCGGAAATCCTGAACCACGTGGTGGCCTCCGGCTTTCTGAGTATCACCTTCATTCCTATTTTTACAGGCTGCCTGGCCCAGGGCCGTGAAGCAGAGGGCTGGCGGGTATTCTCAGTCATCCTTACCCTTTTCGGCAGCCTTCTGGCCGTCCTGATCGCTGTGGCCTGGGTGTTCGCGGCGCCGCTGCTGTCGCTGGCGGCCCCGGGTTTCACCGCCTCCCCCCATTTTGACCAGGCGGTGACGATGCTGCGCATCATTTTGCCGGGTCAGTTTTTCTTTTTCTGCGGCGGACTCTTTATGGCCGTGCAGTTTGCCAAGGAATCCTTTGCCATCCCGGCGCTGGCACCGCTGGTTTACAACCTGGGGATTATCATCGGCGGGCTGATCGGCGGATCGCAGCACAGTATGATAGGCTTTGCCTGGGGGGTGCTCGGCGGGGCCTTCGCGGGCAGTTTCTGCCTCCAGCTGTTGGGTGCGGTCCGGGCCGGGATGCGCTTTGTGCCTGCCCTGGACTTCAAGCACCCGGACCTGAAAAAATATATCGTTCTCACGGTTCCGCTGATGCTCGGCCTGACCATGACCTTCTCAACGGAAGTCCTCTTTCGGTTCTTTGGGTCCTACCTTTCCGACGGCAGCATTGCCGGTCTCAATTACGCCCTGCGGGTGATGTTCATCGTGGTCGGCCTGGTCGGGCAGGCCGTGGGGGTGGCGTCCTACCCGTTCATGGCCCGCCTGGCTGCCGAAGAGCGCCTGGGGGAGCTCAGTGACCTTTTAAACAAGCTGTTGCGGTACCTGGCGATCACCATCCCCATTTCGGTTCTGGTGATCATCCTGCGCTATGAAGTGGTGCTGGTGCTTTTCCAGCGAGGGGCCTTCACGCCGGCCTCCACTGCTCTGACCGCCGAGGCGTTGGCGTTTCTCATGGTGGGTGCCTTTGCATTTTCAGCCCAGACAGTGGTGGCCCGGGGGTTTTATGCCATGCAAAATACCCTGCTTCCGGCGGTGTACGGCACGATAGCCGTGCTGCTGAGCCTGCCCCTTTATGTCATCGGGCTACGATGGATGGGGATCAACGGCGTGGCCCTGGCCTGTGCCCTGTCCGCCACCGTTCAGGTGGGGGTGCTGTTTGCCGTCTGGAACCGAAAAAGAGACAACCAGGCCGGCCGGACCGTTTACCGGGCGATTTTTAAATTTCTGGGGATGAGTGTTGTGCTGGGTTTCTTTGCTTTTGCGGTGCGTGCGGCCGTGTGCCTGGCGGTTGATCCCGGGACCTTTGCCGGAAGTTGCATCATTTTAGCGGTGACCGGTGGTCTCTCGCTTGTATTTATGGCCGGGGCTGGTTATGCTTTAAAGATCGAAGAGATATCCGCTGTGCTTGACAAGCTTGTCCGTAAAGTTAAGGGCTGATGTGGTCGCTGTCGCCTACCCAAAGGAGAGGTGCCATGCCTGAGACATACGATCTGGCCGTTGCCAAAGCTTCCCACCGGGACGTTGACACACGGTTTTCCGTATACCACGAACTGATGTCCATCAAGGTCCAGGAAGTTCTCCTGGTGGCCACACCGTATGACGCCTACATCATGGAGGAAGACGGCAGCCTCGCCTCGCGTATCATCAACGAATACCATGGTTTGAACCTGAGCCGACCGCCCCGCTTGATAAAAGTATCCTCGGGCCGGGCTGCCCTGGAGATCCTTGAAGAGCGGGACTTCGATCTGGTGCTGACCATGCCCAACCTGAAGGACACCAACCCGTTTTCCCTGGGGCGCAAGATAAAAAAAATGAAGCCCGACCTGCCGGTGATCCTGTTGGTTTATGGCCGCAGCAGCTTTACCGACCGGCAGATGGAGACCGCCGGCATCGACCAAACCTTCGTGTGGTCGGGGGACAGCGACCTGCTGCTGGCCATCGTGAAACATGTGGAAGACCGGATGAATGTGGAACGTGATACCCGCCAGGCCGGCGTCCGCGTGCTGATCCTGGTTGAAGACTCACCGTTATACCGCTCATTCTTTTTGCCGCTCATCTACCGGGAGGTGGTCCATCAGACCCAGTCCGTTCTCGCAGAAAGCCTCAACGAAGAACACCGTCTGATGAAAATGCGCGCGCGGCCCAAGATTATGGTGGCGCAAAATTACGAGCAGGCCCTGGATATCTACGAGCGCTTCAAGCCGTACGTATTCGGCGTTATGTCCGATACCCGCTTTCCCAAGGACGGCCAGGTCGTGGCCGACGCAGGGGCGCAGCTACTGGCCAAGATCAAGGAAGAGATCCCGCATCTGCCGCTGCTCCTGCTCAGCTCGGAATCGGAGAACCGGCGCCTGGCCGAGTCCCTGCAGATCCAGTTCGTGGATAAAAACTCGCCGCGTCTGGCCGCGGAACTACATGACTTCTTCCTCGAGTTTCTGGGTTTCGGCGATTTTGTGTTTCGCCGCCCCGACCAAACCGAAATCGGCCGGGCTTCCAGCTTCAGAGAATTGCAGCAAATTCTGCCGAAAATACCCGACGAACCGATCTACTACCAGGCCGCCCGCAACCGCTTTTCCAACTGGTTCATGGCCCGATCGGAAATCGCATTGGCTTCCGTGATTGCCAAGATACCGGCCTCCGAGTTTTCGGATGTGGATGCCCTGCGGGAGTTTTTGATCAGAAGTATCCAGGTCCTGCGCAAGAGCCGCCAGAAGGGCGTGGTAGCGCAGTTTTCGAAGGCTGAGTTCGATCCGACGGTATCCGAATTCGTAAAGTCCGGCAAAGGGTCGCTGGGCGGTAAAGCCCGGGGGCTGGCTTACTTTGCCTCTATTTTATTCAAGGAATCCGCCCTGACGGAAAAGTATGCCGACATCACCATATCCGTGCCGGGAACCCTGGTTGCCGCGACTGACTGCTTCGATCAATTTATTGCTGAAAACAACCTCAAGGACATAGCCGCCATAGTTACCGCTGATCGCGACATCGAGGCGCGCTTCCTGGCAGCTAAATTGCCTGAATCGCTGGCAGCCGACCTTACCGTCTACCTGGAAAAGGTGGCCGGACCGCTTTCGGTGCGCTCTTCCGGTCTTTTTGAAGATGCTTATTTTCAGCCCTATTCCGGTTTATACAAGACCTACATGATCCCCAATAACCATCCGGACTTCAAGATCCGCCGCCGGCATCTGTTCACCGCCGTCAAACTGGTCTACGCATCGACCTTTTTTAAAAGTCCACTGACCTTCAAGAAAAGCACTCAATATCACATCCGGCGTGACGCCATGGCCCTGATGGTCCAGCAGGTGGCCGGCACTGTGTACGGGGAGTATTTCTACCCGGCCATATCCGGGGTGGCTCAGTCGAAAAACTACTACCCGGTCGCCGGCATGCAAGCGGAAGATGGGATCGTACGGATGGCCCTGGGGATGGGGAAAACCGTGGATGAAGGGGAAGGGGGGCTGCGCTTTTCACCGGCCCGTCCGGAAATACTGCCGCAGTTTTCCAAGATCGAAGATATCCTGGAAAATGCCCAGTACAAGTTTTATGCACTGAAGGTAGCGGACTACGATGAAAAGCTGGGCTTTCACCGGGGCACCAACCTGGAATTGCGTGACATCAGCGACGCGGGGAGTGAATACCCCCTGACGAGCCTGTGCAGCACCTATATCCCGGCCGAGAACCGCATCCGCGACAGCCGGGTGAAAGGCGGCGCGCCGGTGTTGACCTTTGCATCCGTCCTGAAGTACGACCGTTTTCCCCTGGCGCCGCTGACGGCTGATCTGCTGAAAATGGGCCAGGAGGGGTTGGGCTGCGATGTCGAGGTCGAGTTCTGCCTGAACCTGCATCCGGAAGGCGAGCCCGATGAGTTCCACATTCTCCAGGTACGTCCCATGACGGCCGGCCAGGAGCACAGCGACATCCACATCGGTAAAGCGGATAGGGACAAAGCGTTTTACTACTCCCACCAATGTCTGGGCAACGGCCTGGACAAAAGCATGCAGGATATCATCTACGTCAAACCGGATGTGTTCGACGCGGGGGGTGACCCGGGATATCGCGGCGGAAATCGGCCGGCTGAACGCTCGCTTTAAAAAGGAGAACCGCAAGTATCTGCTGGCAGGTCCCGGGCGGTGGGGCTCGGCCGACCGTTGGCTGGGCATCCCCGTGCGGTGGGCGGATATCTCCCAGGCCGGGGCGATCATTGAAATCCGCAACCGCGATCTCATCCAGGCCGATGCCTCCCAGGGGAGCCATTTTTTCCAGCACATCACCGCCCGCGGTCTGCAGTACGTCACCATCACGGAAGGATCGGAAGATTTTATCGACTGGGCCTGGCTGGAAGCCGTTCCCCTGGAGGCCGAGACCCAATATTTGCGGCATGTCCGCCTGGAAAGCCCCATGCTGCTCAAAGCCGATGGCCGGCATGGCCATTGCGGCGGTATGCCGGTCGCAAATAGAAATGCTCCGTCTTCGTAAGCGCCAAGCATCGCCTCCTTGTGAAAAGTTTGGCACATCTGCGTAGGGTCAGAAAATCAGTGAAAATTCATTGAGTTGACTTGGTACCATAAAGATATGCTATCATACGTGCATCGTAGCCAATGTGATGTGACTGATATTGGCTGGGCCGGGCGATTTCCAAATAGTTGAAATCCCAAACTATACATTTAGCGATTGAAGCTAAGCGGAGTCTGAAAGTCCTGGCCGGCAACTGAACGAGAGATTGGCCGGCCTCGTATTATGCGGCGCGATCGTAAATATAAAACGTCTTCCTGATTTGAGGATGTTCACATGATATCGGTTCGTAATATGTTTCCTCATGCAATGTTCATTGCAATCCTCATTTACATATCTTCAATAGTGATCTTTGAAAGTACCCCTGCGAATGCGACCACTTACGCTTCCAGTACAAAAGAGAAATCGGAAAAATGGCCAGAGGCCATGCGAGAGGAAATTCCGCAGGTTGAACTGACCCCGGAAGAACGCGTCTGGCTTGAAGCTCATCCGGAAATCGTATTGGGCATCCCCACGAGTTATCCGCCCTTGGTGATTAAAAAGGCCGATGGCAAACACGTCGGTATGCTGGTGGATTTGTTCGATCAGATCAATCGACGCCTCAATTCCACATTTAGCCTGCACACTAAGGATTCATGGCCCGACATTCAGGAAAAGGCGCGCAACAGGAAGATCGACGGTTTAGCCCTTGGCGGTAAAGATCCGAGCCGGGAAGCTTTGTACAATGCAACCAACATTGTGCTGACCACCTACTTTTCTGTTTTTGCACGCTCCCAGAACGAGTACCGGCTAAAACGCTTTGCAGATTTGGCGGGTATGCGAATTGGATACAAAAGGGGGGCCCGCCCAACCAGATCCCTGCTGGAGAAACTTCCTTCCGCCATTCTCAAGCCTTATGACGACAATGAGTCCCTGACCCAGGCCATGCTAAGCAAGGAGATCGACGTTATCGTCGCCTGGATGAGTTTTGATCATTGGCGTAAGGAGAAATTGCAGGGAACGATAGACAATATCCTGTTAATCACCGAGTATCCCATAGAAATGGTCAGTTACATCCGTGATGACTGGCCGGAATTGGTTCCCATTTTTAACAAGGTCCTGGCTTCCCTTCAAAAAGATGAACCGCCCCGCATCATCAACAAATGGTACGGTAATTGGCCGCAACCATCTACAGCGTTCCGTTTGCTTTTGACTTCGGAAGAACAAGTCTGGCTCGATAAAAAGCATACGGTTCGGGTGCGGATTGTCGATTGGCCGCCTTACCAGATTGTCAATAACGACAAACCGCCGCAGGGTATTGTGATCGAGTATCTCAAGCTGATTGTAGAGCGGACCGGGATCTTGTTTAAAATGGAAGCGACCGACCGGCCGTTTGTGGAATATCTCAAAAGCATGAAGCAGCGCCGGGGCCCTGACATGACCGGAGTCATCGTACCGACTACGGAACGTGAACAGTATTTTCATTTTACCCAGCCGTATCTCTCCTCTCCATATGTCATCTTTACCCGTGAAGATGATAACCTCATCTTTGATATTCAGGGTCTGATTGGAAAATCAATCGCAGTCCCGCATGGCCACTACGTCCAGGAGCAACTGTCCCGGGATTTTCCTCAGATCAGGCAGGTGCTGTTTGATTCGGATGTGAAAGCGCTGCGAGCCGTGGCGACCGGCAAGGCAGATGCTTACATCGGTAACCTGACCGCGGCCAGTCATATTATTCACCGTCAGGGGTTGTCCGATCTCAAGGTCGCTGCTCCCAGTCCTTTTAAGGAGCAGATCCTATCCATGGGTGTCCGCCGCGACTGGCCGGAGTTAAGTTCTATAATCAACAAGGCGCTGGCGAGTATCACGGAAGAAGAGAAGACTGCTATCCGCAACAAGTACCTGGCGATAAAATTCGAACAGGGCATTAACAAAGCCAAACTATTGAAATGGGGATTAATTGCCGGGGGATCGACCATGGGCATTATTCTCATATTTTTATTCTGGAACAGGCAGATGAGTCGAGAAATCAACAGGCGCAAACAGACAGAGCAGGCCTTAAAAAATGCCAGGGATGCAGCCGAGACCGCCAACCAGGCCAAGAGTTTGTTTCTGGCCAACATGTCCCACGAGCTGCGCACGCCGCTCAATGCCATTCTCGGTTTCTCTGGGATGCTTGCCAAGGATCAAGACACCTCTACGGACCAGATGGAAAAGCTGGCTATCATCAACCGTAGCGGCCAGCATCTGCTATCCATGATTAACGATATACTGGATATTTCCAAGATCGAGGCGGGAAGAGTCGAATTGCAGGCGCAACCAATCGATCTGGTCGCCCTGATTAAAGATATCAGCATTATGCTTCGGTCGGCGGCTACTGCAAAAGGGCTTTCAATAGTACAGGATGTCGAAAAGGTAAGTATTCCTTTCGTAGAAACCGACGCGGGTAAACTGCGCCAGATCCTGGTCAACTTGCTGACCAACGCGGTCAAGTTTACTGATGAGGGCGGCGTTACGATTCGATGTGCCACTGATCGGATTCCGGAAGAGCCCAACCGTTGTCACGTCGTGATTGAAGTCGCGGACACCGGCCCGGGGATCGAGCCAGCCAGGCAAGCTGAAATTTTCGAACCTTTCGTAAAGGAACGCGATGAGGCTGAACGCAAAGGCACAGGGCTCGGATTGTCTATCTGTAAAGAATATGTCGATTTTATGGGCGGCACCCTCGAGGTAGCAAGTGATGTGGGTAGGGGCGCCCTTTTCAGGGTGCGATTGCCGGCCCAAATCGCTAAAGCGGCAGATGTCGGGATACCTGTTGGCCAAAAACCGCGGGTGATCAGCCTGGTCCCGACCCAGAAGACCCGGCGGATTCTCGTCGCCGATGACAATCCGGAAAATCTCCTCTTGCTGAAATCCTTGCTGGAAGAAGTCGGATTGTCAGTCATAGCGGCCAAAAACGGCAAAGAAGCGGTGGCGGCACTTGAAAAAGAGTCGCTTGATTTCATTTGGATGGACATGCGTATGCCCGTGATGGATGGCTATGAAGCCACCAGGCGAATCCGCAGTCTTCCCGGTGGCAATGCGACTAAAATTGTGGCGATTACCGCCAGTGCTTTTCAAGATCAGCGTCCGAAAATACTGGCAGCGGGTTGCAATGATGTAATCAATAAACCGTTTCAGGTGCACGAGATCTTTGAGACGATGGGCCGGCTTCTGGACATAGAATATATCTATGAACAGGACGACGAAGCAGCGTTGGCCCGTGAAATAGAACTCACCAGTGATTTGCTGGAGGGCCTCCCCGCCGAACTGTTGCAAGAACTAAACAAGGCTTGCCTGTCGCTGGACACGGAGGCCATTTCTACCGTCATCAAGCGTATCGAACAGCAATCCCCGAATACGGCAAAGGGACTGCAGAGTCTTTTAGATGACTTTCAAATTGGACGGATTCGGGAGCTTTTAGGAGAGACATGAGCAGCAATTTTAACAACCAGGGACTCCTTTCTCGCGACATCCTCATTGTTGATGATGAAGTCGCCAACTTGAAGCTGTTGAGCCAGATTCTCTCGCAGCACGGTTACCAGGTGCGGCCAGCGGAAAGACCCCAACTGGCTATCGATTCCGCCATAAACCAGCCGCCGGCTCTGATCCTGCTGGATGTGAAGATGCCCGGGATGGATGGCTTTGAAGTGTGTCGACGTCTCCGCCAGGACAAACGGACGCACGACGTGCCGGTCATCTTTATCAGCGCACTGCATGAGACGAAAGATAAGGTCCGGGGGTTCGAAGTCGGTGGGATGGATTTCATCACCAAGCCGTTTCAGGAAGAGGAGGTCCTGGTCCGGGTACGAACACACATCGAACTGCGCAACATGCAGCTGAACCTGGAGGAACTTGTCGCCAGGCGCAGCGCGGAGCTGGCCAATAGCGAAGCCAAGTATCGCGGCCTGGTCGAAAATTCGATCGTCGGCGTGTTCGCCACAACGCTCGATGGTCACATTACATTCGTCAATGACGCCATGGTGCGGATGTACGATTTTGACAGCACCGAACAGATGATTACCCATGGGGCGCTTGCACGCTGGCGGAATCCAAAAGATCGCGAACGGATGGTGGCCGAACTTAAACAGCAAGGTTATGTGACGAATTTTGAAGCAGAATCCACAACCCATACCGGACGACATATCCATATCATCTTCTCGGCCAAACAGATCGGTAATGATGTCATCGGAATGGTGATGGATATTACCGATCGGAAACAGGCGGAAATTGAATTAAACAGGGCTTATACTGAAATCAAGCAGCTGCAGGCGCAGCTGGCGGCAGAAAGCGCCTACTTGCAGCAAGAGATCAAACTGGAGCATAATTTTGAAAATATCATCGGGCAGAGCGAAGCGCTGAAATACGTGTTGCGTCGGGTCGAAATGGTTGCCGCTCAGGATTCCACGGTAATCCTACTGGGGGAAACAGGCACGGGCAAAGAGCTCATTGCTCGGGCCCTGCATCAGTTGAGCTCGCGCAGCAAAAGGCCGTTGGTGAAAGTGAACTGCGCCGCCCTGCCCGGTGAATTGATTGAAAACGAGCTTTTCGGGCGGGAAAAAGGGGCCTTTACCGGCGCTACGACGCCCCAGGTCGGACGATTCGAGCTGGCCAATAAGTCCACGCTCTTTCTGGACGAGATCGGTGAATTGCCGCTCGAGCTCCAGGCGAAGCTGCTGCGTGTATTGGAAAGCGGTGAGTTTGAGCGATTGGGCAGCCCCCGGACCTTTCATACGGATGCCCGTATCATCGCCGCCACCAATCGGGATCTTGAAGTGGAGGTGCGCGAAAAGCGCTTCAGAGAGGACCTCTGGTACCGGTTGAAGATTTTTCCGATTACTATACCGCCCCTGCGCGATCGCATCGAGGACGTTCCCTTGCTGGTCGACCATTTCATTCAGCTTTTCGCAAAGAAAATGGGGATAGAAGCCGCAGGCCTGAAAATTACAAAGTCTGCCATGCAGGCCTTGCAAGACTATACCTGGCCCGGGAACGTGCGCGAATTAATGCATGCGGTTGAAAGTGCTTTAATTACCACGGTAAACAATGAACTGCACTTCGATCTTCCCAAAACTGCTGATTCCGCGGCCGGCAAACTTAAATCTTTCGCCGAAATGGAGCGGGACTATATCCTGGAGGTTTTGAAAACCACAGACTGGAAGATAGGGGGCAAGGACAGCGCGGCTGCCATTCTGGGGCTGCCGCCCAGCACTTTGCGGTCAAAGATCAAGAAACTCGGACCGAAAAGACCTTAACCCACCTTACAGCTGTTCCCAAAAATATGTTCCGATTGATTTGTCCTGTCATTCTGAGAAGTGAAACGACGAAGAATCCCTTACATGAGAGCACTGTGCTAGCTGTAGGGGACTCTTCGCTCCGCTCAGAGTGACAAGCGAGCGGAACGTATTAATGGGAATCTATATAGTTTATTACCTGCCTATCTTCTAATACCCCCGATACGCTCTCACCGGGTAATATCCTCCTGATTTTTTCACTCCGCCCCCTCCGGTTTCTTAATCAAATAGATTTTTCCGTCTTGCTCCCCGCTTTCATTCCGCCGCGATATACCGCGAAAGCCGCGATATTTCGCGGTTTCTGTCGACCACTCCCTGCTTGCTACCTCCCACGGCACACCCCGATTTCGATTTATATTCGGCAATTTAAGGCTTGTATGCCTCTGTTTGGTTGATTGGCACATGAATTGAACAAGATAGATCAAAGCTTGCCTTTACGTGCTTACTGGAAAGGATGTTGAATTGTACAGGTACCATTTGAAACTCCTGATTGCAGAAAACAAACGCGATGAATTTGTCGATTCTCTGCACTTTCTATCAGGGGGCATTCGAGCAGAGGACAACTGCCTTGATTTCAGCTTGTACCGGGACATTCAAGGCAAGGACGCGTATATCGTACTGGCCGAATGGAAAACGCGGCAGGCCATGGAAGCGCATTTCAAACACAACAACTTCTCGGTGTTAATTGGGGCCGCCAAAGTTCTGGGTAAGGATTTTGAAATCAGCATAGATGAAACCCTGGAGAAAGGCAGTTTCCGTTTTGCACGAGAGAAGATTAAATTGAAGCAAATCTAAATCCGGACGTCGGTAGCCATCAACTATTCAAGACGCCGACATACCATTTTGAGAGGAGGAATTAAAAATGAATCGCAGAGAATTCATCAAACGATCAACGCTGGCGGCTGCGGCCGTCACACTGGCGCCCGGAAAAAAACCGGCGCAAGCTGGGGAGGCCGGAACCGCCTCGAAAAAATCTGGCATGCACCATGTGCTTTCCAAAAAGCCCGGTACGCCGGACTACGCGCTCTATGCGGAACGCCAATCCGATATGCTGGGGCTCGGGCCCGACGGCAAACCGGTTCCCGGTTATAAGGCCACCGGCGTCGGGGTGACCCCTGCCAAGACTGGCTTTGACCCGTCCCAGCCGCCGCACCGGATGAAATTGACCAAAGAGGAGCAGGACATCCTGGACGGTAAAAAGGGCAAGGCGCTCGCCAAGGTGATGCGCACTGTTGTCGACCACGGCAACCTTTTCGGCGCGACCAAGCTGGTCGACCTCGGTGGCGCGCCGCATACCTCGGCCTTCACCGGCACTCCGGCGCTGAAAGGGATTATCGAAGCGCTTACGGAATGCGCGAACGAAGGGCTGAAAGCGTATGCACCATACACCATCAACCCCCGGCCTTTCGATCTTTACAACGTGCAGACCGAACCGGACGAGCAGATCATGATTTTCGAGGGCTACCCGCTGCAGGCGGAACTCGATCACCTGCATGTGCGGCTCGGCGGGCGGAATCTCGATACGCGCAGCTGCATGTGCTACCTGCCTGAGGTCGGCAACGCGCCGAAAAAGGGCACCTTCGTTGCCTGGGCTGAGTCCTCGGCGGTCAATGCTGGAAACTCCATCCTGGGAATCCGCACCAACCGCAACTCCTGCGGTATGGACCTGATGTGCGCCTTGTTGGGCAAGGCGCCCTACTTCGGCCTCCTGACGGACGAAGGCCGAATGGCCAAGTGGCTGATCGAGGTGAAGACCAAGGGGGAACCCGACTGGGGTGTGCTGGGCGGCGCCATCGGGGAGAAGTGTGTCGAGGACGTGCCGTATATCGTCGGCATCGACAAGTACTTCGACGGCAAGATCACACCCGAGAACCTGCACAAGATGAAGGCCATGGGTGCGGCTACCGCGTCGAGCGGCGCGGTCGGCCTGTACCATGTCGAGAACCTGACCCCGGACGCGTTGGATCACGGACGCGACTTGCTGGCCAAGGGGTATCAGACATACGTTATTGATGACGCGGAGATCGAGCGGGTGCGCAGCGGCTTCCCGAACCTCTGGCCGAAGGACGTCAATAAACCGAACCGCGCCTACATCGGGCGTCCGCACAATACCTACCAAGAGATGGTGATTTGGGGAACCAGGATCCGTGATGAACTCAAGAAGCGCGGCCTCAAGAAAGTCGCGCTTCCCACGCACATGTTCTCGGCGACCGTCGTCCGGAATCGCTTGTTCTACGAGCACCCGGTCCTGACGCGGGACTTGCACAAGGCCGGCGTGACGTTTTCGAACACCTGCACCGTCTGCTTCAGCGGTCTGAAAGGCTACAGCAAAACCGAGTTCGGGGTCACCAATTCCAACAAGACCCGCAAATACTCAAACTCGATTTACCTGACGGATGACAAAATGATTGATGTCATCATGACCGGAGAAATGCCCGCCTGATCGTCCAGGTACCGTTAACCCCACTCTGAGGCGGGGCCTGCGTCCAATGGCGCAGCAATGAAAAGAAAAACGAGAAGGAAAGGAGATGAACAATGGCAAAGAAAACATTCCAGGGCCGCACCGTGGTCGCCGGGGACATCACCGGCAAAGCGCTGGTATCAAAGCAGCCCTTCAACCCGACATCCTCTTATATCGAGAACATCTGGGGCGGGGCGACCGATAAGGCCCCCTGCACGGACCAGGATAACAAAGAACTGTATAAGAAAGACCTCAACGGTGTGGTCCTTTGTACTACCCAGTGCATTGGCTCGAGCATGGGCGGTGGTGCTTTCATGGCCGTGGCCGGTTTGGGCGTGGCACCCAAGGCGATGCTCTACTCGCGCCACATCGATGCGGTGTCCGCGTCGGGCATTGTCATGGCTAATGTGTGGCAGGAAAAGCCGATCATCACCATCGATCTGCTCGGCGACGAGTTTCTTGACGCTGTGAAGACCGGGCAATCGGTTGTCATCAAAAAGGATGGAACTGTAGAGGTCGGTTGACGAAACCGGTTGTCATTGCCCAGCGCCACGGGCATGCATCCATAAAAAACAACTGCTTTAAGCACACTAAAATAAAAAGGAAGGTATTCGCATGGGTTCAGAAACGAAAGAAAAAGAAATAGAAGGCATCGATCGCCGCCATTTTTTAATGGCGGGAGCGGCCGGGGCTGCGGGAATTGCGGCTACCGGCCTGGGTGTGAACGCGGCTTCGGCCAAGACCATCGTACCGGGTGAAGTCCTCCACACCAACGCGACCAAGGGCGGCAAACGCGTCGCCATCCTCAACGACGCCTTGATGCAGATCGGCCCGCCGCTGGCACCCAAGCTGGCCGAGAAGGGCCACAACCTCGTCATCGCGCAGCCGGGCAAAGGCCTTGTAAAGGCTTGCGAGGGCCACGGGGTGAAGGTCATCGTGGTCCGCGGTATTGAGCAGGAAGGCCCGCAAGACGAAAGCCAGCCCGGTTCCACCCAGAAGCTGGTCGACGCGGCGATGAAACATTTCGGTGGTTTCGACTCGGCTTACATCCGGACTGCGATCCATACTCCTGGTGATGTCCTGAAAACGACCCCTGAAAAATTCACGGAGGTTTACGAGTCGAACTTTCTCGCTGTGGTCCACGCGCTGCAGTCTTTGATGCCGCCGCTCATGGACGCGGGTGCCGGGCAGATCCTGGTCCTGACCAGCGCCACCGGTAGCCAGCCCTTCATTGACATGGCTGCGTACAGCGCCATGCGCGCGGCCGCGAACATGCTGATCCGCTGCGCCGCCATGACGGCCGCGCCCAAGGGTGTCTGCATCAACGCCTTCGGCACGAACTTCATCAACTACCCCGACGCGGTAAAGACCCTTGGCGGCCCCGACAAGATGGAGGCCGTCTCCCGGAATATCCCGTTGGGACGTTACGGCGAGCCGGCGGAATGTGCGCACACCGCCGCAACGCTGCTCGACGGGCGCAACATGTTCGCCACCGGCATGTTCATCCCCATGGCCGGCGGGTACAATACCAAAGCCGACGCGCAGGGGTCATTGGCAGAATAGTGACGCGGTGAGATGACTGGCCCGGCTTGTAGCAGCAACTGAAGGCGGAGACCCAATATCTGTGCCACGTCCGCCTGGCAGGGCCCATGCTGCTCAAAGCCGGCGGCCGGCATGTGCATTGCGCCAGCTTGCCAGCGGCCAGCCTAAATCTTTAGACTTTTGTAAGCGCCATGTATTGCATAGATAGCAGTTGCCGATGGCGCCCCGAATGAGTGTCGGGAGAATGAAAAGATGACTGTCTACCGGACTACTTCGAGGCCTGTTTTGAACGGCAGGTCTTGAAGTCTGGGCCACTGGTATGTGTTTCTTACGGTTATGAGGATGCCCTGTGAAAGCTTTATCTTTGCGTCTCTGTATATTGTTAGCCGGTGCAATCATCGGTCTGTCTTTATTAGCATCACCTGCCTTGGGCCAGGATACCGGTAAGATTGATGAGCTGCAACGGCTTATCGAGGCTCAACAAAAACAGATCGAGGCCCAGCAAAAGCAACTCGATGAACAGCGGCAGCTGATGGAAGCGATTCAAAAAGAGTTGAAACTACAGGCCGAGCAAGCGGAAGAGGCCGTGGCGCCGGCTGCCGCAGAAAAAGCGCCGGAAAAATCTTTGGCGCAGGCGACCAATGCGCATTCTTCCCAAAGGGCCGGTTTGTCTGATGCGGATAAGCATGACCGGGACAGCCCTACCGGGGTAAACGTCACTTACTTTGACCCTGCGATGGTAGTAAACATCCCCGGTACGAAAACCGACATCGGCCTGCACGGTCTGGTGCAGTTTCAAATGATGCACGACACGGTCGGTATAAACAACAACCGCTTTGACACCGCGACCATTCCCGTAAATGGCGGCCCCTCTCAGACCAAGTTCAGCGTCAATCCCACGCAGTTTGCGCTATCCAGCGCGACAGAGGTGAAGGATGGTCAAGTCAACACGATGATTTCCATGGATTTCAATGGCCAACTTGACCGCCCGGAACCGCGTTTGCGGATAGCTTATGGCGAGTTCGTAAACAATGATCAAGGATACGGGATAATCGGTGGCCAGGCATATTTAACCATGCTGGATCTTAAGGCCGTTCCGGAAACACTTGATTTTGCCGGGCCGGCCGGTCTCTGGCAACTGCGCCAACCGTTGCTGCGTTTTACCAAGGCGGCCTCTGACAGTGTGCTCACGGAGGTGGCTGTCGAAACACCCGAAAACGTCAGCTATCTGAATGCCAGCAAACTCACACGTTGGCCTGATTTAGTCCTCGCAGGTACATGGAACCTTGGCGGTCAATACTTTAAACACCTCAGATTGGCCGCCAATGTCCGCGACTTGAATGCCGATTTGAATGCCACGCAGACCACCGGGGTGGAGGATTCGGCCCTGGGGTGGTCCATAGGCGGGTCGACTAAACTGGGATTGCCTTTTCTGGGAGCAAAAGACAATTTCAAAATCAACATCCACTATGGTGACGGATTTGGTATGCAGCTAAAAGGTGGCCCCCAAGAAGGGGCATTTAATCCTGCCACTTTAGAATTAGAACCCATTGGCATCTTCGCATCCTATGGCGGTATCCAGCATTTTTGGTCTGAGAAGTGGCGCTCAAATCTGGTCTATGGCTATGTCGATGCCGATAATCCTGAATTCGTCCCGGGGAATACTCTGGACAGCACCAATTACGCCGCCGCCAATCTTGTCTGGAATCCTTTTAAAACCGTTACGCTCGGCTTCGAATACCTTTGGGGACGCCGCGAAAATAAAAACGGAGCCGCTGGGACCAGCAATCGATACCTGCTCTCTTCCCGGTATAATTTTTAAGAGGTGTGTGATGAAACCCCGGCTGCTCCTATTCGCCATAATTTATATCGTGTTTTGGTCCCGACGAGTAAGCTTCCCATAAAGTACCTTCATGGGGAGCAGGCCCTTGCAATGACGTTCTGATCGCGTCTTTTGGATTCAAAGGAGCATGGACATGGATGACTTGTTGGCCAGCATAGAACAACTGGAGACGACCATGATGTCCTATGGTCATACGATGATTGTTGCCCTGGTGATCGTCATCGCAGGGATTATTGCTATAAAGTGGACCAACCGGGCCTTGAAACAGGTTTTCAGCAAGATGGCCATCTCCCCCAATAAGGGTGTGACCGTGCGAAACAGCGTCTGTGTATTGTTGTTCGCGGTGGTGGTCAGCATCGCGGCCATTGTGTTGGGACTAGAGGCCAGGCCGGTCTTCCGGCTCCTGTCGATAATTGCCTTTGCCGTGGTCGGTCTGATCGTCGCGTTTCGCCCGCTCTTTCCAGCCCTGCCTTTCAAGGTCGGCAACACGATCAAAACCGGGGACCTGTTGGGGAAAGTGGAGGCCACCACCGTGTTGAACACCCGGCTGAAGACCTTCGACGGCGCCACGATATACGTCCCCAACCGAAAAATCCTCGGCGATACTGTCATCAATTACCTGGTCACCCCTACACGGCGGCTTGATTTGAAAGTCAATATCCATTTCGATCAGGACCTTATGAAAGCCAAAGAGGTTTTAGAAAACATTATGATGGAAGATCGCCGGGTGCATACCACCCCCCGGCCGGTCGTACATGTGATGAGTCTTGACAAAGGCTGTGTCGAATTACAGGGCCGGTGCTGGACGGACAACTTGAAACGATTTCTGCTTAACCGCGAAATGCTTGAAAAGGCCAAGCTGCGCTTTGACCAGGAGGGCATTAAAATGGCCGTGCCCCAGATGCGCGTGCATCATTCCGGTGCTTACATCCCCCGCACTTATTCGGAGGAATAAATGGATTTCAAGGACATTTACAAATTGGTCGATGCCAACCGGGCCCAAAAAAGAACCGGCTATCGGGTTCAGTTCCAACAAAAGGTCGATGCTGAAATCGTCATCATTACCGTCCCGCCCTTGGAAGAGGAATCCTGGCCATCAGATGTGGCAACCTGGCGTTTTGCCTGGCGGATTGCGGAAGCCAGGCTGTCGGACCCGCCCGATATCGATGCCGGTGATCTTGTAAACATAACCGTGGTGGATGATCAAGGCCGCCCGGTAAAATATTACGCCACCAACCAGTTGCATTCATTCAATACAGTAGACTTGGAATAAACGAATTACTTCCGGTGCCGGCTTAAACGATCAACGTATAGAGATGTCGACCCATCAAAGCGAGGAGACATGCACTACATTAAAAAGGTGACTGCTGCTGTCAGCATCGTCGCAACGATTGTGTTATCAGGAACAGCATGCCCCGGTTTTGCAGAAATGTACAGCTGGACAGACGCCAACGGCGTGCGGCATTTCTCAAACGACCCGCCGCCCAAAGGCACCCAGGCAGCCAGTTCATGGAATGAAATTGCCTCACCACAACCAGCGACCTCCAAACAACCTTCTGATAGCAGCCGCTTAGAGCGGGATGTCGTCCCCGATGAGAAGGAGACGCGGGTCATCGTGATGGGAAACGCCGTGATCGTTCCGGTCACGTTTGGTTACCAGGGGCGCCGGATTAAAGCCCGGCTATTGCTGGATACCGGTGCGGCCCACACGGTGTATTTCGAAACGGCGGCCACTCAGAAAAATATCGTTGAATTTAAACCGATAAAAGGGCGCGTAGCCGGCGGAGGTGAAATCAAGGGACAAGGTATTAAGGTTGGGTATTTGCAGGTTGGCCCAAAGAGACAACCTGATGTAAAAGTTTTCGTTGTACAACAGGTTGGCTCCACCTCTGGTGCGGATGGTTTGTTGGGGATGAATTTTCTCAGGCATTTCAAGCACTACGTGGATATGGAGCGGAAATTCATTGTTTGGCTTAAGAAGTAATCCCCAAGCGCGGAACCGAGAACGAAGAGAATTACCACCACGGCCAGGTTTCAGCGTGTAGCCGCCGCGCCAGCGACCGGCCCTCGTGTCGGACCGGCCTGCCATCCACTGTAAAGGTTCGAAACTACCGTTTAATCATCGAGCAGTTCCATCAACTTGCCACAGCACGGCGGGATCCGGTCGCCGGCCTTGAGGTTGATGTACTTGTTGCAGGTCTGACAGTAGCACGTGCAATCTTTATCTACGTATACCACCGGGTATTCGTCGTCGCCCTTTTCACCTTCCAGGGCGAAACTGGCTTTTTCATTCTTGGCCGGGACATACTCACCAACTGGAACCAGCTTCTGGTTGAAGCGCACACAGTCGACCATCAACCGCCAGAGCGCTTCCAGCATGGTCTTTTCATTATCGGTTTCGGGCGTGAAGTCCACCATGGTTTTACTGAGCTCGATTCGCATGCGTTACCTCCTGGATTCAAATTATATAGATTTATGTTAAGTTTGGTCAGACGATATCACTGGGTGGCTACGTCTTTAAACCGGTAATTCGGCCGCTTCCTTTTTACCTTTTTCTTCATCGACGAAGTAAAGCAGTATCATCCCGATAACGAACAGCACCACCACCGAGGCCATGCTCCAGCGGGTAGCCAGTTGGCCCACTGCCTGCATCTGCACTTCGGTCGGCGAAGCGGGCATCAGGATCCTGCGGGCGGTCAGGCCCACGATCCCCATCAGGGCCGGGCCGATAATAGCGGCAAATTTTCCGAGCATGTTGTAAAAACCGTAGAATTCGGCCGCCCGTTTTTCCGGGATCATGCGGGCATACCAGCTGCGGCTGAGGGCCTGCACGCCTCCTTGGACCGTGGCAATAGCCACCGCCAGCAGGTAGAATTCGATCTTGCGGGAGAGAAAGGTGGCATACAGGGTCACCCCGATATAGATGACAAGGGTGAGGTAAATGGACTTTTTTACGCCCCAGGTTTGTCCCAGCCACCCAAAAAGCAAAGCGAACGGAAAACCAACGAACTGAACGATCAGGAGGGCAACAATCAGGTCGTTGGAGGCAAACCCCAGACTCATCCCATAATCCACTGCCATGCGGATAATGGTGTCGACCCCGTCGATGTAGAACCAGTAGGCAATCAGGAAAAGCAGCACGGTTTTCATCTGGCGCAGCTGCCCCAGGGTCCGGATGAACCGCCGCAGGCCCTCGGCAATTACGTTCGGGCCCTTTTCTTTGCCTGTCCCCACTGGCTCCGGCACCCAGAACAGGGTAAAGAGCGTGAACAGGCCCCACCACAGGGCAACCGATAGAAACGAGAACCGGACCGCTGCCGCGGCATCGGGCAGGCCGAATTTGGACGGCATCAGGGTCATCAGCACGTTGACCAGGAACAGGAGACCGCCGCCCAGGTATCCCAGAGCGAACCCGAAGCTGGATACGGAGTCCAGTTTCTTCTCGCCGGCCACCCTGGGCAGCAGCGAGTCATAGAAGATATTGCCGCCGGAAAAGCCGATAACGCCCATGACGTATAGAAAGACGGCCCATTGCCACTGGCCCTGGCCGACGAAGAAAAGCCCGCCGGTCATGAGGACGCCCAGGTAGGCGAAAAAGGTCAAAAATTTCTTCTTGGCTGATCCCCGGTCGGCAATGGCGCCCAGCACCGGGGCCATCAAGGCAACCAGGAGACTGGCGGCCGAGTTGGCGAAGCCCAGCATGGCGGTGCTTTCATTGACGTCTGTGCCCACACTCCAGAACTGCTTGAAGAATACCGGGAAAAATCCGGCCATGACGGTGGTTGCAAACGCCGAATTCCCCCAGTCATACAGGGCCCAGCCCCAGACGGTCTTCTTTTGTTTGTCCATTGGTGCAACGCCCCCTTACAGTGAAAGGTGAAAGCTGCAGGTCCACGTGGTTGATTCAGTCTTTACAAACCTGGTCCTCAGGGCTTGGTCAAAGATAATTGGCTATGTCGGGGTAACGGATGCCAGGTGTTTAGTCTGAAGGCTGAAGACTGAAGGTAGTGCCTCTCCACGATTGGAAATCATGGGTGGAGTGCTATTAGCTATTAGCCATTAGCTTTTAGCTGAAATGCAAAGACGGATCGCTAATTGCTAAAAACTAGATTCTGAGATTTTCCTTCAGCCTTCAGTCTTCGGCCTGATGTCCTGAATCCGGCCAAGCTAAAGCAGAGGGACTTCTTCCAGGGGTAATCCAAACCCAGGCCCTCCGAGCCAGGATTCTTTACTATTCTTGCTGGAGTGTGAGGCACTGCCGCACGCTATCAAAGTTGTCAGGCGCCACCACCAGCAAATGATCATCGATGCGGCGTCCATCGAGATATTCATTTAGAAAGAAGGTGCAGCCATCCAGCATGCAGATTTTACCCCCGGCCGCCTCGATGATGATGCGGGCGGCCGCCAGGTCCTGGTAAGACTCATTGGCAATCAGGGCCGCGTCGGCGCGGCCGGTGGCCACATAACAGATATGGGCGGACGTACAGCCCAGGTCGCGGATCTTGCCGGGGAATTTCGAATCATAGTTCTGGTGAAAGCGGGAATAGGTCAGCAGGATGCTTTCATCATCCACCGAGTTCCGAGACGGAATGGAGATCGGGTCATTGCCGCGGTAGGCCTTGCCGTCGGCCCGGGCATGAAAAAGATCTCCGGTGGCCGGCATGTGAAAGGCGCCGAATACCGGCCAGAAGTTTTCCAGCAGGGCGACCGATATCCCCCAGACAGGGATGCCCGACTGGAAATTGTCTACGCCGTCGATAGGATCGAAGATCCACAGGTAGCGTTTGCCGTCGTGCGAATAGTCATCGGCCAGGGCGCTCTTTTCAAACAATCCATGGTCGGGAAAGCGGCTCTTCAACAGTTTCTCGAAAGCGTTCACCAGGTGCAGCTCCGCTTCAGTAACCAGGTTTTCATCGAATTTTACGGCGTCCCGCCCCTTGCCATAGTAGTTCAGGGATTCTTTGCCCAGGGTTACCAGGGCGTCCGTGGCGAACCCGGTTAATTCATCTATGGCCTGATGACTGGTTTTTCCCATGTGTCCTCCTTGCGGCATATGAAAGGATGGTTGCGCGAAGATGCACGCGCGTGTCTTGGTACGGGCCGCGAGCCCGCTAAAAAATACATTTTACAGCTTATCAAATAGGGTGTTGTTGGCAAGATTAAAAAAAGAGGCGGGGGCGGTAAGGAAAGCCTGGATGCGGGAAACGGCTCCCGGCCGCGGTGGGTAACGCGCCGCCTGGGAGCAGGGGCAAGCACTCTTAGTCCGTGTCCGTTCACAGGTGGTAGATTTTGGTTCGGAGCAAGGCCTGAGCGCTTTTGAGACCGGAGGCGTAGCAGATGCTACGTCGAAAGAGCGTGACTGGCTTCGCCATTACCTCACAAGAGCGAAAACGCGGCTCCGGGCCAAAAGATGCCGCCAAATTTCACAAGTGTCCGTTCACAGGTGGTAGATTTTGGTTCGGAGCAAGGCCTGAGCGCTTTTGAGACCGGAGGCGTAGCAGACGCTACGTCGAAAGGGCGTGACTGGCTCCGCCATTACCTCACAAGAGCGAAAACGCGGCTCCGGGCCAAAAGATGCCACCTGTGGACGGACACTAGTTGGGGGACATCGCGATACACACACTCCCCGGCCCGGCATGGACCGAGATGGTTGCTCCGACTTCGGCCAACTGCATCTCTTCGGCTTTGCGGCCCAGGCGCTCAGCCAATTTTTCTCTGGTTCGCAGGGCCTCATCCAGGTTGCCCGCGTAGGCCAGCCAGATGCTGCAGTTGCCTTTGAGCTGCCGGTATTTTTCTTCGGCCATGGTCACCAGTCGTTTCAGGGCCGGTTTTTTGCCCCGGTGTTTTTCAATGGGGACCAGTTTGGAGTTGTCGAGATTGATGATGGGTTTGATATCCAGCATCCCGCCGACAAACGCGGAAAAAGCGCTGACCCGGCCCCCTTTTTTGAGCCATTTCAGGTTGTCCACCGTAAACCCCATGAACGTATTTTTCTTATAGGGCGCCAGACGCTGTTCGATGGTCGCCAGGTTGCCATCCTGCCGGAGTAACTCAACGGCCTTTTTCACCACCAGTCCCAGGCTGACCGAAACGCTGCCCAGATCGAGGATTTTGATACGCTCCGCATCATCACTGAATAATAGATTGTGGGCGTTGACGGCACTCTTATAGCAGCCGGATAACTCGGTCGAAAGGTGGAAGGATACGATCTTGTCGTATTTCCCCAAAAGCCGCTCATAATAATCGGCACATTCGAACGGATAAAACGGCTTGGTGGATACCGCTTTGTTTTTCTGCATTTTTTTGATTACATCGGTGTTGCTGATCGAAACACCGTGCAGGTGGTCCTGTTCACCGACCAGGATATGCACCGGCAAGGTGTGAATACGAAGCTTTTTGGCCAGTCCGGCTGGGAAATCAGCAGTACTGTCACATACGAATCCTATTTTTTCTGCCATCTCTTGCTCCCCCTAATCTTTTTTATCAATACTATCGGTTACCTCTGTGATCCTTTACGCGAGTCTGAATCGCATTTATTGGGTGAATATAACCCATTATATCAAACTGTTATCTCGACGCGGGTTTATAGCCGAAGGCCGAAGGATTGTCAATAAACTTAACGTTTACGTCATTATTAGGTTGTATTCACCTGGATTAACGGGGCAAATTGGATGCGGGCAGCGGGTGGGTTGGGCAGATTGCCCAGTAAACAAAAAAATCCCCCTGCTGTGGGCAGGGGGATGAGCGGGCAGACGTTGTCCTGTACTTGAAAAACCCGGTCCTCAGGGCCGGGTCAGAGTTAACTAGCTATGCCGGGGGAGCGGATACCAGGTGTTTAGTCTGAAGGCTGAAGACTGAAGGTGACAGCGCTAAAAGAGCCATATAAATGAAGACTTACCTGTTCTGTAGCAGATTTTGTTTCCAGTTAATCACTTCGGTCAGATTGGTTTTAGGGTTTTTCTTCAGCCTTCAGTCTTCGGCCTGATGCCCTGAATCCGGCCGCGCCTGAACAGCGTGCTTTGGTAGCACGCATCTCTCAGGGGCAACCCAGAGGCTGACCCTCAGGTTCAGGGTTCTTTATTTCTTTTTGGCTTTGGCTTTGGAAAGGGTGGTGGTGGCTGTATCGGTTTCGAGAATGGTATCCAGTTCGTCATCCTCGAGGACATCTTCCATGGCTTCTTCGGCCAGTTTTTCGGCGGCTAACCGCCTTTCGGCAATTTCGGCCTTGTCGTCGATTTTTACTTCAACAATTCCCTGGGATTCATCAGCGAGAAGCTGAGCCAGGGACTGCGCAATCCGCAGGGCATAATCGCGTGGCGGAAACAAATTCCGGGTGCGAAAGGTCTCAATGAGGGCTGCGGGATTGTCCTGCAGGGCGTCCGGCAGATCTGCAATTGCAAAGGTTTCTGCACACAACTGGGCATAGATGTCCTTGTCGACTTCACTGTATTCCGTGATGGTGATACTGCTGTTGTCCTCGCTTCTGCCAATGGTATACTTCTGTTTCATTTTTTGTCCTTCCGTCGGTATATGGCAAAGGAAAATCTAAACAACCAGGTGGGAGACCGGGAGCCAGGCGGCGTTGGAGCGTTGTTACAACCGGTTCATACCATATGGTTATTTTTGTGTAAGTATATGTATTGAAACGGGAAAAGTCAAGTTTTGGTAGCGGAGGCCGGCGGGTTTACAATGAATTCTGCCCGGGAGGTGACGGTAGGTCGGCCGTGGGTCCGGAAGGGCCCAAAAAAAGGGCTTCCCGGGGTGGCGTTGTTTGATCTCGAAGCCGATCTCATCTTTTAATTTTCAGTATATTATATTTGGAGATCGCTCGATAAAAAAGATGCACGCTCACTCGCGAAGCCTTTACATATAATATCGGTCCGATTGGCGAAAACTCAACCCTTTTTGCTTGGAAAAATCAAATTTATCAGGTAAGTTAGTGTTTATGCGTAGAAAAACGACAGCGATCCTCTTTATAGTGACGGCCCTCCTTTGGCCCGCTGCTGCCCCGGCGGCCGACAAGCCGGCGGCTTCCCCCAATAAGCCCGGTGCCCTGACCCTTACCGAAGCCGTGATGTGCGAGGGCATCGAGTCCTACGCCCCTAAGACACCGGCGGTAGTTTTTTCGATAAATATCGGTAAAGTAAGTTGTTATTCCAATTTTGATCCGGTTCCGGAAAAAACGTATATTTACCATCGCTGGTATTTCAAGGATCGGCTGACGACCCGCAAAAGGCTATACCTCAAGCCGCCCCGCTGGGCGACCTATACCAGCATTCAGCTGCGCGAGGCCGACCGGGGACCCTGGCGCGTTGAGATAACCGATAAAGATGGCAATATTTTAAAGGTCTTGCGATTCAGTATCACGGATTGACGCTATGGATAGTTACTCCTTTTTGACCGGATTGCGCTGGCAGGACGTGCTCGACATCGCCCTGCTGAGCTATATCCTGTTCCGGCTCTACATCCTGTTCCGGGGGACCTACGTTTCCAGGGTCATTGCCGGTCTGGCGGTTATCTGGTGTGTTCAAGAGATTGCCCAGTATCTCGGATTAATCGTGACCAGTTGGATTATGCAGGATATTATCGCAGTTGCTGCGCTGATCATCATCATCATTTTTCGCAATGAGATTCGCAATGTCCTGCAGGCCAAAAACCTGCGGGCCATTTTCTGGAGTGTGCCCGATAAAGCAGTGGAAACCCCCCTCGAAGTGACCATCGAAAGTGTCTTTCGCCTGGCCCGTCACAAGACCGGCGCACTGATCGTATTTCCAGGCAAGGAAGACCTGGATGACGTCGTGCGGGGCGGTGTCGTACTGAATGGCGATGTGTCCAAGGAAATTATCACCAGTATCTTCAAGACTGAAAGCTCGGTTCATGATGGCGCGGTGATTATCCGCCAGGGACGGGTGTACAAAATGGGGACCATCCTGCCCCTCTCCCGACAGGAGGATCTGCCGTCCCATTACGGCACCCGGCATCGGGCGGCCCTGGGCCTGGCGGAAGTGTCCGATGCCCTGGTGATCGTTGTTTCGGAAGAGCGCGGTGATATTAGTGTGGCCCAGGATGGCAAGATGACCGACATCAGGGATTGTTTTGTCCTGAGCGGACTGCTTGAGCGGCACCTGGGCGTCCTGCCCAAGGCCGGCACCGAACAATCTGAGGCCCGCATGCACACCATGGTAGCGGCCCTGGTATCGGTATTGTTTGTAACCGTGGTGTGGTTCAGCTTTTCACGGGGTTTTGAAAGCATCATGACCATGGAGATACCGGTTGAGTTTACCAAACGGGCACCCCGGATGGAGATTCTGGAGACGTCGGTCAACATGGTCAACCTGAAACTTAGCGGCAGTGGTTCCCTGATACGGGCAACCCGGCCGGACCAGGTGCATGTCAAACTCAATCTTGAAAATGCCGTTGCCGGCCGCAATACATACACGATTACCCGGGAAAACGTCTCTTTGCCGCCCGGTGTTTTTCTCAAGGAGGCGGATCCGCGTGCCATCGAGGTCTCCCTGGATGCAATCGGGCAGAAAGAATTGCCTATTCAGGTCGATTGGGCCGGCCACCTGGCCGATGATCTGGTGCTGACCCAGGTGACGGTCATACCGGATACCGCAAAAGTGTCCGGCGGACAGCGGAATTTAAAAGAACTCGTGACCCTTTACACCGAGAAAGTATCATTGGACGGCATTGCCGGCTCGGGAAGCCAGAAGGTCAACCTGGTTATGAGCCAGGCGTCCTTGAAACTGCTTCCCGGTGCCAAACAAAAGGTGGAACTGCACTACCGTATAGAAAAACGCACCGCGGAGAAAAAGACCGACGGTTAACCGGAAATGTCGCCGCGCTGCCGGATAGTATCACGAGCACGTGTTTGATCCATCATTACCAGGAGGGGACACTGCAAAACGGATCGAAAGCCATCCAGGAATACACCCCGGCCGAGCTGGCTGTGTGCTATGGCTGTGGCTGGAATAACCCGCACGGACTGCATGTGAAAACATACTGGGATGGGGAAAAGGGCGTGACCCGCTTTCGGCCGGCTCCCCATCATGCCGCTTATCCCGGTACGACGTATGGCGGGCTCCTGGCCAGCCTGGTGGATTGTCACAGTGTGGGCACGGTGGTGGCTGCTGCCTATCAAGCCGAAAACAGGGCGCCCGGCACGGATCCCGTGATTATCTATGTGACCGCCAACCTGAATGTGACATTCAAGCAACCGACCCCGTTGGAGGCGGAATTGGAATTGATCGCCCGGGTAACCGCCCTAAACGGCCGCAAAGCCCGGGCGGAATGCATCGTGAAAGCGGAAGGGAAGGTCTGTGTCACCGCCGAGGTGATTGCCGTCCGGGTCGACCCTCAGACCTAAGGCAAATCAAAATACTACCATATGTGGTATGTGGGAATATCCTTAACTCCCATATATGGTACTTAGAAGCCATCTCAGAAATGGATTTTGGTCCGCCCTACAATTAGATCCGGCCTAAACCCGCCACCTTTGATGTAGGATCCGGGTAGGTTTCATCGATCCGGGGAGAAGTGATTTTTCTACGTTTACGGTGAGATCCTTGTAACAGTTTGTTATTATTCTGTATCACCTTGTCACTTTTCTTGTGCGTACAAGAAAAGTAACCAAAAGAAAACGCCCATAAGACGCGACCCTGCGGGCTGCCCTGCGCTTCTCGGAAAGGGCGCGCTCAGCACAACTCGCTGCGCTCAAACACGCACTTCGCTTTTCTCGCCCTTTCCTGCGATGCTCGGCGCGTCTTAAAGGGGAAGTTCAAACCCAAGTAGATCGTCAGCACCCTTTGCGGGGCTTCCTGATGCCTAACGCTCTGCGGGAGGAGCATCAATAGAAATTATTACGGGAGCGATTCACTCGCCTATTTAGTGACCAACACCAAGATTGGGCCAATCAGTCTTCGCTCTGCGAGCTACGCCCGACAAGAAAACTGTTCTGAGATGGCTTCTATATGTATTGGTCCACCATGTCGCTCAGAAACTTTTCCATCCCTTCAGGACCGGATTTGGCCGTGACGTTATCCACCAGGGATTTGATTTTGCGATAGGTGGCGCGTTCCGTTTTGAGATCCTCTGTTGAGCGGAAGGTGCCGCCCCGGCGGCCGGTCCGGTAAATCAGGCGTTCTGTTTCGTTGAGCGCCTGATAGGCGTCAATAACCTGCAGTATTTTCTCTTTGTCATCGGGCAGCTTTCCCGACACTTCCTCCAGAAGATTCATAATGTGATCGCTGGCAACCGTACTGGTGATACCATCCAGGGTTTCGATAAAGAGTTTGATTTCCGCGGCGACCTGATCATCCGTCTGCATGGTGAAGGTCCCCTCCTGGAGTTTGGTATACAGGGGCACGCGGGACGGTACCCGGAGGCTGCGCAGGCGAATGAAATGTGGATTGATCTGGTTGATCACCCGGGCCGTTTCAACGGCGTGCTCTTTCCACATTTCCCGTCCACCGAGCCCCGGCATGACATATTCGGAAACCTCCATGCCGGCCGCCTTCAACTTTTGCCCGGCTTCCACCTGTTGGGCCCCGGTTACGCCCTTCTTCATCAATTTCAACAGTGAGTCATAGCCGGTTTCCAGGCCGATGTGCACCCGGTCCAGGCCGGCTGCTCTGATGCGCTTCAATGCGTCGACTGACTTTTTGGTCACGGTCTTGGAGCGGGAATAGGTGGTAATGCGTTTAATTTCCGGAAAGTTGTCCGTCAGAAAGTCAAGCACCTCCACCAGGTCATCCGTTTTCATGATCAGGTTGTCGGCATCCTGGAGAAAACAGGCCCCGGTGTCGTTGAACAGCCAGGCCGTCATCTGGCGGTGCTGGTCTGAATAGCGGCTGTCGGCAAAGACGGCACTGACCACCTGGTGATTCAGGCTGCCGCCAAAACCCAGGCTGTCCGATAATGTGATGATGTCGTCGGCCATGTTGCGGGCAATCTGGATGTCCTTTTTTATTTCGTCGACGGTCCGCAGTGAAAACTTGCGGCCCTTGTAAACCGGGCAAAAAAGGCAGTGGTTCCAGGGGCAGTTGCGGGTAACCCGTAAAAGCAGGCTGCGGGCCTCATTGGGGGGGCGGATGGGGCCCTGTTCGAAAGAGTTGGTTTCGGGTTGCATATTACTCCTATTTAATACCTGAAGGATAATTCATGAATAAATAAAATACGAATATCGAAATGAGAAATCCGAAACAAATCATAAACACTAATGACAAAATGACCAAAACTAAATCACATACCAGACTCAGATTCGGAACAATATACGCGTTCCCTTTTTCGGATTTTTAATTTGGGTCATTCGAATTTGTTTCGATATTCGCGTTTCGAAATTCGGATTTGGTCTTTAGCATAAATGTTGCGACAACCGCACTAACAGAAAAAAATATCTTCCGGGACACGGCTTAAAAGGCGGCATCCGGTTTCAGTTATGGTAAGCATACTTTCGATACCCGCACAAAAGCGGTTTTCGAAAACCATCTTGGGCTCGATGGCCAGCACCATGCCCGGCTCCAGTTTGTCCTGACGCCCGCGAGCCACGATCGGTGGTTCGACCAGATCCAGGCCAACGCCATGGCCGATGAAGGTCGTCTTGAATCCCGGGGGGCCGAGAAATTGCTCTTTGTACCCCAGGGCCTCTGCAGTTTGGACGGCCAGCTGAAACACGGCATCCATGGTAACCCCGGGCTGCATGGCTTGTTGCAGGGTTTGCAAAATTTCGATGGTTGCCCGGCAGGCGGCATGGATCTCTTCCGGCAAGGGGCCCAGGGAGAACATCCGGGTTTCATCCATGTGGTAGCCGTTCAAGACCGTGCCAAAGTCGATCATCACCGGTTCATTCGCGGCCAACCTTTTATAGCCCGCACCACATGGAAACGCCACGGAGGTGCCCGCCCCGCTGGCCGGGGAATCCAGGTGACCCAGCCGGCCGCCACTGCTGCCGCTTAAGATGTGCCAGGAGTAGAGGTCCGTCAAGAAATCTCGACAGCGCAATCCGCCCCCATGGCCGATCTTGCGGGCATACGCTTCGATAATTCCGGATAATTCCATTTCTGTCTGGCCCGGTCGTATAGCCGAGCGCATGTAATCGAATACGCTGCGGGAAAGATCGGCCGTCAACTCCAGCTGCGCCACTTCCCAGGGTGATTTGATCATGCGTGTTTGGTGTACGAGCGACGCTGCATCTTCAAATTCGGAGTCCGGGAATAGTTTTTGGAGATAGCGGTACGTGCGCACGGGCAGGACGTTAAACTCGAGACCCAGGGTGCCGGGCAATTGGCCGTAGCGATCTTTCAAGCGTGCCGGCAGGTCCTTCAGTCCGTCTATGGGGTGGATGTTTACCAGGGGTGATTCACTAACGGCGCGCGGAAAATGTCGCCTGATGAACAGCCTGGGCGCTCCCGCAGCCGGGATGAACAGGTAACCGGACTGGGCTGTGCCGGAGAAGTAGAGGATATCGATACGCTGCGCTAAAAGGGCCGCATCGCTCTTGTGCCTTTTCAATGACGCTTGCAGCGTGGCGATGCGCTGGGAAATTTCAGTTTCGGGAATCCGGAAGTCGCCGGTAGAAATCGTCTGGGGTGGGGTGGTTGTCATGCGCAGACATTACACGGGGCCAATCCGTTTTTCAACCGCGATTCCGATTGCGAAAAAAATCGATGACGAACCGGATATGACCCTGCATGGTTTCGAAGGCCTTTTCCGAATCCCGGGATTGGATGGCGGCGTGGATTTGCTTGTGCTGGCTGATGATCGACTCGATGTTTTGGGGGTCTTCGTAGAGGTATTGGAGGTTTTCCTTGATCCCCAGGAACAGGAAGTCATAAAAACGCTTCATGACGAAGACCTGGACGGGGTTTTGGGAGGCGTAGGTAATGGACATGTGAAAGGCCACATCCGCCTGGGAGCCCAGGCGACCGGCTTTGACAGCGGTATCCATTTCATTGATCTGCTCTTGCATGAATTGCAGGTCCTGTTCCGTCGCCCGTCTGGCCGCCAGTGCAGCCGTATTGCACTCGAGCCCCATCCGGACTTCCAACAGGTCCACCAGGGTGGCGTTTTCGGATTTCATGGCCTCGGCCAAAAAGCTGGTGCTCTGTTTGTCCGGGGTGCGGACAAAGGTGCCCTGACCCTGCTTTTGCTCGATCAGCCCCATGGCCACCAGCTTGTTGATCGCATCGCGCACCGTGGTGCGGCTGACATCCATGGCCGTGGCCAGTTCCCTTTCCGGCATCATTTTTTCACCGGGCTGCAGCTCGCCACGGAAAATGAGTTCGCGCAGCTGTTCGAAAACCTGGTCAGAAATCCGCTGGGGTTTGATGGGCTTAAGATGTACGGCCATGATATTTTACTGTCTCCGCATATAACTCTACAGGGTGTTTGACGGCGACATCCAGATTCGCCTGTGACAGCATGTCGGATATCTGGAGTATGCAGGCCGGGCACCCGGTGGTTACCACAGCGGCCCCGGTGGCCTGGATGCTCTCTTTTTTAGGGCCCCAATACTACACGATATTTCGTAATACTGCAAATTAAAGCTCCCGCCCATGCCGCAGCATTTGTCGGCCCCGGTCATCTCCACCAATCGATACCCCGGGCTGGCTGCGATCAGCTCGCGGGGTTGCTGATGAACGCCGAGCGATTTTTTTAAATGGCACGGGTCGTGGTACGAAACCGTTACGGTGGGCTCACCTTCCTCGGGGGGCGGGGCAACGCCCACGTGGTCAACCAGCAGTTGATGGATGTCAATGGTTTTGGCGGCCAGCGCCCTGGCCCGGTCCTGGTAGTCGGCCGGCAGGTTGCCCAGCATGGCCGGCCAGACCTCTTTCAGGGTGGCCGTGCAGGTGGCACAGGCGGTTACCAGGTAGTCCGTTTCCTTTTCTTCCAGCAGGTCGATATTGTGCATGGCCAGTTTTTCGAACGTGGCCATATCGCCGGCCGATACAGCCGGAATACCGCAACAGCCCTGGCCGGGGGGCATCCAGATGCCGACGCCGTGGTGGGTCAGGACATCCACGACATCCCGGGCGACATGGGGAAAAAACTTGTCCAGTAGACAGCCGGGAAAAAAGGCCGCTTTCAGGCCGCTGGCCCCCTTTTCGGTATCCAGGGAGGCGAGCTGCTTATGAAACGGTTGCGGTGCCAGGGGTACAAAATGGCGGTTGCCGATCAGGGGCGAGGCTACCCGGGCACACGATGTACCCAGGGTTTTACTGACCGGACGGCTGACCAGGTTCTGGAACCGGGCGCCCCATTCCAGGATCCGGTCGAAGGCCCGGGGGTGGGCCAACATTTTTTCCAGGATCAGCCGTTTGGCCGCCGGTAGTCCCTGGTAAGCCGCGAGGATGGCGCGGGCCTTCATGAAAATCTCCAGCACATTGACCCCGCTGGGGCAATTGGCGGCACACGACCCGCACAGGAGGCATTTGTTCAACCGCTGGCCGGCCTGTGCGGGTTGGCGGAGCATTTCACGGGCCAGACCATCCAGCAGGGCCAATTTGCCCCGGGCTACATCGGATTCCCGCCCGGTTTCGGCAAACACCGGGCAAACCGATTGGCACAGACCGCAGCGCATACAGACGATGGTCTGGTCCTCGAGTTCTTTAACGAGTGCGGCGAGTTGTTTTAGATCAGGTATGTGGATCAATTCCCGGAGGTTCTATGTTTCAAAAACAAGATTCTCGCGCAGAGGCGCAGAGACGCGGAGAAAACCAGTAATTTACCCGGCTACGCCGGAAAAACCAAAAGGCCTCTGCATCCTGAAGCCAAAAACGGCTTTTCGCACAAAAGTGCGACCAAATCTTATTTTTGCTGTTCTCTGCGCCTCTGGCAGGCGAGCTGCACTTCCCGCTACTTTGATTATTAATGGTGGGTCGCGCGATGCATGGTTTCGTCATTGTGTTTGGCCTTAAAGCCCCTTTTCGTGGGGAACCTCAAAACCTGGCCCTCTAAGCCAGGATACTTTAATCAACGGTGATTAAGCGAAGATCTTTCCCGGGTTGAGTATATTCTTTGGATCGAGCGCCGCTTTCACTCGTTTTGAATAGGCAATGGTGGCGCGGCTGGTTTCCTTTTTAAGGTAGCGCGACTTGGCAATGCCGGTGCCATGCTCGCCGGACAGGGTCCCGCCCAGGGCCAGCGCTCGGTCAAAGATTTCGTCGATGGCGGTTTCGACCCGTTCCCATTCGTGCTGGTCGCGTTTATCGGTTAGAATCGTCGGGTGCAGATTCCCATCACCGGCATGGCCGAAGGTACCGATGGTCAGGGTGTGCCTGGCGGCGATCTCTTCGAGTGCGCCGACCATCTCCGGGATCTTGCTCCGGGGGACGGTGGCATCTTCCAGGACCAGCGTTGGTTTCAGCTTGGCCAGCGCGGAAAGGGCCGTGCGCCGGGCCTCCCAGACCTTGTCCCGTTCGGCGGCGTTGCGGGCTACCTGGATTGAGCCGGCACCCTTGCGGCGGCAGATGGATTCAATCTTCGCGGCCTCCTCTTCGACCTGGGCCCGATGGCCGTCCACTTCAATCAGCAGCAGGGCCCGGGCGTCCACCGGCAATCCGGCCCGGCTGTAATCCTCGACAGCCCGGATGGTAAAGTTGTCCATGAATTCCAATGTGGCCGGTACAATGCGGGCTGCAATGATTTCGGCCACCGTTTCCGAGGCGCTTTGCATTTCATCGAAAACGGCCACCATGGCTTTCTGGTGGGCGGGCGGTGGAATCAGTTTCAGAATGATTTCGTCAAACACGCCCAGGGTCCCCTCGGATCCGACCATCAGACCGGTCAGGTTGTAGCCGGTGGCACATTTTACCGTGCGGGAGCCGCTGATGACCGTTTCGCCGTTCACATCGAAAAATTTAAGCCCCATGACGTAGTCGCGTGTGACCCCGTATTTCAGGCCGCGCAGACCTCCGGCATTTTCGGCCACATTGCCGCCCAGGGTGGAAACCGCCTGGCTGCCCGGATCGGGGGGATAAAAGAGGCCTCTTTGCGCCGCAGCCGCAGCCAGGGTAGCAGTGACGACGCCCGGTTGAACAACCGCGTAAAGATCCCGCGCATTGATTTCCAGGATGGCGTTCAACCCGTTGGTAATGATGGCCACCCCATTTTCAACCGGAATCGTTCCGCCGCTGAGGTTGGTGCCGGCGCCGCGCACCGTGACCGGCAGGCCGTTTGCGTGACAGAGCGCCACCGTGCGTCCCAACGTTTCGGAAGAAGTGGGCCGCACGGCAATGGCGGGCAGGACCTGATCCAGTACCGCCGCGTCATAAGAATAGGTGACCAGGTCCGCCTGGTCACTGAACACATTTTCCTGGCCGAGAATTTTTTGAAACTCGGCGAGCAGTGTTTTACTGAGCATTGTTTTCCCCTGCTGGTAGAAACATTTAGCGACAAATTAGTATTGGTAGTACCAATATTTATCCTAGCTTAATAGGCGTTTGAATTCCACTATTTGATATGACTATCAAATAGTTAAAGCGTTTACAAGGGATTTTTACCGATTAGGCCTTGACACCGGTCACAGCCCTACAGTAATAATGGTATAACCAATTTCAAGCACAGTGCCAGCAACCGCTAAACCCATTGGATTTGTTGCTATTCAGACCGCCGACCAGTACAGTACGGTAGGGAGGAGACATGGATCAGGAGATGATAAACCAACTGATGGCGGACAAAGCCGGTGCCGTCCAGGCTGTCGTGTCCGAGATCGGGTCGTTCGATGAAGCCGTGGCCTATACGGTGGCGCTGGCCCGCACAAAGGCCTACGAGACGGTTGCGGCCCCGGGCCTGGATGACACCCAGCTGTCTGTTTTGGCGCCGGCCTGCCAGGCAGGCGGACTCACCCTGCTCGAAAGCCCCTTATACGATCAGGCCCAGCAGATTCACGCGGCCCTCACGGCCGCCGACTGGGGGATTGCCGAGACCGGTACGCTGGTATTGAAATCCGCGTCGGAAGATATCCGCCTGGCCACCATGCTGGCCGAGGTTCACATCGCGGTGCTGGCCGAGTCGCGCATCGTACCGGATTCAGCAGCCATCGCAGGGCACCTGAACGAGATCCTGATGGACGATTCACCTTCCTATACGGCCTTTATCACCGGAGCCAGCCGGACCGCCGATATCGAACGGGTGCTGGCCATCGGCGTCCACGGGCCGCAGGAACTGCACATCCTCATTCACAAAGGGGACTGATATGACCAAGACCGCACAGGACATCAAATCCTATAAGAAACAGCTGAAAGAGGCGCTGGCCGATGGCTTTCTCCGTTCGGCCCTGGATAAATTCAATACCGTTTACCGGGAGAACCGGCCCAATGTGTACGCCGGTATTGATTTCGAGGGGCTCCGGGACGAGATTGCCGCCGGCAAGGACGCGGCGCTGCCCCAGCTGGAAGACCTGTTCGCCGATTTCAAGGCCAAGGCGGAAAAGGCCGGCGCCAAGGTGCACCGCGCGGCCGATGCCCAACAGGCCAATGAACTGATTGCCAAGATAGCCAAAGAGAGCGGCAGCCGTAAAATCGTCAAATCAAAATCCATGACCGCGGAGGAGACCTTCCTCAACCATCACCTGGAAAACGAAGGCCTGGTCGTCACTGAGACGGACCTGGGGGAATGGATCATCCAACTGCGCAAGGAAGGTCCTTCCCATATGGTCATGCCGGCCATTCATCTGTCGCGCTATCAGGTGGGCGATCTTTTTGAAAAAGTTGCCCGGCGCGATCTGGACTCGGAAGATATCGACACACTGGTCAAAGTGGCCCGCGAGCAGCTCAGGCCGGCCTTCCTCGAAGCCGACATGGGGGTCAGCGGGGCCAATTTCGCCATCGCTGAATCCGGAGCCCTCGGGCTGGTAACCAATGAAGGCAACATGCGCCTGGTGACCACCCTGCCCAAGGTCCACGTGGCCCTGGTGGGCTACGACAAACTGGTGCCGGATCTGGAATCGGCGCTCCGCATTCTCAAGGTCCTGCCCCGCAATGCCACGGGACAGGCCATTACCTCCTACGTCACCTGGATAAAAGGGGCCAATGCCTGCAGTGTGGCCGATAGCGGTACCAAGGAATTGCACATTATTTTTCTGGACAACGGCCGCCTGTCACTGGCTGCCGACCCGGTATTTGCCTCCAGCCTGCGCTGCATCCGCTGCGGGGCCTGTGCCAACGTGTGTCCCATTTACAGCAAGGTGGGCGGGCACAAGTACGGACATGTCTACATCGGTGCGATCGGACTGATTCTGACCCTGTTCTACCATGGCGCCGAGAACGACCGGGCCATCGTCCAGAACTGCATCAACTGTCAGGCCTGCAAGGAAGTCTGCCCGGTGGCCATCGACCTACCGCACCTGGTCAAGAAAACCTATCAGGCGGTTCTGAAAGCCGAGGGGAAAAAACCGGTCAAGAACCATTTTCTGGCCCGCGTCATGAAGAATCGCAAACTGTTTCACTTCCTGCTTAGAAAAGCGTCCCTGGCCCAGCGGCCTTTGAGCAAGGGGGCGCCCATGATTCGGCATCTGCCGCACTTTTTCGAGAAGGCCCACGGCTTTCGTAGTTTGCCGGTCATCGCCCGGACACCGCTGCGCGACAGGTGGCAGGCGATCAAAAAGCCGGTCGCCAGCCCGGTTCTGAATGTGGGGTTTTTCGGCGGTTGCGCAGTCGATTTCATTTACCCGGAACAGGCCGAGGCCCTGGTAGACCTGCTGGATGACCACGGGGTGAATCTGGAATTTCCCATGGAGCAGACCTGCTGTGGCCTGCCGGCTCTCATGGCGGCTGAAGAAGAGACCGCTGCCGACCTCGCGCTCCAGAATGCCGCTGCTTTTGATGTGGATGCCTATGACTATATCATCACCCTTTGTGCTTCCTGTGCCTCACACATCAAACATAACTATGGCAAGATCCTGGACGACGCTACGGATGCCGGCCGTCGGGCCGCTGCGTTTGCCGACAAATTGATCGACTTTTCAGCGTTCATGCAAAATGTTCTCAAGCTGCAACCGCAGGCGTTCGAAAAGTCCGACCAGAAGGTGACCTACCATGCGCCCTGTCACCTGTGCCGGGGTCTGAAGGTGGTGGACGAACCGCGCCAACTGATTGAAACATCCGGCGCGGACTACGTGGCTTCCAAGGATGAAGATGTCTGCTGCGGCTTCGGCGGATCCTACTCCGTCGACTTTCCCGAGATCTCGGCCGAGATCCTCGGCAAAAAACTGGACCTGGTCGAGCAGAGCGGGGCCGACGTACTGGTGACAGATTGCCCGGGTTGTGTTATGCAGCTCAAAGGCGGCCTGGACAAGCGGGGCAGCAAGATTCAAGTGAAGCATTTGGCCGAATTGCTGGCGGACCAGAAAAAGAAAACGGAATAGTTATTGCCGGGCTGCGCAAGGGGTACCACGATGCTCAAACCTGATTCGTCCTACCGGAAGGTGTACACCCGGTTTCAGTGGCACATCCCACAGCACTATAACATCGGGGTGGATATCTGCGACAAGCACGCCGGCGATCGACAGCGGCCGGCCCTGATCTGTGAACAGGAAGACGGACAGGTCCAAACTTATACCTTCCATGACCTCCGGCAGCTGTCCAACCGCTTCGCCAACACCCTCACGGCGCATGGCATGCAGGCCGGTGATCGCCTGGGCATCCTGCTGCCCCAGAGTCTCGAAACGGCCATTGCCCATATCGCCACCTATAAAACCGGGGGGGTCGCCATTCCTCTGTTTACCCTTTTTGGGACGGATGCCCTTCAATACCGCCTGGCCAACAGCCAAGCCCGTTTTGTAGTTACCGATCAGGTGAACCTGGAAAAAATTCTGGAAATTCATTCCGAGCTGCCCGATTTACAGACCGTCTTCGTTACAACCGGCGAGGCCGGGGGTCAGGTAGACTTTTGGGAAGCGCTGAAAAAGGGCGCGGACGACTTTGATCCGGTACAGACCCGGGCCGACGACCCGGCCCTCATCATTTACACCTCCGGTACCACCGGCCCGCCCAAAGGCGCCCTGCACGCGCACCGGGTCCTGCTCGGGCACCTGCCGGGGGTAGAGTTTCCGCACAATTTTTTTCCGCAGACGGGCGATCTGTTCTGGACCCCCGCTGACTGGGCCTGGATCGGCGGACTGATTGACGTTCTCTTCCCCAGTTGGCACCACGGCATACCGGTTCTCGCCTACCGGGCCCGTAAATTCGATCCGGAGTTTGCCTTTGACCTCATGGCCCGGCACCGTGTGCGCAACGCGTTCATACCGCCGACCGCCCTGAAATTGATGCGCCAGGTCCCCCGTCCTAAAGAGCGCTACGAGTTTTCCTTGCGGAGCGTCGGCAGCGGCGGCGAGACCCTGGGCGAGGAACTGCTGGAATGGGGACAGTCTTCCCTGGGGGTGGCCATAAACGAATTCTACGGGCAGACCGAGGCCAACCTGGTGGTCGGCAATTGCGCCGACATCATGACCATCCGGCCCGGATCCATGGGAAAGCAGATTCCCGGCCATACGGTCGCGATCATCGACAGTGCCGGTCGGCCGCAGCCGCCCGGGACCATCGGCAGCATCGCCGTGCAGCGCCCCGATCCGGTCATGTTCCTGGAGTACTGGCAAAACCCCCAGGCTACCGCCGATAAGTACATCGGCGATTGGGCCCTGACCGGGGATCTGGGCAAAAAGGATGAGGATGGCTATATTTGGTTTGTGGGTCGCGATGATGACCTGATTACCAGCGCGGGCTATCGCATCGGGCCCGGTGAGATCGAGGATTGCCTTTTAAAGCATCCGGCGGTGTCCATGGCTGCAGTCATCGGCGTGCCGGATGAAGTTCGCACCCAGATCGTCAAGGCCTTCATCGTTTTGAAGGCAGGCCTGGAAGGTGAGAGCCGCCTGGAAAATGAGATCAAAGAGTTTGTACGCACCCGACTGGCGGCGCACGAGTATCCCCGCCTGATCGAGTTTACGCCGGGGCTGCCGATGACAGCCACCGGCAAGATTATTCGCAAGGATTTGCGCGCCCGCAAGGAAAAAAAGATTTCAAAGATTTAGTAACAGGGTTTTCGGTTTTAACCGGCGAAGCCGGAACAAAATGTGGGTTTCCCTGCGCCTCTGCGTCTCTGCGCGATGCATGGGTTCTTGCTCACCTTAAACCCTAAAAACCCTTCCTCGCGCAGAGACGCAGAGGCGCAGAGGAAGACAAAACCCCAAAAGGGGCGCACTGGCGTGCGCATGTGGGACCCGAGGCAAACTTCGCCAAGGTAGCCTTTGGTCAGCCGACGCACGTGCCGTCTCCAGACAGGCAGAGCACCAGTTGAGGGTAAGCCCACTATGAGGGGGCTTCCTGATACCTCACAATTAGCGGGAGAAACATCACCATCCAGTGCCAGCACGGAACTGCTTCAACATACCGAGGAGGAGACCATGATACCCGAGATTAAAACTATTCTATATGCCACTGACCTATCGAAGAATGCGGTGCATGCCTTCAGCTATGCCGCCACCCTGGCCAATCGTTTCGGTGCCAGCATCAATATTATGCATGTCATCGAAGAATTGTCCCACAGTGCCAATATCCACGTCGCCCAAATAATGGGCGCGGATAAATGGAAGGCCCTTCAGGATGAGAATGTTCAGAAAGTCCGGGACGAGATCAACCGGCGCCTGGACGCCTTTTGTGAAATGATGACTGCCAAACTTACGGATTGCCCCTTCATCGTGACCGACATCTTCGTTGAACACGGCGAGCCTGTAGAACGTATTTTACACCTGTCCGAGAAGACCCGGAGCGATCTGATCGTAATGGGTACCCACGGCCAGGGGCTGGTAGCCGATGCCATGCTGGGCAGCACGGCCCGGCGGGTGGTGCGTCGCAGTGCATTGCCCGTATTGACTATCCGTCTACCTGGATAGAAGCGTCTTCAAAGCCTTCCCTCGGGTCCAATCTTGACGTTGGGCCGAGGTGTTCCATGCTCGCAATACGATTAGCGGCTTTCTCAAAAAAAGGAGAAGATCCATGCAGGTAGCATTTATCGGAATGGGAACCATGGGCCTGCCCATGGCGTTGAATTTATTGCAGGCCGGCCACCAGGTGACGGTGCACAACCGGACTCGGGAGCGGGAACTTCCCGCTGAAAAAGCCGGCGCCCGGCGGGCGGCGACACCTGCGGACGCGGCGCGGGAAGCGGAGATTACCATCACCTGTGTGAGTGACACACCGGACGTAGAACACCTCGTGCTCGGCCCGGATGGGGTCATCCACGGCGCCCGGTCCGGCAGCCTGGTCATTGATATGTCGACCATCAGTCCATCGGCTACCAAGGAAATTGCCGCCGCCCTGGCTGCCAAGGATATTCGCATGCTCGATGCCCCGGTTTCCGGTGGGTCCGAAGGGGCGGAGCAGGGCACCCTGTCGATTATGATCGGCGGAGATGCGGATGATGTGGCCACCGCCACACCGGTATTGGAAGCCATGGGCAAAACCCTTTCCCACGTGGGTCCTATTGGCGCCGGACAGCTTACCAAGGCCATCAACCAGATCGTCGTAGCCGGCACCTACTGGAGTGTCGCCGAAGGGGTGGCGTTGGGCGTTAAAGCCGGGCTGGATATGGAAAACGTGGTCAAGGCAGTCGGCGGGGGCGCCGCCGGATCCTGGGCGATGGTCAACCGCAGCGGCAATATGATCAAAAACGACTACCCGCTGGGTTTCAAAGTTGAACTGCACCGCAAAGATCTCAATATTGCCCTGGCGGTGGCCCGGGAATTGGGCGTGACCTTGCCCGTAGCTGCTTTTATTGAGCAGGTGGAGACCGGCCTGATAGCCCGGGGGCATGCTGAAGAAGATATTTCGGCCATTGCGCGCACCGTGCGCGAGCAGTCGGGGATTGATTAGGAGGAGGATAGCATGACGACATTTAACGTGGGCCCCCATGATGCCCTCTACTACGAGTATACCATCCCTGAAGACAAGCAGGGGTATACCTTTGTCTTTTTCAATGCGCTGACCGGCGACACCAGCGCCTGGGAGTCTGTGATAGGTCCGGGGCTCCGGCAAGCCGGGCACGGCACCCTGGTTTATAATATGCGCGGGCAACAGGACAGTCCCTTTTCTTCCAGTGTTGCGCTGGACGCCGATCTTATCGTGAAGGATGCGGTACACCTGCTGGCGGCGGTAAACCCTGTAAGGCCGATTTTCGTAGGTCTGTCGATCGGGGGACTTTTTGCCGCCCGTGCATGGTTGCAGGGGACGTCGGCCCATGGTTTGGTTTTGATTAACACGCTTCGCAAAGATGGTCCGCGCCTGCAGTGGATCGGCGACGCCCTGGTACGGGCTGTAGAAGTGGGTGGCCTGGATCTCTTTCGCGACCTCTTTCTACCGCTCTTAATGAACGAACAGTGGTTGGAAACCAACCGGGGTGCGTTTCTAAAACCGGACCCAACGTATACGGCTCTTGAAAAAGAATCCGGGCATTACAAGCTGTTGGCGGAAGCCGGCCGGACAGCTGATTGGGATTTGCCCTACGAGCAGGTGACCCTGCCTACGCTGGTGATCACCGGATTGCAGGACCATGTCTTTTTAGAGCACGACAGCGTCGCGCAGCTATTTGACCGGTTGCCGGACGGACGGCGTCTGGATATGCCCGATGCCGGGCACCTCATTCCAGGCGAGCAACCTGAAGCCCTATGTGCGGCCTTGCTGGCTTTCACGCGGGAGGTGCGCTAATGGGTATTTGGCATCGCTATCCGACGGTGGCCTACCTGGCGGTATTGCTGGGGGTCACCGGACACGCTTCGAGCGAATTCGTAGCTGTTTTGTCCGGGGTGGGCGGTCCCGAACTCTCCGTGTGGCGGTTTTTATTGGGCGGCTTCGGACTCGTGCTCCTGGCGCTGGTGTTCCCGGCCAGCCGCAATCTCTGGGAACCTTTCAAGACGGACGGCTGGCGACTGGTCTGGTTGTCCCTGCTGGGTGTGGCATTCGGCTACCTCCTGTTCCACTGGTCCCTCGATTTTGCCACGGTCCCCCAGGTAGCCACCATGGTGACGACCATCCCCATTTGTGTCGGGCTAGTGAATCTGTGGCTGAACAAACAGCCGTTTTCCGGGGCCAAGATCGTCAGCGGCATCTGTGCCATGGTGGGCGTAGCCCTGCTCATTACCGATGGTTACCTGGCCAAACTGGCCGGCGCCGGCGAGAACTTGATCGGGGTCATGATGGCGTTTATCTGCGCGGCGGTGATTGCCGCCTATTCGGTCCTGGTACGTCCCGTCATCGGCCGTTACGGCGCCCTGCGCATTACGGCCGTGACCATGTTTATGGGGGCGATCGGCGTGTGGGTGGTGGTGGGCCTTTTTTGGAAAATCTGGGTCAACCCTCTGACCCTTTTTGACCGCACAGCCTCACAGGCGGCCTCGTTGGTGACCATCGCCCTGTGGAACACGACTATTACGCAATTTCTCTGGATCGGTGGACTCGCTGCCGTTCCGGACATCACCCGCGGCAGCTACCTCTTTTTTCTCAAGCCGGTGATCGCGGCCTTTCTGGCAGTGCTGTTTTTGAGCCAGCAACTCACTACCTGGCAGGTGCTTGCCATAGCCGTCATTTGTCTGTCTGTGGCGGTAGAAGCTGTTTGGTCACATTTTAGCCGGCCATCCGGTTGAGGCCCTGGGCGGTGTTCCATATTCTGACAAAGCATGGAAAGATGCCGGAGGTTCTGAAAAAGATAGATGCATCACTTACATTCAGTTTGGAAGGCATTTTTCCAAATGTGAATTCGCAATAGGATTGCTTGCCCAGTTGCAGGGGAGTGCCGAAATTTGCAATTTCCAGAAATGTTCCATATCCGGCAGGTTGTTGCGGCGCCAAAAGAAAAGGACATCGACGCTGCTGTTGACCGGGAACTGGCCGCTGTGGGGGCCCATGAACTCGTCAAAACCGGAGCCCGGATTGCCATCACGGCCGGTAGCCGGGGGATTGACGCTATCGACCGCATCCTGCGGCGCACGGCCGAGGTCATCAAACAGCTCGGCGGCCAACCGTTTCTCTTCCCGGCCATGGGCAGTCACGGCGGCGGCACGGCGGAAGGCCAGCTGGCAATATTAAAAGGTATCGGCATTACCGAAGCTTCCATCGGGGTCCCGATCCTTTCTTCGATGGACGTTGTGAATATCGGTACCTCGTCACACGGTTTCCCTGTCCTGGTGGATCGGCACGCCGCCGAGGCCGACGGCATCGTCGTGGTGAACCGCATCAAGCCGCATACCGAGTTCGAAGGCCCCCTGGAAAGCGGCCTGGCCAAAATGATGGCCATCGGCATGGGCAAGCACAAGGGCTGTTTTCAGGTCCATAAGCAGACCGTCAACTTCGGCTATCGAGACGTCATTCCTGAAATCGGGCGGGTGGTCCGGCAGCAGTTGCCGGTACTTTTCGGGGTCGGCATCGTGGAGAATATCTACGACCGGACGGCACATATCAAGGCACTGCCGGCTGACCAATTCGAATCCGGCGAAAAGCGCCTGCTGGAAAAAGCCAAGTCCCTCATGGCCCGGTTGCCCTGCGATGCCATCGATGTGCTGATTGTCGACGAGATGGGCAAGAACATCAGTGGCACCGGCATGGATACCAACGTGATCGGGCGCATCATGTTCGTGGGTGAATCCGAACCGGTTCGCCCACGGATCACCCGGATAGTGGTCTTGGACCTGACACCCGCTTCCCATGGAAATGCCATTGGTGTGGGCCTGGCGGATTATACGACCGAGAAACTGGCTGCCGCAATTGATCACCGGGCCACAGCGACCAACGCGATGGCGGCCATGACACCGGAAAAGGGACGCCTCCCCATAGCGCTGGCAACGGACAGGGCAGCCATTGCGGCGGCCCTGGACACCATTGGTGCCATTCCCCCTGACAAGGCCCGGGTGGTGCATATTAAAAATACCCTTGAGATCGCGGATCTGGATGTCTCCCAGGCACTACTGGAGGAAGTGCGCTTGTTAGACGGTTTGAAAATAGTGACCCCAGTCGGGCCCCTGTCTTTCGGTGCGCACGGAAATTTGGAACGTAAGATAAAAATAGGAAACAGTAAAAATGGCCAAACCTAAAACGGTGACGCTTTTTATCCAATGTATCATTGACGCGGTATTTCCCGAAGTCGCCGAAGCTATGGTGCGCGTCCTGGAGCGACTGGAAATCGATGTCGTCTGTCCGGGCGAGCAGACCTGCTGTGGTCAGCCGGCCTTCAATTCCGGTTACCAGGGCGAGGCCCGGGCGGCGGCCCGGCACTTCATGGAAGTATTTGGGGATGCCGAGACTATTGTGTGCCCCTCGGGTTCCTGCGTGAATATGGTGCGGCATCACTACGGTGATCTTTTTAACGCAGATCCCCGGCTGAAAGCCCGGGCGATTGATATCGGTCAACGAACCTTTGAATTCACAGAGTTTCTGGTGGATGTCCTGGCATTGGATCAGGTCGACGCGCAATACGTTGGACGGGTGACTTATCATGATTCCTGCCACTTACTGCGGGGCCTGCAAATCGCCGAGCAGCCCCGGAAGCTGCTGGCAAATATAAAAGACCTGGAATTTGTAGAGATGCCCCAATCCGATCGCTGCTGTGGATTCGGCGGATCCTTTGCGGTTAAATACCCGGAGATATCCACGGCCATGGTGGATGAGAAGGTGGCCAATATTGTGGCTTCCGGAGCGGATACGGTGACCGGATGCGATATGGGGTGTTTGATGAATATTCAGGGGCGGTTGAGTCGGGTTGGGTCGGATATTAAGGTGCGGCATATAGCGCAATTGCTGGCTGGAGGGTCCTAATTCCATTGACGCTAAATCTTTCGTAGTAAATGGAAGGAAAGTAGTAATTGGTATCCATAAATGATTAATGAAGCGTTGTGTTACTTTTCTTGTGCGTACAAGAAAAGTAACCAAAAGAAAACGCCCATAAGACACGGCCCTGCGGGCTGCCCTGCGCTTCTCGGAAAGGGCGGGCGCTCTGAAACTCGCTGCGCTCGGACAGTCAGAGCGCCTTTGTCGCCCTTTCCTGCGATGCTCGGCGCGTCTTAAAGGGAGCAGGTCAAAACCAATTAGATTGTTAAATCTTCTTGGGGGTGAACCGAAAGCCATTCAGGCTTTATAGGCGTGTCGCGATAGGTACTAAATTATGGCAAAAATAAGAACGGAACATTACCGGCAGGAGGCAACTGAGGCGATTCAGGATGAAGTGCTGCAAAACGCGCTGGCCGATGTCCAGGGGCGGTTGGGCAAGGGGACGGCGGCCGCTTACCAGAATTTGCCCGAAGGGCCGGAACTGCGTTTCAAGGCGAATGATATCCGTATGCGGGCGGTTGAAAACCTGGACGTCCTTTTGGAAACGCTGGCCGACAATGTCCAGAAGAACGGCGGCCGGGTTTATTTCGCCCGGGACGGGGCGGATGCCGTGCGTTATTGCCTGGAGGTGGCCCGGCAACATGATGTCCGCCGGGTGGTCAAGGGCAAGTCCATGGTGACCGAAGAGGTCGGGCTCAATGAAGCGTTCGAGGATGCCGGTATCGACGTTGCGGAAACCGACCTGGGCGAGTACATCATTCAACTGGCCGGTGAGGGGCCTTCGCATATCATCGCCCCGGCGATCCACAAGACCCGTCAGCAGGTGGGGCGCCTGTTTACCGAAAAACTGGGGATTCCCTATACCGAGGACCCTCCGACCCTGACCCAGGCAGCCCGCAAGGCTTTGCGGGAAAAATTTTTGGATGCGGATATGGGGATTTCCGGATGCAACCTGGCCTGCGCCGAAACCGGGCACATCACCACCGTATCAAATGAGGGCAACATCCGCATGTCCACCACCCTGCCTAAAGTGCATGTGGCCTTCATGGGCATGGAACGGGTGGTGGCCCGGCTGGAAGACCACGATGTGTTGTTCCGCCTGTTGGCCCGGGGCGCGGCCGCCCAGAACATGGCCGGGTATGTCAGCTACATCGGCGGTCCCCGGCAGCCCGGACAGGCCGACGGTCCGGAAGCGTTTCACCTGATCATCATCGACAACGGCCGCAGCCGCATATTGGCCGACGAGGAATTCCGGGAAATTCTCTGCTGTATACGCTGTGCGGCCTGCCTGAATGTCTGTCCGGTCTACGGCAAAATCGGTGGACATGCCTACGGATATCCTTACTCCGGGCCCATCGGCGCGGTGATCACGCCCCTGATGGTGGGGATCAACCGGGCCAAGGATCTTTGCCAGGGCGAGACCCTGTGCGGAGCCTGCCAGGACGCCTGCCCGGTCAACATCAATATCCCCCGCATGCTGCTGGCTCTGCGGGCCAAACTGGCGGACGGAGATGCGGCCTGGGACGTGCGCCGGGCCGATCCGGTTGAAAAAGCGGTGGTTCGATTCTGGTCCTGGTTGATCCAAAGCCGCCCGGCCTACGATCTTTTTTTGAGGACCGGTGGTCTCGGACAGAAACTGCTGCCCCATGCGCAGGGACGAATTGGGAAGCTGCCGGGCCGGTTGGGTGGCTGGACAGCCGGTCGGGATATGCCGCCCCTGGCTTCCAAAAGCTTTGTGCGTAACTGGCGGGGACGCCGAAAATAGAGAGTGAAATATGACTGCACGCCGACAATTTATGCATACCGTCCAGGCGGCTATAGGACGCCGGGGCACCAGAGCAAATCGATTTGAAGACATTTTTCCGGAGCCGGAAACCACCCGGGTTGCAGACCGCTTGAAAACACTTTCGAAACGGTCAAAAAAGCAGCAACTGGAGCTTCTGTCCCGGCTTACCGCACGCGGCCAACCTTTGAATCTAAAGGTCGTCGCGGTACCTGATCCCGGGGCCGCCGCTGAATTCATTGCCGGCCTGGTACACGCCAGAGAACCGGAATGGGGCGGTAAAAAGCAGATTGCGGCCTGGCAGCATCCTTTGATTGCCCAATTGGAGCTTGAAAAGGTTCTGCAGCCGGATGGGATACCGGTCATGCTCGCCCCAGGCGACGGCTTACAAAACCAGTCGGAACCGGTTGGCCGGCACCGCGAGCAGGTGGTTGGATCTTTTATCGGGGTCACAGCGGCCGACTACTGTCTGGCGGATACAGCCACCCTGGTCATGCGCACCCGGCCCGGCCAGCCCCGCAGTACCTCCCTGGTGCCTTCCATCCACGTGGCGGTGATCAGGTTGAACCAGGTCCTGGCTGATCTGCAGGAGTTCTACACTGTCTTGCGGGGCGATCTTCAATCCGGCCGTGAAGGGCTCACCAACTGCCTGACCTTTATTTCCGGGCCGAGCAAAACCGGGGATATTGAGCTGGTTATGGTTCACGGGGCACATGGACCCCGGGAACTGAATATTGTCGTTGTCACCGGGTAGCCATACCCACAGCGGCCCCGACCAGGCCCTGATCTGCCCGATTCGGTTCTTTTTCCCAAATCCCTCTTAGTGGGCCAATGATTCATAGTATAGAACGGGCTGTAGCAGATTCACTACACCAATGGTTGTAGGGATTGGGCCGCATGTCGGCAATGGATACAGTGCCTTGATTTACACTATGATTCAGGTGGTTTGAATGGATACCGGGAATGACGATCAGGTTCTGCAGAAATGGTATGCCAATTGCTTATCAATAACCCTGAAATGAACTGGTGACTGCTAAGGAGGTGGCATGGAACGATTCAACAATCCCGATGTGATAATTACCGCGGCCATGGCCGGACACGCTCGCTGGCGCGGCGGTAAAACGGCTGTGGTGTGCGGCGACAAACGCTTGACCTGGGATGCGTTCAACCGGCGTCTCAACCGGGTGGCCAACGGGCTGATCCGCCGGGGACTCAAGCAAGGCGACAAGGTCAGCATGCTGATGACCAACAGTATCGAAATGGTGGAAATCCTGTTCGGGACGGTCAAGGCCGGGGGCGTTATCGTGCCCTTGTCGGCCATGGTGCCCGGAGACTCGCTGGCGCGCATGATCGACAACTCGGATTCCCGTTTCCTGTTTGTTGCCGATAAATTGATCTCGGAAATAGAGCCCCACCGCCCCGGCTTCAAAAATATTGCTGCGGACGGTTTCTTCGCGGTGGGTGCGGTTCCGGAAGGGTGGCGGGATTACGAACAGTGGCTGGCCGACAGTTCTGAAACCGAAGTCTACATTGAGCTCACTTACGAAGACCCCTTCAACATCATGTACACATCCGGCACCACCGGTGTGCCCAAGGGGATCCTGCACACCCATCACAACCGATTTCATTTTGCCGCCATGTTCGCCATCGACTTTCGGATCGATTCCGCCGCGCGGAACCTGGTGACCACTTCGCTCTACGCCAACGGCACCTGGCTGACTTTTTTACCGACCATGTTCGTGGGCGGCACGTTGGTCATCATGCCCCAGTTTGACACAGTCGAGTGCCTGCGCCTGATCCAGGACGAGAAATGCACCCACACCTTTATGGTACCCACCCAGTTGAATATGCTGAACGAACTGCCGGCGTTCGACCAGTACGATCTGAGTTCCATGAACGTGTGGCTATCTGCCGGGTCCCCGTTGCTGAAACAGGAAAAAGAAAGCATCATTGAACGCTTTCCAGGTGAACTCATTGAGCTCTGGGGCCTGACCGAAGGTGTCGCCACCACGCTCAAGCCTGAGGATATGCAGGCCAAAATGGGGTCCATTGGATTGCCGCCGGTAGGCTGGGATGTCGGCATCATTGATGATGACGGTAACCGTTTGCCGTCCGGGGAAATAGGGGAGATCATCGCCTTCAGTTCATTTCTCATGCCGGAATACTATAAACTGCCGGACAAGACCGCCGAGGCCATCTGGCGCGATGAACAGGGCAAGACCTTCTTGAAAACCGGCGATATGGGTAAAATCGATGAAGATGGTTTCCTGTACATCCTGGACCGTAAAAAGGACATGATCATTTCCGGCGGGATCAATATCTTCGCCAGCGATATCGAAGAGGTGCTGGCCAAACACCCCGGTGTACAAGGCAGCACCGTCATTGGCGTCCCGCACAAAAAATGGGGCGAGACACCCGTGGCCCTGGTCGTGCTTTATCCGGGTGAGTCGGCCACCGCAGAGGAGATCACCCAGTGGCTCAACTCGCAACTGGCCAAGTTTCAACGCGTGTCCCAGGTCATTATCTGGGACGATTTTCCACGCAACGCCATGGGAAAAATTCTGAAGAAGGAACTACGGGATGAATATGCCCAGGCCCTACCGTAACATCATCAGGAAGGAGACTTTATATGTTGGAGATTAAAGATTCTGTAGCCGTCATTACCGGTGGCGCCAGTGGACTTGGTCTATCGATCGCGCATTACTGGGTAGAACAAGGCGGCAAGGTCGTGCTCGGTGATGTGGCTGAATCAGCCTTAACCGAAGCTCAGGCGAAACTGTCGGGTGACGTGGCCACTGTCGTCTGCGATGTTACCAAAGAAGCCGATTGTACCAGATTGGCCGAGACAGCCATTGCGGAATTCGGGAAAATCAATTTGGTGGCGCCCTTTGCCGGGATTATCATGGATGGCCTGATGTTGTCCACGGACAGAGAAACCGGTAAGGTGAAAAAGAAGATGTCCCTGGAACAGTTCCAGAAAGTCGTCGACATCAACTTGACGGGCGTGTTCCTGACCGTCCGTGAAACCGTCGAGCAGATGATCAATCATGACTGCCGGGGCCTTATCTGCCTGGTCTCGTCTACCGGCTCGCTGGGAACCGCCGGACAGATCAACTACTCTTCCACCAAGGCAGCCATGTCGGTCATGCCCAAAGTGCTGACCGCGGAATTTTTCCGGCGCGGATTTGCCGACCGGATCCGCTGTGTGGCTATTGCGCCGGGTTATTGCGCCACCCCGATTCTAGAAAACATGAACCAGGCCGCCCTGGATAAAATTCTCAAGGATGTGCCCATCAGGCGCTTGATCGATCCCCAGGAACTCGCCTCCCTGGCGGGTGAACTCTATCGCAACGAAGCCCTGGCCGGAGATGTTTTCTATATTCACGGGGGGCTGCGCCTGGGCTCCCGAGGATAACTGTTGCCGCACCAAAAGCTGCCCCTTATGGTGAGGCCCAAGTGGAAATATAAGGAGCTTTAGAACATACCGGCCCTTGGTTTAAATTTAGTGTATGCATATAAATCGAAAAGAAGAGGTGTATGATGAGTAACGTAAGTATTATTGGCGCGTACAATACCAAATTCGGCGCGTTCGTGGAAAAGAACCGGGAAACCCGGGAAATTAAGGATACCAAGTCCTACTATGAACTTCTGGTGGAGGCCGGGCAGGGCGCCTTGGAAGATGCCGGCCTGCAGCCCGAAGAGATTGACGGCATCTGGGTGGGGTCTTGCTCACCCTCCATGTTCCTGAACCAGGAGCATGTCGGCCCTCTGGGGGTGGAGGTGGCCCCGGAAGCCTTTCGTTTTTTACCGACCAGCCGTACCGAAGGCGCCTGCGCCTCTTCTTCGGTGGCGCTCTACAACGCGGTATACGGGATTGAATCCGGCCGGTTTAAACGGGTCCTGGTGATCGGCGTGGAGAAGATGAACCTGCTCAGCACCGGCGATATGACCCATGTCCTGGCCTGCAGCTCCCACTGGCCCACCGAGGGCGCCAAGGGCATGACCTTTCCCGGGCTGTTCGCCGAATATGCCAAGGGTTACCAGGCCCACTACAAATTTGCAGATGAAGAACTCCAGCACATGCTGGCCTCGGTGGCCGCCTTGTGCTATCGCAACGGTATCCAGAATCCTTTGGCGCATTTCGGACCGGGGAGCCCCCCGGAGAAAATGGGGCTGGTTACCGCTGATGCCATCATGGACCTGCCGGAAGCGGGCAGAGGCGGTAACCCGATGATCGCCCCCCCGCTGCGCCTGCATGACTGCTCTTTGGTGACCGATGGGGCGGCGGCCCTGGTGTTGTCCGCCGCCGATGACGTGCGCGGCAAAGACCGGGTTGTAGAAATTGCCGGCATCGGCATGACCACTGAACGACTGCCTATCGACGTGCGTCCGAACATGCATGAACTGGTGGCCGGCAAAAAGGCGGTGGCCCAGTCTTTTGCCGAAGCCGGGATTACCATTGACGATGTTGATTTCGCCGAGGTGCACGACTGTTTCACCATCAACCAGATCCTGAGTGTTGAAGCCCTGGGGCTTTCTGAAGATGGCCGTGGTGGGCATGATTTTGTAGACGGGCGTTATACCCCTGAAGATAAGTGCCCAATTAACCTCTCAGGCGGTTTGAAATCCAAAGGTCACCCGGTCGGGGCTACCGGCGCCTCCATGCATGCACTGGCCTACAAACAGTTGATCGGTGAACCCATCGGCGTGATGCCTGCCAAGGGCGCACCGGAGATCGGCGTTGTTTTCAATGTGGGCGGGTCGGCGGTTACCAATTGTGCGACGACGCTGCGCCGACTCCAATAATTGAACCCGGCTATAGTTCAGATCTAAACCCTCCACCCCTGGTTGAGGACCGGAAGGGTTCCAATAAGCCGGTGAGAATCTACATCACTAAGTTTGGTCTGATATTATACTTAACTCTCTGTTATTATATTGAATCATCTTATTACTTTTCTTGTGCGTACAAGAAAAGTAACCAAAAGAAAACGCCCATAAGACGCGGCCCTGCGGGCTGCCCTGTGCTTCTCGGAAAGGGCGCGCTCAGCACAACTCGCTGCGCTCAAACAAGCACTTCGCTTGTCTCGCCCTTTCCTGCGATGCTCGGCGCGGCTTAAAGGGGAAGTCAAAAACCAAAATCAAGGACAGCCCCTTTTGAGAGGCTCACTGATGCCTCCCGCTTCGAGGTTGTGCATTACTGGCCGGCTTTCTCCTTCTCCAAGAAAGAAATCAATAGAGCCCATCTCAAAAAAGAGATTTTGGTTTAAAATCAAGGCGGCAGCGAATATCAAACCGGAAGAATACTGCAGTATTTTGAGGATTTGATATGAGCTCCCAACGCCGAGTTTGAGCCAAAAGAATTGTTTGAGATGGAGTCTAGATTACTTCGCGCGTGCCCTGAGAATCTCAGCTTCCGAGCGCCAGATCTCCGACCCTTTGAACTCCATGAGTTCATGGTAAATCGGAAAAGGGTAGCGGGGGTCATCGGCGACTTTCCCGAAGTAGGCCGAGCAGCTTAGCTGGTTGTCAACTTTGCGGAAAAAGAAGCGTCCGCGGGTTGTATCGATGGTCAGTCCATGCAGGGCGTCTTTGACCGCGGCGGTATCAATTTTGCCGGCCTTGGCGACGCCCTGTTTCAAGGTATAGACCGCATCGTAGAGCAGGACAGCCCAGTCACTGGGATAGCGATCGAATTTGGCCCGGTACGCATTGACAAAAGCGGTCATGCGGGGATTGTCCATGTGCGCGAAGAATGGCGCCCGGCAGCGTCCGTAGATTCCACGGCGAATACTGCGGGCTTGCTTGGCCAGTTCGGTCACGCTGACCAACCCCCCCGGGTAAGCCACGTCCTTGAACAGCCGATAATCCCGGCAATCCCGCATCCAAAAAGCATTGTCCGCCCCGGCAATGGAGCCGAGCACAAAGTCCGGCTTCTGGGCCAGGATATCGACAATAAACGAATTAAAACGCGTCTGCCCCAGGCGCGGCCAGTATGTCTCCGTCAGCGTGATGCCCGGTGCGATCGCCCGCAACTGGTCGACCTGGACCTCCTGGCTGGAACGCCCCCAGGCATAGTCAGAGGCAATGGTCACGTACCGGGCCCAGCCCTTTTCCCGGGCCAGAGCCGCGATGCCGGTCACCACCGCTTTGGACATCATGTAGGTGTTGGGTACCACGGAATAGGTATAGGGACTGGGATCGAGCCGGGTAATGTTCTCCGAGTTGCTGATCGGGGCGATATGGAGAATTCGAGCACTGCGGCAGATCGGCTTGATCGCCAGGGCGCAGGCGCTGGAGTATGTTCCGATAATGCAACGGACCCCATGTTTTTCGATCAGGGCCCGGGCAACTTTTTGGGCTGTAGCGGGCCGGGTTTGGGTATCCCTTATAAACAACTCGATGGGGTGCTTGCCCAGCAACCCGCCCTGGGCATTGATTTCATTGACGGCGATTTCCAGCCCTTCGGCGGCTTCTTTGCAATAGGGGGCGCCGGTACCGGTAAGCCCCAAGGCAACGCCCAGGGGATAAGGTGTCGCTGCAAAGGTGTTCCCTGTGTAAAGGAATACCAGCAGCGCAAGCAGCCACCCGAAGCTACATGTATTCGTTGAACGTTTCTTCTGCATGACGGGTCCTCCCGATACCTTCCCATAAAGAGCGAAGGTGAAAACCCGAACTGTCCGGCTCGACAACCGCATACTGCGGACCGTCACCCACCGGTGGCGGGTGACGGCTTAATTCTCTTAACCGTAGGCAACGGCTGGTAGCCAGATGACCAGTTGCGGCCAAATCGCGACAATCAGCAGGCCGATCAGCTGCAAGATGATAAAGGGGATGACACCTTTGTAGATGTCTACCAGTTCCACTTCCGGAGGACAGATGCCTTTCAGGTAGAATAGGGCAAAACCGACTGGTGGTGTGAGAAAGGAGGTCTGGAGACTGACGGCGATCAAGACCACGAACCAGACAAGTTCGGGATTGTCAATAACACCATACCCGTTAATCTGGAATCCCAGATTGGACACGACCGGTGCAATCAACGGCAGCACGATCAGGGTAATTTCGATCCAGTCCAGGAAGAAGCCGAGCAGGAAAATGGCACCCAGGATCACGGCCATGATGCCATAGGGGCCAAGGGGGATGCCGGTCAGCACTCTTTCGATAAACTCGTCTCCGCCCAGGCTGCGTAAAACCAGCGCAAAACAGGTTGCCCCCAAAAATATCGCGAAAATATAGGCGGTGGTGTTGAAACAGGCCTGGGCCACCTCTTTCAGAACCTTCCAATTCAGCCTCTTATTCATGAGGGCCAGGATGCTGGCTCCCAGCGCACCCACGCCGCTGGCTTCGGTGGGGGTCGTAATCCCGGCGAAAATGGACCCCAGTACGGCGAAAATCAGGGCGGCCGGCGGCAGGATGTTCTTGAAGACATCCCAGACCATGCGCCATTCCAAAGGCTTGCGGTCCGGATCCAGCGGGGCTGCCGAAGGCTTGACCAGGGAATAAATCAAGATGTAGCTGATGTACAGGCCCCCGAGAATAACGCCGGGAATAACCGCGCCCATGAACAGGTCGCCGACGGACAATCCCAGCTGGTCGGCCATGATCACCAACATGATGCTGGGCGGAATCAGGATGCCGAGGGTGCCGGAACTGGCGATGGTTCCCAGGGCCAGGGTTTTGGAATACCCCTGCTTCATCATGGCCGGCAAGGACAGCAGGCCGAGCAGCACGACCGAAGCACCGATGATACCGGTGGAAGCTGCCAGGATGATGCCGATCGTGGTGACCGTCACGGCCAGCCCGCCGCGCACCTTGCCGAACAGGTTCTGCATGGACGTCATCAGTTTTTCGGCAATCCCGGAACGGTCCAGCATTAATCCCATGAAAATAAACATGGGCAACGCGACCAGCACCCAGTTGTCCATAAATTTATAGACCCGGTTCACCGACATGCCCAGAGTAAGGTAGTTCAGGCCGGTAGCCGTGTCGAAATAGATGTCGGCAAAGTAGCCCACCAGGGTAAAAATACAGGCGACACCACCCAGTACCCAGGCAATCGGAAAGCCCGTAAACAGCAAGCCAATGAAGGTCAGGAACATGCCGATAACGAGATAATCATTGAATTCCACTGGCTAGGCCCTCCTCAATAGCGAAATAATTCTGACCAGACGTGATATCGCCGCCACAAACAGGAGGGCGAAGCTCACCGGTATGACACCTTTGACTGCCCATCGCCATGGCAGGCCCATGGGGGCGTCCGAGTGTTCATTGACCCGCCAGGATTCGTAGACAAAGTCAAGGCTCTGGTGAAAGATGACCACGATAAACGGCAGGAGCAGGAAGATGATGCCAAATAGATCCCAGCGCAATTTTGCTTTCGGTGAAAGACGGGCATGGATGATATCCACCCGGACATGGGAATCCATCATCATGGCATAGGAAGCCCCGAACATGATGCCCACGGCGTAAAGGTGCCACTGGATCTCCTCCAGGACCACCAGGCCGCGACCCAGGCCGTAGCGGAGAAATACCTGTAAAATAATCACAAAAATCAAGATGACGTTGGTCCACATGAGGAAATGGCCGATGCGCCGGATGAAGGTGTCCAGGCCATCGCAGAATTTATGCGGGACCTGTTCCTGTGTTTCTTCAGCACTCATTCTTAATCTCCATATATGTTTACGATAACGAAGTCCTACCAAGAAGTCTTCTCAAAAAACAGATTTTCCTTGAAATCAATTTTTTGAGAGAGTTTCTAAAAGTTGCGCACAGGGGGCATTTTCACAAACGCCCCCTGTGCATTCAACAGGTAGCAGAAGATTCAGGATCTTCCGCTAGGGATGGAACCTTACATGCTCGGTTTCTCACGCGGCAGAAAGCCCAGCGCTTCCCAATACTTGTAGTCTTCCCGGAAAGCCTGCAGATCATCATAGGCTTCCTTGAACTGGGGGCTCTTGACGGCCAGTTCGGCGGCAACCTCTGCCCAGGCGCCCCTGAAAGCGTCGAGCATCTCATCCGACCAGTACATGTTTTTTACGCCGCGTTTTTCAGCATTTTCCCGGATAACGGCGCCCTGGATGGCCTCCGTATGGGCCAGCGTGTTGGTCAGGTTCGCCATGCAGGCCATTTTGATCAGAGCCCGCTGGGCATCGGTCATACCGCGCCAGACCTTGCCGTTGATCATCAGGTCCAAAAACGTGGCCTGCTGATGCCAACCCGGAAAGTAATTGTACTTGACGACCTTGTAAAAACCCAGGCGCTGGTCGATGGCGGGCATGGAAAACTCTGACCCGTCGAGGGCGCCTTTTTCCAGGGCCGGGAAGATTTCGCCACCCGGCAGCATGCTGACGGAGACACCCAGTTTCTCCATGATTTTACCGCCCAGGCCGAAAAAGCGCATGCGCAGGCCTTTGAGGTCGTCAACCGAATTGATCGGCTTGCTGAACCAGCCGGCGGTTTCCGGGGCCAGGAGGCAGGCGGGCATGGCCCAGACATCATACCCATTCTTTGTATAGTATTCCTGGTAGAGTTTCAACCCGTTGCCGCGGAACATCCAGGCCAGAAACTCCGGGGCTTCGGGGCCGAAGGGCACTGCCGTGAACAGGGAGATGCCGGGCATCTTGCCTTCCCAGTAACCGGCCGCATAGTAACCGGCATTAACCTTCCCGCCGGCAACGGCATCCAGGATTTCAAACGGGGCCACCAGCTTGCCCGGTTCGTACACTTTCATCACAACACTGCCGCCGCTGGCTTCTTTAAGTGAATCGGCCAGTTCTACAATGGAAGTCCCCAAGCCCGGCAGGGCGGTGGAAAAACAAATCGGAACATCCAATTTCACCTTTTTGGCCATGGCTTCTTTCTTGGCTTCCTCTTTTTTGGCGCAGCCTGCCATCAAGCCGGCGGCCAGGAAAAGTACCACCATCAGCATGGTCATAAACTTGAGCATCGATTTTTTCTTCATTTTCTCCTCCTCTATAATTGTTAACCTGCCAAAAGATGCTGCTGGACTACGAGAACCGGTTCATCGCCATAAGATCCTAAGCCGGCAGGGCTGCAACGTAAAAAAGCCGGCCGGGTTTAAAGGTTTGTCAATATGTCAGGACCATTCCGCCCTCAAAGAGCAGATCCCCCCCGATGAGGTATTTGGCGAACTGGGAAAATCCGAATATAAACAGGTTGGCCACATCCACGGGCGCCATCATTTCTTTGATCCGCGAACGGCCCATCATGACCTCCGACACAACCGCTTCCGGCGTTATGCCGCGCTGCTCGGCCTGGGCCGGTATCTGGTTCAGGGCCAGCGGGGTTTTGACAAGGCCGGTGCTGATGGTGAACGAACGGATCTTGCCATCCCCTTCGGCGGATATGGATTGGCTCAGGGCTTTCAGGCCGAACTTGGTGATATTGTAAACCGGCTTGTTGACGGTGCAGATATGGGCGTGGGCGGAGGCCATGTTGCCGATGACGCCGTGCCATTGCCCGTTTTGCTTCATATGGGGTATGGTCAGTTTAGACAGGTAAAAGGGCGCCCGCAGCATGATTTTCTGCATGAGGTCGTATTTTTCCATGGGAAAATTTTTAACGGCGTCGATGTGCTGGAGCCCGGCGATCTTGGCCAGGTAGCGGATTTGACCGAGCTTGGCAGCTTCCTTGACCGCGTTTTCAATGGCGTCGTCATCGGCCAGGTCGGTTTCGATGAAAATCATCTGGCCGCCCATGTCCCGGGCCATTTTCTGGGTGGCCCGACCTTCCTCAGGGTTGACATCCAGGCCCACGGTCATCAGGTTGTTGGCGGCGGCCGCAATGGCGGTTGCCCGGCCGATGCCGGTGCCACAGCCGCTCACGATACAGACACTATCCGGGCTAAAATCAACATCCTCGAGCTTTAAGACTTCCTCAGCGCGGATTTCCGGCTCCTTAATTTCCATGAACCTCTACCTCCTGGGTTTCATTCAGTTGGTCCCTTGGATTGTGTGCGCGAGCGACATGAATGCGATTCAATAAATAATAGCAATTATGGGGCCAAGGAATCCGTTATCAGGCGTTCTCAGGCCTCAGGCGGCAAAAGACGTGCAATGATGACGGATTAATTTTTGCATTAAAGTTTTCTGGGGTCGGGATGCATGTTTTTTTCGACATTTTGCATAAAAAAGTGTATCAATAGTTATACATGTTGCTGTCGTGCTACACTGGTCCCTAAAGACAACAAGGGGATCAAGGTGAATTGGTAGTACCAATATTTATTGAATAACATTTATCTTGTCAAGATAAAATTAATCGGCGCTTGATAATCTCTTAAAACGCATAAATTATTAAATAATTGAGTAGTTATCAATGAGCCGGGCAACTGCCAGGGTGTTTTATATAAGGTCATACCTTTATAATATTTGAGCTGAATGAGCTTCTGGTTCCGTGGTTGACATCCACTTGAACCTGGAGGGGGACGGGATGGCAAATAGCAATCAAGAACGGGAAATAAAGGCCCTGCGGGCCGACCTGGAGATGTACGAACGCATTATCGACAGCATTCACAATGGCATCCTGGTGACCGACGCTGACGGTTACATTACCCACTTCAATAAACCTTACGGACAGTTCCTGGGGCTCGATCCTGAAACCCAGATCGGCAAACACTGCACTGAATCCGTCGAGAACAGCCGTATGCACCTCGTTGCCCAGACCGGCAAGTCCGAGATTAACCTGAGCCACAATATCAATGGGCAGAACATGGTGGTTCAGCGGATACCTATTAGGAAGGACGGTAAGGTCATCGCTGTCTTCGGTCAGGTCATGTTTAAGGATATTAAGGATGTGACCAAACTGGCCAACCGGCTATCGCTGCTGGAGTCGAAAGTCAAACTGTACGAACAGGAACTTATCAACCTGCGGTCCACCCGGTATACTTTCGAAAGTATCATCAGCCGCAGCCGTTCCATGAAGGCCCTCGAAAAGGAAGCCCTCAAAGCCACGGCCAATCAATTTCCGGTTTTGATCACAGGCGAGAGCGGCACCGGAAAAGAATTGTTTGCCCAGGCCATCCACCACGGCAGTCCCCGCAAACTCTACCCGTTTGTGCGTATAAACTGCGCGGCCATTCCCCGGGACCTGCTCGAATCCGAGCTGTTCGGTTACGAAAAAGGCGCCTTTACCGGTGCGCGGTCGGCCGGCAAACCCGGTAAATTCGAGGTGGCCCACAAGGGTACGATTTTTATGGATGAGATCGGGGACCTGCCCTTTGAAATGCAACCCAAACTTTTACGGGTATTGGAAGAAAGGGAATTTGAGCGGATTGGCGGCAACAAAGTTATGCATTCTGATTTTCGCCTGATTGCCGCTACCAACCAGGACCTGGACACCCTGATGAAATTACGGCGCTTTCGCAAGGACCTGTTCTACCGGTTGAACGTCATCTCATTGCACATCCCCCCTCTGCGGGACCGGCCTAGCGATATCGTGCCGACCGCCCGTCACCTGCTCAGGGAAAAGGCCCAGGAGGGCGTTGCCCAGGATCTGCAGATGGGATCAGCGGCCGAGCAGGCCCTTGCGGGTTACGACTGGCCGGGGAATGTGCGGGAACTGTCGAACGTGCTCGAGAGGGCCCTTTCATCGGCCGAAGGAGACCGTATCCGGCGGCACGATTTTCCATTCTTCCTGCAGGATCAGGGGAAGCTCAAATCGGACTATAAAATTACCTTGCTGCGGGATGTACAGGCGCGGGCCGAAACCAAGGCTATCCGTGAAGCCCTGATCGAAACGGATAACAACAAGGCGCAGGCTGCGAACCTGCTGGGTATCCATCGGACATTGCTTTATAAGAAGATGAAGAAGTACGGGATTGCGTTGGATGGCGAAGATTAGAACCCGTCTCAAAAAAGCCTTTTGTCTCAAACTCGGCGTTGGGCGTGAATATCCAATCCTCAAAATACGATAGTATTCCTCCGGTTAGATATTCACGGCCGCCTTGATTTTGAACCAAAATCCTTTTTTGATACGGATTCTCCTTGCCGATACATGGTGTCTCAAATTTGATACAACTACCTGAGGGCGTTTTTTGGGGTTGCCAGGCTCAGGAGGATTGTTTCTTTAACGCCGCCTGGGCTTCGGCGCGGCTTTCGTAGATGTGGGGGGCCACACATCCCGGCGGGCCAGGGCGTCGCCGATCTTCATTCGCAGAAAGGTACTGGTCGTATAGCGGGTAACGCCTGAATAAAAGCGATCCACCAGGTCCTTGACCATGTCGGTGTAGGCTTCGAGCACTTCCGGCGCAATGAAGAAATTGTCGTAGTTGACAATGGTGTGGACCTTGCGATTCAGGGGCGCCAGGATGGCCGCCACGCTTTCACCCACTTCGCGAACATCATCCAGGGACCTTACGGCGTACCCCTCGAGATTTACGAAAAAAAGATTCTCGACGGGATCATAACTCAGCCGTTCCTCCAGGGAGAGGGATAGCAGGTCTTCCCGCAGGGCCATCGGTTCTGTCCGGAAAATGCGGGCGTCCATCTCCGGCAACGGGTCGGCAATCGCGGGCGTGAACTGCATCTGGTCCAGGATATCCCGCTGCAGGTCGACACCCGGCGCGATCTCAACCAGTTGCATACCGGCCTCGGAAAGCCGGAAAACACCGCGTTCCGTGATGTATAACACCGTTTGCCCGCGCTCAACCGCATAGGGCCCGCTGAAGGTTACCTGCTCGACCCTTTCTATAAATTTCCGGGTTTTGCCTTCCCGGTCAATGCAAAGCCGTCCTGCGTCGACCGCGACTTGCAGACCGCCGGCTGTAAACGTGCCCACAAACGCGATCTTCTTGGCATTCTGGCTGATGTTGATGAAACCACCGGCCCCGGCCAGTTTGGGGCCGAATTTACTGACATTCAAGTTCCCGGAGCGATCGGCCTGAGCCAGGCCCAGAAAGGCGATGTCAAGACCTCCGCCGTCGTAAAAGTCAAATTGCGAGGGCTGATCGATGACCGCCTCGGTATTGGTGGCGGCACCGAAGTTGAGTCCCCCGGCCGGCAGGCCGCCGATAACGCCTGGCTCGGCCGTCAGGGTGATGTATTCGAGGATCTTTTCCTCGTTGGCAACACTGGCAATTCCTTCCGGCATTCCGATTCCCAGGTTGACCACACTGTTGGGTGCCAGTTCGAAGGCCGCCCGGCGCGCAATGATTTTGCGGGCGTTCATTTCCATGGGGGCGATGGTCTGCATGGGGACCTTGATCTCGCTGCTGAAGGCCGGGTTGTATGGTTCGGCAAAGGTCTGCCAGTGGTTTTGGGGCTCGGCGAGAACCACGCAGTCGACCATGATGCCCGGGATCTTGACCTGGCGGGCATTCAGGGTGCCCGGTTGTGCTATGCGCTCGACCTGCACGATAACAAAGCCGTTGCAATTCCGTGCCGCTGTGGCAATGGCCAAAGCTTCCAGGGTCAAGGCTTCCTTTTCAAACGTGATGTTGCCGTCGGTGTCGGCGGTCGTACCGCGCAACAGGGCCACATTGATGGGAAAGGTTTTATAAGCCAGGTACGGCCGCCCGTCAAATTCCACCAGTTCCACCAGGTCTTCGGTCGTCCGGTCGTTGATTTTACCGCCTCCCTGGCGCGGGTCCACGAAGGTGCCCAATCCAACGGAGGTAATGGTGCGTGGTTTATGGGCGGCAATGTCGCGGTACATATGCGAAATTACGCCCTGGGGCAGGTTGTACGCTTCGATTTTATTCTCCACGGCCAACTTCTGCAGTTTGGGAACCAGTCCCCAGTGTCCCCCGATCACTTTTTTTACCAGGCCGGCATGCCCCAGGTGGTTCAAACCCTTCTCCCCGCCATCCCCCTGGCCGGCCGCGTAAACCAGGGTCAAGTCACGGGGGCCATCGGTTGCGAGGAAATAGGTTTCCAGGGCGATGGCCAACTCTTCCGGGAAGCCGATCCCGACAAATCCGCCGGTGGCCACCGTATCACCATCCCGAATAATTCGGACGGCTTCCGCGGGCGTAACGACCTTCCCTTTTTTGGCCTTTTCCGGGGTGAGGTCGGAGAGCATGGGATGCGACTGTGACGACGGGGGGGATACATTTTGCACGGTCATGATATTGCGCCTCCAGGTTATTTCCAGGGTGCGGCCGCAGGATACGGCTGTCCGCTGTTTACCAAGGGAAAAAGCAATTTTGGTGCCATGTTGCCGGGCTGTCCACCGACGGCCGGGGGATGGCCGATGCGTCCGCTGCGGATAATGCGCCGGCCGGGTTCAGGGTGCGCTACCGACCATTACATTAGTGAAAGGTTCATTTTTTAAAGTACACTTAAAAAGGTATTTCTTTACAAATAATTGGGTATTAAATATTGTAAATCTTTTCAAGCGATAGATGCAAAGACCGGACCGGGGATAAGCCGCGGTCCAAACAAAGATATTATCTTTGAATCAGCCTGTATACAGGAAACATTTAAAGGAGCAGTCCCATGGCAAAAAAGATGAAAACCATTGACGGAAACACAGCTGCAGCGCACGTGGCCTATGCTATGAGTGATGTTGCGAACATCTATCCGATTACACCGTCATCTCCGATCGGTGAAATCGCCGATGAGTGGGCGGCGGATGGCCTGAAGAACATTTTCGGCCAGCAATTGCTGGTACGTCAGCTGCAGAGCGAGGCCGGTGCAGCTGCATCGGTGCACGGCGCCCTGGCCGCCGGTGCCCTGACCTCTACGTTTACCGCATCCCAGGGGCTGCTGCTGATGATCCCGAACATGTACAAGATGAGCGGGGAATTGCTGCCCGGCGTGCTGCATGTTACCGCCCGGGCCATTGCAGCCCACGCACTAAGCATCTTCGGCGACCACCAGGATGTAATGGCTGTCCGTCAGACCGGTTTCGGCTTAATTGCTTCTTCCTCGGTCCAGGAGGCCCAGGATATGGCCCTGATCGCCCATCTGGCGGCCATTGAGGCCAGCGTGCCGTTTTTGCACTTCATGGACGGTTTCCGGACCAGCCACGAAATCCAGAAAATCGAGATGATCGACTACGCGGACATGGCCAAGCTGACCAATATGGATGCGGTCCGGGCCTTTCGCGAGAGAGGCACCAACCCCGAACGTCCCGAACTGCGCGGTACCGCTCAGAATCCGGACATCTATTTCCAGGGACGTGAAGCGGCCAACCCCTTCTACCTGAAAACGCCCGGCATTGTGGCCGAGTACATGCAGAAGGTGGGCGATCTGACCGGTCGGTACTACAAACCCTTTGATTACGTGGGCGCTGCCGACGCTGAAAACGTGGTCGTGGCCATGGGCAGTTCCTGCGAGACTATCGAAGAGGTGGTCAACCACCTGGCGGCGGCCGGTGAAAAGGTTGGCCTGGTGAAGGTGCGCCTGTTCAGGCCGTTTGCACCGGAGTACCTTTTCGAGGTACTGCCTTCTTCGGTAAAAATCCTGACGGTCCTGGATCGAACCAAGGAACCGGGAGCGCTGGGCGATCCGCTCTATCTGGATATCTGTACGGCCTGTGTTGAAAAAGGCGTCACCCCGCGGATTCTGGCCGGGCGTTACGGCCTGGGTTCCAAGGAATTTACCCCGGCCATGGTGAAAGCGGTATTCGACAACATGAAGGCCGCCGAGCCCGGAAACCATTTTACGGTGGGCATCAATGATGATGTCACCAACACCTCTCTGGAGGTCACGCCAGGTTTTGACGTGGCCCCGGAAGGGACCGTACAGTGCAAGTTCTGGGGGCTGGGCGCGGATGGTACCGTCGGTGCCAACAAAAGCGCCATCAAGATCATCGGCGACAACACGGATATGTACGCCCAGGCCTATTTTGCCTATGACTCCAAGAAGTCGGGGGGCGTCACCATTTCGCATTTGCGTTTTGGGAAAACACCGATTCAGTCTACCTATTGTATCGATGCCGCCGATTACATAGCCTGTCACAAATCCAGCTACGTTAACATTTACGATGTGCTGGAGGGCATCAAGGACGGCGGCACCTTTGTAATGAACAGCAAGTGGTCCATGGAGAAGATGGAAAAGCGGCTGCCGGCCGTCATGAAACGGACCATCGCGACCAAGAAGCTGAAGTTTTACAATATCGATGCAGTCAAGATCGCCGGCGAAGTCGGCTTGGGCGGTCGGATCAACATGATTATGCAGACCGCATTTTTCAAGCTGGCTAACGTTATCCCGGTGGATGAGGCCATTGGCTATCTGAAGGGCCAGATCGACGCGTTGTTCCGCCGCAAGGGCGACAAGATCGTCGAGATGAACTGGGATGCCGTGGACCGCACCCTGGAGAACCTGGTGGAAGTCGATTACCCGGCCAGCTGGGCGGATGCCGCCGGGGACGCCGAAGATGATGCCGACCTGCCTGAATTCGTAAAGAACGTCATGAACCCGATGATCGCCGCCCAGGGCGACAAACTGCCGGTTAGTTCGTTCTCCGTGGATGGGATCTTCCCGGTTGGGACCACCCAGTACGAGAAACGTGGCGTGGCCATCAACGTACCGGAGTGGGTCATGGACAACTGCATCCAGTGCAACCAGTGCGCCATGGTCTGCCCGCATGCGGCCATTCGCCCGGTACTGGTCACCGACGAGGAACTGGCCGCTGCGCCGGCGGGCTTCGAAGCGAAAAAGGCCCTGGGAAAGGAACTGAAAGATGATTTCAAATTCCGGATCCAGGTGTACGCCGAAGACTGCATGGGCTGCGGCAATTGCGCCGATATCTGTCCGGCCAAGAAACCGGCCCTGTTAATGAAATCCATCGACACCCAGCTGGAGACACAGGTGCCCTGCCAGCAATATGCCTCCAGTCTGCCGGTGCGCGACAACCTGGTCAAACGGACCAGCGTCAAGGGCAGCCAGTTCTGCCAGCCGCTGCTTGAGTTTTCCGGCGCCTGTTCCGGCTGTGGCGAAACCCCGTATGCCAAACTGATTACCCAGCTGTTCGGTGAACGCATGGTGATCGGGAATGCCACCGGCTGCTCCTCCATCTGGGGCGGCAGCGCACCCTCCGTCCCCTACTGTGTGAACGAGGATGGCTTCGGGCCCACGTGGGGCAATTCCCTGTTCGAAGACCCGGCCGAATTCACCTACGGCATGTTCCTGGGTGAACTGCAGCAGAGAAACAAGTTGGCCGACCTGGCCAGAGAAGCCCTGGATACCGACATCAGCGCCGAGGTCAAAGAGGCCCTGTCCGGTTGGCTGGACAACGTCAAGGATTCGGCCGGCTCGCGCAAGTACGGTGACATCCTCAAGAACCTCCTGCCGGGGATGACCGACAATCCGCAGCTGGCGGAGATCAATGCCAACAGCCGTCTGTTTACCCAAAAATCCTATTGGATTTTCGTCGGGGACGGCAGCGCCTACGATATCTCCTTTGGCGGTCTTGATCATGTCATGGCCACCGGTGAAGATATCAACATCATCGTGTATGACACCGAGGTCTATTCCAATACGGGCGGCCAGTCTTCCAAGGCCACGCCGACCGGCTCGATCGCCAAGTTCGCGGCTTCCGGTAAGAAAACGGCCAAGAAAGACCTGGGCGGCATGGCCATGACCTACGGGTATGTATATGTGGCCAATGTCGGTATGGGCGCCAACAAGCAGCAACTGATGAAAGCCCTGGTCGAAGCGGAAAGTTACGACGGTCCCTCTCTGATCATGGCCTATTCGCCCTGCATCAACCATGGCATCAAAAAGGGTATGGGCAAGACCCAGGAAGAGACCAAGCTGGCCGTCGAGTGCGGCTACTGGCCGCTTTACCGGTTTAACCCGCTGCTGGCCCAAGAGGGTAAAAACCCGTTTACCCTGGACTCCAAGGAGCCAACCGGCAACCTGCGGGAGTTCCTGCGCGGCGAGGTTCGCTACGCCGCCCTGGAGAGCCTGTTTCCCGAAGAGGCCAAAACCCTGCATGACCGCCTCGAAGGGGAATTTGCCGATAGATACGCCAAGCTCGCCAAGCTGGCCGGGCGTGACGAGGAGGCTGAGAAAAAAGAGGCTTAAGCCGGCCCCAGACGGGTGCCAAGGCATGAACCATCAAAAAGGAGCCGGCCTGCCCGGCTCCTTTTTTTGTGCCTGCCCGGTGCCGCCGATCCGTTTGGGTGGTTTTACACCGGTCTGTGATGTAATCGGATGCGCTGCCGGATGGATGGCGCCGGCCTTGCCGTCTAACGTGACCCGGTATGTTGAGGTTTATCTTTTTGGCAAATTTTGTTATAACGCATTGATTGTTAAATAGTCCCTCAGATTCCTTACAAATTTTATCCAGCTTTGAATGAGGTGCAGACGTGAAAGACATTCTGGTAAAAGAGATTATGATCCCGATTTCCAATTATGTGACCGTCCAGAAAGACGACAATCTGACCGATGTCCTGCGGGCGATCGAGGATCGGCGGGCCGCCGATCAGGGACATGCCCACAGGGATGCCATCGTCGTCGACGAGAACGGACGGTTTGTCGGTAAAGTAACCATGATCGATATCTTTAGGGCCCTGGAGCCCAACTACCGCAAGACCAAGGACGAAAGAGATAGACAGCAGACCCTGACCGACGCTTTCGTGGAAAAAGCGGTCAAAGACTTCAAGCTCTGGTTGGATCCAGTTGAGACCATTTGCGAACGGGGCGGGAAGTTGAAAGTTGCCGATGCCATGCATGTGTCTGAAAAGTCGGAATACATCAAGGAAGAAGATACTCTTGAGCTTGCCATGAACTACTACGTTATGGGCGTGCACCAGCCGTTGATCGTCAGAAAAGGAGACGATGTAACCGGTGTCCTGCGGTTTGGAGATGTTTTCGAAATAGTCCGCGAGCAATTGGTAAACTGCGCACTGGGTTAGACCTGTTCAGCAAACAACCGTGCGAATTGACGCGGGCGTTCATGCGCACTTTTTATATTATTCAGGCTTTAAAATACCTGGTGCTCAGGGCCTGGTCAGAGATAATCGGCTTTGCCGTAAAAGATCGTAAAGTTGCTCAGGTATAAAGGTTGAAATCTGAAGGCTGATGGTGAAAGTGCTGAAAGAGCCATAAATCCAAGGCTCGTTCGATTCAGGGCCGACATTGTTTTCAATGCAGTCAATTCGACCAGATTGGGTTTGAGGTTTTTCTGCAGCCTTCAGCTTTGACCTAATCCCCTGGATCCGACCATGCCATGAATGCGTCTTCTGGCTGCCGGCCTCTTTGAGCCAGGATTCTTTACAGTTCCGTCATAGCCTGCCGCCACCTTTCCTCCGGGCAATGCGTTATCCCCCAGCATGTCGACATTTTCACTACCGGATCTTTGACCGCGTCTATAGGCAGGCAAGCAGCAACGTGAGGGTGACCATACTGCAGGCGGTGGAAAAAAACAGGGCCGTCACCACAAAGCGGGGCGCGATGTCATGCTCCATGGCTATGATGGCGGTCAATATGGCCGCGGGCATCCCGGCCTGCAGGATACCGGCGGTTTTCTCGATACCGTTAACGCCGAAAGGGGTGGCCAAAAGGGTCGCCAGCAGCGGTGCTGCGATCAGGCGCACGGTACTCACGATGATGACATCGCGGTCGATCTTGAACGCTTTGACTTCGGCCAGGAACATTCCCAGGGCTACCAGCATGACGGGGATCATGGCATCCGCCAGCAGGCCCGTCGTCCGGGAGACCATCAGGGGCAAATCAAAGTCGGTCAGGGGGAAGAACAACGCCGGAAAGACAACCAGAATTACCGGAGTTTTGAAAACCCGCCAGCTGGCAGACAGGCCGCCGCCGCGGCTCCAGTTGATATAGCTGATACTGACGAAAAAGGCGGCCACGTTGATGGCCACGAAATACAAGGTGGCGGTGAACACCGCGGCAGGCCCCAGTTTGAAATCGATGATGGCAATACCGAAATTGGCCGCGTTTCCGAACGCGGCCACGGTGATATAGGCCGCAATCATCTCCCGGGAGCGTCCCAGCATCCGGGCTGTCAGGTAGCCAACCGCTGCACACGCCAGGGTTACGGTAACGATGTAGGCCATGGCCCGGGCCATGAGCCCGAACTCAACATTGGCCGCGCTGATGATGTTGAACACATAGGCCGGAATGAATACATAGTAGGCGCTCTTCGATAACGTCCGCGATTCCAACTTGAGCGGCGGCCCGGCGAAGTACCCGACGAGGATAACGCCAAATACCGGGGCCACAATATTCCAGAAAATGGCCAGGACGTCCAGGATCATATTTTACCTTTATCTGTGCGGTTAGGCGGCCCAAGTCCAATGGCGGTCACCATAGCATGTTTTCTACCCGGGGGCACTGCCTTTATGGCGCATTTGCCCGCTTTGCCTAGCGGAGACGAATATGCTACGGTGATGCATATTGATTCTGCGTTTAAAAGCCCGGTCCCCTGGGCCGCTTCTAAGAAAGTTGGCTATGCCGGGGGGGCCGATTCCAGGTACTTAGGCTGTAGGCTGAAGGCTGTTAGGTAGTGCCTCTCCACGATTAGAAACCATGGATGGGAGTTGTTAGCTGTTCGCCATTAGCTTTTGACTGAGATGCAAAAAGCAATGACGTTCCGGATCGCAAATCGAAAAAAGCTAAACCCCGAGATCTTCCTACAGCCTAAATGCCTATCGCCTATACACGTGAATCCGGCCACGCCAGCATAAGCGTGCGTTGGTAGCACGCCCCTTCCTGGGGCAAGCCAAAGCCTGGTTCTCCGGGCCAGGATTTTTTACATGTCTTCGGAGAAACGTTTTTAACGATTGGAATACGATCGGAGGTGCGACCATGCAAGATACCCTGCAACCCGGCCTTGAACACACCTTTACCTTTCAGCTGCCGGAATCTAAAACCGTCCCGGCCCTTTATCCCGAGGCGCCGGAATTCGCGGTAATGCCCAAAGTATTCGCCACCGGTTTCATGGTCGGTTTCATCGAGTGGGTCTGCATTCAGGCAGTGAACCCGCATATCGACTGGCCGGCGGAGCAGACCGTTGGCACCAAGGTCAACATCAGCCACACGTCAGCCACGCCACCCGGCATGGAAGTCAGTGCCACCGTCAAATTGATCGAGGTCGACCGCAAACGCCTGGTGTTCGAGGTGGAGGCCCGTGACGAGGCCGGCCTGATCGGCAAGGGAACCCACGAGCGTTTTGTCATCAATGCGGAGAAATTCAATCAGGCCCTGGAGGAGAAAATCAGACGGTAGAAATGTTCCCGGGTCTTAAGCTATTCAGACCGCCGGGTTTATTTTCAGCTTTTTGCTTTAGAAACAAACGATAACAACTATTATACACAAAATTATACTACTAAATGATTGAAATTAAACCATTCTATAGGATCATATCCGTCATTGGTTGTATTTTATTTGGTGTTTGGTCTGCCTTATTTTTACAGGATATGTTTAATTCCGGACTTACATTGAAAGAATACAAGTTATTTATTCCTGTAATCTTCTGGGCCATTTTTTTCTAATTGTAAGTGTTTCAGGAAAATGGCCAGAGGTCGTAGTTTTTCAATTTATGAAGAAAGAAAATGAATCCAAATGATCACCCGAAAAATCTTGGTGTCAATTATTCAGTAACCGAAAACTGGGTACAACATATCACTTAAGTGGGACGCTAAAGGTCGCGGCGCCCCTTAGTTCAAACGTTAAGAGACGATGCCATGCTGTTTCCTGTATCCGGGGTTGAGGTCAGTCCGGTAATTCCATTCGTGGTGGCTTTCTTTGTGTCTTTCCTGACTTCCATGGGCGGCGTGTCCGGGGCTTTCCTGCTGCTTCCTTTCCAAGTCAGTGTGCTTGGCTACACGGCCCCATCGGTCAGTGCAACCAATCAGCTTTTCAACATCATTGCCATCCCGAGCGGGGTCTATCGGTATTTGCGTGAAGGACGCATGCTGTGGCCACTGACCCTGGCTGTGATCATCGGAACGCTTCCCGGAGTATTCATCGGTGCCTGGGTGCGCATCGAGTATCTTCCCGAGCCCAGGCACTTCAAATTGTTTGTAGCCGCAGTTCTGCTCTACATTGGTTTGCGCCTGGCAAAGGATGCCCTGCGCAGGAAAGAAAAGGCCCGCCCAACAGATTCGGCCGATTCCTTTACAGTGCGGGTAATACATTCAACTTTCAAGCGGGTTGAGTTTGAATTCGATTCCGAGACCTATAGTTTTTCCCCGCCACTTGTTTATTTCATCTGCTTTCTGGTTGGCATAGCAGGCGGGATCTACGGTATTGGGGGCGGGGCCATCGTCGCCCCCTTTTTTGTTGCCATCGTCGGCCTGCCGGTCCATACGGTAGCCGGGGCTGCTTTGATGGGGACCTTTGTCACGTCTGTCGCGGGAGTTCTATTTTACCAGTTCCTGGCCGGATTTTACCCCGGCCTATCAGTCTCGCCCGATTGGCTGTTAGGCTCCCTGTTCGGGCTGGGGGGCGTGTTAGGCATGTATTGCGGCGCGCGGACGCAAAGATTCATACCGGCTCCGGCAATCAACACCATTTTATGCATTTGCATACTGCTGGTGGCCGGGAAATACATTGCCGACTTTTTTTCTTGAAATACCGGCCTGTGCGCAATTCCATTTTTTTACCGTGACCCATCGGGCAACGGCGGCCGGAAGCTTGGTTTTTTCTTTCATGCTGGAAACCCGGGTGGGGATAAACGGCGGCGGCTCCATGTATTTCAGGACCTGCAGGCTATAATCAGGGTTCAGCAGTTAGCTTATAAAGGCCGCGGCAGCCTCCGGGTTCGGCCCGTTTTGAGCATGGTGATGCCGTACGTACACCATTTGCCTTTGTGTGATTGCGGCCGCCGGGTGAGATGCGTTCAGGTATACGGACGAATGACTCAGGTAGCCGCTGTAGTGTTGCGGGCGGGGTGGTTTTTAGCGGTGAATAGCCTGAAACGGGTGATTTCAGGCGGCGCCCCGAGCCGGAAGGGAAAAACCAGGGTGCCGATACCGCGATTGACATATGTGTAGCCGTGGTCTTCCTTGACGAGGCCGGCCATGTAGCGCGCCGGGTTGTCGATGGGCATAAAATGATGGGTCAGGTACGGGATGGCCAACTGCCCGCCGTGGGTATGCCCACAGATCGTCAGGTCAATACCCATCTTCTTATTTATATCGGTCATGATATCCGGGCTATGGGAAAGGAGAATCTTGAATTGTTCTATCGGGATATCACGTAAGGAGCCCGGAAGATCATGAGAGAACCAGACATCGTCGATGCCGGCTATGTGTATAGTTTCCTGGCCGCGGACAACCGGTGTTGAGGTGTTGCGCAGAAACTGGATGCCAACCTTTTCCAGTTCGGCCACCAGTCGCTTTTCCGTGTCCAGGCCGTCCCATTGATCATGATTTCCAAGGACGGCCAGCTTTTTACCGGCTTTCAAATTCCCCAGGACCCGGGCCACCATGGCCGTATAATCATGGCTTGATATCGGCAGCCACTTTTTCCAGAAATCGTTTACCGCTCCGGTAATGATATCCCCGGTGACGACCACCAGATCTTTGTCGAGCTGGTTGACGCGCTCAACTACCCGCATTAAATAGTCCTCACCTACCCAGAAACTGGCATGCAGATCCGAAATCTGAGTTATGCGGTAATCGTTGAAGACCGGCGGCAAATTGGGGTAGTTGAGCCGGACGGTTTCAACCGCGAGGTTGTCACGCCGGGTAAACATAAATGCCAATAGCCCCAGCACAGAGAACCGGAAGCCATGTTTCAGGAAGGCCCGGCGATTCATTGGTTTTTTGAAGAGCGGTCGCGTGGGTTTCATCTTTATCTCCCGGTGCCGGTCATGCAGGCGTCCATTTATGGTGGTAACCAATATCATATTGAATATCAAGTAGCTTGGAGATGAACCTCGATTACTTCTCGCCATGGGCAGTGATTTCAGTTGACAGGCAGAACGGGATGGTCTAATGGGTGACCCATTAAGTTTTCCCTTTCAGTCCAAAGACAGGATGCCAGCCAATGTTTCAAAAAACCAACCAGCACAGGGTGTTTGAAGACCTGGTCAATCAAATCGAAGGGGCCATATTAGACGGCCGTTTAAAAGTGGGTGACAAACTGCCCCCCCAGCGGGAATTGGTTGAGATGTTCCAGACCAGCCGGGCTTCCTTGCGTGAAGCGCTGCGGGTTCTGGAGCAAAAGGGCCTGATTGATATCAAATTGGGTGTTAGCGGCGGGGCGGTCATCAAGGCGGTCGATACCGAGCCGGTCACGGAAAGTCTGGCTCTGCTCATTCAACACCAGAAGGTTTCGCTGGAAGAACTTGCCGAGTTTCGGGAAGGGGTGGAGGGCCATGTGGCGGCCCTGGCTGCCCGGCGGGCCTCACCCGCAGAAATCCGGAAGCTCAGGGAACTGCTGGAAACTGCCCGCGAATATGTAGCCCAGGGAATCGTTGCGTGGGAGGCCTTTTGCGATGTAGACAACGCCATCCACGTGGCCATTGCCGCGGCCAGCGGCAACTCTGTCTATGGATTTGTGCTGCGCATGGTGCATGACAACATCCAGCGTTACTACGAGGCATACCCGCTCAAAGACGAACGAATATTGAAAGAGAATTATGAGGACCTGTATGAAATTGTACAGGCCCTGGAGAAAAAGCAGGCTACTGTCGTAAAATCCCTGGTGCAGGGACACGTGCGGCGGTTTAACCGGTACATGCTGAACCATGAGTGTTAGGAGGAATCATGTTAACTGCAGACTATATCAACCTTGAAGACGAATTGGGTGCCCACAACTACAAGCCCCTGAACGTGGTGCTGAACAAGGGCGCAGGCATCTGGGTATGGGATGTGGAAGGCAAAAAATACCTGGACTGCCTTTCAGCGTATTCGGCCGTGAACCAGGGTCACTGCCACCCGGAGATTCTAAAGACCATGCAAGCGCAAGCCGCCAGGCTGACCCTTACTTCCCGGGCTTTTCGTAATGATCAACTGGGCCTTTTCTATAAAGAGATCTGCCATCTTACCAATTCTCACAAGGTGCTGCCCATGAACAGCGGGGCCGAGGCGGTGGAAACGGTTATTAAAACGGTCCGCAAGTGGGGCTACCAGGTGAAAGGCGTTCCCAAAGACCAGGCCGAGATCATCGTTTGTGCGGATAATTTCCACGGCCGTACCATTACCATCGTGGGATTCAGCACGGATGAAAACTCCCGCGGCGGCTTCGGGCCCTTCACGCCTGGATTTAAAATTATTCCTTTTGGTGATGCGGATGCCCTGGAAGCGGCCATCTCGCCCAACACGGTAGCGTTTCTGGTGGAGCCTATCCAGGGGGAGGCCGGGGTGATCATTCCGCCCCCGGGTTATCTGAAAACCGCCCGCGAGATCTGCAGCCGTCATAACGTCGTGCTGGTACTCGATGAAATCCAGACCGGACTCGGGAGAACCGGGAAAATGCTGGCCGAAGAGCACGAGGGTATCGAGGCCGATCTCACCCTGGTGGGCAAGGCGTTGTCCGGCGGCTACTACCCGGTGTCGGCCGTCCTGTCGAACAAGGAGGTTATGGATGTACTGCAGCCCGGTGAGCACGGCAGCACATTCGGTGGTAACCCGCTGGCCTGTGCCGTGGCCCGAACGGCACTCCGGGTTCTGGACGAAGAGAACCTCGTTGAAAACGCTGCCCGGATGGGAACCTATTTCCTGGAAGGACTGCGGCAGATCAACAATGCCCAGATCAAAGAGATCCGCGGCCGGGGGTTGATGCTTGCCGTTGAGTTTGATCCCGCGGCCGGGGGTGCCCGCCAATACTGCGAACAGCTGCAGCAAGCAGGCATCCTCTGCAAAGAAACCCACGACCATACCATCCGGTTTGCGCCACCATTGGTAATTACCCGTGATGATATCGACTGGGCAATGGAGAAAATTTCAGCCGTTCTTGCCGGCTGATGATAGCAACCAATGAATAGATAGCCTCTATAAAACAGGAGCTTTACCGTGAAACGTGATTTCCTGCATGTCAGCGATCTTAGCAAAGAAGAGATACATGAGACCCTGGATCTGGCCGCCGAAGTCAAGGCCCGTTTTAAATCCAGGGAAACCTATCAGCCCTTTGCCGGGCAAACGATGGCCATGATCTTTGCCAAACCGTCGGCCCGGACCCGCATATCGTTCGAAACCGGCTTTCACCGGCTCGGGGGGCATGCGATTTATCTGAGTCCGGATGACATCTCCATCGGCAAGCGGGAAGCCGTCAAGGACATAGCGCGTGTGATCAGCCGGTACAATGATTTGATCATGGCGCGTTTGTTCAAGCATGGCCATATCCTTGAGATGGCGCAGTATGCCGATGTGCCGGTCATCAATGGCCTGACCGATTATAACCACCCGTGCCAGATATTAGCGGACCTGTTTACCATCCAGGAACATAAAAAGCGGCTCAACGACCTGAAGATCGTGTATGTCGGGGACGGCAACAACATCGTCCATTCCTGGCTGCACCTGGCCCGCCGGCTGCCCCTGCATTTCGTCTGCGCCTGCCCGGAAGGATACCTGCCCGACGAGGAAACGGTCACCGCTACCCGGGCGGCGGGGATCTCCCGGATCGAAATATCCCATGACCCGACCGCTGCGGTCAAAGGGGCCGATATTGTCTATACCGATGTGTGGGCGCCCATGGGGCAAAAACATGAGGCGGCGGAAAGAGCTGCCCGGTTTGCAGATTTTCAGGTCAATAGCCAGCTTATGGCGGCCGCCGGTGACCAGGCCCGGTTCATGCACTGCCTGCCCGCCGAGCGGGATGTGGAGACAACCGATGCAGTCATGGAATCGGAGACATCGATCGTCTTCGACCAGGCAGAGAACCGGATGCACGCCCAGAACGCCATCATGCTGATGGTGACCGGGGCCCGCACGAGTTGATTCAGTGTTACAAATCTGGTCCTCAGGGCCAGGTCAGAGATAATTGGCTATGCCGGGGTAACGGATACCAGGTGTTTAGTCTGAAGACTGAAGGTAGTGCCTCTCCACGATTGGAAATCATGGATGGGAGTTATTAGCTGATAGCCATTAGCTTTTAGATGAGATGCAAAAAGCAATGCACTTCCGAATCGCTAATTGCTAAAAGCTAAATTCTGAGATTTTCCTTCAGCCTTCTGTCTTCGGCCTGATGCCCTGAATCCGGCCACGCCAGAACAGCGCGATTTGGTAGTACGCCCCTTCCAGGGGCAATCCAAAGCCTGGTCCGCCGGGCCAGGATTCTTTAAAAGGAGAAGCCGCATGGTTGAAAAAGTACTGATCATGGGAGCCGCCGGTCGCGACTTCCACAACTTCAATGTCTATTTTCGCGATAACAAACGCTACAACGTGATCGGCTTTACCGCCACCCAGATCCCCGATATTGACGGCCGACGCTATCCTCCGGAATTGGCCGGCCGGATGTACCTCGAGGGGATCCCCATTCATACCGACGAAAAACTGGCCGAGCTGATCAAAACCCACAGCATCGACCTGGTGGCGTTTTCATACAGCGACGTGCCGCACAATGAGGTGATGCACAAGGCATCGGTGGTCACAGCCGCCGGTGCGGATTTTATCATCATCGGTGCGCCTTATACGATGCTGACCTCATCGAAACAGGTCGTGTCGGTCTGTGCGGTCCGGACCGGATGCGGTAAATCCCAAACCAGCCGCAAGGTGTGCCAGATCCTGCAGAAAATGGGCAAGCAGGTCGTGACGGTCAGACATCCCATGCCCTATGGGGATCTGACCCGTCAAATCACGCAACGGTTTTCATCCTATGCGGACCTGGAAAAACATAACTGTACCATCGAAGAACGGGAAGAGTATGAACCGGTAGTGGCCATGGGCGCGGTGATCTATGCCGGGATCGACTATGAGAAAATTCTGCGCGCGGCCGAGAAGGAAGCCGATGTGATCATTTGGGACGGCGGCAACAATGATGCCCCGTTTTTCAATCCCGATGTGAATATCGTGGTTTTCGATCCCCACCGGGCAGGGCATGAAACCACCTATCACCCCGGTGAGACCAACATGCTCATGGCCGATATAGCCATCATCAACAAGGTGGACAGCGCCGCGCCTGAAAAGGTCGCGCAGGTCCGCCAAACAATCGAACAGCACAACCCGGAAGCGGATATTATCCTGGCGGATTCCGCTATCCTGGTGGATAATCCGGCCCAGATCGAGGGCCAACGGGTCCTGGTGGTTGAAGACGGCCCTACGCTGACCCATGGTGAAATGGCCTACGGCGCCGGTACGATTGCGGCCCAGCGTTATCAGGCGGCCAAAATCGTAGACCCGCGGCCCTACCTGGCCGGTACGCTCAAAGAGACATTCGCATCCTATCCGGGGATCGGTGCCCTGCTGCCGGCCATGGGTTACAGCCCCCGCCAGGTCCAGGACATGCAGACAACCATCAACAATACCGATTGTGACCTGGTGCTTTTTGCCACCCCCATCGATTTGACCCGTTTGATCGAGATCAACAAGCCGACCCTGCGCGTCCGCTACGAATACAGTGACAATAGCGATCCGACTCTGGAAAGCCTGTTGATTCAGCATCTGGATCACAACAGGGATGAAAAGGCGTAAGGCGCTAGTGAGGACGGCAGCATGCATACGGCCGAAAAACAATCCAAGCCGATAGTCCTGGTGGCCCTGGGAGGCAACGCCCTCATCCGAAAAGGGCAAGCGGGATCGGCCCGGCAGCAGCTTGAGAACCTGAAGCTGCCCATCCGGCAAATTGCCCGCCTGGCAGAAGACTACCGGATTATCATCACGCACGGCAACGGTCCCCAGGTGGGCAACCTGCTGCTGCAGCAGGAGTGTACCCGGGAAGTCCCGGAAATGCCCCTGGAGATACTGGTGGCCCAGACCCAGGGACAGGTCGGCTACATGATCGAATCGACCCTGGACCAGGAATTGATGCAGCTCGGCGTCAACACGAAACCCTTGGTCAGCCTGATCAGCTATGTTGTTGTGGACGAAAACGATCCGGCGTTCGAGACGCCCAGTAAGCCGGTCGGGCCCGTCTACACGGAAGCGGAGGCAGCTAAAAAATCCTTCCCGACCGTGAAAACCGCCAAGGGGCACCGGCGGGTCGTCGTTTCCCCCCAGCCGGTGACAATCGTTGAAAAGCGGGAGATCAAGAAGCTCATCGAGATGGATTTTATCGTGATCTGCTGCGGCGGCGGCGGGATCCCGGTGAAAAGGGAGGGCCGCGCATTTCAGGGGGTGGACGCGGTGATCGACAAGGACCTGGCCAGTGCCCTGCTGGCCGAAGAGGTCGGGGTGGATACATTTGTTATTGCGACCGACGTGGAGGGTGCTATGCTGGATTACGGCAGCCGCAACCAGCGTCTGCTGCGCCGGCTGACCCTTGAAGATGCTGCCCGCCATCTGGTGGAGGGTGTTTTCCCGGCCGGGTCCATGGCCCCTAAAATCGAGGCCTGCTTGCAGTTTGTCGGTCATGGCGGTCAGCGCGCGGTGATCACCTCCATCGGTGACATCGCAGCCGCGGTGAACGGCCGGGCCGGGACCGAGTTCGTGGCCGGTTGACACCTCCGCGCCTGCCGGGGCAGCAAAACAGCTTGGCGGCCATCAGCCGGTAGTCCTACATTCTGAACATTGAGTGTTTGCGTCCATAGCATCCAATAACCCGTAGCATGAGGAGACAGACATCGTGACCAAATTCAACCTTCAGCATGTAGTAGAGTCACAGCAGTTTGACCGGGAGCTTATCGACGTCGTGTTCAGCGTAGCCTCGCAAATGAAGGAAGACCTGTCGGGCAGCGGCCAGTTGCGGTACAGCCTGGCCGGCAAGATCATGGCGTCGCTATTTTACGAACCGTCCACAAGGACGCGCTTTTCATTTGAGTGCGCCATGCGGCGGCTGGGCGGCAGTGTCATTACGACAGAAAATGCACGGGAGTTCTCCAGTGCCTCCAAGGGAGAGAGCCTGCATGACACCACCCGAATTATGAATGGCTATGCCGACATTATCGTCATGCGTCACAATGAGGCCGGTAGCGCCGAGAAAGCAGCCCAGGTTTCCAATATCCCTATCATCAATGCCGGTGACGGGGCCGGGCAGCATCCGACCCAGGCCCTGTTGGATTTGTTCACGATACAAGATTGCTTCCAGGGAATCGAAGGCCTAAACATCGCCATGGTCGGCGATTTGAAGTACGGTCGGACCGTGCGGTCGTTGAGCTATCTTTTAACCAAGTTCGATAATGTGAAACTTTACTTCGTGGCCCCCACCGTCTGTCAGATGGAAAACGATATCAAGGCATACCTCGACAAATACCAGGTTCCCTGGTTCGAAGAGACAGATTTTGAAAAAGTCCTGCCCGAGGTCGATTGCGTCTACATGACGAGAATTCAAAAAGAGCGTTTCAATGTCTATGAAGATTATGTGGAAGCCGCTGGTAAGTACATCCTGGGGCCGGAAAACGTGCGGCTGATGAAGGAAAATGCAATCATCATGCACCCGCTGCCCAGGGTAGACGAGATACCGCCGGCGGTAGATGACGACCCCCGCGCTCAATACTTCGAACAGGCCCAGAACGGGCTCTATATTCGGATGGCGCTTCTGTACCTCTTATTGCATCGATAGATTGGGTTGCTTTGAAAAAGCAATATCCAATGTCCAACACGGAATGCCGAATGCCCAAGTGTGAAAGTGCTCCGCGCTGCTGATTGTAATCAAATCATAACGGCCGGATACCTTGTTTGGATATTGAAAATGAAGTGTTGGATGTTTTTTCTAATGCTTAGTTATGAGCTTACACTCCCCTGACTTCCTATGCCTGATTAAATCCTACATGTTCGTATGTCCGTAATGATAATCCCCTTGGCCCCCAGCTTGGCAAGTTTGTCGACGATAGCATTGACTTCGTCTTTGCGGGCCATGGATTTTACCGCCACCCAGCCTTTTTTGCTCAGCGGTGCTATGGTCGGCGATTCAATGCCGGGGGTGACCATGCAGGCCATTTCCAGCAGGTGCTCCGGGGCGTCGTATTCCACCATGACATATTCCCGGGCCACGACGATTCCCTGAAGTCTGGATATAAAGGATTCTATTTCAGGCTGTTGGACGGCTTTTGGGTCCCGGGCAACCAGGATGGCCTCTGATTTTAAAAGCGGCTGGCCGATTGGCTTGAGACCGGCTTCCACCATGGTGCGACCTGATTCCACTACATCGGCAATCGCGTCGGCTACGCCGAGGCGAATCGAAATCTCGACCGCCCCATCCAAGCGGATGACGGTCGCGTGAATGTTCCGGGCCGCCAGGTCCCGCTGGACCAGCAGTGGGTAGGAAGTGGCAATCCGCAGGCCTTCGAATTCATGCGGGGTCAGGTCGCTTTCCTTCGGGACGGCGTAGTAAAATGCGGAGCGGGCAAATTGCAGCGGCAACAATTCGGCGATGTCCACACCACTGTCCATGGCCAGATCCCGCCCGGTGATGCCCAGGTCCAGGACCCCGTTGCCGACATAGATGGCGATATCCCGGGGTCGCAGAAAAACGAATTCGACCTCGTTGGCACTGTCCCGGGCAACAAGTTCCCGGCTGTAACGCCGGCAGGTATAGCCGGCTTCGTTCACCAGTTGGATAGCGTCCTGGGATAAACTGCCTTTATTCGGAAGGGCAATGTTGAGCATGATGATTACAAGTTCCTTTTACAGGTATTTATACACATCTTCGAGTTCCAGGTCACAGGCGAGCATCATCACCTGCAGGTGGTAGAGCAGTTGCGAGATTTCCTCGGCGGTTTTTGCACCGCCTTCGTATTCGGCCGCCATCCAGACTTCTCCGGCCTCTTCGATGATTTTCTTTCCAATGGCATGCCGACCTTTTCCAAGCAGACGCACGGTACCGGAGTCAGGTGCCTGGCGGGCCACCTTATCTTTCAGTTCTGCAAACAGGTTTTCAAAAGACTTCATGTTGTCCCTTTTTATTTTTTGAGGGTAAGTCGCAAGGCCGCTCTAACCTTGGCGATTCTTTTGGGCGCGTGCTGCCGGTCCTTCACGTTGGCCAGGGCCATCAAATCGGCGACAGCTGAATCAGGGGATTCATTGCGGTTGGCAAGCACGAGCTGATACCATTGCGGCAAGGTGTTGCTGTGGCAATCCGCCAGTTTGGCAGCTGTCCGGCGGATATCTTCAGCCGGGAAGGCGGCCGGCCGGCCTTCACCGGACAAATTTTCGGCGGTATTCATCAAAGCGCCGACCTTGGCTTTGAGTAGCCGATAGCGCATGAGCGGCTGGATCCACATCTTGATGATGACATAGCCGAACGAACCGATAAAAAAACTCAAAATGGCGGCAATACCGATCGGGCTCGAAAAAAATTGCAGTATCATCTGCTTGCCAACCTTTGCCTTTCTGGGCCGAATGTTACGGTTAAATAAATGAAAAATCCAACATATGAGGGCGCTCATCATCTGTCAATTATATTTAGTGACCATCCATAAACGGCATCTTTTGGCCCAGAGCGGCGTTTTCGCTCTTTTGGATTCCTCGGAATAACCTGCTATGCACCACAGGCATTGGCTTCGCCGGCACCTGCGGTTTCAAAATCGTTCAAGCCTTCCGTCTTGGCCTCCGGGCTTCGTCGGGCACGTGCGCTGAATCAAAATCTACCCTTTCTGAATGGACACTAATTAGAACCCATTTCAATAAAGCCCGGTAGCCAAATCCCGGTGGTGGGTGATCATATCAAATCCTCGTAATACCTCGTGTATTTCTCTATTTTGATATTCGTATCCGCCTTGCCGGCAGGGTTGCAGCTCGCAGTGCTTAACCCGAACCGCAGCCAATATCCATTATTGAAATGGCACCTACTTTTTTTACCATATCACTTTACATTGACTATATATATGACAGCTAAATTTCAGCATCCCCCAAGCGCTTGAGACCGGGCGCCAGCACGGCGCTGTGGGCGTCAGGCAGTGGTAGCGCCACTGATGAAGGTGGTCGGGGATGCAAATCGCCACGAATAATCTATGACCGGGTAATGGGGAAAAATAATGATCGACGATTTTCAAGTGCCGGATGAATATCTAGGCGCCTTCCGGCGCCTGATGCGACGGATGCCGGTTGAACTTCAGACCGATGAGGCATTTTTGCAGACCCTCGTGATGTACCTGAAACTCGGGGGTGAAAAGCTCGCCCGGCACCGCATTGAGGTCGAGAAAGCTGAATTTGTGACGGCTTTCACGATTGTAAAACGGCAGCTGCCTGAAGTGCCTGACGAAACCGAGTCCACGGACAAAGAAGAAACGCAGGACGATCAGGACCAGGAGGATGAAAATGATGACCAGGAAGGCGAGGTGGCCGACATCGATCCCGACACCATTGCGACCTGATAGCGATTTCATGGTACAACTACTCGGTTTTACATTATAAAGCAGCACATCATACGCATCCTACGCTCTAACGCACTCTGCATTTCAGGCGTGTCAGCCTGCGGACAGGATCCTACATGATACGACCCAAATGGTTTGTAACGGCTTGCCTGGTAATTCTACTTGTGGCGGGTTGCGGCCAGAAACAGGTCATCAAGGATGTCGGCCGTGCTCCTCATCCAGGCGGAGCGTCCCTACAAGCCGGTGAAGTTGAACAACAGCTGCGCGCAGAAGCGGCCCGGTGGCGGGGGACCCCGCATCGAATGGGCGGGAGTGATAGGCGCGGCGTAGACTGTTCCGGTCTTGTGCAGCAGATGTACAGGGATTTATTCGGTATTCAGTTGCCCCGCACCGCCCGGCAACAGTCCGGCAGGGGGTTGCGTGTAAAGCGCAGCGAGCTGAAACCCGGCGACCTTGTTTTTTTCAACCCTCCTGGAAAACTGGATCATGTAGGGATATACTTGGGGCATGGTGATTTCGTGCACACCTCGTCTAAAAAAGGTGTGACGGTGTCGCGGATTGACTCAAGCTATTGGAAAAAACACTACTGGACGGCCAAGCGCATATTGCCGCTCTGATTTTGCGGATGGATTAGAAGCTATCTAAAAAAACGGATTTTGGTTCAAGGTCAAGGCGGGCGCTACATTCGAACCGGAGCAATACTGCTGTATTTCGAGGACTCGGATTAAGCGCCCAACACCGAGATTGAGCCAAAGGACTTTTTTGAGATGGCTTCTAGCGAGATGCGCGCCGGACAGCCCGCACATTCCCACAAAGCCTTGAATCCTTGACCATTTTCTTTGGCGACGGGCTGTTGTCAGCGGTAACCACCGTCACATCTATCAGCCACTCACCTTCATATTTTCTCAAAACCTTGGATGTCCACAACCATGTAGCCGGCGTGGCCGGGAAATAAGGTTTGACCTTCAATAGCGTTTTAAGTTCGTCCGGCGTGGGCAGGCGCCAGTTACGATGGCCGCCGGTATTCATGGACTTTATATATGTGGTGGCCGATTCATAATTGAGGCAACTGTCCAGGACCGATTTTGAATCAAGGGTACCCCACATGAGCCCGGTGCGTTTGTCAGTAAAGGTACCATCGCCATTGGAATTAAACCGTCCCTCGCTCTGGGCCAGCAATTTATCGAGACTGGCGATGCGCGCGTTAATTTTGGTTTCTTCATCCATTTTTTTATAGCGTGCAATCTGCTCCTCGACTTTGGACGCCAAGTGTGTGTTGGGAAACGACTGCAGATAGTCGGACAGGACTTTGTGGGCCTGGGCATAGTCGGTACCGGCTGCCTGGGCTTTCTTGACGGACGTTTCATAGTCGGCAAATGCCAGGTGATTTTTCTCAAATAGCGGCAGAAATTTCTTTAATTTCGTTGTCTTGGGGCTGTTCGGGTAGATTTCGGAATACTTCTTCACCTGCTGGGTACATTTTTCCCACTTTTCCAGCATGGCGGATTTGGCAATCTGTTTTTCCGTATAGGCGAAATACTCACCTTCCATCGCACTGATTAGCTTTTTGACTGCCGCTGTCTGTTGACCCTGGGGATGATACTTGAGATAGCGGCGGTAAGCATCGATACGGTTGATGGAACCGGACGCAGTTGCCGTTTTCACCGCGGCGTAGTCGGTTTTTTCGGCCAGATCAGCAAGCTTGGATATAGCAGCCTTGATTTCGTTCGCGTTGGGGCCGCCTGGAAAACTTCGCAAATGCTTCTCGTAGAGGTTGGCTGCCTGGGCATATTCTTTAGCTTCGGCAAGTGCATCGGCCTGTGAAGAAACTTCCAGATAGGCGGCATTGGCCTGCATTGTTTTTAATTCGGTAATTTTAACCCGGGCTGCCTGGGCCCACTCGCTTTCATCACCGGCCGTATCGAGAAACTCCGTCAACAGCCGAATCTGCTCCTTCGTATCATCGGTCAGGTCAACTTTGGCTATAGTATCCTGGTAAATCTGGTCGGGACTTTGGGAACCCGTGGAAAAAAGGACGAAATAGGCTGCAACAGCAGCAGCGATTATGACAATACCGAGAATAATGGGAACCTTGGGCAGCCCGCCTTCCTTCTTGGGTGCCACGTGTAATTCAAACTCTTCGCTTTCCTTGGATAAATCGCGTCCGACGGGTTTGGCTGAATCTTCCTGTTCTTCCGCGCCTTCTTGATCTTCTTCACCTTCCGGTGCGGTGGTGGGCGTGTCGGAGGGTACCGTCTGCCCCTCGCCGTCATCCGGCTCAGCGGCAGATTTTTCATCCTTGAGCTTGAGGCCCTCCATCAATACATGCATCAAGGGCTGGTTGATTTCGTTTTCCGTCTTTGCGCAGGAATTGTCGATCTCGATAACCGTATCGTCCCAACTGATAATGTCACAGGCGGCATCCATGTTCTGCAGGTCCTGGGTCTCGGCCGCAATCAGATCGCCCTTCAGGATGTAGAGCAAGCCCTCCCTCTTGCCGGAAACCACTTTAAGCGTACAGGTGGTCTTTTCCATCTGAACCATTTGCAGAAACGAATCTAAACTGATCCCCTGTAGTTGACCTCCAACACCGGCGTCCACTGGTAGCAGGCTCCTTTTGGTATGATTGATAACGCCCTGAAAGATTTGCGTGATAGTACGGAAAAGCGATTAACTACTATAGTTGAAATTTATGAAGATGTCAAAGGGTTGAACACCGGGAAGCCGCCCGCCGGGTACCCTGCGGCGGATCTGTCCCGGTGTGGATATCGGTCTCGAAACCACCGTGTACTGCAGGCTGCTAACGCGTATAAACCCGGCGTTCGATTCCGGAGCGTCGATCATCTGCCGGATTGAAATTCGGATCCTTGAAAACACGCCGATCCTTGCCCGAACGACGGTCGGGAATTGTATGAAATGTGTGCTTGCGAATGAAGGATTCCAGTTGCAGGTTCTGGACTTTAGTCAGTTTTACGAATTCAACGCAACGGTTATAAATTTTCTTACCATTGGGCAAGGTGGTCATGATCTTTTCAAAGATGACCTTGCACTGCAAATCCGGCAGGGTTACGCCTATGGAGGGGATAGAGATGGAAATGGTGTCCGATTCATGCTGGCGGTTTTTGCTTTCTACAAATTGGACCGCCAGGCCACCCATGCTGATGTCGATAACCGGGCCCAACTCTATCAATTTCGGTTTGCCGACATCCAGCAGACGGGGCTTGTGAAGCAGCACAATGGCCCCGCCTTTTATTTTAAACCGTTTCCATTTGCGCCGCCTGGTGATCGGCTTTCGTGCGTCCATGCAACCCCCCCCCGTGACAATATCAGTTCAAATGCGGTGATTAACCTTGATCCTCTCACGACAACAAGAGCTTCCACTCCACTTCCAATGCGTGTAACCGGGCGCTCGGAAAGTTGTAGGACAATATTAGCAAAAAGTTTGCCACTTGACACGCAAACTTTTACAGTTTGCCGATCAGTTCCTGGTTAATATCTAAAAACTATATTATTACAGGCAGTTAAATTGGTGCTAAGTGTCCAGGGATTTTTACGTTCAGCACATACCAGTATCTGAAACATAGCAGCATAATCTGTAGCGTGCCAAAATTCCGGCACTTTTTTCCGGCATTCATTGCTGTTTTGGTTATTCCGGGGATAGTGATATCCAGTCAATTAAATTTGTTTAGAAAAATGCATGCGGTGTTGCGTCCTTGCTTCGATTGCCCTCGAGTTTAAACTGCTTGACCCTGTAGACGGCATGTTTTAGAAATCGATTTGAAGCTGTCTCGATCTGCTGGATGGTTAGTCCCAAAGCATAGGACGATACCGGGTTCGGAGTTTCAATGGACAACGACATGCAACATTCAGATATGCAACAGTGGTTGCGATTACGGCGCAGCATTATCGAATTGCTTTACGCTCATTTCATGGAATTTCCTTATGCCCCCCTTGAAATGGAAATGCTTGCCGATCATTGTCAGGTGGAGCCCAAATCGCTGAACTGGAACATCGTCTATCTGGAAAAATGGGGGTTCGTCGAGTTGGGCAAGTCCATCGAAGCGCCCCCTTTCGTGGCCTGCACCGCCTCAATCACTGAGAAAGGTATCGATCTGATAGAAGACACAGAACGATTTGATCGCAAGTTTCCCCCGGCCGCGAACAATTGAACATTGCTTCGCCCAGCGCCGCGGGATCACGGAACTAAGCGCAGGGCTTTCCCTGTAGCTTAGATCAATACATGCGTTGCCCGGGTGCCGCCGAATTATGGCGGAACGGGGATCATAGGATACCGATTTTCATATCGCAAAGCGGAGGACTGCCATATGACGGACCTGCAAAAATTACCGGAAATACCGGAAGATCGGGCCGATGATCTGCACAACCTGGATATTATGGGTGAAGCGGATTTGGTCCTATTTATGGCCGGGAATCAGTTTATGGTCATGCCGTCTCTGATCGAGGCCTTTCGGCAACAATACCCTGATATTGAGCGCATTTATTACCAGACCCTGCCACCGGGGCTTTCTTTGAAACAGATCCTGGCCGGCGGGGCCCGTTTCAAAGCGCAGCATCTGGACGTTCGGGCTGATGTGTATGCATCGGTAAACAGGTCGGCCATGGAGAAACTGGTGGCCGCGGGACACCTGGAGCCCGATGATTTTACCTGTTACCTGCACAACCGGCTGACCCTTATGGTGCCTGCCGGCAACCCCGCTAAAATTGAGACCGTAACGGATCTCGACCAGGGGAATATCCGGATCTCGCAACCGGACCCGGCCAATGAAGATATTGGTTTTCATATTATGGACATGTACCGGTCGGCCGGGGGCGAGGAACTGGTCCACGGGATAATGGAGCAAAAAAGGGACGCCGGTACGGCAATATTTACCCGGGTGCACCACCGTGAAACACCATTGCGAATCGAACTGGGCAACGTGGATGTCGGTCCGGTCTGGGCCACCGAAGTTCAGCATGCGCGCGCGGCCGGCCAGCCAATCGATGCCGTGGAACCCGGGGCAGGTCTTGATCAGCGTGACCGGGTCAACTACTACATTGCCCGTTTGAAAGCGGCGCCGAATCCCGAAAATGCTGAAAAGTTCATTGAATTTATAACCAGCCCGGCAGCAGGAGAAATTTACCGCGGCTATGGATTTGTGCCGCCGGACAAATAAGAAACAGCATGCAAAGATTATCCGCTGATACATTGCCAAATGACCATCCCACGGTTGCCGTAGCCGGCATCTGTTATGACGGGCAGTCCTCTTTCATGCCGGGTGCCGCCGGAGCCCCGGACCGTATCCGGGCGGCCTATCACTCAGACTCGACCAACCAATGCTGTGAAAACGGTTTCGATCTGGCAAACGTGGATTGGTTTGCGGATGCCGGCAACCGGCGGCCCGGTCCCGGGGGCAACTGGCGGGCGGAGATTGAAGGTTTCGCGGCCGAATTACTCTCCAGGAGGATGCGAACCATATTTTTAGGTGGGGACCATTCCATCTCCTATCCCCTGGTGCGCGCCCATGCTGATAGCTATGCGGACTTGACGATCTTGCATCTGGATGCCCACGCCGATCTATATGACTCGTTCGCGGGCAGCCGCTACTCCAATGCTTGTCCCTTTGCCCGGATCATGGAGGAAAACCTGGCCCAAAAATTAATCCAGGCCGGTATCCGGACCCTTACCCCCCACCAGCGTGAACAGGCCGATCGTTGGAATGTAGAGGTATGCGAGATGAAAGACCGCCGGAGCTTTAAACTGCCGCAATCCAGAACACCGCTTTACCTGTCGTTGGACCTGGATGTCCTGGACCCTGCTTTTGCCCCCGGCGTTTCCCATCCCGAACCGGGCGGCTACAGCACCCGCGAAGTGGTGGATATCATCCAGGCGATCGATGCCCCGCTTATCGGGGCCGATATCGTAGAATACAATCCACTAAAAGATCCCACCGGCATCACCGCCCTGGTCGCCGTAAAACTCCTCAAAGAAATCGCCGCCAAAATGGTAGAAGTTTAGTTCTGATCTAAACCATCCACCACAGGTGAAGGACCCGGAGAGGTTTTCCCAATCCGGGGGTAATTGATTTTTCAATGTTTACTGTGAGACCCGTGTAGCAGTTTGTTATATAATGTATCTTCTTGTCACTTTTCTTGTGCGTACAAGAAAAGTGACCAAAAGAAAAGCCCATAAGACGTGGCCCTGCGGGCTACCCTGCGCTTCTCAGAAAGGGCGCGCTCAGCACAACTCGCTACGCTCAAACAAGCGCTTCGCTCTGGTCGCCCTTTCCTGCGATGCTCGGCACATCTTAAAGGGGAGTTCAAACCCAATTAGACCGTCAACATCTTTTGAGGGGGCCTCTGATGCCTCCCGCTCTGCGGGAATAGCATCACTCTGTTGATTCTCCAGAAGAATAGATAGAAGCCGTCTTGAACAATCCGGAATCAACCAAAGTCATTACTTAAATTTGAATTGGTTTTTAAAATAAACGCAGAAGCGGTTTTAAAGACATCCACAGGTTCAAGGTCAAAGCGGATGCGAATATCAAACCGGAGGAATACAAAGAAAATATCGAAGAATACGTGGGGCAATATCGCCGGGAGTTTGCCTAGCGGTACTTCGGTCAAATGATAATGGAACATCGGGGGTATGGTTTTTAACTATTCCAGGAGCCATTTAAGGATTGGGGTTTTATATAACTTAGAAGCGGTTTCAAGGCCCCTCACAGGTTCAAGGTCAAGGCGGATGCGAATATCAAACCGGAGGAATACATCGCGTATTTCGAGGATTGGATGTTTGCGTCCAACGCAGAGATTGAGCCTGTGAGGGGCCTTGAAACCGCTTCTTAGTAGCGGCCGAGGAATAGCTTACCCTGCCCCAGCACCTCTGCCTCCATCTCCGGCGAGTCCGGAATCCAGATCGCTTTCACAAGCAGGTAATACAGATCGCCCCGACCGCCGGAACAGGGGGGCAGGTAGGCGCCGGGTTTACTCTGAAAGGGCTTGCGGTGAGCCGCGATCACAAAAAAGGGCTCCGGCAGATCGAACGTGTTGCCGGGAACCGGCGGCAAGGTAAGGGTTTCGGTCCCAGGCGCAAACCGGTAACCGATGCGGCCCTGGCCGCCCTGGTCCAGGGGGATATGGCTCTTGTTGCTGAATACGAGGATCAAGGCGTTAGACTTGGGCGGTATGTTATACACTGTCAGGGCCGGGGTGGCGCCCTGGCCGCCGAAATCAGGGCATTGCTGCCCCGCCGGGATATTTTTCCCATCCCAGGTCGGGTCTGCGAAGCTGACTGTCAGATCGTACAGAATCCTGAAGGGACGGTAGACCGGTTCACCGGCACATCCGATGAGAACCAGATAAAAGGCTAGGGCAAAAGCTGTTTTTGTAGAGGGTTTCATAGCGGCCGTATCCTTTTCTCGAATTTGCCGGTTGTCGGCACGGCTTAAACTGTTATGGACTGTATAAATGAAAGGCGGTCATCCTGTCAAGATTCACGGCTTCGGGCATGCTTCTTAGCGACTTTTTTTACATAAGATTCCAACTTTAAGCCGCTGACGGCCGCTTTGACGGTAGAGAGAACCCCACGGGAGTAGATCTGTGTGGTTAAATCGGTAAACAGTCTAAATTTCTTTGGGGAGTAAGGGAACCAGTTGGCCTCCATCTTGTTGCTGTTGCCATCGATCAGAATTGATTTGATATTGGCGAAACAGTAAAATCCGAATTCGCCTTTATAGCGGCCGATACCGCTTTTTTTGGCGCCACCAAACGGCAGGGCGTGGTTGCCTTCCGTCAGCATGACGTTGTTAATGGAGACATTTCCGGTCACAATGGCGCGGGCCACCCGGTCAGCGCGTTTCAGATCATCCGACCAGACACTGGCGGACAGCCCAAACTCACCTGCGTTCGCCATGGCCACGGCCTCGGCTTCCTCAGCAAATGGAATAACCGGTAGAATCGGGCCAAACGTCTCTTCCTGATCAAGCTGCATGCCTTCCGTAATCTGATCCACGACCATGGGCGGGATAGAAGCAGACCGGCCATCCCAGTCAGCGCCGGTTAGAAAGCGGGCACCCTTTGCTTTGGCATCGGCAACCTGCTCAGCGATAACGGTGACCTGGGAAGGGGTGGTCATCGGGCCGATGTCGGCGCCGCCCGCGGGGTCCGTGCCCAGGGTCAGCCGGGATGTTTCGCGCACCAGGGCATCCATGAAACGGTCATAGATGCTTTGATGGACAAACAGCTTTTCTACTGCGGTGCAGGACTGGCCCGTGTTGGTAAGGGCACCCCAGACAGCCCCGGCTGCGGCTCTGGGCAGGTCCACATCTTCAAAAACGATCATGGGGTCCTTGCCACCCAGCTCCAGTTCAACCGGAATAAGGTGTTCCGCGGCCCGCCGCATGATATGCTGACCAACCGACTGGCTGCCGATAAAAAAGATCTTGTCCGGGCGCTGCTCGATCAACCGGTCCCCGACTTGACGGCCGGGACCATATACCACCTGGACCCAATCCGGCTCAAATCCGGCCTCGGCTAAAAGGTCTTCCACCAAGCCTTTCAAGGGGGTGGCGCTGGCCGGTTTGTAAATGACGGCATTTCCCACGGTAAAAGAAAGGGTGATAGGAACGATCGCCTGATAAAACGGATAGTTCCAGGGTGAGATAATGAGGGTGGTCCCCATGGGCTCAAAGTAAATCCGTGATTTTTTACCCATGAGCGCAAAAGGCGTTGGGACCTTGCGATCGGCCAGGATTTTCCGGGCCTTTTTTTCCAGGTAGTCCAGGTGGTCGAGTGTCCCGAAAATTTCCGCCGTGAGGGCATCCGTGCGAGACTTGCCGGTATCCTGTTGGATACGATCCAGGATGTACGCCTGGCGGGAGATAATTATATCCTTCAAACGTGAGATGAATTCAAGACGTTTGGCGACGCCCCACGATTCGATGTCCGGCTGGGCTTGCCGCGCCCGCTTGTAAATGGCGGCGACATCCTCCGGAGCCGGGTTATCGTAATTCAGGGCCGGTCCGGGAGACGTTCCCGGGGCCAAATCGCTTTCCCGCAGCACAATTTTGGGGTTCCAACCAATTACCTCGAAGACCTTTTTGTCCTGATAGCCCGGGCCTGTCAGGTTGGCGTAATAAAGGCTCATGGTCGCGCCTTTCAGGCCGATCTCAAGCATTCTGAGCCCGGCGCCGAGAAATCCGGGATAGGACCGGTTGTGGGTGCACATTCGCATCAGCAGCCGAATCAGCCAGCGGGGGGACCAGTGAAAAATGGAGAACAGGATCCGCAACCCTGAAAGGTCATCTGCGCTCAGGAAAGCCGCCATCCGGTCGATATGCTCGATACAGCCGGTTTGTGAAAAAGAGGGTGACTGCTCGGTTCCGGGCAGGATGACGTCGCCTGTTTTAAGAAGTCCAAGGAGCTGGTTGCGGCTAAAATAGCGCGATATTTTCATGATTGCACATTCCTCAAAATTCGGTCGGCGGCCATTTTGGAAAGGGCCATGATGGTGAGCGACGGATTGATGCCGGGCGCATTCGGAAAAATACTTGAATCGGCAATAAAGATATTCTTTTTCCCGTGCAGGCGAAACTCGGGGTCGACAACGCTGCGGACCGGATCGGCCCCCATGACACAACCGCCCATCAGGTGCAGACCGATTCCAAATGACCCATGTACGATCTCCAGGGCCCCGGTTGATCGAAAAATTTCATCAATGACCCGGGTACCCTTTTCAAAACGGTCCATATCTGTCTGGCTGCGCTCTTTGTGGATGATAAGCTTACCCTTGCGATTGACTTTTATACGGCCGGGCTGGGTGTCCCGGGTGCACACTTCGATACAGGCAAAATGGGACAGCTTTTCCATGAACCGGTGATGCGCATTACCAAAACCGCTGACCAGCATGGCAATGGCCGAGGGGCCGGCGTACACATTTTCCAGCTTGAAGCCTTCATGCCGGAATCCTGGATCATCTGATTTAAAGGCCTGGAAAGCCCCTATGTGGGCATTTACCGGTTCGGCATATATCCCGAAATTCATATACTGGGGATGGCAGTAGAAATCATGTCCGATATGGGGCAGTTCCCGGTTATATCCGGAGTTGAGCAGCAGCCGGGAGTTGCCGATGGCCCCGCCGGCCAGTATCAGGTGGCGGCCCCGGTACGTCATCTGGCGGCCCAGCCGATCCCGGCACTGTACCTGCACGCCGCCGTCATTTTCAGAGATTTGCTCTGCTTCCGTTTCAGGCACCAACTGCAGTCCATGCGCCAGAGCCTTTTTTAAAACGGTCTCCGGAGTGCTCTGTTTGCTGCCGATGCGGCAGCCGTTCAGGCATTCTATGCAGCAGTTGCCATCTCCGTAGCGGCAGTCTTTCTGGGCCCGGTGCAAGGGGGCCAGATGATACCCCAGCTTTTCGAAGCCTTCCTGAAAAATTCTGGCATTCTGGTTGCGGACGTCTGCCGGTATTTCCTGGATGGCGATTTCATCCTCCGCTTTTTCGTACCAGGCATCCATGTCGTTCACATTGAAAAAGTCCACGCCGGAGGCTGCCCGCCAGGCATCGAGAGCATCATCGTCAAAGCGATCGACCAGGGCCTGGTTGACGATCGAACCCCCGCCGACCACCTTGGGGCGTAGAAAAACCAGTTTGGCATCGGTAGACAGTTCGAGTCCGCCGGACCAGTACATCTGTGAGGTGCCGTCCAGTTCATTCCGCGGGTAAGTGTGGTGGGTATAGTGCGGGCCGGCTTCGATCATCAGGCAATTGCTTCCCGCCCGGCATAGTTCGTGGGCAATGAAGGGGCTCGATATCCCGGCGCCGACAAAAATGAAATCATAGGTCTGGGATTGGACAGTATGCACAGCAGTTCTCCTTTTTATAAAAACGCCATACCGGCGCCGCGATAGGTCGCCACCTCGCCGGTGCGGCGGCCATCCTGTAGCAGATGCAGGCTGTTGAAACGTTCGCATAATTCCCCGGCTTTGGCATGCTGGAAAAATACCGGGTCTCCCACGGACAACGCGGGGCAGGCGGCCGGCAGGACCAGCGGGGTCTGCACTTCGCCGGCGCCTTCGATTCCGATGTAAGTGAGCCCGGGGGGCATCACCGGCCAGGGGCGTTTGTTCAGGTCGGTTTCCCCCGAAGCGATATACCCCCCGCCTTGGCAGGTTACCATGCCCGGCGCCGGTATCCGGGCGACCTGCAGGGCGAAAAAAGCCGCCGGTTGAAAGCTGACTTCGTAAAAGTGCCTGAAAAGACCCGGGGCGAAAAAAGCCGATCCGGCGGTTACTTCGGTGACCGAGGGGTCGCGGCCGGTGGCGACCAGGCTGCCGCTGCCGCCCCCGTTGATCACCTTGATATCGAAGCCGGCCGTGCGGAGCACATCTATAATTCTTGCGCGCCGTTGGGCCAGTTCCAGCATGGAGCGGCGTTTCACCAAACGCAGGAGGGAATTCATAAGACGTTTGCCGGGGACTGCATCATTGACCGAGGCGATCTGGGCCTCGTATCCCATGACTGCCTCGATGGCAACGTTCGGCAATTCGGCCGCATACCGGAACAGGTTCAAGGCCTCGTCGGAATGGCGCACCGGGCTGCGGCGAATGCCCAGGTGGGCCAGTTTGCCGAGTGGCCGCCAGGACATGTCGATATCGAGGCAGGCCGCCAGGGTGATATCCGCCTCACGGCCGCACCGGGACATGTGTTCCAGTTGATCACGGGAATCGATAACCAGCGCAAGCCGGGAACCCTCGCGGGTCAGCCTGACCATGAGGTCCAGATCCGACGGTTGGACGGAAGGATAAGCCACAATGATATCGTCAAACCCGTTTTTCGCCAGAAAGGCCGCTTCTTCTACCGTAAAAGCGAGGATGCCCCGATAGGCTGGTCCGCCGATTTCAAAAACCCGTTGTAGCAGTTCGATACAACGGATCGATTTGGAGGCGACCCGGATGGTTTTGCCGGACGCCTTTTGCGTTGCGGCCACATAGGCGATGTTGGCGTCAAACGCATCCAGGTCTACAAACGCCAGGGGCAGTCGCAGGCCTTCGATGGCGTCGCGATAAGTTGTATAGGCGGAGCTGCTGATTTTAGCCATGGAAACCTCGCTGTCCAAGTTTTCTGGAAAGGTCTCGTTGCTGGTAGCGGGAACACGTGCAGGATCCGGGTGAGTGATTGCTCACTCGCTTGGGATACCATGTTAGATATTTCATAAAATGTCAAGAGAAAATTTTGCTCGGCTTATGAGAAAAAATTTATAACCCGACGTTTTTTATTGACAAAAGTAATATGAGTGAGTTATCACTCACTATGATCCATGGCCCCGGGTTCTGATCCACCGGCAGAAAGGTACCTGATGGGAAAACATTTCAAGGAAGCATTTAAAAAGATTTCGGAAGAGAAACAGACCCGCATTCTGGATGCCGCCACGGCTGAGTTTGCGGCCAAAGGATTTCCCGGCGCCAATATCAACCGGATTGCCCAGAAGGCCGGAATCAGCATCGGGGCTATGTACAATTATTTCGGTTCCAAGGATGACCTGATTCTCACGATTGTCGACCGGGCGCACGCCCTGCTCGAAGGCGTTATCAATGAAGTAGCGCAGGCGGAAGATGATATTTTTGATAGCATCGAAAAATTGCTGCGGGCCGCCCAATCATATTCCAAACAGTATCCGGAATTGACCCAGATATACCTGGATATGACCTCGGAAGGATTGTCCCACCTCTCGCGTCAGCTGTCCGGCCAGATGGAAACCATCTCGTCACGCCTCTATCGGGTGCTCATCGAGAAGGCGGCAGCCACGGGTCAGGTAGCTAGTGGTGTCGATATCCGGGTGGCCTCTTTCTGCCTCGACAACCTCATCATGATGCTCCAGTATTCCTACGCCTCCGATTATTTCAAGGAAAGAATGAAGATTTTTATTGGACCGGAAGCAGCCCGGGACGATGAACGCATTATCCAGGAGATGATGCGTTTCATACGCGGCGCGTTTCGCGGGGGGCAATGACGCCCGGCAAATAGGCCGGCGCTGCTAAACCCTGGCTTGATGATTAGCGCCCAGTTGTTGCTGAACTGCGGCCAGGACCGCTTCTTTCTCCGGGAATTTAAAGAAGCCTTTTTTGACCACCTGCTTGTCTCCCACCCAGACGGTCAGTTCGCCTATCCGGCCGCGCGCGTTCAGTCGTACTTCTATTCCGGCCCGCGCATGCAGATATTCCGCCACCCGGACGGCATACCGATAGTTGTGCAGTCACACCAGGCAGTATTTGATTACCACTTCGTTCGGCATATTAAGATCAGCCTTTCTCCGTTTTCTTCAGAAATTTCGAATAGTGTTTTTCCTTGCAGACCGGGCAGACCCCGTGGCTGAAGGTCGCGTCCGTGTGTTTCGACACATAGGCTTCCACCTGGTTCCAGTAACCCTGGTCATCGCGGATTTGTTTGCAGAAGGAACAGATGGGGACGATGCCTCGCAGGGTTTCAATCCGGTTTTGATAGGCCTTGATGGTGAGCGACACCAGCACCAGGACCACAGCCGTGACCACCAGGCAGATGGCCAGGTTCATCAGCAGGGTGGTGAATATCTGGCGGGTGGCTTTGTTTTCGGCCTGCTCCACGATAAGGTACCAGCCGAATTCCGGTATGAAGCGCGCATTGACGTGAATCGTGTCGCTGCCGGTGTGATGGCTGAAGGAGCTTTCCCCACCGGCAATGATGGTCTGGGCATAGTCGGTCAGGTGTCCTTCTTTGAATACATTGCGGACGGTTTTTGTAAAACTGGTCCCGGCCAGTTTTACATCGCCGGCTTTATCAATTATATAGATCTGACGGTCGTATTTTTGCTGGTATTTTCCGATGAGGCTTTTTACCGCGCTGACGGTCAGCCCCACGCCGGTGGCGCCGATGTAATTCTGCTTATAGTCATACACACGGTAGTTGACAAAGATCGTCATGGTGTCCTTATTGGCCATGTCCGGGTCGATATTCAATTCGTATTCGGTCTGCATATTCTTGACCCGGTAGTACCAGCGATCTCGCGATTCGGTGGGGGATATTTTTTTCAAGATACCGTCACCGTGATAGTAAGTGTTGGTGCGGTCGGATACGAAGAAACTGGTGAACGTATCGTACCGGGTCTGGATTTCTTTGAGATATTTCCGAATCTGGGTTTCATCCTGTTCACCCTGCAGGACCCAGTCGCGTAAAAACGTATCCGCGGCCATCAGGTTGGAGATGAACACCGGCCGCAGCAGATCGCGCTGGATCTCTGAATAGATGTTGTCGCCGGTCAGGGGCCGGGAGTTGTCGGCGATCTCCGACCGCAAAGAAGCGCGGGACACGAAGTAGGCCGCCAGGCTGGTCACCAGAAAGCCGGTGACGAGCAGGACACTGACGATGGTCATGAGCTTGGTTTTGTTTTTTTCCATGAAATCCCTTTAATCAGGCGCGCGGCCAGCGCGCGAGTCGTTCTTCAACCCGGGCCCTAAAACGTTCAACCCTGGCCGGCGGCAGGTTTTCGGCTTTATAAAGTGACAACATTTCAAACTTGCACCGGGGGGCACAGGTGCTCAGCAGGGCGATTTTAAGGACCTTTTTGACCGGCTGGCGCATGATGAGCCGGTCCACCCACCAGGGTGCTCCCAGGGTGGTGACTACCAGTACTCTTTTCAGATGTTTCAGCCGGGGTTTGATGGGCCCGAAGTTGCGGGCATGGTCGTAAGCAATCCCGGGTGCCCACACGCGGTCGAACCAGCCTTTCAGTACCGCAGGAAAGCCAAACCACCAGGTGGGAAAGAGCAGCACCAAACCCTCCGCCGCCAGCAGCCGTTCTACCTGGCCGGCTACCTGCGCGGCATCATAGGCGGAACTGTAATAACTTACCCTTTCGGCGGAGGATAGGCAGGGATCAAAGTTGTCGGCACACAGGTCTTCTAAAACAACCGTATGTCCGGCTGCTTTCAGCTGGTTCACCACCCGTTGGGTGAGTGCCATGCAAAGACTTTCGGGCAGGGGGTGTGCGGCAACGACCAGGCAATTCATCATCTAAACCGGTTGCTCCAATTTTAAAAATGAGACCCCCATGCGAGCAGGGGCCGCGAAACCATCATCAGGTACGCACCATAGAAATATGCCCCGCAGTTGTCAATATTTTAAAATGACTAAATTATCAGATACTTAAATAAGATGACGAGCATGTTGACATCTTCTGATGTCTGATGTATCAGATATCAGAAGACCCTTTCTATCTAAATTATTCGTAGACTCAGGAGGATTTAACCAATGGCAATCATGAAAATGACCACGGAAGAGGCTTTCATCAAAGTGCTGCAGATGCATGGCATCGAGCATGCGTTTGGTATCATCGGATCGGCCATGATGCCGATTTCGGACCTCTTTCCCAAAGCCGGCATTACGTTCTGGGACTGTGGGCATGAATGTAATGCCGGCATGATGGCCGACGGTTTCACAAGGGCTTCCGGCAAGATGAGTATGCTGGTGGCCCAAAACGGTCCGGGCATCACGAATTTTGTCACCCCGGTTAAGACGGCCTATTGGAATCACACCCCCCTGCTGCTGGTGACCCCGCAGACCGCCAACATGACCATGGGGCAGGGTGGTTTTCAGGAGGTGCCCCAGATGGCCATCTTCGCAGACATGGTCGCCTACCAGGAAGAGGTGCGGCACCCGGCCCGCATCGCCGAAGTGCTCAACCGGGTGATCCTGCAGGCCAAGCGCGCTTCGGCCCCGGCCCAGATCAATGTGCCCCGCGACTTCTGGACCCAGGTGATCGAAAGCGATCTGCCGGCCATTGTGGAATTCGAACTTCCGGATGGCGGCGAAGCAGCCATTGCCCAGGCAGCCAAGCTATTGTCCGCGGCCAAATTTCCGGTGATCCTCAACGGCGGTGGTGTTGTGATCGGCGGTGCCATTGAAGACGCCATCGCGCTGGCCGAACGCCTGGCCGCCCCGGTCTGCTGCGGCTACCAGCACAACGATGCTTTTCCGGGTAGCCACCCCCTGTTTGCCGGCCCGCTGGGCTACAACGGTTCCAAAGCCGGGATGGAGCTGATTTCCAAAGCAGACGTGGTACTTGCCCTGGGCACCCGGCTGAATCCTTTTTCCACCCTGCCGGGATACGGTATCGATTACTGGCCCTCTGATGCGGCGATCATCCAGGTGGACATCAATGCCGACCGGATCGGGCTGACCAAACCCGTCACCGTCGGTATCGTGGGAGATGCCAAAAAAGTGGCCAGCGCAATCCTCAACCAACTTACCGACACAGCCGGTGACACTGGACGCGCAGAACGCAAAGCAACCATTGAAGCCACCAAGGCTGCCTGGGATCAGGAACTGGCCACCATGGACCATGAAGAAGACGATCCCGGGACCAGCTGGAACGAGCGGGCTAGGGACCGCGAACCAGAGAAAATGACGGCCCGCATGGCCTGGCGAGCCATTAAAGCCGCCCTGCCCACTGACGCCATCATCACCTCCGACATCGGCAATAACTGCGCCATCGGCAATGCCTATCCGACCTTCGAAGCCGGCCGTAAATACCTGGCACCCGGGATGTTCGGGCCCTGCGGCTATGGATTCCCGGCCATTGTCGGTGCCAAGATTGCCCAGCCCGATGTACCGGTGGTCGGTTTTGCCGGCGACGGCGCCTTCGGCATTTCCATGAACGAGATGACGGCCTGTGGGCGTGACGGCTGGCCGGGCATCACCATGATCATCTTTCGCAATTACCAGTGGGGTGCCGAAAAACGTAATACGACCCTCTGGTTTGACGACAACTTTGTCGGCACGGAACTGAACCCCAATGTCAACTACGCCGAGATCGCCAAGGCCTGTGGTGTCGAGGGGGGGCGCGCCGCCACCATGGAAGACCTGACCGCGAAACTGAGCACCGCCATCAAGGCCCAGATGGAAGAAGGCAAAACCACGTTTATCGAAGTGCTGACCAACCAGGAGTTGGGTGAACCCTTCCGGCGCGATGCTATGAAAAAACCGGTTGCGGTGGCGGGGATTGATGCTGCGGATATGCGGGGTCAAAAAGGTGTTTAGACTGAAGATGGAAGGCTGAAGAACGCAGGTGGGCGACTATCGGAAAGGGGTTGCCAATCGACTTCGGCCTATAACCTGAATAAGGAGCAAACCATGGCAGCGACCAAAAACCAGAACGCCGACGACATCGAAGCGGTGGTTCAGGGTGATCGGGACTACCTGTGGCACCACCTGAAGCCACATAAGCTTTTTGAAAACCAGGAGCAGATGATCATTGTGGAAGGTGATGGCCTGATGGTTCGCGATATCCGCGGGCGGGAGTATCTCGATGCGTCCTCCGGGGGTGTCTGGAGCGTGAGCACCGGCTACGGGCGCGACAGCATCGCCGATGCCGTGGCGCACCAGTTGAAGAAGATGGCCTATTTTGCCGGTGTCTACGGCAACGTGCCCGCCATTCAATTCGCCGCCAAGCTGGTTGAATTGATGCCGACCCTGCACAAGGTCTACTTTTCCAACAGCGGCAGCGAAGCCAACGAGAAGGCTTTTAAGATTATCCGGCAGGCCGCGGCCATTGTTCCCCAGCGCAAGGGTCGTTACAAGATTCTCTACCGGGACCGGGACTATCACGGCACCACCCTGGCGGCCCTGAGTGCCACCGGTCAGGAAGAACGCAAAAGAGATTTCGGACCACTGGTACCGGGTTTTGCCGCCATCCCGCATGCCTTGTGCTATCGCTGCGCCTTTGACAAGCAATACCCCGATTGCGATATCGACTGTGCCCGTGTACTGGAGGAGGCCCTTACCCGGGAAGGCCCGGAGAGTGTCGGCGCCCTGATTGTCGAGCCGATAACCGCCGGCGGCGGCATCATTGTGCCGGTGCCCGAATACTTTCCGATCCTCCAGGATATTTGCTCTCGCTACGAGGTCAAAATCATTATGGACGAGGTCGTCTGCGGATTCGGCCGGACCGGCAAGTTCTGGGGATACCAACACTTCGATGTGGACCCGGACCTGGTAACGCTGGCCAAAGGGCTGGTGGGCGGGTATATGCCCCTGTCTGCCACGGTTGTGAAACAGGACCTATACGAATGGTTCTTAAACGATCCGGCCGATGCGGAGACCCGGCTTGATTATTTCCGGGACATCAGCACCTACGGCGGCTGCGCCGGGGCTTTTGCCGGGGCCCTGGAAAATACCCGTATTATCGAGGATGAGAAGCTGGTGGAAAACAGCCGGAACATGGGAGCTTATCTGTTGGAGTGTCTGCAGGGCCTGGCCGATCTGCCGCTGGTCGGCGATGTACGCGGCCGAGGGCTTTTCTGCGGCCTGGAGTTCGTAGCGGACAAGGCGACCAAAGAACCCGTATCCGAGGCTGCTATGGCAGGCATTATGGCCAACCTGATGGCCGAGGGCGTTCTGGCTGGCCGGACCAACAGCAGCATTCCCGGCTTCAACAATATCATGAACTTTGCACCGGCTCTGATCGTTACCCGAGAACAGGTGGACCAGATTGTGGCCGCGGTGCAAAAAGCCATCGAGAAAGCGGGCTGACATGCAGATCAATACGCAATCTCTAAGAGAGCAGATCTATCTCTACCTGCGCGACGAGATGCAGAGTGGAAACCTGGCACCCGGCGCCACGTTGAACCTCAATGCGATCAGCCAAAAACTGGGCATCAGCAAGACACCGCTGCGCGATGCCCTGATCCAGTTGGAAACCGAGGGATTTGTCACCATCCTCCCGCGCCGGGGTGTCAGGGTCAACAAGCTGACCCTGGAAGATGTCCGTGAGTTTTACGACATCCTCGGCGCCCTGGAGGCATCGGTGGTCCTGGATGTGTTTCACCAGATTTCGCCGGATCATATCCGCAACATGAAACAACTGAACCAGGATCAGCGGGCGGCTTTGGATTCAGAAGACTACGGAAGCTATTATCGCTTGAACCTCGAGTTCCACGGAGTGTTTCTGGATCTGTACCATAACCAAACCTTGATGCGCCTCATCACGCCCTTGAAGCAGCGTCTATATGATTTCCCCCGCCACCGCTACAATGTAGAGTGGGAAAAGCGCAACTGCGCCGAGCACGATACATTCATAGAATTTATAGAGGCCGGGGACCGTGAAGGTGCCGCCCGGTTCATGAAATACCGTCACTGGTCCTATACCTTCCAGGAGAAGCAGATCAGGCAATTCCACGGCAACGATTGATTGCGGTCATCTGCAGCAATTTCATCTCCAGAATTAATGCCTTTCGATCCATTGTAATAGCGCGGGTTGTCTCCGGTTGTATGGCATAAAAGTATAATGATCTCAAAAAGGGTTATCAATGCCGGTATGGCTATAATTATCTTGGGCCTGATCGCCCAGCGCGCCACTACGGTCATATCCATTACCGGCAGAACCAGTATCATGCCCGGGTTACCTTTATAAACGGTGGTGGTTACTGGAGGTTCGTAATGTCGAACTGCTTGACGAAAAGAGGACCCTTTAAGTATAGATTTTGGAAAGCGAATTTTAGATGACGGTTTTTCAATTTAAATTTGAGATTGCGGAATTCAGGTCGGCGGTGTAGATTTTAAGGAAGATTAAAAAACCCAACCTGTTTTTCGAATTAGGAGCGAGCCCCATGCCCATAAGGATTGAATATTTGGAGGACAACGGGGTGGCCTTCAAGGGCGCGGGTGTCGTCACCTTTACGGACCTGAAAAGCGCTAACGACAGTGTATACGCCAGCCAAAAGAAAATAAAAGCAATCAGCTATCAGATAGTAGACCTGGCGACCATTGATAATATCGACCTTTCCAGCGAAGATCTCGAGCAGTTGGCCCATCAGGATCAATATGCTTTCGGTGTCAATCCCGACATACGCATTGCCGTCGTCGGCCCTCAGGATCTTACGTTTGGCCTTGCCCGGGTATGGGAGGCCTATGCCTGCCAGATGAACAGTCCGCAGGCCTGCAAAATATTCCGGAAGCGCCAGGACGCGTTGGAATGGGTCGCCCAATCAAAGAAATCAACTTGAGAAAAAGGCCCCCCAAATCAATATGCTTGCCATAAAGGATCTCAAATTTCATTACCCGACGGGTAATTTTTCTCTCTCTCTATCAGATTTTTCGGTTGCGAAAGGTGAAAAAGTAGCCGTCATCGGCCCCAGTGGGTCCGGAAAGACAACCCTGCTCAACCTGGTTTCCGGGATCACCCCATTCGTTCAAGGGGAAATAAAAGTCGGCGAATATGCTATCAATGAACTTGCCGATGCCCAGCGGCGGGACTTTCGAATTTGCAATATTGGATTCGTCTTCCAGGAATTCGAATTGATTGACTACTTGAATGTCCACGACAACATCCTGCACCCCTACAGAATTAACGCGGCCTTGACGCTTGACCAGAATGTAAGAGCGCGTGCTGCTGCTCTGGCGAAAAGCATGGGCCTTGGTGATAAACTCAAGCGGGCCATCAGCAAGCTCTCCCACGGTGAAAAACAACGTACGGCTATCTGTAGAGCGCTCTTGCCGATTCCCAGATTAATATTGGCAGATGAGGCCACCGGTAACCTCGATCCCGAGAACAAGACGCGGATTCTTGATCTGTTGTTTGAAGCAGTTGCAGAGCACAAAGCCACGCTTCTGGCCGTGACCCATGATCATGAACTGCTAAACAAGTTTGATCGCGTGATTGACTTCAGGGATTTCCAGGTTGAGGAGGCCGCATGATCGACAGCCTCTATTTGGCCTGGAAGTACCTCTCCTTCAACAAGGTAAAGACGGTTACCCTTATCGCCTGTATTACGCTGATTTCATTTTTGCCGGGAGCGTTGCAGCTTTTGTTGAACGAAAGCGAACGACAGCTGATGTCGCGGGCGGTGTCCACGCCGCTTGTGGTGGGTGCCAAGGGCAGTGCCCTGGACCTGGTCATGAACTCCCTATACTTCGACGATGAAGTACCGGAGCTCATTTCGATGAGTGCGACGGACCAGGTCATGGATACGGATCTGGCGCTGCCCATTCCCCTCTATGTTCGTTTTCATGTACGCAACTATCCCATCGTAGGGACAACGCTGGACTATTTTGAATTTAGGAAATTGAAGATCGCCCATGGGCGGCAGATTGCCGTTCTGGGCGATTGTGTTGTGGGCGCCGCGGCTGCCAAGGCCTTGAATGTGGAGCCGGGGGACAGCCTGGTTTCATCGCCGCAGACGCTTTTTGACCTGGCAGGTATCTATCCCTTAAAAATGAAGGTGACCGGGATCCTCCAAAAATCACACTCTCCGGATGACCTGGGCATTTTTGTCGACTTGAAAACGGCCTGGGTGATCCAGGGACTGGGGCACGGGCATCAGGATGTAACCAAGATCAGTGACCAAACGCTTATCCTCAAAAAGACTGATGAAAACGTTGCGGCCAGTGCCAAGCTTTTCCATTTTCAGGAAATCACGGAGAAGAATATCGGTACGTTTCACTTTCACGGCGATCTGTCCGTGTATCCGGTGACAGCCGTCATCGCGGTGCCATATGACCCCAAATCAGGTACGATCTTGCAGGGGCGTTATTTATCGAAGGAGGCCGGTGAACAGATTATCAAGCCCCGGACCGTTATCGACGGCCTGTTGGAGAACATTTTCCGGATAAAGAATGTCCTGGACGCCGTCATATCCGTTGTGGCCCTGGCAACCGTCATGGCCATTGTGCTGGTCTTTGCATTGTCTCTCCGGTTAAGACAGCGCGAGATCGAAACCATCTTCAAGCTCGGCTGCAGCCGAGCCACCATAGCCAGATTAATTACCGCGGAAATTCTGATTATAGTCATAGCCAGTGCCATTTTGAACGTTTTGCTTATGATCCCCCTGCATCTTTACACCAACGATCTAGTACGACTGCTTGTCATTCAATAAATGGAATCGTCATGTCATCAAACGCCCTAAAAAGAATTGGATTCTATCTGGCCTCATTTGCATTACTGCTACTCTTTTTTGTGCCGCCAGTCACCGCAGCCGACAGTCAGCTGAGCGTATACGTGGTGAATTACCCGTTGAAATACTTTGCGGAGAGGGTCGGTGGTGAACATGTAAAGGTTACCTTTCCAGTTCCCGGAGACGAAGATCCTGCATACTGGACCCCGAACATTGCGACAATCGGGGCCTACCAGCAAGCTGATCTGATTCTGTTGAACGGTGCCGGATATGCCAAGTGGGTGGACAAGGTCAGCCTGCCGCGTTCGAAAACGGTTGACACATCCAGAAAATTTAGGAATCGGCTGATTACGGTGAAAGAGACCACCACCCATAGCCATGGGGCCGCAGGTCAGCATGCCCATGAGAACCTGGCCTTCACGACCTGGATCGACTTCAGCCTGGCGACGGCGCAGGCCAGGGCCGTGGCGGCGGCATTCACTCGCAAACGGCCCCGGTTCAAGGCTGACTTCGAGGCCGGCTACGGCCGACTGGCGCAAGATCTGGCCGACCTGGATAGACATATAGAGAAGACCGTAGCGGGGCACCAGGCCACACCCCTGATCGTCAGTCACCCGGTTTATGATTACCTCGTGCAGCGCTATGGCCTCAACGCCCGGTCCGTCCACTGGGAACCGGACCAGAGGCCAATGCCAGGTCAGATTATAGAGCTGGAAAAGATGTTAGCGGACCATCCGGCCAAATGGATGGTTTGGGAAGGTAAACCCCTGCCGGCGGCCGTACAGCTTCTGGTTGATCTGGGGGTTGGGAGTGTGGTTTTCGATCCTTGCGGCAATGTTCCCGAAGGCGGAGACTTTCTGGAGATCATGCAGCAGAACGGCGCGAACCTGAAGCAGATTTTCGAATAATATATCCACCGCATGACAAATTTACTCACATTAAAGCATTGGTTGGTTACCACTGTTCTAATCGGCTCTGCCGCACAGGCACTGTTTGCCGACGGTCAGCAGGAAGACCGATCAGCCAGCACCAATATAGCGAAGACCGAGTTGGCGTTTCGAGACGTGGCCATACAGCCGTCCCTCCAGGATGGCTATGTGTTTGCCGGCCGCATTGAAAACAGATCTAAACGGTACTCTCTGCGGAGCGTTGCAATTCGACTAGTGTTTTATGATTGTGCCGATAGATCAGATACCAGCACATGCGGGGTCATCGGTGAACGCCATGAAACGATTTACGTCACCATAGCGCCAGGCCAGGAAGAAACCTTTAAAGAACCAATCTATGTATTCGGTGATCTATTAAAGGTAAAGGGAGAATTCGTGTGGCGGTATGAAGTGCTTTCAATCAAGGCCGGTCGGTAAAATCGGCAGTCAAGCTGTAGATTTTGGTACACCTTCCCTGAATATCAATCCGGGATGGGGGGGATTGGCTTGAGTTGTTTGTCCCGGTCGAGGCAGACCAGGTGGATGAGGGCCTTGACCGCCGGTTTATGGCCCCCGGGCCGCCAGGCTTCCTGGGTCCAGATCAGGCGATAGTCGCTTTCCTTCGCATAGGTCGTGCGGATATCCAGCTCGTCGCCGAATTCCGCTCCTTCGTGGTAACTGATATCCGCCCTGTACACGGCAAAGCCCAGTCCTTCCTCACGCCAGAGCCGCACCAGTTCAGCGGCGCCCATGATCTGTTCCCGGGCCCGTTCAAAATACTTCAGGTAATTGGCGTGGTACACCACACCCGAGTGGTCGGTATCTTCATAGAAAATCTGGACTTTGTAATGGTACTCACGCGAGGTCATCTATATGCAGCCTTTTTTAAAATTCCAATAATTGTTACCAGAATGGAGATAAATGGCTTTGGGAGGAAAGTAAAGAGGATTCTGTCGAGCCGACTCCCTGCCATGCGGGAGTCGGCTTGCAGATTGAAGAGGGCCTGTTAGCGGGAGGGCCTCTAAACGATACTTTTGTGATATTCTTGCAGCGACCGTACCTGCGGTTTATCCTCACGGCGGGCGGCGATGCCCTTGGCCGCGGCGATGGTGGCGGCTGTGGTGGTGATATAGGGCACCTTGTACTTAATGGCCGCCTGGCGAATGTCCGAGCTGTCCTTGCTGCTCTGGCGGCCGGAGGGTGTATTCACCAGCAAATTGACCTCACCGTTTTTAATGGCGTCGATCAGGTTGGGGCGGCCATAGCCCAGTTTACGGGCCGGCACGGTTTCGATGCCATTTTCCTTTAAGAACTGATGGGTGCCACCCGTGGCCATGATCCTAAAACCCAGTTCCCGGAACAGACGGGCTGGTTCCAGGGCAGCGGTCTTGTCGCGATCGGCGATGGTGAGCAGGATAGTTCCTTCAGTGGGCAGGGCGGTCTGGGTGGCCTCCTGGGCTTTGAAAAAGGCCCGGCCAAAGGAGTGGGACAGACCCAGGACTTCCCCGGTCGAACGCATCTCCGGGCCCAGGGCCGGGTCGACGCCGTGGTACATGTTGAAGGGGAAGACGGACTCCTTGATGCCGTAATGCGCAATGTAGCGGGTCTTCAAATCGAGGTCTGCCAGAGACTTGCCCAGCATGACCTGGGTAGCCAGACGGGCCATGGAGATGTTGCATACTTTTGATACGATGGGCACGGTCCGCGAGGCGCGCGGGTTGGCTTCCAGTACATAGACCGTGTTGTCGAAAATGGCATACTGAATGTTCATCAGGCCCACGACATTCAACTCGATGGCTATTTTACGGGTATACTCGCGGATGGTCTCTATGTGTTTGGGGGCGATGCTGATGGGCGGGATAACGCAGGCCGAGTCGCCGGAGTGAATTCCGGCCAGTTCGATATGTTCCATCACGGCCGGAACAAACGCGTCCGTACCGTCGGCAATGGCGTCCGCTTCAGCTTCGATGGCATTGTCTAAAAACTTGTCGATGAGGATCGGACGTTCCGGTGAAATCTCGACAGCAGCATCCACGTAACGTTTGAGCATCCCTTCATCCTGTACAATTTCCATGCCCCGACCGCCAAGAACGTAGGATGGCCTGACCATGAGCGGATAGCCGATACGGTCGGCAATGGCGCGGGCTTCATCCATGTTGCTGGCCATCCCGGCCTCGGGCTGGGGGATACCCAGTTTCTTCATGATTTTGCGGAACTGATCGCGGTCCTCAGCCAGGTCGATGGTTTCCGGGGTTGTGCCGATAATCTTGACCCCGGCTGCGGCCAGTTCCCCGGCGATATTTAGAGGCGTCTGGCCCCCAAATTGAACGATGACGCCTTCCGGCTTTTCCTTTTCATAAATGCTCAACACATCTTCGGTCGTGAGCGGTTCAAAGTACAGCTTGTTGGAGGTGTCGTAATCAGTAGATACCGTTTCCGGGTTGCAGTTGACCATGATGGATTCAAACCCCGCATCCCGGATGGCAAAGGCCGCATGCACACAGCAGTAATCAAATTCGATCCCCTGGCCGATTCGATTGGGACCGCCGCCCAGGACCATGATCTTGCGGTTGTCGGTGACCGATACCAGGTCTTTGGCATTGTAGGTGGAAAAGTAATAGGCCGCATCTTCCACCCCACTGACCGGCACCGGCTCCCAGGCTTCGGCGGCACCCAGGGCGATACGACAGGCGCGGATATCTTCTTCAGGGAGATCGAGCAGTTGGGCCAGGTAGCGATCGGCAAAGCCGTCTTGTTTGGCCTGGAGGAAAAGGTCGTCCGGCGGGATCCGGCCTTTGTGGGTCAGCAGCGTTTCTTCCAGCTGTACCAGTTCCTGCATCTGCTCGATGAACCAGGGCTTGATGTGGGTCAGCTCATACAGTTTCTGGACTTCGGCGCCTTTGCGCAGGGCTTCGTACATGATGAACTGGCGTTCGCTGGTGGCGGTTCCGACTATGCTCAGGAGTTTATCCAGGGGCAGTTCGTTGAAGTCCTTGGCGAACCCGAGCCCGTAACGGTTGATTTCCAGGCTGCGGATGGCTTTCTGGAAGGCCTCTTTATAATTCTTGCCGATGCTCATGACTTCGCCCACGGCCTGCATCTGGGTGCCGAGCTTGTCTTCCAGGCCGGCGAATTTTTCAAAGGCCCAGCGGGCGAATTTAACCACCACATAGTCGCCGGACGGGGTGTACTTTTCAAGCGTTCCGTCCCGCCAGTAAGGGATTTCATCCATGGTCAGGCCCCCGGCCAGCAGGGAGGAGACCATGGCGATGGGAAAACCGGTGGCCTTGGAAGCCAAGGCTGAAGAGCGCGAAGTCCGCGGGTTTATCTCGATGACGACAACCCGTCCGGTGGCAGGGTCGTGGGCAAATTGGACGTTGGTTCCGCCAATCACCTCAATGGCTTCCACAATGGCGTAGGAGTAGTCCTGCAGCCGTTTTTGAAGGTCAGGTGCAATGGTCAGCATGGGGGCGGTACAATAGCTGTCTCCGGTATGGACCCCCATGGCATCCACGTTTTCAATGAAACAGACCGTGATTTTCTGGTTCTTCGCATCGCGTACAACTTCCAGTTCAAGCTCTTCCCAGCCCAGGACGGATTCTTCCACCAGAACCTGGTTGACCCGGCTGGCCGCTATGCCGCGGGACGCGATCGTGCGCAGCTCTTCAACATTGTAGACCAGGCCGCCGCCGCCGCCGCCCATGGTATAAGCGGGGCGGATGACCACCGGGTAGCCGAGGCCCTCGGCGACCGCCTCCGCCTCCGCAACCGTGTTGACGACTTCGCTCTTGGCCATCTCGATGCCGAGCCGGTTCATGGTCTCTTTGAATTCCAGACGGTCTTCACCGCGCTGGATGGCATCCACGTTTACCCCGATAATCTTGACGCCGTATTCGGCGAGGACGCCAGCCTGGTGCAGATCCGAGGACAGATTCAGGCCGGATTGCCCCCCCAGGTTAGGCAGCAGGGCGTCCGGACGCTCTTTGGCGATAATCTCGGTCAGGATTTTGACATTCAATGGTTCTATATAGGTTGCATCCGCTGTACCCGGATCGGTCATGATGGTGGCCGGGTTCGAGTTGACCAAAACAACTTCATACCCCAGTGATCTGAGCGCTTTACACGCCTGAGTGCCGGAGTAGTCGAATTCACAGGCCTGTCCGATTACAATAGGGCCGGATCCTATGATGAGTACTTTACGGATGTCGTCGCGTTTGGGCATTGCATCTCCTTTCACGGTGGGGTTGTTAGAACCCATCTCGAAAAAGTCTATTGGCCCAAACTCGGCGTTGGGCGCTCGGAATAAATCCTCGAAATACCTGATTTATTCCTCCGGTTCATTCCTCACGGCCGCCTTGATTTTGAACCAAAATCCGTTTTTTGAGATAGATTTTAATTGAGTTACAGACTTATCCGGGTATCGTAAAGCAGGCAAGCCTGAAATGTTTTAAGCTCTGGCAGTCAAATTTAAACTGAATTTTTAGATCTAAAGTAAGCTTTACTTAATGTCAACAGGTATCGCGGGAATGCCGGACCCGCCCAACGCCGGCCGGTAACGAATCAGTTTGTGGGAGTGAGGTGCTAAGCTGGGATTTGAGCCGCGCGGTTTTGCCTGGCCCAGTATTTTCGGTATAACCAGCCGGAAGTAATGGTGGAATTTATAGATTTGACCTGCTCAATCCAATCGGGAAGCGCGGCTGCGGCCTGCTGGAAAGCCTCGCTGGTCAGATCAAAAAAATTCTCCAGCGCCACGCGGTTTGCGCGTTCCACCCAGCTTGCCTCGAGGGCCTGCTGGGCTTTTTCAATGCTGCTGCGCCCAACTGCAAAATCGGACAAAAGGGCTCGGTGAAGCAACTCGTGTTGCCACCATAAATTAGCAGGATCAAAGTTCGGGCCGGGTGCCGGGCCCAGGTCGGGAAGGGTTTGCCGGCCGATGCGGATGGGTTTGAACATGGACGTGCAGGGTGCCGCGGTGCCGGTGGCCCAGTAGGTCTGTGCGGCGGCATCCAGCTGGGCAACCAGGGAGCCGGTGGTCTGGGTGGCATTGCGGGCCAGGGGGTTGGCTGCATGAGCACATATCCGGTTGCCTAAAAAATGGCTGGACGGCTGGTAGGAAGTTTCACCATGGTCACGCAGGATATCAAAGGCGTCTACCAGATCCAGGCGGCCGGTTTGCTGTTCGAGCAGCTCGGCAGCCCGGCTTTGCCGCCGGCGGCAGGCCGAAAAGGTGGTAAAGAACCAGTCTGAATAGCACCCGGCAAAATTGAAGGCCGCCCCTTTTTTCAGCCAGCCTTTTTCCCGGGCCGTGGCCACCAGGTCCGGGTGGCTGCGGTCGAATTCTGCGCCGATGGTCAGGCCGTTGCTGATAGCGTAATGCGTTTTTACCTCGCGGGCAGCCCACAGCGGTCCGGCTGTTTCCAGGACCCAGGCTGTTTGGGGATCAGCAATCAGGAAGCTGTTGTGGTAGGCCATCTTTTTATCCTGATAGCCACAGATCCCCCCCTGTCCATGGTCTGCCAACAGGTGCGTGATCCATTCCACCGCCGCCGGGGCATCGTCCGACCGTTCCAGGGCCAGGCGCAACAGGTCCATGCCGGTCAGCCCGCCCTGACGGTTAATCGGCATGCGGGTCCAGACGGCTTCGTTGCCGATCACGACCCCTTTGTCGTTGGCCCCCAGCTCGGCGCCCCACATCCAGAAGGGCCGGCTGAGGAGCACCGGAAGGGTTTCGGTTGCCTGGGGAATCTCGATGTAGGTACAGGACACGGTGGTGCCCGGTGGGTAGGTCCGGCCGGGGTGAAACTCCAGGGCCTGGGCTTCATTGGGTTCCCGGTCGCTGTTTTTACCGAAGATGATACTGCCGTCGGCAGTCGTGGGCGGCAGGGCTACGAAGGTGTCGCACATGGGGATTACCTGGTGGTAACGCGCGTTAAATTTTAAGCGCAATGACGAACGAAGGATATACTGTGAATAACGAAAGGTTCATCGTTCAGGGTTCCCGGTTCAAGGTTGAAACCTCAAAACCTTTGAACCTTATCAACCCGGCCCAACGGGCCAGCTAGTATTTACTATACAGGTCCAGACTTTTCGCCGTGGCGGTGTACAAGGTCGACCAGGCAAAGCGCAGGGAGAGCCGGGCAAAGGCCAGGCGGCTCTGGGCCTGGGTCAGGTTCCGCTGGGCTTCGTTGAGCCGCACCAGGGAGGCTTGCCCGGCGGCATATTCTTTTTCGACCAGGTCGCGGTTGCGCTGAACCAGGGAGGCATTCTTGCGCTGCAGCTCCAGCTGCTGTTGGGCGGCCTTGAGACCGATCAGGGCATCGTTGACTTCATTGGCCACGGAGATTTTCAGGGCATCCAGGTTCTTGATCTCTTCCTTTTTCTTGTGCTTGGCCTCGGCAATCCGGGCCCTGTCTGCACCGCCGGAGAACAGATCCCAGTTTAGAAACAGGCCCACCGAGTTGCCGACATCATCCCCCTCAAAAAAGCGGCTTTCGGAATGTTCGCCGCTGACGTTTCCCGACAGCACCAGCGCGGGGTAGTAGCGGGATTTGGCCGTGCCGATGTCAGCGTCCGCGCGTTCAATCCCTTTGGCCGTGGCCAGGATGTCGGGACGATTTTCGTGGGCGTAGGTGATTTGCGTGGCCTGCTTGGGCATCTCCATGATCGTGCCGGACTCTTCTTCCAGAGCGGCCAGGGACAGGCCCTCCGGGAACCTGGCATCCGGAATCCCCAACAGGGCGGCCAGGCCTGTCATGGCGGCCACATACTCCTGTCTGGCATTGATGAGGTCGTCTTTGGCGGCGTTGGCCTGGATTTCAAAATTGAGCACATCGCTCAGGGCCCCGGTGCCTACCCGTAGCCGGGCATTGGCATCGGAAACCTGTTTGAGGTTGAACGATTCGTCTGCCATGGCAATGGCAACGCCTTCGCTGGCCAACTGGGCCCGGTAGTAACTGGCCGCCACTGCGGAAAGCAGCAGGCGCCGGGCGTCGAGCAGGGCCTGCTCGCTCTGCTCCTGGCCGTGGCGGGCACCAGCATTGGTGAATTTGCGGCGGAAGCCGTCGAACAGCGTCCAGTTGGCCGTTACACCGGCCTTGTAGTAGTCATCCGGATTCTGGATCGTTGCCAGCGGGTTCAATACCTGGGCGCTGGCGACCTGGGTCTTGTACTGGGTCTCGGACAGCTCCACGCGGTTTACCGAGCCATCGGCGACGATGTTCGGCCAGTAGGTGCCCCGGGCCTGGTTGACCAGCTGGCGTGCCTGTTCGACCCGCTGCTGGGCGGCGGCCAGGGTCGGACTCTCGGCCAGGGCAATCTTGGCGGTCATGTCCAGGTCCAGCACCTTGATCGACTGAATGTCTGTGCCGGCGTTGCTGCCGGTCTCAGAACCTGCCCAGACAGGGGTACCGGTAGGTATCAGGCACATTACGAGCAGTATGGCTGCAAAATGAATTCTGAATCGTTGCATTGAAGATCTCCTACCCAACTGTAGTTAGTGATTTTCATTCCATTCAAACCGTCGTCAGTTCACCGCTGGGCGTTAACTTTCTTTCGAGCGGGTCCTGGTATCTGGTCCGGGCCGGTTCGACTTCTTCACGGCTGGTCGGCCAGTGACCATACTTGTACCGGAAGACAAGCCTTCTGAAATCACTCAGTATGACCAGCAGGCTCGGTATCAGCACCAACGTGAGCACCGTTGCGAAGGCCACCCCGCTGGCCAGTGAGAGGGCCATGGGAATCAGAAACTTGGCCTGCATGTTCGTTTCCATGATCATCGGCGCCAACCCACCCACCGTACTGAGCGAGGTCAGGAAGATGGCCCGGAACCGGCGGACGCCGCCCGTCCGGATGGCTTCGAAAAACGGCAGCCCTTCGGCAAAATTTTCATTGATCCTTTCAATTAGCACAATTGCATCGTTTACTACAACACCCGTGAGGGCGACCATGCCGAAGATGCTCATGATGGACAGATCGTATCCCAGCAGCAGGTGGCCCCAGATGGAGCCGATAATCCCAAAGGGGATCGTAAACAGGATGACAAAGGGCTGGGCGTAGGACCGGAACATCGTGGCCACGATGATGAAGATTCCCAGGACTGCAAGGGGGAATCCCACGTAGAGACTGCTGAACGATTCACGCATTTTCTTTTGTTCACCCTGGAGGGCCACGCGCACATCCGGGTAGTTGTCTTTCAGGGCCGGGAAGAAATTCTTGATCAACGCGGCGAAAATTTCATTGGCATTGGCCTTGTTCGTATCGACGTCCGCACTGACGGTGACGCGGCGCAGGCCGTCGGTCCGCGTAATGGTCGAAAAGCCCGGGGACAGGGATACCTCGGCCACCGAAAAGAGCGGCACTTCATGGCCTTCCGGGGTCCGGATGCGGACCCGTTCCAGGTCCGACATGCGGCTGCGTTCATCGGCGGTGTAACGCACCTTGACCCGGATGTCATCGCGGCCGCGCTGGAGCCGGACCGCTTCATCCCCGTAGTAACCGGCGTAGACCTGGCGGGCCAGATCGTTCACCGTCAGGCCGAGGGCCCGGGCCTCGGGCTTCAGCGTCAGGCGCATTTCGTTTTTGCCGGGGGGGAAGTCGGAACGGATCTGGTACACACCTTCAAATTTGCTTAAACGGGCCATCAGGTCATCGGCCGCGGCCAGGATATGGTCCATATCGTTTCCCTGGAGCCAGACTTCAATCGGCGCTCCGGGGGGGCCGGCCGACAAACCCTCAAAAGTCAGGGACTTCACACCGGATATGCGGCCGACCTCTTTCTCCCAGGCCACCATGAGATCGTCCACGTGGATGCCCCGCCGCTCGGACGGCAGTAAGATGGCCTGGACCGCCCCGTATTGCGGCCCATAGCTGGGGATATCGCTGAGAGTGCCGCCCACCAGGGTGAGGCGGTCTTCCAGCAGCGGTTCGCCGGATTTGGTCTGGGATTTTTCCGCCAGGCGCAGCAGGGCGCCTTCCACCTGGTCCAGGGCACTGCGGGTCACAGCCGGGGGCGTGCCGGCCGGGAACTCCACCTGGGAGGTCATGATAAAACCATCGATGGATGGGAATACCTGGAACTTGATGATGCCGCCCCGGACCAACCCGACGGTGATCATCAAGACGGCGATAGCAGTACACAAAGAGACATAGCGCCAGTTGAGGGCATGCCGTAAAAATGGGTAGTACATGTTCTTTACGAACCACTCGAGCCCCCGGCTGGTGATGCGGTGCACCACATCGATACGGCGCTGCAGTTTGCTCATGTTCTGCTCTTCCGCGTTCAGGTCGGGCAGGTGGCTCAGGTGGGCCGGCAGCAGGATCAGGCATTCCACCAGGGAGACGGCCAGGCAACTGATGACCACGACGGGGAGAATAGAGATGAACTTGCCCATGATGCCGCCTACATAGGCCAGGGGGATGAAGGCCACGATCGTGGTGACAACGGCAGCCACGACCGGCATGCCGACTTCGCAGACGCCGTCCACCGCCGCCTGCAACGGCGGCTTGCCGCTCTTCCGATGGACATAGATCGCTTCACCCACCACGATGGCATCATCCACGATGACCCCCAGCACCATGATGAAGCCGAACAGGGAGATCATGTTGATGGTACCCCCCAGGGCCCAGACTATGGCCAGGGCACCGGCAATGGAAATGGGGATGCCCATGCCGCCCCAGAAGCTCAAGCGCAGGTTGAGAAACATCCACAGGAGGGCGAACACGATCGAAAGTCCGATGATGCCGTTTTTAAGCAGCAGGTTGATCCGGTCCCGCAGCATGTTGGTATTGTCGTACAAAACTTTGAGGTTGGCGCCGGCGGGCAGGATGTCGTTTTTTGCATCCACAAATTTTTGCACGGCTTTAGAGATGGCCAAAGAGTCCTCTTCCTTGGTCTTGTAGACAATCAGCATCACCGAGGGGTCCCCGTTGATGGTGGCATCGATGGGATCCTCGGAGAATCCGTCGACAATTTGGGCCACCCGGTCGAGGGTAATGACGTCCCCCTTGGGAGTGGCCAGGACCACGATGGAAGAGAGCTCCGGGCCGCTGTATTTACGGCCCATGGTCCGGATGCGGATCTCTTCGCCCTTGGTGCGGATGGTGCCGCCGGCCAGGTTCAGGTTGCTGCGGCGGACCGCGTCGGTGACCTGGTCGAACGAGAGTCCGTATTCACGCAACCGCTGCTCACTAACTTCGATGCCGATCTCATATTCCCGGGTGCCGAAGATACCGACCTGGGAGACCGGCGGCAGTTGCTGAATCTCGTCCTTGAGCTGTTCGGACCACTCTTTCAGCCGGCGCTCGCTCATGTCGCCGGACAGGTAAAGCATGATGACGGGATCTTTGAGGGTCAGCTCGTAAATAACCGGTTTTTCGGCATCCACGGGGAAGGTCGAGATGGCATTGATTTTGGTGCGAACGTCGTCGAGGACTTCGTTGACAGCGTAGTTCTCTTTGACCTCGATATTCGCCGAACCCTGGTTTTCGCGCGATTCAGTGGTATAAAGCTTGATGCCCTCCACGCCCTCGATGGCTTCTTCAATTTTGCGGCTGATGCCTTCTTCTACCTCTTCCGGGTCGGCACCGGGGTAGGGGGCTGACACGATGACCATGTCCAGCGAGAACTCCGGGAAGGTCTCCCGGATCATGGATTGGGTGGCGAACCAGCCGGCCACAAATATCATGACCAGCACGATATTGGCAAAAACGGTATTGCGTGCAAATGCGGCTAGGACTTTTTTCATGGCGTGTACTCCAGGCCTTCAGACTGAAAACTGTTAGGATCAACCGCCTAAGCCGCTTCAGTCCAAAGGCCTACGGGCTGTGCTACGGTCAAGATTTGCTTGCTACAATCTCCAATAGTGAATTCTCCAGAGGGTCGACCAGGCGGGTCGTGATGACCCGGTCACCGGGTTTGAGACCCGCGCCTACGAACGTCTCTTCTCCCTGGCTGCGGACAACCGTTACGGCAATGGTCTTGAGGCGGTTGTTCTGGACGGTATAAACCTTATTGCTGAAACTGACCGCCCAGCGCGGCAGCCGGTAAACATTTTCCATTGGGAGGCCGGGAATTTCCACGGAGCAGAACATCCCTTCCACCAGTGGTAGCGTGCGGTCGGAAATTACCGCATTGGCAGCCGGGATTTTCACGGCGACCGTCAAGGTGCGCGTTTCCTGGTCGAATTTGACCACCCGGTCCAAAAAGCCCTCCCAGGCGTGGGTTGCGGGGGATTCGGTCCAGCGGACCGTGCTTGGGGTTCGCGCCAGATTCTGAAACCAGGCGGTGGCCGGGCCACTTTGAGCGTCGAAGCGCAGCCATTTGCGGGCATCCCGACTGTCCAGCGGGACCAGGATCTCCAGTACTGCGTCGTTGGCCAGGGTGACGGCCTGATATCCAGGGTTTACATATAGGCCCAGTTCCAGCGCTTCGGCGCTGATACGGCCGGTGAAGGGTGCCCGGACGGTGCACCGCTCGAGATTCGCCTTAGCGATTTCAAGCTGGGCCCGACCGGCGGCCAGACCGCTCTTGGCTTCCTGGATCTGGATGGGATACAACGCAATGGCCTGGTTCATCAGGTCGAGCTGGTCGGTGGCCGCATTGGCCGCTTTTTCAGCTGCATCCACTCCCGAGCGGGTACCGATGGCGTCTTTCTCAAGCAGGGTTTTGAGCCGCTCGAATTCACCGACGGCCAGGTCGCGGTTGCGTTCCAGGGTTTTCAGCCGCTTGCGGTCAATTTCATATTGCTTTTGAAGCCGCAGCACAGTGTTTTCCAACTGCCGGACAGTGGCCCGGGCGTTGGCCGTATTGGCCGCGTAATCCCGGGGGTCGATTTTAAACAGCACCTCACCGGCGGGAATGACTTCCCCGGTTTCCAGCCGCGGATGGGTGGCGACGATTTTACCGGTCACCTCGGGGGCGATGACCGCCGTGCTCAAGGCCCGGGTCTCACCATAGCCGGTTATCGTTACCGGGACGGTTTCGGCATTGACCTCTAAAACTTCAACCCGGATGGGCCGTTCTTCGGTTTTGGCCTCGGTTGGCGGCTTTTTAAAAGCAGCCAGCAAAGACATGCCCGCGAAACCGAAAAACAGAATGGCGGCGCAGATAACAATCCTTTTGACTACCGGTCGGCTGTTTATTTGCCTGAAAAGATTCTTCATGACGCTTCCCTCTGTGCTGCGATTGGTGACATTTCATTGTCCAATACCTGCGCAATTCTATCGACTACCCGGTGCCAGTCATCGGCGAACTCCGGGCCGAGTTTTTCCACCAGGTCGACAAAGTTGCTGAAAATTTCCTTTTCTATCTGTTCTGTAATCGCCACCATGTCCTGGGAAATAGTAACGATTACCTTGCGGCGGTCGGCCGGATCCGGTTCGCGGACCAGGACACCTTTTTCAACCAGGCGGTCCACCATGGTCGAGGCGGATGGGGCGGAGACGTTCAAAAGTTCCGCCAGTTCGGTAATGGATACCTGCCTTTTGGATTTCACGAATTTCAGGGCCCGCATCTGGGCAAACGACAGCTCTCCAAAGGCGTTGCTGACGCCGGTTTTGACCATGTAGCGGTTTTCCAATTGGAATACCCACTCATGGATTTTACGGCCGTTGATAAATATCTGCCAGGCCAGATCGATATTTTTATTAGAAGTCATAAATAATGCCCTTGTTAATTATTTGTTAGTTTAATATTTAGGATATCTAAATACAATGGACCCCCGGGCATTGTCAAGCATCTTTTAAGGGGAACCGGCTTCAGTGCCGCCGATGGGGGGCGGCAAGGTGGTCTACCGAGCATCGGGGCGGGGCCCTGAAGCCGGTTCCGATGGTATGGGAACCTACCACAGGGCAAAAGGGCCGTCTGTTGGTAAATTGTATCGAATTGTAAAAAAATGTATCAGTATATCGATAACTATTAGATAATATACGTCTATAGTGTCTTTCTCCCTTTCGGTTCCACCGGGGAGCCTAATGGAAATAGTGACTATGGATTTTGATCCAGTTTGGATTGAGGCGGGTAGTGGGGATTATGCTGGGTCCTGAATTGTTCACTTGTGCTTTTTAATCCATTGCAGCACTTTCTCTTTTTGCTCACCGTCAGGTAGTCTGTCAGCATAAATTTGGAGTGCAAAAACAGCATTGGGTATATCGCCTTTGCTTTTATAAGCGACCCCAAGATTTCTCCAGACAACCGGTTCATAAGGCGATAGTTCCGTAGCCCTTCTGTAATACCAGATAGCTTTGTCATAGTTCCCTAACAGGTCGTGCGCATAGCCTAATCGGTTTTGGAAGACCCCATCATTTAGATGCAAATCAGAAAATTTATCGACGACCTGTTGATACTGGCCGGCATTCAGTAGTTTTTCAATCTCAGCATTGATTGCATCAACGTCAGGTTTGTCACCACCCCAAACACTGCACCACCCCACAAGAACCAGCAACACTGCAAGGCCTGTCGGTTTTTTCACGATATCACCCCAAATGTGTATGTGTTTTCAAGTGGATAGGTTAGAACAGGGGAACCGGCAGGTCAATGCCCTTTTAAGTATTGACTCACAATACGGACAGCGTTTTTGTTTTTATCTGTTGATACCCAAGATTTACCGGCTGTACCAAACTGGTATTTGAATTCGACTTTATTGGGAAAAGCTGGCCGAACACACATCTCAGTAGCGCCAGGGGGTTAGAAACGGGGCACTGCCCAGGTAGAATCCAAAGGCAATCATAAAAAGTCCGCACAGCGCCAGGAAGCCGTAATAGATGTTGCGGTTGAGGTGCCGCAGCCCGAAATAGGCCAGGGTGGAAACCAACAGGTACCAGGCCAGGTCACCGGCTTCATGCCCCAGGAAAAAGGCCAACAGGCGGGGCCAGTTCTGAAAACTGATCTTGAATTCGAGCATGAAGGCAAACCCGATGGTCACCCACCAGATCCACCAGTAAGGATTGGCCATGGAGATCAATACCCCTCCCAGGACGGGATTGTCGGTCGCGCGTTTAGGCTGATCGCTATCGGTTTCCTCTAAAAATGTAGTGGAGATCCTGCGGTGGGCAATATCCCGGATAATCGACAGGCCGAACCAGATCAGGATGAGGCCGCCGGCCAGCCCGATACCTTTTACCACCAGTTGGTTTTTAAGTACAAAGGAAAAACCAAAGAGCAGGGCAAATATGATCACCATCTCCAGCAGGGCGTGCCCGGCGATGATCCAGGCTCCCATCAGCCAGCCATGCCCCCGGCTCCGGGCGGATTTAACGATGGTGTAGGTCAGCAGAGGGCCGGGCGCCATGGCCCCGGTCAGGGCCACTACGAAACTCAGGGAAAAGATCACCTGGCATACCTTAAGGAGGCTATCCGGCTCCGGTGTCATCTTAGAAGGACTCGCCGTGCACGAAGTCGGCGGCGTCCCGGCGATCAGGAGCCCGGCCGATCTTGGCCGGATACCCCATGGGGATCAGGGCTACCAGTTCAACATCTTGTGGCACGTTGAGGATTCGGCCCGCGCGCTCGTGGTCGAAAAGTCCGACGATCACGGTGCCCAAGCCGGCATTGTGCGCTGCCAGGCAGAGGGTCTGGGTGGCGATGCCCAGATCGTACATGTACCAATCCCCAAACTTGGTTGTGACCGCATTGTTATAGAAACCGGAACGCTTCAGCCGGCCGCACAGGGCGATAAGCACCGGTGCGGCTGTAATGGCCCTGGTGGCTGGATTCTTCGGACCGATGGGGTCCTGCAATTTCTCACGAGTGACCGGATCGCGGACAACCACGACTTCCCAGCACTGGGTGTTGGCCCAGGAAGGTGACCAGCGGACGGCTTCGAAAATTTCGGATAGGGTTGCGTCGCTAACATCGCGGTCTGTATACTTGCGAATGCTGCGGCGGGTTTTTATAAAATCCAGAAATCCTTCCATTGTGTCTCCTCAGCCGATATTGAACTGACCGGATTCAATATAGGGGGGATCTTCTTTGTCGATTGCGTTGATGATGGGCTGGTTCAACCGCAATTTCATTTCCTGCACGATGGCCCGTTTCTTGTTGAGGGACTTGGCGAACGCCAGGGTTTCATTCAGCAGGTCATCCTGTTGGCAGGCTTTGGTAATGATGTGGTGTTCGGCGCATTGTGCGGCCGTCAGCCGGCAGCCGGTGTATTCCATTTCCTCCATCTTGTACTGGGGGATGGCTTTGGACAGCAGCGCATTCATCCCGGGCAGAAACGGAATCCCCAGATCCACTTCCGGAAAACAGAAGTAGCCGCGATCGCTGCGCATGAACCGAAAATCGAACGCGCAGCTCATGATGGCACCGCCGGCGAAAGCATGGCCGGAAATGGCCGCCACGGTCAGCAGGGGATAGGTGACGATCCGTCTAAAGAGGGCATTCAGCTGGTAGAAGAAAGCCTTGGCGGTATCGATATCGTTTTTCTGGATGATTGGGATCACCCATTCCAGATCGATACCGTTCGAAAAAATCTTTTCATGGGCCGAAGTCACGACCAGGGTAAGGGCCTCGGTATCGTTTTCGACCTGGTCCAGTGTGTCCAGAAAGGCAGCTAGAAAATCAGGGTTGAACCGGTTCTCACCATCGTTAAGCGTTACAATCGCCACTGTTTCATCAACGTTGTATTCCACCAGAGACATAGCATTCCTCCCCACGATTGGTGTATCTATTGTTTCAAGAATTGATTTTGGGGTACCATGAATGATCTAAAACTGAGTGTCAATTAAAATAGGACGCCGCCCCTTCAAAGAGGATAAATAAAAAAGAGCACCCTACTTGAACAGGGCGCCCTTTGATTTATATGGTGACACTGTCAGTCTTAACCGCAGCAGGAAGATCCTTCCTCAGTGTTTTCGTTGGCTGAACCGCAGCCACCGCAGCCGCCGGGGCCGAAATCGATCGAGCAGTCCAGACGGAAACCGTAATTGGAGAAGTCCACCTTGATGGGGGTGGCTTTCTCAAGCAGGTTCTTGTTCACTACGTAAGAGAAACCATCGATGTCGTAAACTTCATCGTTTTCATTAGACTCATCCAGAGCCATTGCAAGCGACGGGCCGCCTCACCCGCCTTCATTCAGAAAAATTCTGATGGGCGCCACTTCCTTACCATTAAAGTATTCTGCGATCTGTTGGGTCGCCGCAGGGGTTACCTCAACCATAATATCCTCCTTATTAATTAAAATGGCCTGCAAGAGCTTTGCAGGCCGTTCCATTCTTCAAAGCCAAACCAATGTAAGTATGTCCTCAGTATTTGTCAATAAGGAACTTATGTCGGCAGGTTAGTTAGAAATCCCCGGTATATCTCGGTATCTTTTTCGGAAAAAAGGGCGAATATCACCTGTCCCGGAAATGGGTGGTTGTTTAGAAAAGACAGGGTGGTTTCGATCGCAATCCGGGCGGCTTTTTCAATGGGGTACCCGTAGACGCCGCAGCTGATGGCCGGGAAGGCAACGGTCCCGACATTTTTCTGCGCGGCCAGTTCCAGACTGTTGCGATAGCAGGCGGTTAACATTTGTCTGTCAGCCGGAACGCCGCGATAAATCGGCCCCACGGTATGGATGACCCAGTCAGCCGGCAGTCCGTAGCCCGCCGTAATGCGGGCTTCACCGGTGGGGCACCCGCCGATTTTGCGGCAGGCTTCCAGCAACTCCGGCCCGGCCGCCCTGTGGATGGCTCCGTCAACACCACCGCCACCCAATAGCCGAGTATTGGCCGCATTGACGATCGCATCAACCTTCAGGCGGGTAATATCGCCCTGATAAACCTCAAGTCTTGGGATTGGGTCAGTCATAGTGGGCACCCTTTTCCGCAACGCGCGGCACGTTACCAAGGGGCGGTCAAACCCAAAGTGACCTTTTGCTCCTGTGATCGGTAGTCGTGTCGTTTGATTAGAAGCTGTCTCAAGAAACGGATTTTGGTCAAGGTCCGGTCTTCGCTCGGCGAACTTTGCCTGACATGCAAGGCGGGTGCTACATTCGAACCGAAGGTGCCAGCGAAGCCAATGCCTTGCGTGGTGAATACATATAGTATCTCGAGGATTTAAATTTAGCGCCCAACGCCGAGATTGGGTCAAAAGACTTTTTTAAGACAGCTTCTAAGGGGTACTCAAGATTATCTATAGGTCGTACAGCGTTTCGTCCCGATCCGGAGCCGGCTTTTTTGCGGTCGCCGCACGCCCTTTTTTAGCGGCCAGGGTGAACGGGTCTTCTTCTTCGAGCAAATCACCCATCTCGGCCTCGATTTTGTCCGGGTCTTCACCGCTCTCCATGCGGTCGAGGGCCTCTTGCATGCCGGGACCCAGCTGCATGCCGGTCATGTCGGTTAGCTTGCGCACCAGGTCGGCAGCCTGGCGGGGATCGCTCTCATCCATCGTTTCGGCCTGCGAGGCGAGCATGCCCATGGCTTTTTCCATGGTGCGCTCATCAAAGGGCGCATCGGCCATCGACGCGTCTTCCGATGCCCGGCCGGTCGTCGCAAAGGCCGACATCTGGCGGGTAAGCTTTACTTGTTTGCAACGCGGGCAAGTCGGTTTCTTGCGGGTGTTGATGGTCTTGGAGAAAAAATTGAAAATGGTATTGCACTGATGGCAATAAAATTCATAAATCGGCATTTTCAGCTCTTTTTCCTGAGTTGGCGGATTATGCGTGCCTCTATGCTCAGCCGTCGGCGCAGTTACGCATCATCACGCGGATTTGATGACCTCGTCATCCTCTTTGGGCGGTTCATCCAAGGGCGCTTCCTTTATGACGGTATGCAGCCGGGGCCTTGAATCCTGGGATGCGCTTCTTTTTTCTCCGGCGTGGCAGTTGCCGTGAAACACGGCACCCGTGTGAATGGTGACCGTAGGTGCGACCAAGTTTCCGTAGACTTTACCGGAGGCATGCACTTCTATGTTGGTTTTCGCCGTCATGTTGCCGGTGACTTCGCCACTGATCACCATGTTGGAGGCACTGATATCGGCATTCAAGCTGCCGGAAGGGCCTACGATCAGCGTGCCGTCCACCGATATATTGCCTTTGTAGCGACCGTCAATCCGGATCGTGCCCCGGAACGAAAGCTGGCCCTCGAATTCGGAATCAGAGCCTAGAAAGGCGCCAATCGTTTCTGCCACTTTTTTATTGCGCATGTTCTGTAAACCTCGCTGTTAAATAGAGCTCTATAGTTAAGCTATAAACCGAATTCTGTCAATTCGAGCCGGCACAAATCTATCGTCAGGCGCGGGACCGCTAACGTATGTGAATAAGGACGTATATTGGTTTGTTAAGTATTTTGGAATGACACAGGGCGTGTTATTGCAAAATGGATATTTTTTATATGATATCTGATGGTTACGTTTGGATTGCGCGTTCGCAGGGCATGGATTGGAAAAAAACGGTCTTTTTTTAATTTGCAGTAATTTCTGATACCTTCTATGAGTCCTGACTATGTTGACTTGCCATATCGGGTCTGTTATGCACCCCACACATTATTGAAAGGTTATCACATTTAAGGCAAACTCTTATTTATAAACGGAAAGGATAAAGCCATGGAAAGGACACTTTCAATCATCAAGCCGGACGGGGTTGGCCGCGGTCTTGTCGGCGAAGTCGTCAAGCGCCTGGAAGCCAGCAACTTCAAAATCGCCGCCATGAAGATGATCTACATGACCAAAGCCCAGGCCCAGGGATTTTATGCCGTGCACCGCGAGCGACCCTTTTTCGAGAGCCTGACCGATTTCATGTGCTCGGGACCGGCTGTGGTCATGGTACTCGAAGGGGAGGATATCATCGCCAAATACCGCGAGCTTATGGGGGCCACCAATTACAAGGAAGCGGCTCCGGGCACCATTCGGGCGGATTTTGCCACCGATATCGAGAAAAACGTGGTACACGGCTCCGACGCTCCCGAAACTGCTGCCTTTGAAATCGGCTACTTTTTCAACGCATTTGAAATCACAGGCTGATGACGGACCAACTGAATCTGGACAATATTACCATTGTCCTGCAGCGGCCCCGATACCCGGAAAATATCGGGTCCGCCGCCAGGGCGGTAAGCAACATGGGGATCGGTCGTCTCTGGGTAGCGGATCCGGAGAACTACGATCTGCCCCGGGTCAACAAACTGGCCACCCATGCGGCCGCAGCGGTGGTTGAAGGGATCCGGATTTTTCCGGATCTGACGACCGCCCTGGCGGAATTCAATTACGTGGTCGGAACGACCGCCCGCCTGGGCGGACAACGCCCTGTTCTGAATTCACCGGAGGTCATGGCTGAGAAACTGGCCCCCTTGTCCAGTGAGAATCGGATCGCGGTGGTATTCGGCCCTGAGGACCGGGGCCTGACCAACGAAGACCTGCGGTTGTGTCACCAACTGGTACATATCCCCACAGCAGCGTTTTCATCCATTAATTTAGCCCAGTCAGTGATGATTCTCAGTTATGAACTCTTCAAGGCCTCGCTCAAGGAAGTCGATACATTTGCGCCCCGCCTGGCCAACCGGCATGAATTGGATGGCATGTATGACCAGGTCAAGGACATCCTGGTCCGGATTAACTATATCAATCCTGAAAATCCCGACTACTGGATGAACAAAATCCGGCGCTTTCTGAATCGCCTGCAGCTGCGGGCCCGCGAGGTCAGCATCATCAGGGGCATCTGCCGCCAAATCGACTGGTATGCCGGCAAGAATTACCGCGACGGTATCCGGGACGGGCAGGACGAAAAAAAGGGAACGGAGGAATCACCATGCGACTCGTAATGTTCGGTGAAAAGGGGCGGGAGAAACCCGGCTTGCAGCGGGATGACCGCATCGTCGATCTGGACAGCGTATTTCCCGGGATACCCGCTATCGGTGAAGCCTTCTTTGAAGAAGGGTGGCTGGCCAGGGTGGCAGGGTGCGATCTTCCGGGTGAAAAACTGGATGTGCGCCTGGGCAGCCCGGTTCCGGCGCCGTCCAAAATTATCTGCCTGGGGAAGAATTATGCCGAACATGCCAAGGAAGGGGGGTTCGACAACCCCGCGACGCCCCTGATATTCTGTAAGACCCCCAACACTGTCAGCGGTCCCTTCGATGACATCCGGATTCCCCAAAGCAGCGGTCAGGTCGACTGGGAAGTAGAACTGGCATTGGTGGTCGGCCGCCGCGGCAAAGCCATTGCCAGATCAGCAGCCCTGGATTACGTGGCCGGATTCATGGTGATGAACGACGTCTCCGGAAGGGAGGCCCAGTTCGCTGATTCGCAATGGTTCCGCGGTAAAGCCTTTGATACCTTTGCGCCTATGGGGCCGGCGCTGGTAACCGCCGATGAGATTACAGATCTTGGGAACCTGACCCTGACCGCCCGGGTGAACGGCGAGGTCATGCAATCCGGCAATACTCGCGATCTGATTTTTGATATCCCCACCATCCTGGAGAACATCAGCCAGGATATCACCCTGGTGCCTGGTGACGTCATTTCAACCGGGACACCGTCCGGGGTCGGTATTTTCAGAGATCCCCCAATTACCCTGCAGCGAGGCGATGTTGTGGAGTGCCGCGTCAGCGAGGTTGGCACGATTCGCAATCGGGTCGTGTGATACACCAAATTACCCAAAGTGAGCTTACATTATGAAGTGCCAGCGTATAGATAGAGAAGCGGCTTTTAGGTAGAGATTTATTCGTTGTCTTCCAGATCAATTTCCTGTTTAGCCGCTTCGATGCTGGCACCGCTCGTTACCAAAGTATCTGCATTGGCTTCCCTGCGAATGAAGGTACGAATTTCCTGCTTGATGACAAAAGCTGGAATCCGGGTGACAAACATGCCGATTTCACGCCCGCCCTCCCAGCGGATTTTTCCATTGATCTTGATGGACCCGCCATTTTGGAAAGTGATTTTACCGAAAACCTGCTTTCCAAAGGACTTCTCCATGTGATTTAGAAACTTTATGCCGGTTTCGCAAATATTCAAAACTTCGAAGGCATTGTCACCCACCGTCAGAACCGGGCGCTTATCCGGGGGATAGACCAGGCGGACAAAATCCCGTTTTTCAGAGCCATAGGCTTTCTTTGAGCTATGGCCAAACAGTTTTTTCAGAACCATGGTGTCCGCTGCCTTTCCGGCCAGGTGTGTGCATGCCGATCTTGTGCGAGTGTAGAACGCAGCTGTCTAGGGCCTCATGATCTGCAAAGTATAGGGAGTTTGCACCATGGGGGCAAGGAAATATAATTCTGCGGAAGATTCTGAGGACCCTAAAGGTGTCTAGTAATTCGTATCGGCGTAGTCAACCCACCCCCCGGCCTCAACCAGGGAACGGTCAAAAGGTGAGATCGTAAACGGTACCGCTTCAGAAACATCGCCTGCCGTGATGGCGAGGGTCGCTTTATCAAAATCCGTTGTGATGGTTGTCGGCCGCCCGGCAAAACGTGAAAAGAGCTGATCGATCGTTTCGGCGGGCAGTTCCACGGCCATCATGCCGCAGTTGAACATGTTCTGCCGGAAAATCCGGGCGAAACTGGGAGCGATGACCAGGTTGATATCGTTGACTTCCAGTGCCCAAGGCGCGTGTTCACGCGACGATCCGCAGCCAAAGTTTTCGCGGGTTACGATGACGGATGCATCGCGGATATTCTCCCCCGGTGTGAACCCCTCCAGTTTCAGGTCTTCCAGAAGGAACGGCGCCAGGGCTTCCTTGGTATTTTCGGTAAGGTATTTGGCCGGTATGATTTCGTCGGTGTTGATATCCGCACGATCCAGAAACAAGGCGGTGCCGCTGAAGGTTTTCATCGCTGCCCTCCGGGAATCTCAAGGTTTCAAGGTTCAAAGGTTCAGGGTTCAAAGGTTGAAACCCGGAACCGCGAACATCTTCTCCAGTGAGACTGGAGATGCTATTTTTTATATAGGGGCGAATTGGTAATCTTGCCCGTAATTGCCGTCGCTGCTGCCGTGGCCGGGCTCATCAGGTGAACCGTGCCCCCTTTGCCCATGCGGCCATTGAAATTACGGTTCGTGGTCGCAGCGCACACTTCACCGTCCGCCAGGACCCCGTTGCTCATACCCAGGCAGGCCCCGCAGGTGGGATTCGTCACGCAGAAACCGGCCTCCATGAACGTCTGGATAATCCCGCCGGCCAATGCTTCCCGGTAGATCTTAGGCGTGGCCGGGGAGACAATGCCCCGCACCCGGTCGTCGATGCGCTTGCCTGCCAACACTGCCGCGGCCACCTGCAAATCTTCGAGGCGGCCGTTGGTGCAGGAGCCAATGTATACCTGGTCAACCGGGGTATTTTCCATCTGTGACACCGGTTTGACCTGATCGGGCTTGAAACCGAAGGTGGCCACCGGCTCCAGTTCGTCTACATTGAAATCGATGACTTCCGCGTAGACGGCATCCTCATCCGCTGTGAAACGCTGAAATTCTTGCAACGCGGCTGCCTTATCCGTGTAAAGGTCGCTGATAAACGGCCACAGGTAGTCCACCGTGGTCTGGTCCGGCCGGCAGATTCCACAGGTGCCCCCGGCCTCGATGGCCATGTTGCAGAGGGTCATCCGGGCTTCCATGGACATGGCGTCCACCACCGGTCCGGTAAACTCGATTACCCGGTTGGTCGCGCCATCCATCCCGATCTTGCCGATGACAGCCAGGATGACGTCTTTGGCATAGACGCCCTGGGGCAATTCGCCGGTAATATCGATGCGCATGGTCTGCGGGGTTTTGAACGCGCAGACCCCCTTGAGAATGCCGACCTCCAGATCCGTGGTTCCCACACCCGCGGCAAACGCCCCGAAGGCGCCATGGGTGCAGGTGTGAGAATCGCCCATGATGATGGTATAGCCGGGACGGACAAAACCTTTTTCCGGAAAGATCGCATGGCACACGCCGTTGCGGCCGATATCGAAAAAGTCGCCGATGCCCTGGCGCCGGGCCCATTCCCTGAGGGTTTTGCCCTGCAGGGCCGTCTTGGAATCCTTGGCCGGCGTTACATGGTCGATGACAACTTTGATTTTTTCCGGGTCGCATACGCGGTCTTTACCCCGGGCCACCAGATCGTTTATGGCAATCGGGGTGGTGATTTCATGGCAGAAGACCGCATCGAGGGCAATCACCTCGATACCCGCCGCCGGCCGATCCACCCGGTGTGCGTCAAATATTTTTTCAGCAATGGTTTGGCCCATTTTTTGTTACCTCTATATTGAGAAAGGTTCCGCGTTCAACGGTTTCCGTGCCAGGTTAAAACCTCTAAACCTTTAAGCCCTGAGCCTTGAACCGATTTTATTTGTCTGTATCCGTTTTCAGCACCGATAGAAAGGCCGCCTGGGGAATCATGACCTGGCCGACCATTTTCATACGTTTTTTTCCTTTTTTCTGTTTTTCCAGTAGCTTACGTTTCCGGGAGATATCGCCGCCGTAACATTTGGCGGTGACGTCCTTGCGGAAGGCAGATATGGTTTTCCGGGCGATAATGGTACCCCCGATGGCACCCTGGATCGGGATTTTGAACTGCTGGCGGGGGATTTCGTCCCTGAGCTTGTCGCAGGCGTGACGCGCCCTTTCAACCGCGCGATCCTTGTGGACCAATTGGCTGAGGGCGTCCACCCGTTCTCCATTGATCAGAATGTCCAGCTTGACCAGGTCCGTTTCGCGGAAATCGATAATGTCATAGTCAAACGAGCCATATCCCCGGGTGACGGATTTGAGCTTGTCATAAAAATCGTAAATCACTTCCGGCAGGGGCATTTCAAAAATCATCTCCAGCCTATCGTTGGTCAAATACTGGTAATTTTTATTGATGCCGCGCCGGTCCAGGCAGAGTTTCATGACCGCGCCCATGTAACGGTCCGGCACGATGATGGCAGCCCGGATAAACGGCTCGCGCGTATACTCGATGCTGGTAGGATCCGGGTAGAGGGCCGGGTTGTCGATGACCACTTCAGAGCCGTCATTGAGCCCGATGCGATATTGCACCGAGGGGGCGGTCAGGATCAGCGACAGGCCGTATTCCCTTTCAAGCCGTTCCTGGACGACCTCAAGATGCAGGAGCCCCAAAAAACCGCACCGGAATCCGAATCCCAGGGCAGCGGAAGTGTCCTTTTCATAGATCAGGGAGGCATCATTGAGCTTGAGCTTCTCCAGGCCCACGGCCAGGTCTTCGTAGCCATCGGAGGCCACCGGGTAGATCGATGAAAAAACGACCGGTTTGGCTTCCTTGAAACCAGGCATGGGGTCTTCACAGCCCTTTTTACGGTGTGTGATGGTATCCCCGCAGCGCGTATCGCTGACGGTCTTGATACCGGCAATCAGATAGCCCACCTGGCCCGCGGACAGCTTTTTTTGGGGGATGCGGGTGATCTGGAATACGCCGACCTCTTCAACTTTGTGCTCGGCCTGGTTGGACATGAACATGATCTTGTCCCCGGGCCGGATAACCCCGTGGAATACCCGAAAGTGGACGATCGTGCCCCGAAACGGGTCGTAATGACTGTCAAAAATGAGGGCCTTCAGCGGCGCCTCTGGATCCCCTTGCGGGGGAGGCAGGTGTTTTACGGCACCCTCCAGTACGTCAACGATCCCCAGACCTTCCTTGGCCGACGTGAGGATGGCGGCCTCTGCATCGAGCCCGAGGTCTTCCTCGATCTGTGATTTCACCCGGTCCACATCCGCAGCCGGCAGATCGATCTTGTTGATTACCGGAATGATTTCCAGGTCGTGTTCGAGCGCCAGATAGAGGTTGGCCAGGGTCTGAGCTTCCACCCCCTGGCTTGCGTCGATCAGCAGAAAAGCTCCCTCGCAGGAGGCAAGGGCCCGGCTGACCTCGTAGGTAAAATCCACATGCCCGGGGGTGTCGATCAGATTGAGCTCGTAGGTGTGGCCATCTTCGGCAGTGTAGGGCAGGGAGACCGTCTGGCTCTTGATGGTGATCCCCCGCTCACGTTCGATATCCATGGTATCCAGGATCTGGTCCTGAAAATCCCTCTCCGATACCACGTCGGTCGCCTGAATCAGACGATCGGAAAGGGTGGATTTGCCATGGTCGATGTGTGCGATTATGCTGAAATTTCGAATCTGTCTCATACTTGGTAATCTAACCGTTCATCTGGCACGGTCAATCAATGTGCGGTTGACACAATATGTGAATATAGGTATATTCGCCTAAATATTATATAAAAATCGCCCTTTTATCAGATAACACCATTTCCTGCAACTGCGACTTGTAATGACGATGCCTACAGCTTTAGTCCAAGATAATGGATCGAACAACCAAAATCTGGATAATCGCATCCTGATTGTGGATGATGATGATGCCATCCGGGATTCCATGCAGGAGTTTATCGAGCGATCCGGCTATACCGCTTTTTCGGCCGGCAGTGCCGAGGAGGCCATGGAACTGCTCGCCAAGGAAGAGGTCCATGTGACCATCACCGATATCATCCTCCCGGGCCGCGACGGACTGGAACTGACCGACTACATCAAGTCCGGCTACGACATCGATGTAATCGTGATGACCGGTTACAGTGGCGACTATTCCTATGAAGAGGCCATCAATAAGGGCGCCAGCGATTTTGTATTCAAGCCGGTCCGGTTTGAAGAGTTGCTCCTGCGCCTGAAGCGGGTCTTGAAGGAAAGGCGTCTGACCAAAGAGCGCGCCAAAATGCTCGGCAAGTTGCAGAACCTGGCCATTACCGACGGTCTGACGAAGCTCTACAACTCACGGCATTTCTACAACCAACTGGACGTGGAAGTGGGGCGCTGCCGGCGTTACAAACACCCCCTGGCCCTGCTATTGCTCGATATCGACCATTTCAAGGACTACAATGACACCTACGGCCACTTGGAGGGCGACAAGGTACTGGTGTCGATCGGCCTGAACATACAAGACTGCCTGCGGGGCATGGATTCGGCCTATCGCTATGGGGGTGAGGAGTTCACGGTCATCCTTCCGGAGACCAACGGCGAGGAGGCCCGGACCGTGGCGGAACGTATCCGGCGAAAGATCGAGTCCGAACCGCACAATCCTGGTGAGGAAGCCAACGTTGCTGTGACCATCAGTGTCGGGGTCACCGAGTATGTGAATGGAGAAGATATCGCGGCGTTTGTGCAGCGGGCCGATCAGGCCATGTATGGGTCCAAGACGAAAGGCCGGAATATCGTGACGATTCAGTATTGATGCGTTTGGCTGAAGCCGTATGCATCCGTCTTAACTGTTTTGTGCCAAGATAAAATCAAACCCGCCCACAAGCAGAGCCTGATACCCAACCCCCAATCTATTCATTCCACTCGAACACCACAATAGAACCTATCTAAAAAACGGATATTGGTTCAAAATTCATTCCTCCCTCAGGCAAGACGCCCGACAGGAAGACTTTTTTGTGATGCGTTCTACCCGGCCGGCTGCATGACTATATTCACCTTTAAATAGAGATCGCCGGCCTTACCATCAGGGGCTATCTTCCCCTGACCTTTCAGGCGTAGCTTCTGGTCTTGATTGACCCCGGGCGGGACGGTCACCCGGAGCATTCTTTTCTTGTACCCCAGGGGGATGCTGACCAGTTTGCGGGTGCCGGTGAAAGATTCGTACGGGGTGATTGCAATAGTGCCGTACAGGTTCAATTCCGCCGGGGAAGCCTCGGGCCTGACCACCTGCAGGCGGGTGGTGCGTTTTTTTCCGGTGGCCTGTCGCAGCCGGGCGGACATACCGGCTGACGGCAGCCGCGCAAATGCTTTCAGGAGCACCATACCGCCCACAAATCCGCCGATGTGAGCCCACCAAGCCACCCCGCCGCTGGCGGACTGGCTGGCGGCCTGACTGCCGGCAGCGTTGATAAACTGCAGTACAAACCAGAAACCGAGAAAAAAGAAAGCCGGAATCTCAATGAACCAAGGGATAAAGAAAATAGGGATCAAGGTCAGGATCTTCGCGTTCGGATGGAGCAGGAAATAGGCCCCCATTACCCCGGCGATAGCACCGCTGGCTCCGATGACGGCCACGGGGGACTGCATGTTCAAGACCATGTGGCTGATGCCCGACACCAGGCCGCACAGCAGGTAAAAGACCAGGTAGCGCAGATGCCCGAGATGGTCTTCGACATTGTCGCCGAAGATATACAAGGTCCACATGTTGCCCAGCAGATGCCAGAAACCGCCGTGCAGGAACATAAACGACAGCCAGGCGAAGACTTGCTGGGGCAGGGTATAATAGGCGGCAATGCGGTCGACTGTGTAACGGGCCGGGACCAGGCCGTAGAGATGGATGAAGCGGTTCAGCTCAGGGCCCTGGGCCATTTCCAGAAGGTATACCACGACATTTATTCCGATCAGGGTCATGGTAACGACCGGATAGTTGTGTGAAGGTGCGGTGTCGCGAATGGGTATCATGGGTTAGTTTATTATCAGTTCTGAATTTACCTCAAAACGCATGCGTCATATGACTGATGCGGTCGAGAAATCAAAAAATTACGGCCTCATTTTTATCTGGTTCGGTCTGCAGTTGCAATGCACCATTGGGTTCATTTTCATTCGCGTGAAAGAAAACGAACCAAAAGAATACGTCCGTGTTGGGCGGCCCGGCGCGTTCCCCTGTGCTTCTCGAGCGGGCGGACGCTTCGAGGCGCACTATGCTCAGATAATCAGAGCGTCGCTATATCAAACTATGGGCACCCTTCTCTCCTGCTTGGTGCCCTGCGTTGCTGGACTTCCCGCCAGTTTTAATACTCAATGGTGGGTCGTGTCACAAAGGGTGAAGATCAAGGCCAGTTGAATTGACAGCGCTTGTTTTGGGGACTACCGATATTACCTGCGAGGGCTAAGAATTTACAGTAGGCGATATCCGCATGCTGATATCAACCGACCGGGCCTGGTGAGTCAGGGCTCCGACAGAAATGATGTCCACACCGGTGGCAGCCAGGTCCGGGAGTTTTTCTAAACTCACATTCCCCGATATCTCCACAATGGCCTGATGGTTGATCTTTGCTACGGCCGTGCGGATTTGATCCAGGTCCATGTTGTCCAGCATGATGACGTCCGCGCCGGCCTGCAAGGCCTCGGTGACTTCTGCCAGGGTACTCACTTCAACCTCGGTTTTGACGAGATGGGAGGTGTGGGCCCGCACACGCGTGACCGCCGTAGTGATGCTGCCGCAGGCGGCAATGTGGTTGTCCTTTATCAACACCCCGTCATACAGACCCATGCGATGGTTGGCGGCACCGCCTATCCGGACGGCATATTTTTCAAGTACCCGCCAGCCGGGGGTCGTCTTGCGGGTGTCTACGAGCCTTACCGGGTGCGCCTGCACGGCTTCGACATAGGGGCGTACATGGGTGGCAATGCCGGACAGGCGCTGCAGGAAATTCAAAGCCGTCCGTTCACCGTAGAGCAGCGATCTCAAATTTCCGGCGAGGCTCAATATGCCGGCCCCTGCGTCAAGCTTGTCCCCATCCGCACAGTGGGTGCTAATTTCCAAGTCCGGGTCCAGGGTAGTAAAGACCTGCACGGCCACATCCAGGCCGGCCAGGATCAGGGCTTGTTTGGCGATGATCTCGGCCGTGCCGGCCTTACCCCGGGGCACGAGGTTGTCGGTGGTAATATCGCCGGAGCCGATATCTTCCGCCAGGGCGGTTTCGATAAGTTGTTTTACAATGTGCATCAGACCATGCCTTGCAAGCGTTCCTTGCTTGCCTGAAGTTTTTCCTGCTTTTCCGTCAACATCTGGTGTTTCGCGCGTACCTTTTCAATGACATCGGCCGGCGCCTTGCCCAGGAAACCCTCGTTGGACAGCTTTTTGGAAACACCCTGCAACTCCTTGGCAATCTTGGCTATCTCCTTGTCCAGACGAGCGGCTTCCCTGGCAAAATCGATAATACCTTCAAGATTTACCAGAACGGTGGCGCCTTCCACAATAACCGCTGCCGAAGATTTGGGCTTATCTGCCGGTACGGATATGTCCAGGGATGTTGCCCGGGCAAGATTGCAGATCAGATCCGTGTAGGTTGCCAGGGTTTCCCGCTGGGCATCCTCCGGTGTTTGGACTTGAACGGCCAGTTCCATGGACGGGGTAATATTCATCTCGCCCCGGACATTGCGTATGCCGGTAATAATGCCCATGACCAGGTTCATGTCGATTTCGGCCTGGTCGTCACGGGTAACGCCCGCGGTGTCGCCGGCCGGGTAGGCGGCCTGCATGACCGAGCCTTCGGTCCCGGGCAGTTTATGCCAGATTTCTTCCGTAACAAAAGGCATCAGGGGATGTAAGATCACGATGGTGTCTTTGAGAACCCGGTAGAGCACATTCAACGTGTTCTGTTTTTTCTCTTCGTCTTCGCCGTAAAGGGCTGGTTTGGAAGCCTCCAGGTACCAGTCGCAGAACTCATGCCATATGAACTTGTACAGCGCGCCGGCTGCTTCATTAAACTTGTAGTCGTCCAGGGCGACGGCGACTTTCCGGCTCAGGCGACTCAGGCGAGACAGGATCCAGCGATCGGCCAGGGACAGTTTGCCACGGTCTATTTCACCCCCGGCCGTTTGAATGTGCATCAGGGAAAAGCGGGCCGCATTCCAGAGTTTGTTGACAAAATGCCGGTAGCCCTCGACCCGTTTTTCGGACATTTTTACATCCCGGCCCTGGACCGCGAAGGCCGCCAGAGTGAACCGGAACGCATCGGTTCCATAAGACTCGATAACCGTCAGCGGATCGATGACGTTGCCCTTGGACTTGCTCATCTTCTTACCCTTTTCATCGCGCACCAGGGCATGGACATACACATCCTTGAACGGGATGGTACCCATGAAGTGAATACCCATCATCATCATGCGGGCCACCCAGAAAAAGAGGATGTCAAATCCGGTCACCAGTACCGAGGTGGGGTAGAAGGTTTTCAGCAAATCGGTTTCTTTAGGCCAGCCCATGGTCGAAAAGGGCCACAAGGCGGAAGAGAACCAGGTGTCGAGCACGTCGGTATCCTGCACCATGTCGGTGCTCCGGCAGTCAGGGCAGCTTTCCGGCGCCTGCACGGCGACCACCATCCGGCCGCAGGCCGCGCAAGTCCAGGCCGGAATCTGATGGCCCCACCAGATCTGGCGGGAAATGCACCAGTCCCGGATGTTTTCCAGCCAGTCATAATAGGTCTTTTCCCAGGTCTGGGGTATGATGCGGGTCTGACCGGTCTTGACGGCTGCGATGGCCTTGTCGGCGAGCGGTTTGGCCTTCACAAACCACTGCCGGGACAAGTTCGGTTCGACGATTTCCTTGCAGCGATAGCAATGGCCCACACTGTGTTGATAGGGGTCGATTTTTTCAAGCAGGCCCTCTGCTTCGAGGGCCTTGATAACTGCGTCGCGGCAGGCAACTCGGTCCAAACCTTCGAACTGGCCGGCCTCCGCCGTCATGAAGCCGTTGTCGTCGATGACCTTGACTGCGGGGAGATCGTGTTTGCGGCCCAGTTCGAAATCGTTGGGGTCGTGGGCCGGGGTAATCTTCAGGCCGCCGGTTCCAAAACTCATGTCGACGTAACTATCTCGTATGATGGGAATGTTTTTGTTCAACAACGGCAAGGTGACCTGGCCGGCCGGCAGGTCGGCATAGCGCTCATCCTCCGGATGAACCGCCACGGCCGTATCCCCCAGCATGGTTTCCGGCCGGGTGGTCGCCACCACGATATAGCCGTCGCCGTCCGCATAGGGGTACCGGATATGGTAAAGATGGCCGTCGCGCTCCTCGTGTTCCACCTCCAGGTCGGCCAGGGCCGTGTGGCACCGGTGGCACCAATTGATGATGTAATCCCCCTGGTAGATCAACCCCTCCTCGTAGAGCTGCACAAAAACCTTGCGTACGGCCGCGGAAAGGCCCTCGTCCATGGTAAAGCGTTCGCGTTTCCAGTCACAGGAGGCTCCGAGACGCTTGAGCTGATTGATGATGGCATTGCCCGATTTGTGTTTCCAGTCCCACACTTTTTCGATAAATTTCTCCCGGCCGACTTCATGCCGGGTCAGGCCTTCTGCGGCCAGCTGCCGTTCGACCACATTCTGGGTAGCGATGCCTGCATGGTCGGTGCCCGGCATCCACAAGACATTATCGCCTTTCAGGCGGCGGTACCGGCAGAGCACATCCTGCATGGTGTTGTTCAGCGCGTGCCCCATGTGCAGAACGCCGGTTACATTGGGTGGTGGTATGACGATCGAATAGCTGGGACGGGTGCTGGTATCCGCTGCTGCAAAAAGTTGCTCCTGCTCCCAAACAGCGTACCATTTTTTCTCAACATTTCCGGGTTCATACCCCTTTTCCAGCATATCAGCACACATCTTTTATCGCTCCTTGCGCCTGCAAATTGAAATCAGAAATCGTTCTCGAAACCACCAAAAAAAACCATTTTGAACCGTTTGTCAATCTGTATGAATAGAAAGCGGGGATTAATCAGTTAATCCCCGCTCAATATAAATACGTCCGTCAGGTTATTGAAAGCGCCCTTGCTATTATGTGAAGCGATCTCAAAGAGCGGATTTTGGCCCAAGTTCAAGGCGGCCGTGAATATCAGACCGGAGGAGATGAGGGGTATTTCGAGGATCTGATATGAGCGCCAAAGGCCGAAATTGGGTTAAAAGGTGTTCTTTGTGATCGCTTCTAGTCTTCGTCCATCAACATATCCCGCAACCGGGAGATTTCATTCTTGACCGTTTTTTCGACAACGGAAACCAGGATTTGTTCAATCTTGCCGGCAAACGCTTTTTCAACCGCCTTTTCGAGAGCGGCTTCCAGCTGGCCCGGATCTATGGCAAGTGCCTCCGTGGCTGCCGGGGCCGCGGGCGCCTCTTCCAAGGCAGCGTCAGGCATCGCAGGCTCAGGCTGCAATTGTTCGGCATCCGGGCCTTCCTCATCTTCTGCGGCCTCACCAATCTCCATGCCGAGATCGAAATCATCTTCGTCCTCATATTCGTCTTCGATCTCGTCCTCGAGGACTTCTTCGTCCAGGTCCACGATTTCGGCCAGGGTTTCGTCTTCTTCGTTCGGTGCCGCGGCGGTTTCATCCAGGTCCATGGCATCTTCCTCTTCTTCTGGTGTCGGGGTTGCCAACGGGGTCTCTTCTGCAGCAGGTTCAGTCTCCACGGCTTCCTCTTCCGGGGCCTTTCCCTCGGCATCGGTAGCTGGTTCACCGGCGGCTTCCGGCGGTTGATCTGTCTGCGGTGCGTCCGTCGCAAGCGCCGCGGCCAGATCGATCACTTCTTCTTCCGGTGCCTCCGGCGCAGGGCTCGCGGTGACTTCAGTCGTTTCTCCGGCGGCGGTGCTTTCCAGGCGATCATTGAGATCGATGACCTCGGGTTCCACATCGACGGATCCGTTTGTCGCGGTCAGGTCGATGATTTCAGCTCCGTCCGGCGCCGCCTCTACCGGTTCATCCAGTTCAACGATCCCTTCCTCCACGACCTCGGGGGCTGCTGCCTCTTCGGTAAGCTCAACAATGTCGTCGGCCAAGATTTCAGGTTCCGCAGCCTCTTCGGTAAGTTCCACAATGTCGTCGGCCAAGATTTCAGGCTCCGCAGCCTCTTCGGTAAGTTCCACAATATCGTCGGCCAAGATTTCAGGCTCCGCAGCCTCTTCGGTAAGTTCAACAATATCGTCGGCCAAGATTTCAGGCTCCGCAGCCTCTTCGGTAAGTTCAACAATATCGTCGGCCAGGATTTCAGGCTCCGCAACCTCTTCGGTCAGTTCGACGATCTCTTCCCCGGCTTCCGGCGCTTCCACCGCCTCCGTCAGGTCTACGATCTCCTTGGCTTCCGGTGCGTCTACTTTCTGGGTCAGCTCGACCACACCTTCATCGGCTGGCGTGCTGACTTGCGCGGTCAGATCGATAACCGCTTCATCCGCCGGTGCGGTCACCTTCTGGGTCAGGTCCACAACGCCATCGTCAGTTTCAGGTGCAGTTACCTTCTGGGTCAAGTCGACAACACCGTCACCAGTATCCGGTCCCGCCACCTGATTTGTCAGGTCAATGACACCCTCACCGACGTCCTGGCCGGAAACCTTCTGGGTAAGATCGACTATTCCTTCTTCACCCGCTGGGTCCTCTGGCACAACTTTCGTCAGGTCGATGATTTCATCTTTGTCAGTCATGCGCCCCCCAAACTTGTCGGTGTGTATTTGTAGCGCTTCCGAATTGCTATAATTTGAGAAATATTAGCAACTTGCTTTAATTATGTCAAGCTGGTTTACCTTCTGGTGCGGTTTTATACGCAGTATTGCTTCTAAACGTCTGACTATCGCTGTTTAAGGATGACGGCCAGCAACCCCTTTACAGATTGAGACCCGAGCAGTAGAGTATTGCTCAAGCGATTCCTAAAGCTACCCATAGAGGTCAAACATCCATGCGACGATTCAAAATAGACCCCGGTAGGATCAAGGGCAATACCTGCGTCATTACCGGTCCGGACGCCAAACACATGATCAACGTGCTGCGGCTCAAAGCGGACGACCGGGTTGTATTGTTCGACGGGACCGGTTGGGAATATGCGGCCGTCATCCAGGCGATTTCAAGCGGGGAAGTGCGGCTTTCCGTGCACAACAGCCGTCCGGGCCTGGCTGAATCGCCGGCACGGATCACGGTGGCTCAGGGGTTTTTGAAAGACAAGAAAATGGACACGCTCATTCGCCAGCTGACCGAACTGGGGATCAGTCGCTGGGTACCTTACTTTGGTGTCCGTTCGGTGGCGCGGCCCGATGCCCAAAGGCTGAGCAAACGGACTGCCCGGTGGCACAAGATTGCTACCGAAGCTCTCAAACAATGCCGTCGGTCCCAGCTGCCAGAGATAGAGCCCGCTGCAGATTTCAGTGCAGTGCTGCAGTTGGCAGCGTCCGCCGCTGTAAAATTGATATTCTGGGAGGCGGAGTCGGCCCCTCTGCGCTCTGCCGAATTAGGCGGCCTGCCGCAAGGGGACGTCTTTATCATTCTGGGGCCCGAAGGTGGATTTGTGGAGGCCGAGATCGAACAAGCCCGCCGGGCCGGGTTCCAATCCGTCAGCTTGGGACCGCGTATATTGCGGGCCGAAACAGCAACCCTGGCAGCCGGGACGCTGGCCCAGTTTCTCTTTGGTGACCTGGGAGACGGTCAAGATTGACCCCGCCTGGATTTTACCCACGCCTCTCGTTTATTCAGTCTTTATAAACCGGGTTTCAGGGTCTGGCAAAGCCATTTGGCTGTGCCGTAAAAGCATATTCTCGCGCTGAGGCGCAGAGACGCAGAGAAAAGCAGATGGCTTCCGGCTTCGCCGGTCTAAACCAAAAGGCATTTGAAGCCCTGAGGTTAAAAAGGTTTTTCGCACGCTAGTGCGACGAAATCCTGGTTTTGCTTTCTCGACTTCGCTGGACTGTGCATCGATGCTAAGTTTAAGGAGGACGACTCTGCGCCTCTGCGCGATGCATGGTTTTTCCATGGTATGATGGCAAAACAGCCCCCCTTTCAGGGGAAATCCAAAGTCTGGCCCTCTGGACTTGGGTTTATTGCAGAGTATGCGTCTGCGCAATGGCTGATTTGTCGGTCCCGCGCCGGCATCAACGCGAGACGATTTTCCAGTGCCGGCGCTGCGCCGTCTGCCGCAGGCGGGGAGTTGGTGACACGGCCACCGGATGACCCACGGCGGTAAATACTTGCATATCGGCATGATGGTCGGAGTAGACGTAGGAAGCGGCCAGGTTCACGTTCAACCTATGGGCCAGGCGGACGGCCTGATCGGCCTTGTGTTGGCCGACACACACGGGTCACGCTGTTCGCCCGGTGAACAGGCCCTTGGAATCGACTTCCAGTTCGGTGCAGAGAATGTGCGCTATGCCCAGTTCGGCCGCCAACGGCTCGATTAGATGAGGCAGCGAAGCCGAAAGGATAACCGGTAGATGCCCTTTGTTCCGGTGTGCGCGCACCAGGTCCGCCATGGCGGTTGACACCCGGGGGCCTATCATGTCGTGGTACAATTCTCCAATCCAGGCCGCCGGCCGGTCGGCCGGCAGGCCCCGATAGATCCGCAGGCAGGTTCGTACCATGCGGTCCGCTCCGATTAAATCCCGTTTGAAGAGAAAATTTGCGATCAGGATCGGAACCAGCGTCCGGTATGAGATCTGGCGGCGTTTGACCAGGAATTCGATTTCAAGTCCCTGACTGTCACCGTGGATAAGCGTATTGTCGCAGTCGAAAAAAGCAGCAGTCCGGGTGGCAGGGTTATTTGGCGATGTTTCATTCAGGGGCATGGCAGCGACACCATAAAGCAATGGCCGGCAAGAGTCAAAACCGTATCCGGCGCAACAGCGGGCGATGAAAAGTTGACAAATCCGGTCGAATTTTGTACTGACTGGTCAGTGCAAAAATACCATTTCGTCAATCATGAATCGGGAGACATCTCACCATGCACAATTCAGCTGCTTACGCCATATCGGACTGGCCGGATACGGGGGCGATCCTCGCGGCCCTCAAACAATTGGTCAGCCAGCCCATGCGCCCCCTCAAAAGAGACAGCATGGATGCAGTCATGCGGTATTTCGACGAAAAATGCCCGCGGTCCCGTGAATTGACCACGGAAGCCAGCCGGTATATTCCCGGCGGCGTCCAGCACAACCTGGCGTTTAACTACCCATTTCCGATTGCCATCACCCGAGCCCGGGATGCCTGGCTGTGGGATGCGGACGGCAACCGGTATATTGACTTTCTGCAAGCCGGGGGCCCCACGTTGCTGGGGAGCAATTATAAGCCGGTCCAGGAAAAAGTCCTGGCGTTGATTGAAGAATGCGGGCCGGTTACCGGGCTCTTTCACGAATACGAACTGAAACTGGCTCGGCTGATAAACCGACACATGCCGAATGTCGAGATGTTCCGCATGCTGGGCAGCGGCACGGAGAGCGTCATGGCCGCGATTCGGGCTGCCCGGAATTTCACCGGCCACTCAGCCGTCATCAAGGTGGGCGGTGCGTATCACGGCTGGAGCGACCAGATGGTCTTCGGCCTGCACATCCCCGGCACGGCCAATTTCGAGGCCCATGGAATTCCTGCCGGATGTCTTGAACATACCCGGGAAGTATATCCCAACGATATTGACGGACCCAGCGGCCTGCGGGCCCTTTTGGTTGAGAATGCCGACAGCGGCGGTACGGCGGCCGTCATCGTTGAACCTTTGGGGCCGGAGAGCGCAACCCGGCCCGTGATGGCGGATTACAACCGCAAGGTGCGGCAACTGTGTGATGAGTTCGGGGCCCTGTTGATTTTTGACGAAGTGGTCACGGGCTTCAGGGTCGGCCTGGGCGGTGCCCAGGGATATTTCGATGTGAAACCTGATCTGACTGTTTTCGGTAAATGTGTGGCCGGCGGTTACCCGGCCGCCGGCGGCCTGGGTGGACGCCGGGAAGTCATGTCTACCCTGGCGGCCGGGCTCGAGTCGGGCAAGCCGCGGGTTTATATCGGCGGAACGCTGGCGGCCAACCCGTTGAGCTGCGCGGCCGGCTACTACGCTATAAAGGAGATTGAAAAAACGCAGGCCCACCTGAAGGCCGGGCAGGCCGGTGATCGACTCTGCCGGGGGCTACAGCGCCTCATCGACAGTTACGAACTGCCTTTTGTGGTTTTCAACCACGGTTCGATCTGCCACCTGGAGACATCGGGTGTCATGCTCCTGGACATTGACAATCCCAACATCTTCGAAGAAATCGGGCCGCGCAAGCACATGATGGAAGAGATGGGCGCAGCCTTCATGGCCGCCGGCCTGGTCACCCTGGCCGGCAGCCGGCTCTATACGTCCATGGCGGATACCGACGCGGTGATCGACGACGCCCTGGACCGGTTCGAGAAAGTGTTTCAACAGGTTGAAGGCGTCGCTTGAAAGGCATGCCAGACTGATGAAAGGAGGGGCCGTGAGTCAGACAGTGTTGGTACTTGCGTATGATGTCGGGACAACCGGGAACAAAACCTGTCTCTTCCGTATCGGCGATACGGTAGACATGCTCGCCAGCCATCTCGCGGAATATCCGCTCTACATGACCGCCGATGGGGGTGCGGAGCAGAAGGTGGACGAGTGGTGGCAGGCGATCTGCAGCAGCACCCATACGATCCTGGAAACTACCCGGACGGACCCTGCCGCCATAGATGGCATGGCCTTTTGCTGCCAGATGCAAGGGTCCATCGTGGTCGATGACCAGGGCAGGGCGCTGCGCAATCCAATGATTTATATGGACGGACGGTCGACCCGGCAGATCGAGCGCCATCTCTACCATGGCCTCTTGCGCATCAGCGGCTGGAACGCATTCAAGACCCTGTACTCCCTCATGGTAACCGGCGGTCTGGCAGCCACGGCCAAGGATCCTCTCTGGAAATACCACTGGGTCCGCGACAACGAACCGGATCTTTTCGCCAAGGTGCATAAGTGGCTGGACGTCAAAGATTATCTGGTTTTACGCTGTACCGGCAATTATGCCATGACACAGGATTCGGCGCACCTGACCTTTATCTACGATACCCGTCCGGGCAAATTTGGCTGGCACGGGGGCCTGGGAAAGCTCTTTAACGTAAACCCTGACCATCTGCCGCCGGTGGTACAGGCAACCGACCGGGTCGGTGAACTTACCGAGCGGGCCGCCCGCCAGATGGGGCTGCGGCCGGGGATTCCGGTTTTCGGCGGCGGGGGGGATACCTCGCTCACCGCCATCGGCGCCGGCTCTCTAGAGCCCAATGACACGCATATTTATGTAGGAACGTCGGGCTGGGTGCTGGCCAATGTGCAAAAGCGGATGGTCGATATCAACAACTTCATCGCTTCGATCCTTGGCGCTATTCCCGGCGGATACAACTATATTGCCGAGCAGGAGACTTCCGGGGTCTGCCTGCAATGGGTGCGGGACCATCTGGCCCGGGATGAAATCGGCGTCTACCTGGAGGATATGCAGGCGGCCGGCCCGGAGGAAGAAATCGGACACCTCTACGAACTGCTCAGCCGGGAGGTGGCCAAGACGCCACCCGGGGCGGGCGACCTGCTCTTTACGCCCTGGCTGCACGGCAATCGTTCACCGCGGGAGGATGCGTTTGTCCGGGGCATGTTCTTCAATATCGGCCTGAATACCGGCAAGCGCATGATGGTACGGTCGGTACTGGAAGGGGTCGCCTTCCACAAGCGCTGGATGTTGGAAGCCATGGAAAAGAAAATTCCCCGTCAAAACAAGGTGCGGTTTGTCGGCGGGGGTGCCAAATCCGAGGTCTGGTGTCAGATTATGGCGGATGTGACCGGTCGGTTGATTGAAACCGTGGCGAACCCGCAAGATGCGGGAACCCTGGGCGCGGCGATTGTCTGCGGGGTCGGGCTGGGGCTGATTCCCTCCTTTGCCGCCGCTAAAAGTCTGATACCGGTCGGTCGGACCTATGTACCGCGCGAAGAATTCAAACCACGGTATGATCGTCTCTTTGAAACATTCAAGGCGCTGTATGGACAGAATCGCAAACTGTTTGCCGGTTTGAACAACCGGCCGGCGAACGCGGGAGATACACATGGGTAAATACGATCAAGTGAAAAAAGAGGTGCTGGCGTGCACCCAGTGGCTTTCTGAACACGGTTACTTCGGGGCCCTGCGGGGAACCGGCGGCAATGTTTCGATGCGGATAGCCGGCGAACAGGCCGTTGCGGTTACCCTGTCCACCCTTCCATACCGGGACCTGAGCTTCACCGACATCTGTATCGTGGATTTTGAATTGCAGCCCATTGAAGGAGACTTGCCGCCTTCTGTGGAAACCGGCATGCACATTGCGGTCTACCGCAATCGCCTGGATGTGAATGCCGTGGTCCACACGCACCAGGTGAAAGCCAGCGTCCTGTCCCTGATCGATACACCCCTGCCGGCGCTATATGACGAAGTCGCGCTGCATATCGGCAATGAGGTGGCTATCGTGCCGTACGCGCTATCCGGTACCCCCGAACTGATTGCCAACGTCACGGCGAAACTGGCCAACAATTGTCATGGCTACATTCTGCAAAACCACGGTGCCTTGAATCTGGGGGAAACTCTGGAAAAGGCCTGGTTGAACGTTGAGCTGCTGGAGAAGACGGCCGAGACCTATTTGACAGCCCTGTCCTGCGGCCGGGAGATCATACCTTTGCCGACGGATATCGTTGACCTGCTGGTGGTCCTGCGCAAAGACGCCCAGGACAAAGCCATTGCCAGAAACCAGGCGCTATTGGAGACGTGATGGGTTCTGAAACCGTTCTACCCGGAAAGAAACGAGACAGTATTTTGCAGGCAGCGGTGAAGGTGTTTTCGAAAAAGGGATTTCACCGAGCCCGCATGGATGAAATAGCGGAAAAGGCGGGCGTGGCCAAAGGCACGCTCTATTATAACTTCGCCAGCAAGTCGAAGCTGTTTTCCGCAGCGGTAACCGAAGGGATCGAGACGATTGTGATCCAGATTCAGGCGCAGCTGGATGCGGAAATGCCCTTTGAAGAACATTTCCGCAAACTGATTGCCTGTAATGTCGATTTGTACCTGCAGCACGGCGATCTGGCCCGCATTGTTTTCAACGAAGTCTCCAGCGGGATCGAAAACGACATCCTGACCGACATCCAGCGCGCCCGCAACCGGTATATCGATTGCGTGGCCGGTCAGCTGGACAACGGCCGGCGGACCGGCCACATCAAGGACGTAGACCTGTACCTGACGGCCGTGGCCCTGGTAGGCATGCTGGACAACCTGTGCAACCTGCGCCTGCAGAATCCACGGGCCGTGGGACGGGACCAGTTGGTCGACCTGCTGACCGAGCTGCTGCGTTCGGGACTAACCATCCATTAGCGGACGGGAGTGCGATTCCCGAGGGAGATCGGCAGCAGCGGCATCCCGGTCCCTAAGGCCGATATGCCGCCGCTATCAGATCAGGCAGGAGCCACTATTCCGCACAACAGGACGGCAGGGCGCTGCCACCGGCACCGCCGCCCCGGTTTTGCCCGGGAACGGTACCGTAATCGGGAACGATCTTTTTCATGGCGATGACAAACTGCAGGTATTTCTGGTTGAATTTGCTTTTCAGGTCACTCAAGTCACCCTGCAGTTCACCGGCGCGGCCGGCGTCCGGGGCCGGCTTGGCCAACTCTGCGGCCAGGGCGCTTTGTTTTTCTACTATGGCGTTTCGCAAGCTCCGGGTGGCGTTGTAAAAGGCCTCTTTTTCGCGCCGGATATCTTGGATTTGCGCGTTATTGAGGCCGGTATCATAACCACCGCCGCAGCCCCCGCTGCCACAGCCGCTCGATCCATAGGCGCAGCCCCCGGCATAAGGGGTGCCTTGCGTGCCCGGCCCGGCACTTACCCAGCTGCCCGCCAACAAAAGGGCCCCCAGGCCCAGGGTCAACATCAGAATTACCTTCGATTTGTTTGGCATGTTCATCTCTCCCTTCTATCCAGATGGTTAATTGGCGTTCACGATCTCGTCCGTGATTTTTCCGTCCGAAACCGTCAGCAGACGGTTCGCGTAGCGGGAACACGAATGGCTATGGGTAACCATGACAATTGTCGCACCCTCCCGGTTCAGTTTTTGCAGCAGCTCCATGATTTCCTGACTGGTGTGGGTGTCCAGGTTGCCGGTAGGCTCGTCGGCCAGAATCACGGGGGGCCGGTTTACAATGGCCCGGGCAATGGCTACCCGCTCTTTTTCACCACCGGAGATCTGGCTGGGCAGCCGGTCGGCTTTATCTTCCAGGCCGACGTTGGCCAGGGCTTCCAGGGCCATTTCCTTTTTCTCCTGGCGGCTGATCTTGAGCGCCGTCAACGGCAGCATGGTATTTTCGACCACCGTCAGGTAGGGCATCAGGTGAAAACTCTGGAAAACAAATCCTAAGAACTCCCGCCGAAAATCCGCCCGGCTATCCTGACTCAAACCGTACACGTCGATATCGTCCACCAGGTAGCGGCCGGTCGACGGTTCGTTCATGGCGCCCATGATGGACAACAGCGTGGATTTTCCGGCTCCCGATTCACCCATGATGGCCACAAACTCGCCCAGCTCGATGGAGAGGTTGATATCCTCCACCGCGGTCACGGCGGCACTACCGGTCCCGTATTGCCGGGACAGGTTCTGGCTGGCAATGTAACTCATGATCATTCCTCCTATAAACTATGCAGGGCTTCATTGGGGTCCAGGCGGGCCGCCATCAGGGCCGGGTAGGCACTGGCCAGCAACCCCAGGGCGATGGCAAGGGCCACCGACCCGCCGAACAGGGCCATGTTCAGGGTAACCCCGACACTGCTTTTTTCCATGAAGAACTGAAAGAATGCCCAGGTGCCCCCGTAACCGGCCAGATACCCTAGCAGACCTGCCAGGGCTGAAATAAGCGCCGCTTCGATAAAGATGATACGCATGATATGGCTGCGCCGAAACCCGATGGCCCGGAAGATGCCGATCTCGCCGGTTCTTTCCCGGACACTGCCCATCATGGTTACCAGGACTACCAGGCTGCCCACCAGCAGGACCACTGCGCTGGTGCCGTAGGAGAACTTCTTGAAACGGTGCAGCGTCTCCATGCGGCCTTTGACCACCTGCTGGATTGCCATTACCCGGGCACTGGGCAAGGCGCCTGAGATCTGGCGCACCATTTCGGTGATGGGGCAGGCATTGCACAGGGCCGCGACCTCCACCATGGAAATCAGACCGGCCTTGTTGAGAATCTTCTGGGCCGCCGGTATCCTCGAAAATATCAGGTGGTCGTCCTGGGAACCGGTCGGTTCCAGAATACCGGAAACCCGGTAATCAATGCCCTCCAGAGTGAGGCGGTCATTGCGAGCCATACCGAGAACCCGGGCGGCTTCACTGCCGATTATGATTTCATTGGGATCGGGCGTACGGCCCTGTACCCGCCACCAGGGCTTCAGGATCAGGGCGGCCTCAAAATCGACGCCGGCCAGCAGGACTCGCTTATTCCCGATATTGACGCCGCCGAGCACCACCGGGCCTACGGCGGTCACATTGGCCGCATTTTTAATGTTTCCGATCGCGGCCAGATCTTTCTGGTTGATCTCCTGCATTTCAAATGAGATCCCGCCCAGGGACAAACCGCCATAGGTGAGCGGCAGGTTATCGGTTTTCGGGACCGCCAAGATGTTGGCCCCGTATTTTTCAAGCTTCATGTTGATGTCGGCGGTCATGGTCCGGGTAAAACTGATCAAGGCCACTACGGTGGCTACCCCGATCATCAGGCCGGCCAGGATAAACGCCGCTTTGGCCTTGCGCCGCGACATATTTTTTACAGCAATTTCAGTGAGTGTCATGATCAGGCCTTATTTGAAAAATTGAAGTAACGGATACCTTCCACGATGTCTGCTTTCTGGATGATCAGCGTGTCGCTCTCAATGCGGCGATTCAAAGGCGCCGGGTTGCAGCCCCCCTTGACTTCGTTGATCCGAACGGAATCGAACTTACGCCCGCAGTTGCGGCAGATCATCTGGTCGCCTACCTGGACATAGCCTTTGCCGGCCGGCCAGCAGACGTCACAGGCGTCGAAGGCCGCCCGGATCACACCATCGGAGCTTTTCAGGATGAAATAGGTGATGGTCTGGTTGCCGACCGTATAGCGGTAATGCCTTGCCTTGCCATCATCGAAGAGATGGACGGCATATTCCACCTGGTCTGAATCCGGGGCCGAGGTGACCCCGGAGGTGCCCACAGCACCGCTTTTACCGAAAGGCGCCAGGGTGACCATAGTGGCCCCGGCGGCAATGAAAACTGCACAGAGGCCGATGGCGATCAGGGGCAGTTTAGAACGCTTGCCTTCATTGAGAACGGCAGCTTTTTTGGCAGACCGGATTTCGGCACTGGTCATTTTTCTTTTCTTCTTGGACATGTGGTTGCTCCTTTGTAACTATTTGATATCGTATTCGAAATTCTAAACCCCATTGCCAGCGGCAATAGTAGCGGTGATTGCCGGTATGGGTTCCGACATAACAGCTTGTTAGATTATGCTGCATGCTAATGGGTAAGGGGCCTTAGCGGACGGGCACACCTGTTCAAACATGGGCCAGCGGCCCATGCATGCTCTGGAATAGATGCGAATGTTAACAGAGAAATGACTGGTTGACTAGATAGATGGGGCCCGGTCTGGGGAGGATCTCCAGATGGGGTTTTCCGGAACCGAATCCGGACGGTCGTTGTGCGCTATCTGTGGCGGAAACGATGCTTCCGATCTGGGTTTGCTGGTCGTCTCCGGTAGTGCCGACATGGGTAAGCGTATATGCCTGCGGGATCTGTTCCCCACTGGATTGAAAGGAGCAGGCACAGACCGGCTGCGTGGGAATTTCAACCGGGCAGCAGCTGTCTGCTACCATCACGGGTTGCTGGCTGACCGGGTTGTTCGCCATATCCTCCGTGCAATTTCCGCAGCAGTCATGCCCGGCTAGCGCGCTGACCCCGGAGAGGGCCGTGAGAAAACAGACCACCACGATCCCGGCGGCATATTTATATAGTTTTCGGTATCGACGCATAAGTTCACTGTCCAGATAACACTGACTGAAAAATAAAATTGATTGGTCAATCTGTCAAGGATAAAGTGCGGGAGTGCCTAAGTATTTGATATGAAGCCTAAAATATATGTATATCTCCGTTCGGCAAATCTTGTCCCGAATGCCACAAGGTGGTACTTGGGAACGCAGTGTAATTACTATATATTCTTCATCTAAGCGTAAGTTCGCTTAAGGCGCGATCGCCTGGCCGCCACCCTGGGAACTGCAGGATAAACGGGCAGGGTGGGAGATTAAAGGGATCCATCCAATTCTGCAGCCACATCCCGTCCACAGGCCCGGCAGCGCTGTGCGCCGCGGAACAAGGGACTGCCGCATTCCGAACAGTGGTAGCGCTCGCATTCGGCCCGGGCCCAGGCGGCACTGCCCTCTTCATCGCCCAGGGCAGCCACTTTTTCGCGCCACAGAGGAATGGCCCGTTTTATGACACGCTTACCGGTGGCCAGGCCAAAATTTTCCACCAGGTCGCAAGGCCAATCATTACACTGGTGACAGGAATAGTAGCCTTTTGCCCGGATACATTGGCGCAGATCACAATGTTGGCAGTACAGGTAAAGGCATTTGGGCGGTTCCGGCTGCATGCAGCCCCGGCATTCGGTCTCTTCCGGTTTGGTACCGTACAGACCGCCCATGACGGATTTGAACTTTGCATTGTTGTCGCGGGTGGCGATATACACGCCGCAGGTACCGCAATACAAGCCGCAGGGAGCCCTGAGATGCTTGTCTTTAAACTCTTCTTCGGTCCAGCCTTTCATATGGTTCGCCTCCCTTAGAGATTAGGGGTGTCAGTCAGCCCGCGGGTCAAGCTGTACGGCTGTCCCATAAACCAGCAGTTCGGCGGCACTGCCCACCACGCTGGTTGTCATGTAGCGTACGTTGATCACGGCATCGGCCCTCATCTCCGTCGCCCGGGCCCGCATGCGGGCGGCAGCGGTGGCCCGCGCCTGACCCATCATCTGGGTATATTCGGTCAGTTCGCCTCCCAGGATAAGCCGCACAATAGCAGACAGGTCTTTGCCAAGCCAAACCGCGAATACCGTATGCCCCTGGACCAGGCCAAGCACCTGGGTCACCTTTCGCCCGGGCAATTCGTCCGAGTTCAGCAGCAGCAGATCACTGTCGGTTCCCTCCGCTGGGGCGTCCGGGGTTCGCGCGGCCCGGGACATCTGTTCAACCGCCAGGGACACCAGTACGATCAGAATCCCCCCTAACAGGCAGAATACAGCCGTGCGCAACCACCAGGGGATGACCGGATTGTCGGCTACCACGACATGCCACGGTATACCGATAAAAACAGTGGTAAAAAGACCGGCGACAAATGCCAGCGAGCCAATTTGTCTCAAAAACTGCATAGTCTCTCCCTTCAACTTTAAGGTAAACTCTATACTTGCGCTAAAATCTATAATCGTTGGATCCATCTGCGGACAGGTTAAGCAGAGCCCAGTAAAGCCCTTTTACGACTTCCTCCATTTTGACGAAGTTCAACGTGTCAATCCTATCGGAAGGTTCGTGATAATGGGGATTGCGGTAGAACGCGGTGTCCGTGATCATGACGGCCGGGTACCCGAACTTTCAGAAATTCAGATGATCCGAAAAGTCCACGCCGGGAAGAATGGCCGGTGCTTTGAGGCTTTCAACCGGCAGATCAGACAGAGCCAGGGTGTCTCGAAAATGGTTGACCAGTTTGCGGCTACCGAAATTTCCCACCACGCCGATGAAATTGCCCCGGGTAGGATAGAAAAGCTTCATGAACGGTAAGGGATATTCCTGCGATTTGGGGGCTTCGGTATAATAGCCGATCATCTCCAGACTGGCCATGCCCAGAATTTTGGCGCCGGCCGCATGCAGCGATTGGGCGTGAATGTAGCTACCCATGTATTTCGAACGGAAAACGGGCGGCTCTTCCAGGGTATAGGCGGCAAAGTCAATGCGAAAATCGATCGGCGGGGCATGTTTTTTAAAGAGGCCGGCCACAGCCAGCAGTCCGGCAACCGCGGAGGCGTTGTCATCCGCACCCGGCTGATCTCCGCAAACATCATAGTGAGCGCCCAGAATAAAGCGGGGCGCCGTTTCAGGGCCGTAGGAAGCCAGGATGTTCATATAACTGCGGCGATCGATATTGAAACGCTGCTCGACCGGGCGATATCCATAGTCTGCGAAACGGGCGTAGATATAACCGGCCATCCGGTCCAAAGAGATGACATTGCGGTAATTGCGGGGCGGATATACGCTGGTCAGCTGTTGCACAACCGCATACAGTTCATGTTGATCCACTGTTACCGCAGGGCACTCGTAAGGGATGTCAGCAGACATGCAGCTCCCGGTTGCCAAAGTGATCACCGCCACCAGTATGAAGTGTTTCAAATCCAGATGGGGATCCTTGTTGGCCATGCCGACCTTGAGACAACGCTGCTCAAGTTCCGGTCTGGGCGATTTCCTCCTCGGTTTTTGGAAAGCCCTTTTGCACCGTGAGGCGGAACTTGCTGAAAACAAACGACCGGTACTCAGTAGGCTCCGTCTGCAGTTTCTCAAGGGCTGCGTCGATGGATTCGCGTACATCGCTCTCCTTCCAGGCAATCCAGTCTTCGCGGCTTTGCCACCGGCTGATGACCAGCAATTCCTGCGGGTCATCGGTACTGACCAGGGTTTCCCCGGAAATGTAGCCGGCATGTTCCATGGCATTGACCCGGAGTTTTTTGATCAATGCCAGAAACTCTTTGTCGGAACCCGCCGCCATATGCCGCTTGATGAAAACTGTCGTCAGCATGTCTCCCTCCTGTTGGTTGAATATTGTACCGGGCCGGCCTATCCTGCGGTCGCGCGTCGCATTGTGGGGCTCCAAAGAGGTTTAGTATGAGCTGAGGTGTCTGTGGTAGAAGTGAACAGCTAAAAAAAATTTAACATAATCCTCCCGGCATTGCCAATAACAATATGCATACCCCCGGACTGGCCCCCTATAGTATTCATACCGCCGGGTGAGGGGTTGCCGGGTAGATTAAATAATGTTAACAGGCAGGCCTTGGCTCTAGTGCCTGGGGGCTGCCGGCGAATGTTCTGATTCAGCCGGCGGGGGCCCGGCAAGGCCGACCGGAACGTGACGATATGGAGACGGATGGAAAATTAAAGCTGGAAGCAGCCCTGGCCGGACCGCTGTTCATGTTGTCGGCGGCCATGCTGTTCACGGCGCTGAACTTGTTCGTGAAGCTGCTGGGCCCTCAGTTCAACGTCTGGCACATTGGTTTTTACCGATTTTTCGGTGGCATGGTGGTCCTGCTGGCTGTATTCGGGCGCCGCAAAAACCCCTATCGGGGGCAAAACATCCGTTTATTGATTATCCGCGGCTGTACGGGATCGATCGCCTTCATATCGATCATTACCGCTATCAGGCTGTTGCCGGTGTCCACGGCCCTGGTCATCTTTTATTCCTTTCCGGCCTTCGCGGCGATCGCCTCTTTCCTGATTTACGGCGAAAGGATCGGAAAACTCGAAACAGCCTGTATCCTCCTGGTCATGGTCGGGGTTGCAATTCTATTCGATTTCGAACTGTCCGGAGGCGTCTTCGGCCAGGCCATTGCCCTGGTCGGTGGCGTTTTCGCCGGGATTACGGTGACCCTGATCCGGTCCCTGCGCGAAAACAACGGGCCGGTCATCATTTATCTCTACTTTTGTACCATGGGGGCCCTGGTGACCTTGCCGATGTTTGCCCTGGATCCGGTTTTGCCCGCCAACCCGGTAGAGGGACTCATGATCCTGGGAATTATTTTTTCTTCCGTACTGGCCCAACTGCTGATGAACCAGGGATTCTTCTATTGTCGTGGATGGGAAGGCGGGGTTTTCATGTCCAGCGAAGTGATATTCACGGCAGCGGTCGGAATTGTATTTTTAGGCGATCCGACAACGATTCAATTCTGGTCGGGCGGATTGTTAATCCTGGTCAGTATTGCGGCCCTCAATCGACTTAAGGCCGGTCAGCAACCCACTATCTGAACAGCGGTGACAGGATGCATGCTTACGATGAGGATATCCAACTGAGACAGAATGGCGCCGGGCGTTTTCAGGCTGCCGTGAGCGATCGCTGGTCCATCAACGAAACGCCGGATGGCGGCTATCTGATGGCCCTGCTGGCCGGCGCGGCCCTGGAAACCAGCCCTAAAAACGGTCTGTCCATTCTGACCGCCAACTTCATTGCCCGTTCGCAGCCGGGGCCGGCCGAAATTGTGGCCGAGCCCATGGGCGCCTCGAGGCGCTTCGATCGCTGGCAGGTCAGCCTGTTTCAAGAAGGGGCTGAGAAGATCCGTTCCATGGTCACGCTGAGTGACGCTACGGCCGACCCGACAGATGCCCGCTACGAAAAGACGGCCCCGGCACTGGTCCCTCCGGGTGACTGCGTGCAATTTGGTCAAATGCCGGGCTATACCCTGTTCGACAACATGGATGTACTGCTGGACCCGGATTGTGCCGGCTGGACAACCGGCAAGCTGGGGGATCGTTCGGAGTTGCGCGGCTGGATCAAATTCAAGGACGACCGTACGTTTGATGCGTCGGCCCTGCTGCTGGTCGCGGACGCTTTCCCGCCGCCGGTTTTCGTTACCCAGGGCATGGTGGCCTGGGTGCCCACCCTAGAGATGAGCGTCAATATACGCAACCGGCCGCAGACCAGGTGGCTCAAATGCGTCTTTCGCACCCGTTTTTTAAACGGCGGTATGGTGGAAGAGGATGGGGAAATCTGGGATGAGGCCGGCGAACTGGCGGCAATTTCCAGACAGGTGGCCCAGTATCGCAAGACGTGACGGCCCTGGTCTTGGGGTCTGGCGCATGGTGCCGCGAGAACAGGTCCCAATCAAACACCCCCTGCAGATAGTTCAAATTTCTTATGACGGATAGAAGACAGGTAACCGTTCAGGCCAAGACCAGCCGATGCTATGACTGGGGTGCCGCACTTCTGGCGTTTGTGGTCTGGGGCGGCTGGGCCTTTTATGTCAACCAGCCGGCGGGCCCGGCGGTCGGGCTGGCCTCCGGTGTGGCGCAGGGCACCGTCAGCATGTTCATGACGTTCGTGATGATCAAGGCGGTCACGTTTATTTTTCGGCGCCTACGTAGCCGGCTCCTCCAGCTTACGCTGCCGACAACCCTCACGGTCGGCGCCGCCGCCGGCTTTCTAATACTGGTACATTCGCAGGTCGGGACACCGAACATCTTCTGGACCATCTTTCCCAGCCTGAGCATGGCCGTCCCTTTTTGCGCCTATACCTCCTACAGATTGATGCCTTAGAAGTAAAAGACACGACCATAGTCTGTTATGTTCCCAGTGTGAACCCACTGTGGACTTAGGTTTTTAATCTTAACACCCAACACTTAAAATTCAACTTTCGGGCTTCAATTTAAATCGAAATCGCTATCGGTATCGGGATCGAAATCGGTTCTGGAGAGGTCTCGCGTAAAACGATTTCGATAGCGATCTCGATCCCGATACCGATAATGGACTTAAGTCTTCACAATAACCGAAAGTAGCGTAAAAACTTAACACATCGCTTCACACGCTGTTGTAGAGCACATCCACAACCGCCTCCTCCAGCGTATCTGCGGTACAAAAAAGATCCAGGTTCAAGATGCTGGCGGACAGCGCCAGCTGGTCTTCATGGTCGTAGCTGGCCTGCGCCAGAACGACATCGCGGTTGATTGCGTCCGATCCGGTTACCTCGTAATCGTCATACCAGGGGGAGCCGTCCTTTTTCTGGTAGGACTTAACCAGGTGAATTCGTACATCCAGGTCCAGTGCCGGAATGAACAGGCAGATATCCCGTCCATCCCGGCGGCGCACGACGGATCCCTGCGAAAATTGCCAGTCGTTTTCCGGGGGTTTTTTAGGTTTCATTTTAATTGTCCTCTGTTATGCTGATGATCGTTTGAACACAATTTGGAAGCAATCGAGTTTAAGGGGGCGATCCGGGGGTCCATAAATAACTTTTTAAAATTAAAATGCTTTTTGTAGAATTGCCCCTGTGTTCTGTGCTGTGATTGATACCCAGCGGCCGGTGAAGACGAAAGGTTTGGCGGTGAATTCCGACCTATTTACAAGGGGTGTTCAAGTCCGGCCGCAATGCCACCGGACTTGAGCCGGCCATTTAGAGTGCCGCCCTCAGTTGGGATAAGAATAATATCAAATTCACAGGTGTCATTGGCTGCGGACGCCAATTTGTTGGCCGCCTGCGCCAAGGAACAACGCGAACCTATCTCAAAGAAGTCTTTTGGCCCAAACTCGGCGTTGGGCGCTCGGTTCAAGTCCTCAAAATACTGAAGTATTCCGGCGAGTTGCGACTCACGATTGAGGATTGAATGGCGGGAAGTCCCGCAACGCGGGGAACCTCGCGACCGCCTTGATTTTGAACCAAAATCGGGTTTTTAAGATGGGTTCTATATGGAGAATGAGCAGTGGATGTAGCGATTGTCGAATTCGAATCATACGCAACCTCGGTTGCCGGAGCACTGGACGTCCTCGATGTCGGCGACGAGTTCAGTACCCGATCTGGTGTATTGATCAAGCCCAACCTGATCAATGACGCGCCCCATCCCGTGACAACACCGGCGGCCTGTTGTGAGGCCATCATCAACTATATTCAGGCCCGCTGTGATGTTCCCCTCGTCATCGCGGAAGGATGCGGTGACAGTGTGCTGGAAACGGACGAAGTATTTGCCGCCCTGGGGTACGCGGCCCTGGCCCGGAAATATGACGGGGTTGCGCTCCTGGATTTGAACCGGGCGCCGCTTACCACCCGGGAGCGACCGGAATGCCCTGTTTTCCCGGAGATGATCCTGCCGGAGATCGCTTTCACCCACTATATTATTTCGGTTCCGGTCCTCAAAGCCCACTCCCTGGCCGGGCTGACCGGGAGCCTGAAGAACATGCTGGGATTTGCCCCGCCGGAGCATTATTCCGGCCGTCACGGGAGCTGGAAAAAGGCGGTTTTCCACGGCCGCATGCAGCAGTCGGTCATAGACTTGAACCGTTATATAACACCAGATCTGACGGTGATGGATGCCAGCGTCGGTCTGGCGGATTACCACCTGGGCGGCCGGCAGTGTGATCCGCCGGTAGCCAAGATTATTGCCGGCCGCAACCCGTGGGCGGTGGACCGCGAGGCGGCCGAACGCTTGCAGCTGGACTGGCAATCGATTGCGCATGTCCGGGACGGTCTACAAGAATAATTCCTGGTCGTCTGGTTTGAAAATTTGATATAGCGAACCTTGATCGAAGATCGGGGAAACGGCAAGAACACAACCTCCGCCGCAAAGCGATGAAAGGGTGAACGATGGAAACCCACTATCTACCAGCCAAGCGAACAGACGTCAGGGTTTTCAACCAGCAGGTTGAAGATGTCAGTAAGAGCCCGGTGATGACTGCCCTGCTGGACACCATGGCCGGCCTGCTTGTCGTCCTCAATGAAGATCGCCAGGTCGTGGCTATCAACGACGCTTTCTTAGAAACCCTGGGTATAGACGATCCCGACAAGGTCCTGGGTCTGCGTCTGGGTGAGAGCCTCAAGTGTGAGCACGCCTTTGAGCAGCCCGGCGGATGCGGCACCACTGCTTACTGCTCGACCTGCGGTTCGGCCATCGCCATGATGACGGCCATCAACGAAGGCAAGGCCGACGAACAGCTGTGCGCCCTGACCGCGATCCTGGATGGGGCCAAGCATGATCTCTCACTGCTGATCAAAGCGCACCCGATTACCATCGAGGGCAATCGTTGGATCCTCGTTATTGCCCAGGATGTCACCCAGCAGCAGTTCTGGGCCAACCTGGAAAGTGTCTTTTTCCACGACATCAACAACATCCTATCCACTTTGAGCGGCTATGGCGAAATCCTGGCCATGGACCTGCCCGACAATAAAGAGGTGAGCAAGGTCAATGAGGCCATCGAAAGGCTGCAAAAAGAGATGGTGCTGCAAAGGAGTCTCTCCAGCCGCAAGGATGCCAAATATCTACCTCTTCAATCTGCAGAGTCGTCCACGGACCGGATTAAACAGGAGACGGGCATCCTGATCCACAAACACCGGGCCGCCAACGGCAGGACGATCGTGGAAAAGTGGCCCCGTAAAAATATTAGACTGCAAACAGATGCCCTGCTGGTCTCCCGGGTGCTGGGCAATATGATCATCAATGCTCTGGAAGCATCGGCCGAGGGGGACACCGTCAAACTCACCACCCTGGTCGAGACGGCCCACATCACCTGGGAAATCTGGAACAGTGCATTTATCCCCGCAGATATCCAAAAACGGGTATTCCAACGCCATTTCAGCACCAAGGCCAATTTCGGCCGCGGTCTGGGCACGTTTTCCATGAAGCTATTCGGCGAACGCTATTTGAACGGGAAAGTTACCTTTACCTCCACAGAAGCCGACGGCACCACCTTTAGATTCCGTCTACCCAAAGAATTAAGTTAATCTCAGACGCCGCCTCAAAAGTGAAATTTGGTTTGAGGTCGCGGCGGACGCGTAGTTCAAACCGGAGGTGCCAGCGAAGCCAATGCCTTGCGTGGTAAATACTCGTCAGTATTTTGAGGATAGCGCCGGAGGGTTGCGCCTGGCGGCTTGAAAACCGGCACTTCGTGCTGGAACGCGCGCCCAACAAAGAGATCGGGCCAAATTGCGCTGTAGAGGCGGCGTCTGGCCTAAATGGGCGATCCTCCCTGGTGGGATGGGTTATCGGGCTGGGGAAGGAGGAGGATCGCACCATCCAGGTTTCCATTATACATAACCACGAAGTATGCCAGCGGGCTCAGACTTTGTAGATCTTTTAAAAAATGATCCATAGTTGTAATTTTACTATGTATTAACAGTTGGTTGTGATCATGGGTAGCTTCGACGGTGAGGAGCGAAAAGATGCGGCAAATTTCCGGTGTGAATTTGATTGCACAAAATGCTGTGCACATGGTGCACAGAAAACTGTGCAAAGGAAAAGAATAATAGAAGCTGTTTAAAGTTGTGGATCAGGGTCAAGATCAAGGCGGATTGTTGTATCTAACCGGAGGAATATATGAAATATATCGAGGATTAGATTGAACGATCCAACGTAGAGATTGGCCCTTAGACGCAATTTTAAACAGCTTCTAAGAAATTACTTGACTTATACCTGAAAACGAGTATAAATCCGACTTTTCTGAGAGCGGATCAAACCGCTCGCGGAAGCCCCAGGCCGAGGTAGCTCAGTCGGTAGAGCAGGGGACTGAAAATCCCCGTGTCGGCAGTTCGATTCTGTCCCTCGGCACCATGTTAGGTTAAAGAAAACAAGGGGTTGCGATTTAGGTCGCTGCCCCTTGTTTCGTTTCAGTCAACGGTATAGTCAACACTTGTTGAGCTTTTGCGATTTCCTCGTTCAGCCACCGCGTATATTTGTCCATTTCATTTTTCAAAGATTCTTCTGACGGTGCTAAGTTGTAAAAGTCAAAGACCTCCCGGACAGTCAGCCCTCTCGGGTCAGTGATTATTAGGCGGCCTCCTTTGACAATTCTTCTCGACGTTTTTTACCAAGCTCAAATGTCTCGATTGGCCGCCGGCCCTGA